>Ga0208768_1000106_pt1 | contig 64545 bp, 72 predicted proteins | sample AntAceMetag02UK1_FD_184760 | JGI IMG/M metagenome (GOLD analysis project Ga0208768, IMG submission 184760) | Saline lake microbial communities from Ace Lake, Antarctica - Antarctic Ace Lake Metagenome 02UK1 (SPAdes) (version 2) | ecosystem: Environmental > Aquatic > Non-marine Saline and...
CCCCCCGCCGATGCTCCGCCAAAATCACGCCACGTTCCTCGCCGTTGAGGTGCTTGTATCGTTTGTCCATCGCAACATCCTATGCCCTATGGGCGCTGGGTGTTGCACTTGAAACTTGAGCCTAAGCGGTCCCGGCTGGCTGAAATAGCCGGGCGAAGCGTTGCCGATCACGCCGGTGACGGCGGTATTGGTCAGCGGATAGTTGGGCGCGAAACCGATGGATCCGTCGGAATAGGCCACCTGGGTCGAGCCGGGATAGTTGAAATCATTCAGTTCGCGCAGCTCAAGATCACTGAAGAAGCCACCAAAGGTAGCGCGGATGCGATGTTCGTTCGGCGTGTTGAACCGTAGCTCATGAGTCTGGATTTTGGTTTGCGTGCTCGATGTCACGTTAAGATCCGGCGCATAGCAATTGCCTGACGGCGCGGCGCCGCCGGATGGATAGCTCACATTATAGTCGCAGATATAGTAGGGAAGGTACTGGGCAACAAAGAGATAGTCCGAGTAGTCAACTGTCTGGTCCGTACTGCGCTCCGTAAAGGCGCCGGTATAGACGGCCTCGAGCGCGCCGATGCGGCCTTCCAGCGTCCAGGCCGTGTTGTGATAGCTGTCCTCGATCTCGTCGTCGGTGAACCGGACGATATCGTAGTCAGCAAGATCTGGGTCAGCAAAGAAGACGCCATCGGAATCCAGGTTTTGCTGGGAGTGCGATACGCTGAGACGCCAATTCTGATCGAACTCATAAAGGCCGCTCAAACGGAAGCCCTGATAGCTCGTATCGTTGATATCGTTCTCGGCGATTGAGGCATTGTTGGCCGCAATGATATTTACGCCGGACAGGTCAGCGCCCGCCTGGAAGCCGGCGCGATTCGGCTGGACCACCGTGCCATTTGCACGGACAGTTCCTGCGGGACGGAAGCGTCCCGACTCCGTAATGTCGAGCGTGCCGCCGACATTGTCGATATAGCCGCCCTGGTTGTCGGAATAGACAACGCCGCGCAGCGCGAAATTATCGGTAATTGGCAGGTTGATCACCGCTTCGACGCTGTTGCTCATCTCACCGCCTTCGGTGAATGAGGTCGATGCTTTCACCTTGGCTTCAAATGCGCCGAGTCGCGGCTTGTTCGTGATCAAGCGGACTGTACCCGCCTGAGAACTCGCGCCAAAAAGCGTTCCCTGAGGGCCGGACAGGACCTCCACACGCTCAAGGTCCGCCGCATAGACATCTAGGTTGCGGCCAGGCTGCGAAACCGGCTGCTCGTCAAGGTACAGGGCGACGTTCGGTGCGAGGCCTGCCACGCCGGCTGTGGTGAGGTTCGGCGTGGTCGATGCGAGGCCGCGAATGTAGATCGTGCCCTGACCGGGGCCAGATCCCCCGGCTGTCACGCCGGGCAGCTGGACAAGGTAGTCTGTGAAATTCTTGACGCCGAGATCATCAAGCTCGCTCTCCCCGAGAGCAACCACGGCGACGGGAATGCTCTGGGCGGTTTCGGTTCGCTTGGTGGCGGTTAAGGTGACGGCCTTCAGGCGCCGGGTCTTGGCTTCCGGCGCAGCTGTGCCGTCCGGTGCCTGATTTTGGGCCTGCGCCATTGGAGCGACAAGGCTCGCGATCGCAATTAACGAGGCGCCATACATCAAATTCTTCATAGACATTCCCTTTTGGGTCGCGTTCCAACCGAATCGACGTTCGCACGCGTGGCGCGACGTTCCAAGTTACGGTTGCTGGTTAGGGACCGGGCTAGCGAATTATTACGATGATAGAAAGGTTTTTGCTGAAATTCGTACATCGGAATGCCTGAGGTGTTGCTCAGATGCCTCTATATATGCGATTTCTGGCCGATATCTGTCGAAAAGATCAGTTTCGCGAGAATCAAAATTTTGATTAGCGACACAATTCCTGCAATAGGCGTGCATGACCAGTGATGTGCCGACCGCAGAGATGCCACCCGTTCCCGCAGAACCACTCGCAAATGCCGAATACGATACCGATTATGAAATCGGGCAGGACAATATCGAAGTCCTTGGGCTGGACATCCACAACCCCGTCTTTTTCATGAGTGCGGGCCTCGTCATCTTCTTTTCCGTTGTGTCGCTTGTCTTCCCTGAGACGACCAATCTGGCCCTTGCTGACGCCAAGACATGGACCCTTCAAAGCGCTGACTGGCTGTTCGCGATCACGCCGGTGATCGTGCTCTTGTTCTGCCTGTCACTGGCGGTCAGTCCATTGGGGCGGATCCGGCTTGGCGGGGCAGATGCGACACCCGATTTCAAGATTCATTCCTGGATTGCGATGCTGTTTGCTGCCGGCGTCGGCATCGGTTTCATGTTCTACGGATCAGCCGAGCCGCTGGCCTATTATACCGACTGGTTCGGAACCCCCCTTTCAGTCGCTCCCGCCACGCCCGCAGCCGAGCGGCTCGCCTTCAGCGCGACCATCTTCCATTGGGGGCTGGCGCCTTGGGCGATCTACGCGATTGTCGGCCTGGCGCTGGGCTTCTTTGCGCACAACAAGGGGCTGCCGCTGAGTATCCGATCGGCCTTCTATCCCATATTGGGAGATCGGGTCTGGGGCTGGCCGGGCCACATCATTGACCTGTTTGCCGTTGTATCGACGATATTCGGCCTGGCGACGACGATTGGCATCGGCGCGACCCAGGCCACAAGCGGCCTGTCCTACCTGTTCGGATTCGAGCAAACGCGCCTGATCCAGATTCTCCTCATCATGACGATGACGGGCCTTGCGGTATTGTCGGTCCTTCGTGGTCTGGACGGCGGCGTGAAGCTCTTGAGCAACATCAATATGGGCGTTGCATTTGCACTGCTCATGTTCGTGGTGATTGCGGGCCCGACGATCTTGATCTTCACAGGCATGGGCGAAAACCTTCTCAATTATTTCAAGGACGCGCCCGCCCTGACCAACTGGGTCGGGCGCGAGGACATTGTCTGGTTTCACGACTGGACGATTTTCTACTGGGCCTGGTGGATATCATGGTCGCCATTTGTCGGCATGTTCATCGCGCGCATTTCACGTGGCCGCACTGTCCGGGAATATTTCGCCGTTGTTCTCCTGGCACCCTTCACGATTTGCGTGGTCTGGTTTTCCGCCTTCGGCGAGACGGCGATTGCGCAACACAAATCGGGCGTTGGCGAGCTTTCTGGCGAAATGACGAACGCATCGATCACATTGTTCAAAATGCTGCACGACATGCCGTTTCCCGAGGTAACATCTGGCGTGGCGATCCTGCTTTTGATCGTGTTCATCGTGACATCCGCAGACTCGGGCGCTCTTGTTGTCGATACGATCACGAGTGGGGGGAAAACAGATTCGCCCGTCATCCAGCGTGTGTTCTGGGCTTGCATGCTGGGGCTCACGGCGTCCGCCCTGCTCTATGGCGGCGGCGCGGACGTGCTGAGGTCCTTGCAGGCGGGCACAATAACGGCGGCGCTTCCGTTTACGGTGATCCTGCTTGTCTGCTGCCTCAGCCTTTATATCGGCATGCGGGACGAACACGAACAGCTGAAAGAGGGCGAGTAGGCGCGTTGCGACGTCGGCAGTTCAGTTCGATGCGTCGGTCTGGCGGATGTCTTCATTCATCTCCGCCAGTTTCAGGCTTACTTCATAGGCCTTGCGGGTTTCCATGCTGGCCAGGATGAGGCCAGCCTGCTCGCTTCGCATGAGGCGCAGGAAGCTGCCGGCAAAATCAGGATCCATCTGGTTGAAAATCGCGCCAGCCTGGTCCGGCTTCATCGTGCCGTACATCCGGGCAAGATGTATGAGGTCTTCATCCGAGGCGGTCTGCATTTCCTTCCAGCGCGCCGCGAGTGTTTGTTGCAACGCGTCCAGATCAGCCGCCCGGCGATCCAGTTCCTGTTGCCGCGTCTGGAGCGATAATTCCTGTTCGGTCAGTTCGTCGAACGGGGTTTCCATCGCCTTCTGGTCGGCGGCCAGCGTCGCCGCCGTTTCTTCGCTGAAGCAGACCTGGTTGATCGGCTCCACTTTCACCGCCGCAGAGGATGTATCGGCAGGGTCCATGCCTTCCGTTTCGGAATGCTCGCCGGGAAGCGTCTCGCTCGCGATCGCAAAGCTGCTGGGCAGGAACCGGACGGCGGGACCGATCGCGAATAGGAATCCGAGAGAGAGGAGAACGTAGGACCCGCGTTTATCCAGCGTTTTCATGGCGCTAGCCTACCCGATGCGGAACGGCTTTTTGCTTGGCCCGAACAGGAGCGGCAGCATTCGGCACGTCGCCTCTAGCATCTGTCAGATCCCGAAGCCGTTGCATCAGCTTCGTCATTTCCATGATCCAGGTCTTCGATTGATCGAGGATGATCCCCATCATGACGCCAGGCTCTGTTTGCGTTGCCGTCACCTGGTCGACGGCCTTGTGCTGCGTGGCCTCCAGCGAGGCCTGCAAGGTTTCGAGTCGCTCGCAGGTCTGGTTGGCGTCCTGCAGCAGGCTCGACAACCGAACGGCCATCTCCCCGACATGCGACCGTGTCTCCTGTGTCGAGTTCGACATCGCTGCGATGGTCTTCGACATGGCCATGATCGTGGCGCCAAGTCCGTCCTTCGTGTTCTGCAGCGCCTTCAGGCGTCGATTGAGCACGCAGCAATATACGCAGGCCGCGAAAATCTGGGAAATCGCCATCGCCAACAATATTCCGATATATCGGGACCCGCCATCGACCCGTTCAATCTTCAAGCTTGTGGACGTCGACTCGGAAATTCATCCCGAGCATTTCGCCGCCGTCGCCGCTGCCATCAACTTTGTGGAAAGTGTGCGCAAGCATATGTGAGATCATCATGGCCAGCCGCAAACCTGACTTGCAAAAAATCGTATCGCTCAAGCGACAAAAGGCGGAACAGGATTTCCACCTTGCCAAACAGGACCGTGATCGGGCTGGCGCTGAAGCAGCGCATCTCGAAGAGTCGCTGCGAATAGTGGATGGCCAGCATGGTGAGGCCGAAACGTTTCTGCTCTCGCTGAAGAATGGACGCGTCTCCAAACTGATCCAGGATATCGAATCGGTACGCGCCACGGTTACCGAAAAGGAATCGGTTCTTCGCAGCGCTCATGACGTCCCGAAACGGGCATTCGATTCCGAGGACCGTCTGAAGAATATGACGAAATAGCGTCTGCGCTGTCAGTGACGCTTGCTCACAGCAGGGCCATCAACTCGTTCGTCCAGTCCGGCACCACGTCGCTCGCCTTGCCATAGCGCGTCTCGTTGAAAAAGCTCGCCCCGTCAGATGGTTCAAGGTTCAGCTCCAGCGTCCGTGCGCCTACGCGCCGCGCCATCTGAACAAAGCCTGCGGCGGGATAGACATCGCCACTGGTCCCGATTGACACAAAAAGGTCCGCCCGCGCGAGGTCCGCTTCGATTTCGTCCATGTAAAGTGGCATTTCGCCGAACCACACAATATGGGGCCGCATGAGGCCGACAGCCTCACAGATCGGGCAGGGTGTTGCCACGCTGATATCGCCCGGCCACCTCACGACCGACCCGCAGGCCCCGCACCGAACCTTGAGCAGCTCGCCATGCATGTGCAGCACATTCTGGCTGCCGGCCTGCTCATGCAGATGGTCGACATTCTGCGTCACCAGCGTGAACCGGCGCCCGGATGCCTGCATGGCCGCTTCCAGTCGCGCCAGCGCCAGGTGGGCTGCATTCGGCTCGGACGTCTTCAGCTGCGCCCGTCGTGCATTGTAGAATTCCTGCACGAAGGCGGGATTGCGGGCAAACCCCTCAGGTGTGGCAAGGTCTTCCAGCGGGTATTTGGTCCAGATGCCATCGACATCGCGGAACGTGCCGAGGCCGCTTTCGGCAGATATACCCGCACCGGTAAGCACAACGATACCGGGCTGCGCGTAAGAATTGGACATGAGGCAGGCCTCGTCATAATCTAAACACACGGTTAATTTAGGGGACCGGGGGCTACGTTGGCAATTGTAAGGGGACATTCTGACATGCTGCCGAACCTGACCATGAAAACCACGCGACTTGCCGTCGGCGCCGCTTTGGTAGGGCTACTCGTACTTGCTGCCTGCGACCAGCAGGGCACACGGCTCGAGCGGGCTCGTGAACTCGCCGACGCAACACTCGACCAGATCAGCGGCCGTGCCGTCGTCGAACCCGGCGCCGATCAAACATTGCTGGCCGCCTCCGTCATGGACCGCGCCATCGCTGGCACGCTGGTCAATGACATTGCTTTTCAGGCTGAAAGCGAAAGGGCCATGTTCGCGATCGGCTCGATTATCGCCAAACCAAAGGACATTCAGACCGTCGCGTTCGACGAAGAAGACGCGTTGATGATGGAAGACGACGAATTGTTCGAGGAAGTCGAACCTGAGATGGCCATGCTCGAAGAAGCGCCTGCATCGGCAGCCGGTGAAGCTGAAGCCCCGGCCGCCGCGCCTGCGCCGGCCGAATCCGGGGGGCTCGTGCGGCCCGCGCGCCTGATGCCGACGGTCAAGCTCGACCCGGCGGCACGCCAGGAATCGCAAAACCAGATCGCCAACGCGACCAGGCAACTGGAACGCACGGCGGCCGAAGAGCCTGCACCTCAGCTGCGCACCCGCAGCCTGGCCCCTCGCGCGATGGAGGCTGTCCCGGAGACACGACGCGTTGCGGCCAGGAAACTGGCCCGCCGGTCGGTGATATCGGGCGATGCCATCCGCAAGCAGCAGGACGCCAATTCCGTCATGCTCGATACCCTGTCAAAATATGGCATGGACGGTCAGGTCGCCCTCTCGCGCGAAGGCCAGATGGTGATCCAGATCGGTTCGGATGGCGCTGACCCGACGCGTTTCAGCCCGGAAGATGCCGCCGCAAAACTGCAGGCAAGCTTCCTCGCGGTCGATTCCGGCGCAGGCTGCCCTGACACGGTCGATCTCGTTACCATCCAGTCGAATGCGGCCATGGCAACTGAATGCATCGTGGAAGACCTGCGGGCATCCGGCCAGTTCGAATATGTCGAGAAGGATTTCATTTTCCAGAACCAGTTCGTGCGGCGCCCGCGCCCTACCGATCCCGGAACAACTCCCGGCTCTACGCCGTCCACGGGAACGGTCCCGGGTGACACGCCGGCAACGCCTGTCGCGCTGACCGAGATCACGCCCAATGACCCGCTCTGGAGCCTGCAATGGAATTTTCAGAGCAATGGCACGGGCAAAGGCAAGTCGGCCGGCGGTGCGGGATTCCAGGATTTCTGGACCCACCAGGCCAATGAAGGCTCGGATCAGGTCGTGGTGGCCGTGGTCGATACCGGACTGCAGATGCAGCATCCCGACATCAAGGATTCGCCGAACGTGGCAGCAGGCTGGGACATGGTTTCCGATCCGCGTATGGGCAATGATGGCGATGGGCGCGACAATGATGCCAACGACCCGGGCGACATGTGCGATCCGACCCAGCCCTTCGCCGCGGATACGTTCCACGGCACGCACGTTGCCGGCACGATCGGTGCGGCTGCGTCGAACAATGCGACCGGTGTTGCGGGCGGCGCCTGGAACGTGAAAATTGTTCCGGTGCGGGCGCTCGGCAAATGCGGTGGACGCCTGTCGGATATTAATGACGCCATCCGTTGGGCCGGCGGCCTGATTCCGGGTGAAGATGCGCTTGGCAATGAGGTCTGGAACGACAATCCGGCGGACATCATCAACCTGTCCATCGGCCTGTTCGAATTCTGCCCGGCCTCGCTGCAGGATGCGATCGACTCGGTTGTGGACCGTGGCGTAATCGTCGTCTCTGCAGCGGGTAACGCCCGCGTCTCAACACAGTTCTATGCCCCCGGCGGCTGCCAGAATGTCATCTCGGTGGCGGCTGGCGATGCCCGTGGCCAGATCGCACCCTATTCGAACTTTGGTCCGAACGTCACGGTCATCGCACCGGGCGGCGACCTGACCCGCGACGACAATGGCGACGGTCGCCCCGATGGCGTCCTGTCCACCAAGGCCGCAACCAATTGCTATGACCCTGTCACGGGAGAAGGCGTGGACACCTGCTTCTACGCCTACGAACAGGGCACCAGCATGGCCGCCCCGCACGTCTCGGCCGCGCTGGCCTTGCTCAAGGCCCGCCAACCGGACGCGACCTCGTCAGAGCTGAAGGCGACGCTGATCGCGGCGCTCGATAAACGCGAGCCGCTCCAGTGTGCAGGCGCCTGCGCAACCTATCCCGGCACGACGCCGATCCCCGGCAGTCCGGACATGTGCGCGCGTCCGTGCGGTGGTTTGCTGAACCTTGCCAACGTGCCGCCGCTCAGCACGGGCGGAGGCACGCAATAGCCATGGCGGGCCTTCGCTCCCCGTTTCATTTTGGCGGCCCGCTCGGTCTGGCAGGCCTGGCATTGCTTGCAGGAGCGACGGGCCTGTTTGTCCTGGCGGGGTCACCCGATAGCGATGACCAGCCAAGTGTGAACTTGTCCGGCGTGTCGGAGGCGGTGCCTGCCTTACTGCCTGATGCGCGTGTCGACCGGGATGCCAGTCCGCTGATTGGCACGCTTCCGGATGCGCCAGCGCCACTGGACACCGAAGGCGCTCCCCCGCCTGATGGCCCCGCGATTCAGCCGGCTCAGGTCCCGCAAAGCGTGATCACGGCGCAGGCGACCGGTGTGGAGGTCACGTTTATCGTGCGGATCAAGGGTGCGCCGGAAATTGATTCGGTGGCGCGCCTTTACAAGAAAGACCCGGCAGCGGCCGAGCAGGCCTTTGCCGACTATGTCCGGCGTACGCCGGCCTTGAGAGATTTCAGGCTGGTCGGGGCCAGCTATTCAGGCGAAATCAGGCTTGCCTATCAAATGCCCCCAGGCGTGGAACCGACCCGCGCGGCCATCCGTTCGGTGCAGGAGAAAATCATGGCCGTGGACGGGGTCGCCTATGCGGATCCCGATTATATCGCCCATCCTGGAAAGGAAGACTGACAATGAACACGTCCAGCACGCTCGCCCTCGTGGCTGTTTTGGCATTTGCCCTGACGGGCTGTGACCGTCTCAAGGGACCAGACCCGGCGTCCGATACAACGGTCGCGGCAGCACCGGCGACAACGGCCGATAATCCACCTGCTGATCGCGAAACCCCGGTGCGACCCGAAGCTGTTGCAAGCACTGCCACGATCGATTGGGAGGCAGCCCGGCGTGACATGGCTTCGGTGCCAAGTGATGATCGCGGCGCAGGCGCTTTCCAGGTCCAGTCCGGCGCCGAAGCCGCGCCGGTGCCCGTCCTGCTACCCACTGGCATCGTCGTGCCGCAGTCCGCAGAAGGCGGCGTAAAGTTCCAGCCGATGAGCGATGGCTATTTCGCGGCCTATCCCGGAATTGACTATAACATCGTCGTCAACGGTACGAACGAAATCATTGGTGCCCGAGATACCGCTGACACATCTGGTGACACCGAACCGACCTTTGAGGCCACCGCCTCCGGCGCGCAGGTCGCCTTCTCGCGCTATGGTGCCGACTATCTGATCGAATTCGAATGCAAGAACAGTTCGGGCGAGGCCCCGACCTGTATCGGAGAGGACGAGGCGCTCGAAATCGCCCGTAAACTGGTCATCGCGGGGACACGCTGATGCTGAAAAAAGTTTCGTTCATCCTGGCGGCCGCCGCGCTGTCGGGACTTGCCGGCTGTGACTTCATCCGCTTTCCGGGGGACGGCGGACCGACACCGTCCACCCCCGAACCGGGCCCCGCAATCCCCCCCGGCGCCCCCGGGCCACCGCCGCCGGTTGCGCCTGTCGACACCCCCTATGGCGACACGGGAGACACCACGCCCGACACGCCGGTCGATGGCGAGACGCCCGCAACCGATCCGGTCTCGGCCGACGATCCGGCGACACCGCCGGATAGCGACGTGGATGCGCCCACCGATATACCCCCGGTTGCCGACCCGGTCGATGTCCCGCCGGATGCAACCGATACGCCTGACACGTCCGACACCCAGACCGACCCCACACCTCCTGTGGGCGACACCGCAGACACACCCGTGACGCCCCCCGTCGACCCGGTCACGCCCACCGTTCCGGAACCGGCTCCCGAGCCGGTGTTCAGCTTCTTCGCCCCCGGTGCGCTGATCCCTGGCACAGGGCAAGGCTCCGGCGACCAGGTCGTCCATGCGCCTGACATGGTGTTTCCGATCGCTGCGGCACCGGCCTACCTGCAATCACAGGTCTTCACCTTTGGTGGCGGCTTCGGCGGCGGCGATCAGTGCGATGCGCGCAACTACGCCTATCCATGGCGCGACAATTTCTGCGAAACCCGCAGCGCCAATCGCGGGTCACCCCTCTGCCCGGTGGAAAAAATCCACCAGGGTCAGGATATCCGCGTCGGTACGCCCGCCCAGTGCAACACGATGCGGTCCACGGCCAAGGCCGACCGCACGCTGCATGAGGTCGTCGCCGCCGAAGATGGCGTCATCTCGAATGTGGGCTCCTATTCGATCAGCCTGCGCGCCGGTGGCCGCATCTACAAATACCTTCACCTCAACATGGCAAAGCTCAAGGTGAAGACCGGCGACACCGTCACTGCCGGCCAGTCCCTCGGGTTTGTCTCGAACGATTTCGGCGGCTCCGCGACGACCTTCCACCTGCACTTCGAGATCGTCGAAAACACGGCCGAGCATGGCTGGGCGCACGTCCCGCCATACCTGTCACTGGTCAAAGCCTATGAGCGCCGCGAAAATGGTCCCGGTGAGCAGGTCGCGCAGAATGTCGCCGTCGCTTCCGCGCCTATCGTCATACCCGAAGGCATGGAAATCATCGAATAGGATCAGGCCGGCCTGAAGGTCAGCGCCACGCCATTATTGCACCAGCGCTGGCCGGTCGGGGCTGGGCCATCATCGAACACATGGCCCAGGTGCCCAAGGCAGCGGGCACAGTGGTATTCGGTGCGCGTATAGATCAGCTTGCGATCGAGGCTCGTCGTGATTGCACCCGGCATGACGTTGAAAAAGCTCGGCCAGCCCGTGCCGCTGTCGAATTTCGTGTCCGATGCGAACAGTGGCAGGTCACAGCCTGCGCAGTGATACGTCCCGTCGCGTTTCTCTTTGTTCAGGGGCGAGGTGAATGCCCGTTCGGTATCCGCCTTGCGCAACACGGCAAAGGCCTCAGGCGACAGGCGTGCACGCCACTCATCCTGGCTCACCGTCCGCCATTCGCTGCCTGCAAAGGGGTCAGAAGCGCTGTTGGCGTCGGATGATTGTGGCTTGTCGGCACCGGCGGAGGAACAGGCGGCCACCGCAATAGCAGCAGAACCGGACAGGAGAAGGGCGCGGCGGGACAGGACGTGTTTCATGCGCATGGGTCTAGCAACAGGTTCAGACACGCAACATACACAAGGCCGTGAGCCCGTCAGGCGCTTTCGGCGACCCAAACCTCGCCTTCGAGATCATCCAGCTTGCCCTGTAAATGCGCCCGCACGTCCTGCACCGCCTGATTGTACACAGCCGGTCCCATCGTCTTCAGCATCAGGTCGACGATTTCGCCAGCCCGGAAGTCGCTCAGCGTTTCGTCGAATTTGATACTAAATGTTTTTTGTACATCGCGGCAAAGGACTTCCCGGCGTTCAGGGCTCAGCGTGATCTCTTTCATTTTCCCGCCTCAGGCTCGGGATGCGGATTGCGACCGAAGTTCACTTCGCCGGAATCCTGTCCGGCATCAATGATCGCCTTGCGGATTGTCCTGGCCCGGGAAAATTCCCGCATCAGCATATCGCCGTCACCCCATCGGATGGCCCGCTGCAGGGCAGCGAGATCTTCGGAGAACCGGCCGAGGCACTCGAGCACGGCATCCTTATTGGTCAGGAACACGTCGCGCCACATGACCGGGTCCGAGGCCGCGATTCGGGTGAAGTCGCGAAACCCGCCGGCCGAATACTTGACCACTTCGCCCTGTTCCACTGTCTCCATGTCGAAGGCGGTTGCGACAATGTTGAACGCGATGAGGTGGGGCAGGTGGCTGGTGATTGCGAGCACGCGGTCATGGCGGGCCGCGTCCATCGTCTCGACCTTCGCGCCCAGCCCCTGCCAGAAGCGCGTCAGCGCATCGACGGCAGCGAGATAGTCCGGCGATGTGTCGTCGCCGGGAGTCAGGATGTGCCAGGCATCGCGGAACAAGGTCGCGAACCCGGCTTCCGGACCGGATTGTTCGGTGCCCGCAATCGGGTGACCGGGAATGATATGGATGCGGCCGTCACCGGCGGCCGTCAGGGCCGCTGCTGCTTCGCCCTTCACCGATCCGACATCGGTCAGGATGGCGCCCGTCTTCATATGCGGAACGGCGTCCGTCGCAACAGCGCTCAAGGCGCCAACTGGCACGCACAGGAATACGCAATCAGCGTTTGCGACGGCGGCCGGCAGTGTGTCCACGACTGCGCCTAGGCCCAGCCCATTTGCCCGGTCGCGCACGTCATCGCTGGCATCGTACAGAATGACAGAACCTGCCGCACCATATTCGGTGGCGGCACGGGCGATCGAAGCGCCGATCAGGCCGGCGCCGACAATGGCAATTGAGGGGAATACAGGGTCGGACATTCAACGCACTCTTGTTCAGGCAATCTGCGTTGCTCTGGTGTGCAAAGCGAAGGCCAAGGTCAAGGGTCGTCCGAACTTAATCCGGGCGGTGCGATGGCGCGCACCGGCCGCAGCGACGGTTTGGCGCGGCTGTTTTGTGCCGGCGAGGCATTACATGTGCACTTGCGATGGAGATTGATATGGCAAACACCACGCCCATCCTGGCAGGCTTGCGCTTGCGCTGCGGTAATTGCGGAAAAGGCAAGCTGTTCTCGGGCTACCTGAAGCTCAATTCCGCTTGCCCTGTTTGCGGACGCGATATGACAGCAGCCGATACGGCAGACGGGCCTGCTTTCTTCGTCGGTTTCGGCGTGCTGATCCTGCTCGCCCCGTTCCTGTTCCTGCTACCGATGAGCCCGCTTCCTGCCGTGGCAAAGGTCTTTGCGTTTGCCACGCTGTGCGCCGTCCTGATCGGGCTGTGCCTGATCCTCTTGCCGGTCGCCAAGGCAGTCCTGCTCAACCTCCAGCTCCACCACGGCGCCACACAGGTCACCGCGTCAGACCTCAAGGATCGCTAGCTCGCGGCGCTCCAGCCGCCATTGCGATGGAGGTTGCCGAGCAATTCCTCCGGGCGAGTGACACCGTGAAGCTTGTCGGCGACGTCGGGACGGCCCAGTGCATAGCCCTGCAGGAAGTCACAAGCCAGCAATTGCAGGATGGCCGCCTGGTCTTCGGTTTCGACGCCCTCGGCGACGACCTTCATGTTGAGGCTGTGGCCAAGTGCAATAATGGACTTCAGCAACTGTCGGCCGGTTGGGCCGATATCAAGCTGCTGGATGAAGGCCCGGTCGATCTTCAGCCCGTCGAATTCGAATTGCTGCAGGTAGCTCAGCGACGAATAGCCAGTGCCGAAATCGTCGAGCAGGACCTGCACACCCATTTCGCGCAGGCGCTTCATCGTCCGTTGTGCTTCACCCGTATGAGAAATCAGCACGCCTTCGGTGATCTCGATATGCAGTAATGACGGGTCGATGCCGTGACGCTCAAGGGCTGCTTCGACGCTGCTGGCGAATCCATCAACGCGGAACTGGATGGGTGAAACATTGACCGCGATCGGAATCGTCTTCTGGCGCGTGATCTCCAGCATGGCCTGATCGAGCGCCCAGGCGCCCAGTTTCGTGATCAGGCCGCTTTCCTCGGCAATCGGAATGAAGACTCCGGGCGATCCTGCCTGTCCCGGCTTGCCCGGCCAACGCATCAGCGCTTCGGCGCTCATCACCTTGCCGGTGCGGGCGCACACGAGGGGCTGGTAGACGAGCTGGAGCTGATTGTTCATCAATGCCAGGTCGAGTTCCGAATTGATCGTGCGGCGCAATTGGAGCACTTCATCCATTGCTGGCGAGTAGACGCGAATACTGTCTTGCTTTTCGCTCTTGGCGGCGAACATTGCGACATCAGCGCGGCGCAGGATTTCCGTGGCGGGTGAGTCACCTTTCGTGGTCGGTGCAATACCGATGCTGGCCTTGATGTTGATAACATCGTCTCGAATGCGGAACGGGGCATCCATGGCCTTGTCGATTGATTGGGCTGTTTGCGTCGCACGGCTCTCGGCATCTTCGCGCAGGATCAGCGCAGCGAATTCGCCGTTGCCAACGCGGGCGAGCAGGTCGCTCTGATGCAGGCAGCTCGACATCCGCATAGCCACCGCTCTTAACAATTCGTCGCCGGTCTCATGTCCCAGCGTATCATTGACGACTTTGAATCCGTCGAGTTCGATGACCATGAGTGCCGAGTCCGGACCTTCCGAGTTGAGTGCGTCGGCCAGCCGGTCATGAAGGGTTGCCCGGTTGGGCAGGTCAGTGACCGGATCTGTCGAGGACAGCTTGCTGAACTGCCTGCGAACGATACTCAGCTGTTCGGCATGCTGAGAGCCTTGCCACAGGATCAGCGCTGCCAGCAGGGCCAGTGCGATATTTGCAATAAGGATTGCCGACAGCCCGCTCATGAGAGCGCCCGGTGCGTGGAGATGTGGAATGCATGTGCCATGAAAGACAGCCTGACCCTCAAGTTAGGCCACCATTCCTATCGTCCGCCAGTGCACGAACGCTTTCGGCAGGCGACCAAATATGGCGGCCCGCATTAACGTGCGATTTGTCATGAATTTTGGCGCTGCGGCGCCAATCAGCCGGTCAGGGCCTGCTCATCGCGCTCGCCCGTCCGGATCCGGACCACCGAGTCCACTGTGTGGACGAATATCTTGCCGTCACCAATCGTGCCCGTATTGGCTGCCAAGATGATCGCATCCGAGAACCGGTCCACGTCCATGTCCGCGCAGGCGACCTCGACCCGTACCTTCGGCAACAGGCGGACTTCATACTCGGCGCCCCGGTAGACTTCTGTCTTGCCCTGCTGGCGACCATAGCCGCGCACTTCCGAGACAGTCAGTCCGGTTGCCCCGGCTTCAGACAGGGCGTCGATCACCGCGTCGAGGCGGCTGGGCTTGAAGATTGCTGTCACGAGTTTCATGGTCGACCGGCCTTCTGTTTTGTGCACCTGCGAACGTAGCCGCCGCACCGCCCGCGTCAATGTCTTTTGCGCCCGGAGCCTGTTGCGGGCTTGGCGATGCGCGCTCGCTCCACAACTGGCGCGACAGCGCCGCCGCCGGGCGAAGCATAAAGTCTCTTGACCGCCTCGACCAGGACGACGCCGCCAAGACCGGGCGTGATCAGGCGGCCGATCGCGTCCCAGCCTTCAGCGGCGGCCGTCACCATACCCGTTGAAACAGGCGGCATGTAGAGCGCGCTCGAACTGGCCGTGACCTGGAACAAGCCGACCGAGAGCAGGTTCATCAATTGGGCCCGGCTCCAGGGACGGCCTTGGCCGAATGGCGTGCGCGTTGCCCGCGCCCAGAGACCCGCGCGGTTCGAGGCGGCAAGGACGATGCGACCTTCTGGCGACATCACGCGCCAGACTTCGCGCAGGTAGGCGCGCGGATCGCCTGTTTCTTCAAGCCCGTGAAGCACGATCACCCGGTCGAACATGCCGTCCGGAAAGGGCAGGCGCAGGTCGCCCACGGACACGGCGGCATTGCCGCGCCCTGTTGGGTCCCAGTGCACCGGTCCATGATCGAATGGCACAGCTGCCACGCTGCGGCTTGGATGGTCTCCGAACGTATCTAGCACCGGCATGGCGTAGCCGAGGCCCAGCAGCGAGAGGTTGTTTGCGTCGCCCCACAGGTCGATCAGTTTGGCTGACAGGATGCGTGATGCCGCGCTCCCTAACGGAGAGGCATAGAATCGTTGTAGCGTGACGGCATCCTGACGCATCGACTTCCCTGTGTTAGATCAAGGCCTTGTAACTACCCATAACGGCAATGGAGACCCCGAAACATGTTCCAGATACACCAGTTTCCCTGCCTGAACGATAATTACGGGTTCCTCGCGCATGATTCCGTGTCGGGCGAAACAGCCGCCATCGATACGCCCGACGCGCAAAAATACCTGACCGAGGCCGCCGCGAAGGGCTGGACGATCACGCAGGTGTGGAACACGCACTGGCATCCTGACCATGCCGGCGGCAACCTTGCGATCAGGGACGCAACCGCCTGCACCATTACCGGCCCGGCTGGCGAAGCGGAGAAAATTCCCGGCATCGATCGTACGGTGAAGACCGGCGACCTCGTCAAACTCGGCAATTTCGAAGCGAAAGTCATCGATGTGCCCGGCCACACGCTCGGTCATATCGCCTATCATCTGCCAACTGAATCTGTCGCGTTCGTCGGCGATGCCGTGTTTGCCCTCGGCTGCGGACGCGTGTTTGAAGGCAATCCGGAAATGATGTGGCAAAGCCTGACGCGGCTGAAAGGCCTGCCGCCCGAAACCGCGCTTTACTGCGCCCATGAATATACCGCCTCGAACGCCAAATTCGCCGTGACGGTCGACCCCGGCAATGAAGCCCTCGCCGCGTATGTGAAAGAGATCACCGACAAGCGCGCCCGCAATGAGTGGACCGTCCCGACGCAGCTTTCGCGCGAGCTGGCGACCAATCCCTTCCTGCGTGCGGACGATCCTGCCCTTCAGGCCGCCATGGGCCATCCCGGTGACGCCGTGGCGACCTTCGCCGAGATCCGCGGTCGCAAGGACCGGTTCTGATGGACGCCATCTCCGGGGACCTGGGCGCCAACGAGATCATCCGCCTGCTCGGCCTGAAGCCGCACCCGGAAGGCGGCCACTATGCCGAAACCTTTCGCGCCCCTGCGCTGCCCGGCTTCCGGCCGGCCTCCACCGCCATCTACTTCTTGCTGCAGGCTGACGAAGTATCCGCCTGGCACCGCGTGGACTCCGATGAAGCCTGGTTCTGGCATGCTGGTGGTCCGCTTGCCCTGACGCTGTCGCCGCCGGACGGGAACGGCGCTGAGGCGTTCCATCTGGGCCCCGACCTGCGCGCAGCCCAGCGCCCGCAAGTGCTCGTTCCCGCTCATCATTGGCAAACCGCCGAAACGCTTGGCGCATGGACGCTTGTCAGTTGCACGGTCGCGCCGGGGTTCGAATTCAAGGGATTTGAGCTCGCCCCGCCTGACTGGCGGCCACGGTCCTGACGGTGCTTGCAGGCAGAGAAAAACCGGACAGCGCGGGGCCGGTCCGGTTCTTCCTGTTGTGCGTGATGCGTTCAGTCTAGCCCGCGATATATTGCGCGCCGTTCACGGTCATGGTCGCACCGGTGATGAAGGCAGCTTCATCACTCGCCAGGTAGGCGCACATCGAGGCGATCTCTTCCGCCTTGCCAAGACGGCCGACCGGGATGGACGCGATAATGCCTTCAAGCACTTTTTCCGGCACCGCCTGCAGCATTTCCGTATCGATATAGCCTGGGCAGACCACGTTCACGGTGACGCCCTTCTTGGCGCCTTCCTGGGCGAGGGCCTTGGTGAAGCCGATCAGGCCGGCCTTGGCGGCGGAATAGTTCGCCTGGCCAAACTGGCCCTTCTGTCCGTTGATCGACGAGATGTTGATCACCCGTCCGAAGCCGCGCTCGCGCATGCCGTCCCAGACCTGGCGCGTCACGTTGAAGGCCGAGGTCAGGTCGACATCGATCACCTGCTGCCACTGGTCGAGCGACATCTTGTGGAACGGCGCATCGCGCGTGATGCCGGCATTGTTGACCACGATGTCGATGGGGCCGAGATCGGCTTCGATGGCGGCAATGCCTTTGCCGACAGCGTCATAGTCGGCGACGTCGAACTTGTAGGTCTTGATGCCGGTGTCCGCTTCGAACTTGTTTGCCGCCTCGTCATTGCCGGCATAATTGGCCGCAACCTTGTAGCCCTTGGCTTTCATCGCCACGCTGATGGCATGTCCGATGCCTCGCGTGCCCCCTGTCACCAATACTGTTTTCGTCATGCCTGTTTTCCTCCGGCGTTAAGTTGCGTCCACTCGTAGCCTTCATGGGCGTCAGACTTCAACTGGGAGATTGGTCACACGCAAATTCTGTGCAAGCATTGATGCATAGCACAAAAATTGCTTCTCCGTTTTGGAGAACAGAGGGCAGGACATGGCCAAGCAAAACGGATCGTCTTCGACGATCATCATCAAGAAATATGCGAATCGGCGTCTCTACGACACATCCACCTCGTCTTACGTGACGCTGGACCACCTCTCGGAACTCGTCCGCGAAGGCCGGGATTTCGAGGTTCGCGACGCCAAGACAGGCGACGACCTGACCCGTCAGGTGCTCACGCAGATCATATTCGAGCAGGAAACAAAGGGCGAAGGCGCGCTACCATTGAACTTCCTGCGCCAGCTGATCGGCTTCTATGGCGGGGGCGCTCAGACCTTCTTGCCAGCCTTTCTCGACATGTCGATGAACAGTTTTGCCGACACGCAAAAGGAATGGCGCAAGGCCGCCAATCCGATGTCCGCTTTCGAAAAGCAGGCCAAATGCAACATGGCCTTGTTCGAACAGGGCATGAAAATGTTCATGCCGACGCTCTACAAAGCGTCCCAAACCGAGAAATCGACGCCAGCCAATCCGATCCTCGACTTCCAGGCCGAGGCCCTCGCGGCCATGCAGGCGCAGATGCAGGCCATCCAGGATCAGCTCGCCAACCTCACGAAGAAGGACTAGCCAGGCTCCCTTTACCGGGATGAAGGACCTGGCGCGACGTGTCGCCCGGATTGGTCGGATTCGAGTCAGGCGATGGCTTTTGGGCGTGGCCAGGCGTCTTGTGCTTGCCGTTATCAGGTGTGGCCGCTGGCTCATCGGGCGCTGCCGGTTTGGTATAGCTGGCGGTTTCGGGTTCGGGGCCGAGAATGATGGTCTCGTCGTTACCTTTGAAATGGTCGACCGGCATGTCCTTGTCAGGCGCGTGCGGTCCCTCGCCGGGCAGCATTTGCATGCGTCGCCTGCGCGCTGCCGTTTCGATCTGGTCGGCCTCGTCGGGCGAGGTGTGGGGACGGGCCTCGCGAGGCAGCGTTTTTCTTGTCATTGTGGGGCTCCTTTCCTGCCAATAAACGACGCGGCACCGCGTTCGTTCCGCGATCAGCGCGGCGCGCGCGCCCCGGCAGGACGGGCCACTTAGGACGGTCAGACTTGTCCCCAATACGAAAACGGCCTGCCGCACTTTTGTGGGGCAGGCCGTTCTGTCTCGAATTCAAGGTGTTGGGCGTCAGACGTCGCCGGCCACGCCAAAGTCGCGTCGGGCCGATACGATCGTCACTACCACACCGGCCAGCACGTCGAGCAGGGCCATCGACATCAGGATGAAAAAGGTCGAGGTGGCAAAGTTCGGCAAGAGCAGGAACTGGATCAGGCAGACGATGAACAGCATCATCGAGATCGCGTGATTGATGATGGTCGAGGTGCCGGTACTGGTCGATTTCAGGATTTCGAGGAACAGGAACACGATTGCCAGCAGCAGGATCGCGTCGCCCTTGGTCAGCATCCACTCGACGCCGGAAATCATCGGCAGGTGCATGAACGGACCGTTCAGCAGGTTCAGGATGGGGGCGCTTGTCGCCCGCACCAGTTCGCCCTGCGCGTTCACGGTCTCGACCGCGCCGCCAAAGCCGAGGGCCAGGAGATTGTAGAGGGCTACTGGAATAACCAGCAGCGGAAAGATTCCGAAAATTGCGCGCATCAGGTTCCCCTTTTCATGTGAGTCGCTCGAAGCATTATTCTTCTGCTTGTCACGCTCTCGCTTTGCGATCGCCGCTCCCGCCAGTGCGATCTTCGTATTTTTGCTCATTGAGACCATCCGTCATCCGGTCGAGTTAACACAGGGTTTACCGTATCATACGCGGCGATGCGAGCGGATTTCCCCAATGCGGTCGGACAACACTGCCCGGCAGCCATTGATCGCGGCAAACACGGTGATTTCAGGTCCATATCGTATCTTCCTCGGAGAACAGAATGCCATCCTTTCACGTTCTTTCCGGTCCGCCCGGCAGCGGCAAAACCACGGTGCTGCCGCATCTGGCCGGAACATGCCACACGGTCGCAGAACCTGCCCGCCAGGTGCTGGCGCAGCAGCGCCGTATCGATGGGCAGGGCACGGGCGACCGGGATCCGGCCCTGTTTGTCGCACTGATGCTGGACCAGGCGGTCTGCAACCCTGACGCCGCGCTGTCAGCGCCGGGTCCTGTCGTCTTCGACACGGGCTTGGCGGGCCTGCTGGCCTATGCCGCCTATTGGCAGCTCGACACGTCCCCCATCGACCGGGCGATTGCGGCGCGGGGCAGGGCGGAAAAGGTCTTCTGGTTTCCGGCCTGGCAGGCGATCTACGCATCAGATGATGAGCGCACGCTCGATTTCACGGGCGCGGAAGCCTTCGGCGCCCTGACGCGCAGCGCCTATGAAGGATTGGGCTACAGGCCCATCGACATGCCACTGACGGATGCCGCGACACGCGCCGCCTTCATCCGGGACATTATCGGCGCCTAGATCTCGTCTGCGCCGCCGGGATTGCGCCGGCGGCGGATTAGCCACATCACGCCGCGCAGGTCTGACAGGGCATCGTTCAGGCGGCCAAAATTGGTATAGTTCGACGTGCCGGTGGCGCGCGAACGGTGGTTCACGTCCCGGAATTCCACCTTGTAGCCCTCGGCCCGCATCAGGGCCGGCACATAACGGTGCATATGGTCGAAATAGGGAAGCGAGTTATAGGCATCGCGATACAACACCTTGGTGCCGCATCCGCTATCGTCGCAATCATCCTTGAGCAGGCGCTGGCGGATATTGTTGGCGAAACGCGATCCGAACCGCTTCCACGGCGTGTCCTTGCGGCTGGCCCGGCGGCCCATGACCATTTTCAGGTCGCTGGGCGCATCGGCGCGGGTCAGGGCACGGTAAAGGTCCGGCAGGTCGGCCGGATCGTTTTGTCCATCGCCGTCCAGTGTGCCGATCACGGGCGCCCGTGCAGTCAGGATACCCGACCGGATCGCGCGGCTTTGCCCGGCATTCTTGCGGTGTCCCAGAACCCTGAGCATCGGAAAACGTGACTTGAGTTCGGACAGCACCGCCCGGGTGTCATCGGTTGAGGCGTCGTCGACAAACACCATCTCGAAGGCGCGGCCATCCAGCGCGCGCGCGATCTCTTCGATCAGCAACTCGACATTACCGGCTTCATTGTGCACGGGCACGACGACAGAGAATTCAAGAGAACTGGCCAAAACAACGCGCCTTCGGGCTTGCGGGGAAAACAAACCACGCCTCATAACGAGACAGGGCCGCAAAAGCGAGACCTTACCTCATCTGGCCCTGATTCCTGCCCAAAACCACAAGACGCGCCCTACGCGACCCGCTAGAAGGCAAAACCATGACATTTCTCGACCGCATCTCGTCCGGCTGGAAAGCCTGGGTCCTGCTCTTCGTGATCACGTTCGGGGCCGCCGCGCCCGGCGTGTTCAGCCTGCCCGCGCTCGACCGCGACGAAAGCCGCTTCGCGCAAGCCTCCAAGCAGATGCTGGAATCGGGCGATTATATCCGCCTGCGCTACCAGGACGAACTGCGCAACAAGAAGCCAGCCGGCATCCACTGGCTGCAGGCCGGTTCGACCGCCCTGTTCACCGGCGCTGACGCAAAGCAGATCTGGACCTACCGCGTGCCCAGCTGGCTCGGTGCGGCGCTGGCCACGCTCGCCTGTTTCTGGTGCGGCATGCCGCTGATCGGGCGGCGCGCGAGTTTCCTCGGCGCGGCCCTGTTCGGCACGACTCTGCTGCTCACCAGCGAGGCGCACATCTCCAAGACCGATGGCATGCTCGTCTTCCTGACCACGCTCAGTATCGGCGCGCTGGCCCGCCTCTATATGCGCAATGACCAGTCCAAGCGCATGGCGCTCCTGTTCTGGACAGCCATGGGCCTTGTCTTCCTCATCAAGGGGCCTGTCGGCCCGATGGTCGCGGCCTATGCTGGCATCGGCGCCTGGGTCTGGACCAAGGCGGCCGGCGGCAAGGGCGGCGACTGGTGGCGCGTCCTCCTCTGGTGGCCCGGTCCGGCCATCTTCGTCGCCCTCGTCCTGCCCTGGTTCCTGTGGATCCAGGCGGCGACCGGCGGAGAGTTTATCAAGGGTGCCGTCGGCAAGGACCTGAAGGACAAGTTCACAGGCGCTTCTGAAGGCCATGGCGGCTGGCCCTTCTACCATCTGACGCACATGCCAGCCTGGTTCTTCCCGGCCACGCTGATGCTGGTGCCCGGCTGCGTCGCGGCCTGGCAGCGCCTGAAGCCGCGGGGCGATCTCGGCTGGAAATGGCTGCGCGATTCCGCGGCCATCACCGCCGTCGTTTTCGCCTTCCTCGTCGTGCTCCTTTACGCCCTGCCCCACCTGCCTCGGCCGGAGGGCACAGGCCTCGTCGCAAAGTCTCTGGCGACGCTCTCCACGCTGAAAACGCTGCCCGCCTTCCCGGCGGTGCTGCTCGGCGTCTTCTGGTACATCTCGGGCCGCGACGACTGGAAACATCGCTGGCCGATCGGCATTGACGGCCTGACGGATGAGACCCGCGCCATCCGCTTCCTCGTCGCTTGGGCGGCGCTCACCTACGCCTTCTTCGAACTCATGCCCACGCTGCTCAGCCATTATATCCTGCCCGCCTATCCGGCCATCGGCCTGCTCTGCGGCTATGCGGCGGTGCAGATGATGGAGGGCAAGCGTATGCCGGTCAGCCGCTGGATTTCGCTCGTCCTGTTTGCCGTGGGCGCGATCGTGTTGCTTGCCGTCTCGTTCCCCGGCGTCGCGATCTACTTCATGGAAGAAACCGCGGCAGATTTCACCACAGCCGCTTCCAGCCAGGTGCTTGAGGCATGGACCTCCTATCGCAGCTTCCCGCTCTGGCTCTGGTGGCTCGGTTTCGTGCTTGTTGGACTGGCCATTATCGAGTTCGCCCGGCGCAGGGACGGACTGGCCATCCTGTTCGCCATCGCCGCCAGCATTGCCATCGGCTGGCACATCCGCATCTTCATGCTGCCCAGCCAGGTCTGGCTGCAGCCGACCGAAACCGCCCGCGCCGCGCTTGAAGACGTCTGCGGCGTGCCGGGCGATGATGCCAACTGCAATACGACCGCGCCCGAGCGCATTCTCGCGCTCGGCTATGCCGAACCGAGCTATATCCTGACGCTCGGCACGCAGAACCTGCACCCGCCTGAGACCCCGCTAGACCTGCCGGCGGACGCGTCCGCCTATCCGGTCGTCTACCTTGTCAATTTCGAGGACAGGAAAGCCGATCCCGCAATCGCGGATACGGTGGGCACGTTGCGCGCCGAAGCGGAAAAGCTGAATCTTTGCGTCACGGAGTCCCAGCCACATTATGCGCTGAACTATTCCAACGGGGACCCGGTCAATTTCCGGGCAATCCGTTTCGACGCAGGCGGTTGTCCCGGGGAATAAGGATCAATGATTTACAGGCGCGCCCGCGCCGCCTAGCCTCTCGCCGGAATTGGGGAGACAGCACATGAGATTGAAATCCTTGGCCTTGGCCGCATCCGTCCTTGCCCTCGGCGTCGCGCCGGGCGCCTTTGCGGACGAGACGCTCCGCTCTGACATTGCGGTCGATTACGATACGCATCTTGGCGCGCTGTTCACATATTTCCATACGCATCCAGAACTCTCCTTCCGCGAAACCAATACGGCCAAGACGCTCGCGAAGGAAATCAGGGCTCATGGGTTTGATGTGACCGAAGGCGTTGGTGGCACCGGCATTGTCGCGGTCATGAAAAACGGGGAAGGGCCAACCGTGCTGATGCGCGCCGACATGGACGGCCTGCCGCTTCTCGAAGAAAGCGGTCTCGCTTATGCGTCCACGGTTACGCAAATAGACATCGACGGCATTGAAAAGCCGGTCATGCATGCGTGCGGGCACGATGTGCACATCACGTCCCTTGTCGGCGCTGCGAAACAGCTGGCTGCCCGCAAGGACGAATGGTCCGGCACACTTGTCCTCGTGGGCCAACCGGCGGAGGAGCGCATTGGCGGCGCCCACGCCATGATGGAAGATGGCCTCTATACCCGCTTCCCCAAGCCTGATTACGCCATCGCCTTCCACGTTGCGGCCGACGTGCCGACCGGACGTATCCTGCTGCCGCTCAATATCGTGGCGTCGAGCTCCGACAGCGTGGACATTCTTGTCCATGGCGTCGGCACGCATGGCGCGTATCCGCACATGGGAATCGACCCGGTGCTCGTGGCGTCCCAGATTGTCGTGTCACTACAGTCGGTCGTGTCGCGCTCGATCGCGCCGCTGGATCCGGGCGTCATTACGGTTGGCGCATTCCATGGCGGGGCCAAGCACAATATCATCGGCGACAAGGTCGAGATGCAGCTGACCGTTCGGTCCGATGACCCTGAGGTGCGGACACAATTGCTCGACGGGATAGACCGGGTCGCACGGGGCGTTGCCATCTCGATGGGCGTACCGGAAGATCTGATGCCGGAAGTCACCCGCTCCCAAACGGAATCAACGCCGCCCACCATCAATGATGCAGACACGGCCCGGCGCCTGCGCGATGCGTTCACGGCCTCACTGCCGGAAGGTGCGCTGTATGAACAGCCGCGCGACGGCATGGGGGCGGAAGACTTCGCCTATTTCGTCACGCCGGAAACCGGCGTCAAAGGCGTCTATTTCAGTGTCGGCGGCACACCTGAGGCCGAGGCGGCCAGCGCGCCGTCACACCATTCGCCCTTCTTCAAGATCGACCCTGAGCCTTCGGTCAAGCTCGGCACCGAAGCGATGGTCGTCGGCGCAATGGCACTGATGAAGCCGACAACCTAGAAACTGTAATCCAGCCGCAGGCCAAAGGTGCGCGGGTCGGACCTGAACGTATTGTAGCCGATGAAGCCATAGCCCGAGAGGGCATAGTCTTCATCGGTCAGGTTGCGGCCCCAGACCGTCAGCCCAAGGCCGGTGCCGACAAACTGGAACGCTGCTTCGGCCTGCAAAGTGGAGAAGCCGGCCTGCATCCGCGTCTCAAGGCCCTCTGGGTCGAGATAATAATCGCCGCGATACTTCACATGGGCCGCGACGCTCGCGTCCACGCCCGGTGTCAGCGCGAATTCATAACGCCCGCCCAGTGTGGCTGACACGTCCGGCGCAAAGGGCAGGGGATTGCCGTCGAACGTCGCGGCATTGCCGCCAATATTGGTCGCCTGCTCAATCTCAGTATCAAGCACGGTCAGCCCGGCGTCCAGTGTCAGGCCGTCGGTTGGCTGCCAGATCATATCCGCCTCTGCGCCATACACGGTGGCCGCATCCAGGTTCGACAGCGAATTCGAGGTGATGCTCGAACCGTCCGGCAGCGGGAAGTTCACGAATATCCGCGCCTGCGGCGCATCATAATCCTGCCAGAACGCGGCAAGGGTCCAGCTCAGCGTGTCTGTGGGCCGGGCCTTGTAGCCGAGCTCATACGCGGTCACCGATTCAGCCTCGAACAGGCCCTCGTCGGTGAAATGCGTCGCATTGTTTTGCACCTCGCCATTGAAGCCGCCGGACTTGTAGCTGTTTGATATAGAGGCATAGGCCAGCCCCGGCCCGATATCATAGGAAAGCGCCGCATTGCCGCTGAGGCGTGTCTCGTCAATCTCATTCGATCCGAAAGCGAGGCCCAGTCCGCCGACATTATTGTAGCCGACCGTGCCATCATCAAACACATGCCGCCCGCTGCCATGCCCTTCGATCCGCTCATCTGTCACGCGCAGGCCCAGCGTCGCCGCCAGGCGCTCCGTCAGGTCGAATTCATTATGCGTGAAGGCGGCGAGCGCCGTGCGGGACTGGTTGATGTCGGTGACCAGGGTCATCGCGGTCCCGGGCGATACGGGCGCCGGGCCTGCGCGGCTGCCCGCACCGACATAGGGGCATGTGCCCAGCAGGGTTGCAGGGTCCAGCACGCCGCACCAGATCGTATAGGTCTGGCTGAAATCGTCGACCGCCCCGCTCAAGCCCACCAGCGTATGCCCGCCGCTCCAGTCCGTCTGCAGGCGGAACTCCTGCGAATACTGGCGGAACGCGCGATCATAAGCGAGGTTCGCATTGAAATTCGGGTTGCCGAACAGGGCCACGGCGCCATCGAAGTCAAAACCGTATTGCTGCGCATAGCCTTCAAAGGCCGTCAGCGACGTGAGGTCCCAGGGCCCTAAGGCGCGGCGGTATTGGGCCGACACGCCATAGAAGGCATTATCCGTATCCCGCAGGCCGTCACCGGCGACCGCGATCTCGTGGTCGCCAAGGTCCAGGCTGTCATTGCGCGGCGTGGTGTTGACGCCATTGTCTTGCTCATAATGCGTGCGCACCAGCAGTTCGCCGCCGCCAGAATTTTCCCAGAGCAGGCCGAGGCGCAGGCCGAACTCGTCGCGCACGCCGCCCGCATCCGCCGGGCCAGCCGTATTGTCGAGGGCGGCATCACGCGACAGGTACCGCCCGGCGAGGCGATAGCTGAAACCGTTATCCAACGCGGTCCCATAGGCGCCGCCAACGTCCACCCGGTTGAAATTGCCGTAGCCGGCGCGAACATAGCGTGCCTGGTCCGGGCCCGGTCTTGCGGTATTGAAATTGATCGCTCCGCCAGATGCGTTGCGACCATAAAGCGTGCCTTGCGGGCCTTTCAGCACTTCGATCCGGTCGAGGTCATACAGCATCAGGCCAGTCTGCACGTTGGTCGCGAGGTACACGCCATCGGAATAGACCGCTGCAGCCGTCGGCGTCAGCGCCTGGTGGTCCACCGCGCCGATACCGCGGATCTGGAAGGCGACCTGTGTGCCATTGGCCACCGCCGCATCGACGCCCGTCAGCAGGTCGGTAATGTCTTCTGCCCCGAGGAAGGCATCCGCCAGCCTGAGCGCATCAGAGCTGATTACGCTGACGGACATCGGAATGTCGGTCAGTGGCGCAGCGCTGGGCGTGGCGGTCGTGACGACCGGGTCCAGGCGCCTTGGCGCGTCCGCTGTTTCCGCCATCGTGGGGGCGGCAAATGAGGCAATCAGGAGCGAGGCAGGGAGAACACGGGACGATTTCATCCGCCGCGCTTAAGCGAGGTGAAAACGCATTGCAACTGTTGCATTTGTTACAGAAAAGGTGACGCCGCAGTCACCTTTTCATGCTATTCGCAGGCTCGGACTTTAGCGCGGAGCGCGTTTCGCCAGGATGCGCTGCAAGGTCCGGCGATGCATGTTCAGGCGCCGTGCGGTTTCCGAGACATTGTGATTGCACAGCTCATAGACGCGCTGGATATGTTCCCAACGCACCCGGTCAGCCGACATCGGGTTTTCCGGTGGAGCTGGCTTTTCATCTTTCGTAGCGGTCAACGCCCGGACGATGTCATCCACGTCGGCAGGTTTCGACAGGTAATCGGTGGCGCCAGCCTTCACGGCGGCAACGGCCGTCGCGATTGCGCCATAACCGGTCAGGATCACGGCGCGCGCATCCGGGCGATGCTTTTGCAGCACGTCGACCACGTCGAGGCCGCTGCCATCTTCGAGGCGCAGGTCCAGCACGGCAAAGGCGGGCGGGTTCAGGCGGGCAATATCCTTGCCTTCGCTGACGGTTGAAACGGCAGAAACAATGAAGCCGCGCTGGGCCAGGGCGCGCGCCATGCGTTGAACGAACGGGCCGTCATCATCCATCACAAGGCAGGAACGGTCTTCCACATCCTTGAGGCTCTCGTGCACGTTTACAGTCACCGGGCGGTCCATGGCCCCATTCCTTCTTGTGATTCCATTTCAATATAGGGCCATTGCACGGCCTAGGCCAATTTAGAAGCCTCCAGCGCTGCTCTAGGCCAGAGAGCCTGTACGACCGCGCCGCGTTTCGGCGGTGTCCGGTTACGCGTCGCGATGCGTCCGCCTGTGCGTTCGATCAGCGTTTTCGCGATGAAAAAGCCCAGTCCCATGTCGCCCCCGCCCAATTGGGCTTCGCTGCGCTGGGAAACGTAAGGCTCGCCAAGCTTCGGGATCACGTCCGTGGCAAATCCCGGACCGTCATCTGTGATCGTGATGATCACCTGCTCTTCGGTCCATGACGCCACCGCCGTCACGCGCGTGTCGGCAAAGCTGACCGCGTTCTCAATAAAGGCGCCCAGCGCGTGCAGGATTTCCGGGCTGCGATTGAGGATCGGCGCCTTGGCTTCGCCGCCTTCGCCGGGCACAGCGCGCACCACCAGTTCGACGCCAAGCCCCTTGAACGGGGCGGCCGACTCCTCGACCAGCGCGTCGAGCGGCATCAGCGCATGCACGATATCCGTCGCCTCGCGCGCTTCCCGGATGGTGGCGAGGATCGCGCGGCAACGATCTGCCTGCTCGGCAATCAGGCGAATGTCCTCGCTATGGGGATCATCCGCTCCGATTTCGGCGAGCAGTTCCTTCGATACGAGGTGGATAGTGGCCAGTGGCGTGCCGAGTTCATGCGTGGTCATCGCCGACATCGCGCCGAGGGCCGAGAGCTTCTGCTCGCGCGCCATCACCACACTGGCCGCATCAAGTGCGCGTACCAGCCGGGCCTCATCCTGGCTGACGCGGACCGCCGACACTGAAAAGAACACAAGGCCCACGACCAGGGCCGTGAACTGGCCCCACTGGAAGAGCGGGGGCAGGCTGATGGCGTCACCAACCACCCAGGGCAAAGGCAGCGAGAAGAACGGCATCATCGCTGCCAACGCCAGCGCCAAGACGGCGATCATCGTCGCCCGCGCCTGCGAGACGGACAGGGCCGCAACGGTCACCGGCGCCAGCAGCATCAGCAGGAAGGGGTTCGACAGGCCGCCGGTCACCGTGATCAGCGCCGCCAGTTGCAACGTGTCGAAGGCCAGTTGCAGGCTCGCCTCCCAGCCGCGCGTCAGGCGCTGGCTCTGGAAGGCAAAGGCGAGAAACACATTGAGCCAGGCCGACGCGGCAATGATCGCCAAGCTTAGCGCTAGCGGTACTTCAAAGCCCAGCACGAAGGCCACGAACAGGACAGCCGCCGTCTGTCCGGCCACGGCCAGCCAGCGCAGCGTGATGAATGTGCGTAGCCGCGTCCGCCCCAGCGCCGACTGGGCAGAGCCAAGCCCCTCGGGCGCCAGCGTGAACACAGCGTTGTCCAGCCCGTATCGGGAATCTCGGAAAATATCGTCCATGAACCTGCTTATGCGGCAGCGTGACGCTTGCGCCAAGCGGGGCATTCCCGGCATATCGATACGATGTTCCCTTTTCGCACCCTCCTCGTCGCGTTCGGCGCCCTTGCCGTCACCGCCTGCTCCCCCTCAGCACCCCCGTCCGACACCGCTGCCGCGCCCGCGACACCGCGCTCCGGCGGGACCAAATCCGGGTGCCTCAGCCGCGCCTATCCGGAGATTGGCGGGCCCATCTCGCTCGTCTCGCACACCGGCGAAACGGTCACCGAGGACGCGTTCAAAGGTTATCCGACCTTGATTTATTTCGGATTTACCTATTGCCCGGACGTCTGCCCGATGACGCTGGTCAGCATCGCGCGCGCCTACAAGATGCTCCCTGAAGGCATGGCGCCGCCTCAGACGCTCCTGATCTCGGTCGATCCTGAACGCGACACGCCCGAAACCCTTGGCCAATACGTAACAACCGCTGCGTTTCCGAACAATCTCATTGGCCTCACCGGCACGCCGGAACAGGTTCGCGCCGCAGCCGATTCCTTCATCGCCGACTATTCGCGCATCAATGATGACAGCAGCTCAGCCGGTTACACGATGGACCATACGAGCCTGCTCTACCTGATGGACGAGGACTGGAAGCTGAAGACCTTCTTCACCCACGAGGACACGAGCGAAACCATCGCCGCGTGCCTCGCCGAGGTGCTGGAAGAGTAGGCAGGGCCCCGTCCAGCGGACAGGGCCTCGCAAGGATTATGCAATCAGGCTGGCCGCAAAGAACGCAAAGAATCCGCCGATCAGAAACGCTGCAAGGCTGATCCACCAGGCAATCCAGCTGACGCGCCGGGCCCGCGTGCAGGCCCGCGCGGCGGCCGGGTCGATCGGGCAGGGCAGTGAGCGGGCATGCCACTGCCAGGCCCCAGAGAGCGCGATCATGGCGCCCGCGATCCCGAACACGAACATCTTGTTCCTGCCGAGCCAGGTGATCTGCGGCACGGCTTCAATCAGTCCGGCCATGGCGGCGCCAGCCCCCAGGCTCACCAGCAAGGCGGGCAGGGCGCAGCAGACCAGTGTCCCGGTTGAGGTGAACAGGGAGAGAAAGGCCGGCAGCGTGCTCGGCGACCGGATTTCTTCGCTCATACGCCACCTGCGCGCTTGATTTCCACGAGCGCGTAGCCAGACTTGCGGATCAGCTCGCCGACGGTTTCGTCATCGAGCGTCTGGCCCTTCTTCATACCGAGCACGACTTCGCCATTGTCGAGGTCGACCTTGACGGTCTCCACGGCGGCCTGCTTGCCGAACACTTTTCGGATCGACTGGGCGCAGAAATCGCAGACCAGGCCGTTGACCCTGGCGGTGACGGTTTCGCCCGAAGCGGCTGGCGTGGCCTCTTCTTGCGCCGCCGGGGCCGGGCGAACGGCGTCGGCATGCGCGGAATGGTCCATATGCGCCGGTTCCGCCGTCTCCTGCGCATATGCTGGCGCAGCGAGCAGGCAGAGTGCGAGGGACGAGAGAGCAATCGTGACTGTTTTCATGGGTATATTCCTTTTAGGTTCAGAACCGGATGATCCAGTTCGCAAGCAATTCTTCTGTTTCAACGGTGTAGCCGAGCTCGACCATCTGGACGCCCTTGAAGAACCGTATCAAGGGGGTGGTCGTGACGGGCTCGGCTGCGTCCGGCTGGTTTTCCACCTGCAGCATCAGCCAGGTGTGGAGGTCGCCATAGTCGCCGATATACGGCGCGACGCCGATGCGCCCGCTATGGCTGACACTCTGATTGCCGGAAAAGTCCGTGGCGCGCGTCTCGAAGGACGTGAACCATCGGCGGGTTTCCCAGTCAGCGGCGAAACTGGCAATTCCGGCCAGTTCCGGTCCGGCGCTGCCGAACGGATCTGCCTGTCCTGCGGCCAGTTTCAGGTAGAGATTGCCTTGGCTGGAAGGGCCGTTCCATCGCTTCAGAAGGCGATTATACTGAATGCCGGTGAACTGAATATCGTCAGCCCAGTTCCGCTCGGTATAAAGGCCAACGGAATCGAAGGCTGTGGGTGAATAGTGGATGTGCAGTGAGGAATAATCCCCATTGTTTATCTGCATGGCTGTCCAGCCGCCCGCATAGGAAACGGGCCTAGCCTCGGCAACCGGCGCAAGGACGGCCCATGCCAAGCAGGCCGCGGCAGGCGCGGCGTATGATAGGAAGGTCAATGCCTTCTCCTCTGTTTCGGATTGATCCTGGGTCTACAAGAACAGGATCAGGCCCGCGGAGGTGGCGGTTCCGGAACAGACGGGCAGGAGGTGGCCGACTCGCCAAGGGGCTTGTCGAACAAGGGCGGGAAAGCCGCGGTGAGGCCGCCGGGATGCGGTGCGCCGGGCAGGGACGCAACAATGGCGGAGCAGCAGCAGGCTGAAATCCCGGGCATGTCCGTGCTGTCGACCGGCGCCGGGTCAGTGTCATGCATTGCGCTCATGTCGCAATCATCCTGCATGGTCATCGCGCCATGATGGGACATTTGCATGTCGGCCGAACGGCACTCGTCCTGCGCTGCGGCGGCAACGCCTGACGCCAGTAACCAGAGGCTCAGGCAAAGGATGGATAATCTGAAGGCCATTCGGCTTTCCCTATCGCGCCTGTCCCCGGCCGGGTCAATTCACGAAGGCTTGACCTATTCCGCCGTCCAGCCGCCATCGATCGACAGTTCCGCGCCATTGATCTGGTCTGCGTCCGGCGAGCAAAGGAAGGCGGCAAAGCCCGCAATCTGTTCCACCGTGACGAATTCCTTGGTGGGTTGGGCCTCGAGGATCACGTCTTCGATCACTTGTTCCCGGGTCATCCCGCGTGCCTTGGCCGTATCGGCGATCTGGCCGTCCACAAGCGGCGTATGGACATAGCCGGGGCAGATCAGGTTACAGCGCACGCCATGCTTTGCCCCTTCGAGGGCTGTCACCTTGGTCAGGCCGGCCAGGCCGTGCTTGGCCGTGACATAGGCTGACTTGAACGGAGAGGCGACCTTGGCATGGGCGCTGCCCGTATTGAGGATACGGCCCCAGCCCTTTTCCTTCATTCCAGGAAGGGCCAGTCGCGTCGTGTGAAACGCGGCGGTCAGGTTGAGCGCGATTATGAGGTCCCACTTTGCGACCGGAAAGTCCTCGATTGGTGCAACGTATTGCACGCCTGCATTGTTGACGAGAATGTCTGCACCGCCGAAATCGCGGGCGACATAGCCCATCATGTCCACAATCGCGTCTGGGTTGGTGAGGTCGGCGCCCGAATACCCGACCTTTACCCCGAATTCTTTTGCCAGACCGGCTCTTTCTGCTTCAATTGCGGTTTCGTCCCCAAACCCGTTGAGCACGATATTGCATCCTTCGCGTGCAAGGCGGTTCGCAATCGCCATTCCAATCCCGCTCGTCGAGCCGGTGACGAGTGCAGTTTTTCCGCTCAGCATGGTGATGTTTCCTTGAGGCGCGGGCGCGCTGTGTTTAGGGATAAGGGCGGCCTCGGGAGGGCCTCGGACAATATGTGTTCAAGATAGGCGGGTTCAATGGACGGTGAAATTAGTGCTTTTGTAGAGGCGTTTCCGCGCTTTCTGATCTGGACTGCATCTGCAGGCGCTATGCTGGTTGTCGCAAGCACTATCTACGTGTTGCTGACGCCATGGAAGGAACTTGCACTGGTAAAAGGCGGCAACGCCTCGGCGGGTCTGGCACTGGCGGGCGCGATTACCGGTCTCGCAATACCCATCGCATCGACCTTGGCATCGAGTGTGTCCTTGATCGACCTCTTGATATGGGGCGTGATCGCCCTGTTGCTCCAGTTGATTGTTTACCGGCTCGTGGACGTTTTGCTGCGCGACATTCCGCAGCGGATCGAGCAGGATCAGGCGGGCGCGGCGATTGTGCTGATTGCCGCAAAGATTTCGTCGGCGCTGATTTTGGCGGCCGGATTGTGGGATCCGGCCCTGCAAAGGTTTTGAGTTGAGGAGACGCACGCACAAATGAGGTCGTTTGATTGGGTCCTTTACCTTCTGGTGTTCAGCACCGTGGTCTGGACGTTGTTTGCCAATGCGCACAAGGCCGATGCGCCTGAATCGCCTCCGACAGTCTTGGAATCGGACGGCCCGACATTGCCGCCGCCTTCCATCCTCGACGAGCAGATACTGGTCCAGGTCGACTCCCCGAAGGATGGTATCGGCACGGCTTTTGCGGTCAATAATTCCGGTGACTGGATTACAGCACGTCATGTCGTTGAAGGCTGCAGCAGGGTAGGCTTGTTGGTTGCGCCCGACCAGTATGTCCCGGCCGCGCGCGTGACGGTTGATCCCGACCATGACCTTGCCCTCATCTCGACGGGCCGCAGCCCGGCCTCTGTGAAACTCGCTTTGGGATCGACGCTGCGCGTCGGCGACGAAGGCTATCATGTCGGTTACCCGCAGGGTCGGCCGGGTGAGGTGGCGACCAAACTCCTGTCGCGATCCAAGCTCATCACGCGCGGACGCCGTGATGGCGCCGAGCCGATCCTCGCTTGGGCGGAAATCGGACGCACGCAGGGCCTGATCGGCACGCTTGGCGGTATCTCTGGCGGTCCTGTCTTCGACAAGGATGGCGGCGTGCGTGGCGTTATCGTGGCCGAAAGCCCGCGCCGGGGACGGATATACACCGCTGCGCCGTCCTCCGTTGAAGCCTTCCTCACCAGTCTGGACGTTTCGACCGTCGAGGGCCCCCATGAGGCCTTCACGGTAAACACTTACGGGCCGCAATCGGACAATGCCCGCCGCCGGCTGCAGGTGGTCAAGGTCGCCTGCCAGGTGCGCCCATGACTGATTTTGCCGGTCGCCTGGGCGCTGCAGCCCGCACTCTGGGCCCGCTTTGTGTGGGAATTGACCCGCATGCCGGACGTGTGCCCGCCCTGTTCGGCGGTGACACGCCAGACGGGCTGGCGCGCTGGGGCGAAGCCATCGTCGGGCAGGTTGTCGGTCGGGCCGGAATCATCAAGCCGCAAGTCGGCCTTTTCGAGCGTCTCGGTCCTGACGGTATGCGCGCGCTGCAACGCGTTTGCAACGCAGCGCGCGATGCAGGCCTGATCGTGATCGCGGATGCCAAACGCGGCGATATCGGTTCGACGGCCGAAGGGTATGCGCAGGCCTATCTCGGCAAGGCGGCCCCGTTTCCCTGTGATGCGGTCACCGTAAACCCCTATATGGGGATCGACACGCTGGAGCCCTTCCTGTCGGCGGCGGAATTGCATGGCAAGGGCGTGGTCGTGCTGACGCGTACGTCCAATCCCGGGTCGGCGGATTTCCAGATGCAGGACATGGGCGGTGCGCCGCTCTATGCGCGTGTCGTGGAAGCTCTCCAGCCCGCGATACAGCGGCTCGAAGGCGCGGACGGCTGGTCCAGCCTCATGCTCGTCGCGGGTGCAACCGGGCCTGACGAGGCGCGCAGGCTGCGGCAGCTGGCGCCGAAATGCCTGTTTCTCGTGCCTGGCTATGGCGCGCAGGGAAGTGGCGCGAAGGATGCCCTCGCCGGCTTTGTCAGGCGGGGCAACCACCTTGAGGGCGGCGTGGTGAATGCCTCCCGGTCCGTGAACTTTCCGGAAGGGAGCGCATCGGCAGGTAATCTCGCTGAATGGCAATCGGCCATTGCGCAGGCGATCGACGCCGCGCAGGCTGATCTCACCGCGCTCAGCGGTGTCGCCGAACGATCCGGCACATTGGCGGGCAACTTACCTAGCGACAGACCTCGACAATTGCGGCCGAAGGGCTAGAGTCTTCCACAATCATCAAAAGCGGCACCAGACCGCGACGTTCAATCCGAGGGAGACATCAGGCCATGACTCATTGGCATTCATTCATCATGGCGGGCGCCGCATTGGCCCTGCTCGCGGGCTGTGCCCCGAAAGAGAAGGCCCAGGAGGCCGAAAAGCCTGTGGAAGCAGCCTTCGCTGCCGTCGACACGAATCGCATCGCGACGGCCAGTGGCGGCGCCGAATGGCTAACCTATGGCGGCACCTATGATGAGCAGCGGTTTTCGACGCTGACCGGGATTAACGCGGAAAATGTCGGGCGCCTCGGCGTTGCCTGGACTCATGATCTCGACACCAATCGCGGTGTTGAGGCGACGCCGATCGTTGTCGACGGCGTCATGTATGTCACGTCGGCCTGGTCCGTGGTCTACGCGATGGATGCCAGGACAGGCGACGCGCTTTGGACCTATGACCCGGATGTTGATCGCGCCGTTGGCGTGAAGGCCTGCTGTGATGTGGTCAACCGCGGCGTCGCGGTGCTTGATGGCAAGGTCTATGTCGGTGTGATCGACGGTCGCCTTGAAGCATTGAACGCGAAAACCGGCGAACGTATCTGGAGCACAGTGACCGTCGACCAGGCCAAGCCCTACACGATCACCGGCGCACCGCGCGTGGTGAACGGCAAGGTGCTGATCGGCAATGGCGGCGCCGAACTGGGCGTGCGCGGCTACCTGACGGCCTATGATTCCGAGACTGGCAAGAAGCTTTGGCGCTTCTACACGGTGCCGAACCCGAAAAAGCAGCCTGACCGAGAAGCCTCCGACAAGGCATTCGAAACCGTGGGCAATGTCACCTGGGGTGACGAGGGCGCATGGGTCACCGATGGCGGCGGCGGCACGGTCTGGGATTCCATCGTCTACGACACGGTCAACGACCAGATCATCTTCGGCGTCGGCAACGGATCGCCATGGAACCGCACGTTCCGTGACCCCGCCGGCGGCGACAACCTGTTCCTGTCGTCGATCGTCGCGGTCGATGCCAATACGGGTGAATACAAGTGGCACTTCCAGACCACGCCGGGCGACAACTGGGACTATACAGCCACCCAGTCGATCATCCTGGCAGACCTGCCGCTCGGCGAGGATGGCGCACCGCGCCGTGTCGCCATGCAGGCGCCCAAGAACGGCTTCTTCTATGTCCTGGATGCCGCCACGGGCGAGTACCTTTCGGGCGATGCATTTGTTCCGCTGAACTGGGCAACCGGTCTCGACGAGAACGGACGGCCGATTGAAGTGGCTGCCGCCCGCTATGGCAAGGAGCCTCACCAGCAGCTGCCCGGACCGCTTGGCGCGCACAACTGGCATCCAATGGCCTACAGCCCGGAAACCGGTCTGGCCTACATCCCGGCCCAGGAAATTCCGCAGGCCTATGCGGAAGACCCCCGGTTCGGCACCAAGACGATTGGCTGGAACACCGGCGCCGACTTCTCGTCCGGCATCCCGCCTATTGCGCCGCCTGACGTGGCCAAATTCCTCCGCTCGACCCTCAAGGGCCGGCTGATTGCGTGGGATCCGGTCAAGCAGGAACCCCGCTGGACCGTCGAGCATGAAAACGCGTGGAATGGCGGCGTCCTGTCGACGGCGGGCAATCTCGTCTTCCAGGGCAAGCTGAATGGCGACTTTGTCGCCTACAATGCCGCGACCGGTGAAAAGCTGTGGAGCCAGAACGTCAAGTCGGGCGCCGCATCGGGCCCCGGCACCTATCTGATCGACGGCGAGCAATACGTGACGATCACGACCGGCTGGGGCAGCGCGTTCGCGCTCACCGCCGGGTATGCCTATGACGCGGCGGTGCCTTCGACGGTCGGCAAGGTTGTCACGTTCAAGATCGGTGGGACCGGCCTGATCGCCGACGCTGACTTCACGCCGATCGAACGGACCGCCAAGGCCGATGCCTTCGGTGACGAAACGATGATCGCGCAGGGCGCGGTGGCCTTCTCGCGCAATTGCATGGTCTGCCATGGCGCGCTCGCGGCCAGTTCCGGCGTGCTGCCGGACCTGCGCTGGTCAGCCATCACCGGCAACCCCGAAGCCTGGAAGGGCGTCGTGCTTGACGGCAACCTCGCCGCCAATGGCATGGTGTCGTTCGCCGAATACGTGACGCCTGAGGAAAGCGAAGCCATCCGCGCCTACGTCCTCGCGCAGGCCCATGCCAGCGCCGATCCCGCAGGCGGCGGTCAGTAACGCTTACGACTCATTGGGTGTGGCGTGTCCCTGCGGGGCGCGCTACACTTTTTTGATGCAGTTCCTGATTGGTCTTCTTGGCATTCTGGTGGCGATCGGCGTCTGGTCGTGGCGGCTGCGCATGGCCCGCGACGGCGCGCGCCAAGCGCTCGATCTTGCGCGGTCTGCCGCCGGTCTGCCGCGGCGCCTTGCCTTCAAGTACCGGGCGGGCCGCAACGGCCTCGACCTGATTGACGATTCCCGCGAGGCGGCCGCCATCATGATGATGGAAGTCGCCCGCGCCCGCGGCGGTCCGCTGACCGAGCGGCAAAGCGACGCCATCTCCGGCGAGATCCTGCGGCATTTCAGTTTCTCGCAGGACGAAGCCGCCGCACTGGTGGCGCATGCCGCCTGGGTGACGAACAAGGCGCCCTTGCCGCAGGAAACCATGCGCCGCCTCAGCCAGAAGATCGTCGGCGACCGCTATCTCGGCCCCAAGGAAGTGGTTGATCTGGACGGCATGCTCGAGGCTGTGTCCGAAGCGGAAGGCACGCCCACGCGTGACCAGCTGGCATTGCTGCAAGTGTACCGCGACCTGGCTGGCCTGAAGACATGAACGCGCGGCCATTTGCGTTCCGTCAAGGCAGTCGCTAGGGGCCCATCATGACCGAGACCCTGCCTGCCGCTTACCGCGCCCGCGTCCGCAACGACAATTGGAACAATTATTCCGTGCTGCGGCACGGCGCCTTTGACGGCATGCTGGTGACCTCGAAGAATTCCGGCACGCACTGGCTGAAATACATGCTGGCTGTCGCGATTGCCGACACGCATGGGATCGACCGGCCCAAATATTTCTCGGAGAATGCGGTGCGGCCCTATATCGGCTGGCCCAAGGACAAGGCGGTTTTCCCGCAGATCCCCCGGCTCGCTTTCAGCCATACCATCCCCCACCGTCTGGCCGACTGGGGCTGGGCCCGGCGTCTGGCCAGCCTGCCGCCCTATGTGCTGGCGGTGCGCCACCCGATCGCCATTCTCGCCAGCCACCATGCCAAGTGGGAATACGACATCCAGGTCGACTGGCTGACCTATCTGCAGGGTGATCCGGCAGGCAGGCAGTATCGCTGCGACATCTACTGGCTGGCGCGGTTCTGGAACCGCTGGGGCGATGTGCGCCGTGATGCGCCGGGCCTGATCCTCAATGTCCATTATGAAGACACGCTGAAGGACGCGCGCGCCGTGCTGGAAGCCGTGGCCGCGCACTGGTCGCTGGAGCTGGCGCCTTATGCAATCGATGCGGCGCTCGCGGCGGGCACCAAGGAAGAAATGGCAAAGCATACGGATCCGGACGCCGAGCCGAACGTGCTGCAGAACCGCAAGACGTCGCTCGCCGACCTGTTCACGGCCGAGGCCATGGACCTCTACCGGACACAGGTGAAAACGCTGTTCCGGCACGACCTTGGCTACGACCTGCTCAACCTTCCGTCTTGAGGTAGCCGCTGGACCGGCCATCCGGGCCATACTTGATCCACCACGGTTCGGCCTTTGCCTGTTCTTCCAGGACGCGGAATACCGGATCGCTCAGCACAGCGTCTGCATAGGCCTGCGCGGGGCCGCTGAGCGCAAGACCATAGGTGCGAAAACGGGTCACGACGGGCGTGTAGAACGCGTCGGCGGCGCTCCATTGGCCGAACAGGAACGGCCCGCCGCTGCCGAAGCGTTCGCGCAACTCGCACCAGAGGCCGTCGATCCGCGCAATGTCGGCCTTCAGTCCGTCACTCATCTCCGGGGCAGCATGGCGCGATCGGATGTCCATCGGACACAGGCTGCGCAGGGCCGGAAAGCCGGCATGCATTTCCGAGGCGGCGGCGCGGGCCACGGCGCGCGCAGAGGCATCCACGGGCCAGACCTGGCCGGGTGCGGCCCATTCGGCGATCCATTCGGTGATCGCGAGGCTTTCCCACACCGTCTGGCCGTCCCAGAGGAGGAGCGGTACTTTGGCGGTCGGGCTGATTTCTTTCAGTTTCGCGCTCGTGTCGGGAAAATCCAGCGGCACGATCACTTCGTCCACCGGCAGGCCAACATGGCGGGCAACCAGCAGGGGCCGGATCGACCAGCTGGAATAGTTAAGGTTGCCGAGGACGAGCTGTCTCATGCAGGCTTGCCATCCCCGATCGACCAGCGGGTCTCATGGATGTCGACCTGCTCGAAAACACCGGCTTGCGTGTAGGGGTCCTGCGACGACAGGGTCTTGGCGGCGGCGAGGCTTTCGGCCTGCACCAGGAAGACCGACCCGACCATCGTCTCGCCGTCATCAGCGAGCAGCGGCCCGGCCATGCGAACGGCATCACCCAGGCCCACGGCCCATTCCAGATGCGCCGGGCGGGCCTTGGCGCGCAGGGCGCCGCCATCTTTCTTGTCGAGACAGTGTAGGCAGAACAATGGCATGAGCGTCTCCTCGGGGCCTGGTTGAGTGTACGAACCGCTATGGCATACGGCTTGCGAGCTTTCCACTGCCAGGCAAATCTGGCGAATGCGAACTGAATGAATCATTGATCCTTCAGGAATTAGTAGTATGGTTTTCGCATGAATGAGACAACAGACACCCGCGAGCAGATCCTCGATGCCGCCATGGAGCGCATTCATCACTACGGTTACGGCAAGACGACCATGTCGGAAATTGCCCGTGATTGCAGCATGTCTGCCGGCAATATCTACCGCTTCTTCGCCTCCAAGATCGACATTGCCGAGGCCATGGCGCGCAAGTTCAACGCCAAGGTTTTCGAAGACTATGCCGCGATTGCCCGCAAGAAAACCTTAGCCTCTTCAAGGCTTCGCGAGTTTTTCGAGCTGAGTCTCGAACGCACCTTCAAGGCGATTGAGGAAGACGCAAAGATCCTTGAAGTCGCCAATGTCCTCAAACAGGAACGCCCGCTCTATTTCAACGAACAGATGGCTCAGGAGCGCGTCTACCTGGTGCAGATCCTGAATGACGGCGTCCAGGCTGGCGAATTCCGGCCGCTCGAGCGGCCGGAAGAAACGGCCGAATTCATGCAATCTGCGTTGATGAAGTTCCGGTTCCCGCAACTGTTTTCGGCCCTGTCCCTGCCGAAATTGCAGCGCGAATTGGGTGGTGTCCTCGATCTCCTGCTCGCATCGCTGTCGTGTGGCGCCAGCACGCCGGAGCGTTAACAAAAACTAAACACTGAATAAAACCGAAATTGTTCATTGATTATTTTTCAGGGCCTGCTATATCAGGATCATGGAAGACTATGGTGCCTTCCAAAAGACCCCTTGAAGAGCAATCCAATGACCCTCTCGAAAGCTGAAGCCCGCCAATCCTTCTACGCCCTGCTGGCAGCCGTGCCGTTCGCGGTCGTCATCTTCGCAGCCACGCTCGCCCTTGCTGAATTTGCAGTTTAGTGGCGCCTGATCAGGCCTTGGCGCCCTTGAGCCCCGTGGCATAAGCCGGATCCAGCGTCGCTGACGCTTCATCCAGCGGCCACCGGGGTCTCGCCCCGGCGCCAAGGTCCCCGATCGCGTCGATCAGCCCGGCGGCCATCCGCTCGGCCCCGACAAGCGCGATCATCGCCGCATTGTCCGTACAGTGCCGCAGCGGCGGCGCGAACAGCCCCCCGCCAAATGCCCGTGCTTCCGCTTCCAGCGCCGTCCGGATTGCCTTGTTCGAGGCGACGCCCCCCGCCACGACGAAACGGATCGATTCCCCTGCACCCGGATCAAACGCCTCGAGTGCCCGGCGCGCCTTGCCGGCCAGCACGTCGCAGACGGCGGCCTGGAAACTCGCGCAGAGGTCGGCGAGGCGCTTCTCTGTCAGGGGTTCTTCGGCGGCCGCGCGGGCCACAGCGGTCTTAAGGCCTGCAAAGCTCATGTCGAGGCTGGGCCGGTTCATCAGCGGCCGCGGGAAATTGAAGGCCTTGGGGTCGCCGGATTTCGCCAGCCGCTCCACCGCCGGCCCGCCCGGAAAGCCGAGGCCGAGCAATTTGGCCGTCTTGTCGAACGCCTCGCCCACGGCGTCGTCAATGGTCGACCCGAGGCGCCTGTAGTTGCCCAGCCCGCGCACTTCGAGGAACTGGCAATGCCCGCCCGACACCAGCAGCAACAGGTAGGGGAAGGGACAATCGCCGCCGAGCCTTGGGCTCAGCGCATGGCCCTCCAGATGGTTGACCGCAATGAACGGCTTGCCCGCCGCTTGCGCAATCGCCTTGCCGGTCATCATGCCCACCAGCACGCCGCCGATCAGGCCGGGGCCGGATGTGGCGGCGACACCGTCAAGGTCTACGTAGGCAATCCCCGCATCCTTCATGGCGGCGGCCACCGTCTTGTCGGCAATCTCCGCATGCGCCCGCGCCGCAATCTCCGGCACCACACCCTGGTAGGGCGCATGCTCTTCCAGCTGGGTGTGGATCACGTCCGACAGCAGCGTCACGCGCCCGCCGTCGAGGCGCAGCACGGCAGCAGCGGTCTCGTCGCAGGAAGATTCAATACCGAGGATCGTCAGCGCGCGGGTCATGCGGGGGATGTAGGCCCGGACGGGGAGAATGGGAAGGCTGGGCATGCGTGGGTTGGCGCCCTGCGGCGGTACGCGTCCACAAGGGCCTCATTCTGAGCGCTTTGGGGGGGCTGGTCTAGTCGTTATCCATCCTGAGCGCGGCAACGAAGGCTTCCTGCGGAATCTCCACCTTGCCGAACTGGCGCATGCGCTGTTTGCCCTTCTTCTGTTTCTCCAGAAGCTTTTTCTTGCGGGTCGCGTCGCCGCCATAGCATTTGGCGGTCACGTCCTTGCGCATGGCCGAGATCGTCTCGCGCGCCACGACGCGGCCACCGATGGCAGCCTGGATCGGGATCTTGAACATCTGTCGCGGGATCAGGTCTTTCAGGCGCTCGCACATCTGCCGGCCCCGGCTCTCGGCCCGGTCGCGGTGGACCAGCATGGCGAGGGCGTCGACCGGTTCTTCATTGACGAGAATCTGCAGCTTGACGAGATTCTCGGCGCGATGGCCGACGATCTCGTAGTCGAAGCTGGCATAGCCGCGGCTGATGGATTTCAGCCGGTCATAAAAGTCGAAAACGACCTCGTTGAGTGGCAGTTCGTATTTCACCATGGCCCGGCCGCCGACATAGGAGAGCTCGGTCTGGATGCCACGTCGATCCTGGCAGAGTTTCAGGATCGCGCCGAGATATTCATCGGGCGTGAAGATCGTGGCGATGATCCACGGCTCGCGGATTTCGGCGACCTTTACCACATCCGGCATGTCCGCCGGATTGTGCAGCTCGACTTCGGTGCCGTCGGTCATGGTCAGCTCGTAGACCACGCTGGGGGCGGTGGCGATCAGGTCGAGGTCGAACTCGCGGCTGAGGCGCTCCTGGATGATTTCCAGGTGGAGCAGCCCGAGGAAGCCGCAGCGGAATCCCATGCCGAGCGCGGCTGAGGTTTCCATTTCCCAGGTGAAACTGGCATCGTTGAGGCGCAGCTTGCCCATCGCCGCGCGCAGGTCGTCAAAGTCGCCCGCGTCCATCGGGAACAGGCCGCAGAAGACGACCGGCTGGACTTCCTTGTAGCCCGGCAGGGCTTTTTCGCAGGGGCGCTTGTCCTCGGTAATCGTGTCGCCGACTGCGGTTTCGCCGACTTCCTTGATCGAGGCGACGAAATAGCCAACCTCGCCCGGGCCGAGCGCGTCTGTTTCGGTAAGCTTCGGGTTGAATGTGCCGACTTTGTCGATCTCATAGACGCCGCCGGTGCGCATCATGCGGATCGTCTGCTTCGGCTTCAGCACGCCGTCATGCACGCGGACGACGACCACGACGCCGAGATACGGGTCATAATAGGCATCGACCAGCGCGGCTTTGAGCGGCTTGGTGGCGTCGCCCTCGCGCGGCGCGGGCAGGTGTTTGACGATGGCTTCGAGGACATCGGGAATGCCGAGGCCGGTCTTGGCCGAGGTCTCGACTGCATCAGACGTGTCAAGACCGATCAGGTCCTCGATCTGGTCCTTGACACGCTGGACGTCGGCGGCGGGCAGGTCGACCTTGTTGAGGACGGGGAGGATTTCATGGTTCTGGTCGATCGCCTGATAAACATTGGCGAGCGTCTGGGCCTCGACGCCCTGGCTTGCATCGACCACGAGCAGCGAGCCTTCGCAGGCGGCCAGGCACCGGCTGACTTCATAGGCGAAGTCGACATGGCCGGGCGTATCCATCAGGTTCAGCGTGTAGGTCTCGCCATCCTGCGCCGTATAAGAGAGGCGCACGGTCTGGGCCTTGATCGTGATGCCGCGCTCTTTCTCGATATCCATCGTATCGAGCACTTGTTCGCTCATTTCACGGTCGGTCAGCCCGCCGCAGGCCTGGATCAGGCGGTCAGCGAGCGTCGACTTGCCATGGTCGATATGGGCAATGATCGAGAAATTCCGGATTTTGTCGCGTGGGGTCATCCGGCGCATATAGCGGCGCTTTACCCGCACGGGAAGTGGGCTTGGACGGCATGCCGAATGAGCGGTGGCACGCTGCATCGCAGGCGCCGCTGGCATTTCGCCTCGAAGATGCCCCATGGTTCGCGCAAACATGTTCGTGGCGATGGGGTAGGCGGGCGGCAAAGATTGGGATTCGTGTCTTTTGAGCACTGATACAACGGGTCGTCCTCCTTCCTCCCTTCAAGTCGTGGCAGGTCAGCCCAGTCTGACGCCGACTCCTATTTCCGACGCAGAGCAAACGCGGGACATTCCGGTGTCCGCCAGCACGGACGCAGTCATCCTCCAGCGCCAGTTCGCGCGCCGCATGGAAGCCGTGGATACAAGGTGGAGCGGTCGCCAGGCCAATAGGCGCAAACAGCTTCAGCACACAAACGAGCTCTGGGACGATATCCAGGCCAGCGAAGAACGCCAGCCGCGCTATTCCTCGCCCTGGTTCTACTGGCCCTTCATGGTGGCGCTGGCCGACGAACGCCAGTTCATGGGCCAGCTGGCCCAGACACTGGCCCCGGCCGTGCAGGGATCGGCCTCGGCCGACCATTCGGCGATCATGTCGACAATTACGCAGTGGACGCAGGCACCACCCGGCGGCCAGCCGTTCGACCATGTCTACATATTCTCCGACATGCTGGAGAACAGCCAGGCCGTGCCGTGGAGCGAGTTCCGGTCGATGGAATCGGATGCCGCGATGGCGGCGGCAGAGAGGTTTGGCTACCTGCCGGCGGTGCAAGGCGCGGACGTGCAGATTGTCGGCTTCGGCCGCTCGCAGCTCGACCCGGGACCGGACGCGCGCTTGCGCGGCTTCTGGACCGACGACTTCCGCGCCGGCGGCGCCTCGGTGACATTTGAAGGCGCGATCCGGAACTGAGCGGCAACGGGACATCATGGCGCGTTGCCCAATTCCTGCTATGCAGAGCGCATGATGGAGGATTTCAGATGCGGCGTTCCCTGTTCCTTGCGGCCCTTGCGGGGCCCGTGCTCGCAGCCTGCACTGGCCTTGCGGCAGACTCTGTGACCGAATTACCCGGCGGCGTGCTCTATGCGGGAGCCGCGCAGAATGGCGGGCAGATCGAAATGAATGTGGGCCAAACGCTCCGCATCGAGCTCGAGTCGATCCCCACAGCCGGCTACATCTGGGAGATCGAGAACCAGCCTGCCTTCCTTGAAACCGTCGGCGAAGGCGTGCGCCCGACCGATCCGGAATTTCAGAACCAGCCCGGCGTGACCGGCGGCAATCACTATCTTTCGTTTGACCTGCAAGCGGTCGCGCCCGGCAGCAGCACGCTCCACCTGGTCGAGCGACGCCCCTGGGAAGAGAACGAACCGCCCAGCGACACCTGGAGTCTCGACGTCACGGTCTATCCTGCGCCATAAGGCGGCCCATGGAAGACACACAGACCTCTCCCCAGGCGAAGACCGGCATCACCGATGACGGGTACCTGACCGACAGTTGGTATCTGGCGGCGCCGTCGCGCGAGCTCAAAAAAGGCCAGCAGCACCGGATCATGATGCTCGGCGAGCCCGTCGTCGTGGGGCGCACCCCGGCGGGTGAAGCATTTGCGCTGCGCGATATCTGCCCGCACAGGCTTGTGCCGCTTTCGGCGGGCCAGCAGCTCGAGACAAACGGCGAATGGGCCCTGCAATGCCCCTATCATGGCTGGCGCTTCGGCACGGACGGTGTCTGCAAGCTGATGCCGAGCTTGACCGAGGGCAGCCGCTACGACCCGGGCAAGGTGAAGGTGCGCCGCTACCTGGTGCATGAGGCCAATGGCGCGGTGTACCTTTATATCGCCGACAATCCGCGCAGTGATGCGCCGCCCGTCGTGCCGCCGCCGGAATTCAGCCCGCTGCCGGATAAGCCCGGTTTCGTCATTCATGACGTGTTCAACGCCCATATGGACGATGCCGTGGTCGGCCTGATGGACCCGGCGCATGTGCCTTTCGTGCATAACCAGTGGTGGTGGCGCCCGCCTTCGGTAGGCCTGAAGCTGAAAGAGAAGCAATTCATTCCGACAGAGCGCGGCTGGGCGATTGAGCGGCATGCGCCGAGCTCGAACTCGAAGCTCTATCGCTGGGTATTCGGCGATAATGTGGAAACGGAAATCCGCTTCCAGCTGCCGGGCTTTCGCTGGGAAATCATTTCCAACGAAAAGACCCGCCTGCTGACGCTGACCTGCCTGACGCCGGAGGCGCCCAAGCGCACGCGCATCACCCAGTTCACCTGGTGGACCGGCGCGCCCCTGCTAAACCTTGCAGTCCCCCTTGCCATCCCGATGGCGAAAAAGTTCCTGCGCCAGGACGGCGACATGGTCGACCTGCAGAACATGGGGCTCGCCCACCAGAAGGCGATGCTCTGGATCGACGATATCGACGTGCAGGCCAAATGGTACCAGCGCCTGAAGCGCGAATGGACCGAGTCCCGCACCGAGGGCCGTGCCTTCGCCAACCCGATCGAGCCGCGTGTGCTCACATGGATGAGTTGAACGTCCCCGCGATGGGAAATCTGGAACAAATGGGGAAAATGCAAGCTGTCATTAACCTCGACGCCTGATAGGGTAGGGCCATGAGAGCGACGATTCGAATCCTCGGGATTGATCCCGGCCTGCGCCATACCGGCTGGGGCGTGGTGGAGCAGACCGGCGCTCGCCTCGTACATGTGGCGCATGGCGTTATCTCGGTCGACACGACCATGGAAATGGCTGCGCGCCTCGCGGGTATCTTTACCGCCGTGGCCGAAATCGCCCGCCTGCATGCGCCGCATGCGGCAGGAATCGAGGAAACACTGGTCAATGCCAGTCCGCGCTCGGCGTTGAAGCTGGGGCAGGCGCGCGGCGCTGCCATGGCCGCCCTGTCGCTGGCGAGCCTGCCGGTGGCCGAATTTGCCCCGCGCAAGATCAAGCTGTCGGTCGTCGGTACGGGCACCGCGGACAAGACGCAGGTCATGTTCATGGTCAAGCGCCTGTTGCCGCGCGCCGGGGAGATGAAGGAAGACGCCGCCGATGCGCTCGCCTGCGCCATCTGCGCCGCGCACCATCTGCCACTCGAGATGAGGCGGGGCGCGGCATGATGATGAACTTTGCATCGTACGGTTCGCCCTTCGACATCGCTCAGGGTGAGCCTGATATGAGCGCTCATTCTGAGCGAAGTCGAAGGATAAGCGCGGGGAGGTCAGGGCCATGATTATCGGACGCCTGACCGGAACGATTGCGGCGCTCGGCCTCGATCATGTGCTGATTGACGTCAACGGCGTCGGCTATGTCTGCCAGGCGGGTACGCGCCTGCTGAGCGTTGTACATGCAGGCGAGACCGCTGTGCTGCATGTCGAAACGAAAGTGACGGAAGCGGCGATCACGCTTTATGCCTTTGGGACGGACGAGGAGCGCGCCTGGTTCGTGCGCCTGCAGGATGTGCACGGCGTGGCGGGCAAGGCGGCGATGGCCATTCTGGATGCGATTTCACCGGCGGAACTGATGGACGCGATAGCGCTCGGCGATGCCGCAGTGCTGGAGCGGGCCAAGGGCGTCGGCAAGAAACTAGCTGAGCGGATCGTGCTCGATCTGGGCGGCAAGGCGCCGCCCATGGGCCGGTTCGGCAAGTTCGATGCGGCCAGCGCCGCAGGCATGGCGAGCGCGCCTGTGGCGGCAAAAACCGGTCCGCGCGGCGAGGCGATCTCGGCGCTGGTTAACCTTGGCTATGGCCAGAGCGACGCGGCACGGGCCGTTGCCGCCGCCGCCTCTGCGGCTGGCGACGCGGACGTTGGTCCGCTGGTCAAGGCGGCGCTGAAGGAACTTAGCCGGTGAGCCGCGAGGGGGAACTGTCCGACCCGAACGCGCAGGGCGGCGATTCGCTGGACCGTGCGTTGCGGCCGCAAACGTTCGACGATTATATCGGCCAGCGCAAAGCCAAGTCGAACCTGAAAGTCTATGTCGAGGCGGCACGCGGGCGCTCGGAAGCGCTCGACCATGTGCTGCTGTTCGGGCCACCGGGGCTTGGCAAGACGACGCTGGCGCAGATCCTGGCGCGGGAAATGGGCGTCGGCTTCCGGGCGACCTCCGGGCCGGTGATCGCCAAGGCCGGCGATCTCGCTGCGATCCTGACCAACCTCGAACCCAATGATTTGCTGTTCATTGACGAAATCCACCGCCTGCCGGCGATTGTGGAGGAAATTCTCTATCCGGCGATGGAAGATTATGCCCTCGATATCGTGATCGGCGAGGGGCCGTCGGCGCGTTCGGTTCGGCTGGACCTGTCGCCCTTCACGCTGGTTGGCGCGACGACGCGGGCGGGCCTCTTGGCAACGCCCTTGCGTGACCGGTTCGGGATTCCGCTGCGGCTCGAATTCTATGAGCCCGAGGAACTGGCACATATTGTCATGGCAGCGGCGCGCAAGCTCGGCGCGGCGATCACCGAGGATGGCGCTGTCGAGATTGCCAGCCGCGCCCGGGGCACGCCGCGTATCGCGCTGCGCCTGTTGCGCCGCGTGCGCGACTTTGCCGAGTCCGAAGGCGCCAAGATCGATGCCGCCGCTGCCGGGCGCGCGCTGAAGCGGCTGGAGATTGACCAGGACGGCCTCGATGCGCTTGACCGGCGCTATTTGCATGCGCTGGTGCACACTTATGCAGGCGGACCCGTAGGCGTCGAGACTTTGGCTGCCGCCCTCTCGGAAGCGCGTGACGCCGTGGAAGACGTGATCGAGCCCTTCCTGATGCAGAAGGGCTATGTCGCCCGCACCCCGCGCGGGCGCACGGCTGCCCCTTTGGCATATGAACGACTGGGATTGCCGGTGCCGGGCGGCGCGCAGTCTGGCCTGTTCGGCGAGAAGTAAGCCTAGGCTGTTTGCTGCATCCGCCAGAGGAGGCCAATGAAGGCACCTTTGATGCGGGGTAGCAGGAAAAGGACTGCGCCGATTGCAAACGCCCCGAGTGCCGACAGGCTGAGCCAGAGCGGCAGGGCCACCTTCATCGAGACGATGAAAGTCAGCGGCGCGAGAAGCGGACCGAGGATCAGCACGGTCAGCCAGGGCGGGCCATCCTCGGCGCGGATCTGGCCCGTTGGTTCGCCGCAATGGGAACAGGTAGGCGCCTGCCGCAGGTAGCCGGTAAACAGGCGACCCTTGCCGCAGGCCGGGCAGCGTCCGCGCAGGCCGCGCAGTATGGGGGTGAGAGCGGTGCGCGAAGGGGCCGTCATGACGTCTCTGCTTGTTTGCAATGATCGGGCTTTGCATGCGCGCGCCGTTCTGGCCAGATGGAGGTGAAACCGAAAGGCGTTGTGGCGCGTATACAGCGCAGGAGAACTTCACAATGATACGCCACAGCCTGTTTGCCATGATCGCGGCCTTTGGACTCTCTGCCTGCACCAGCCAGCCGGACTACCGCGCCGCTGAAACGGCCCCGCCGACCGTGCCGCAGGTCGACCTGACGCGCTATGCGGGACTGTGGTATGAGATCGCCCGCTATCCCAATGGCTTTGAGAAGGACTGCGCCGGCGTGACAGCGGAATATGTCCAGCGATCCGATGGCCGGATTGACGTGATCAATACCTGCCACAAGGGCAGCGTGGATGGTCCGGTCGAGGTGGCCAAGGGCGTGGCGCGGGTGATGGAACAGTCCGGCAATGCGCGACTGAAGGTGAAATTCGCGCCGCCCTGGGTCCCTTTCGCATGGGGCGATTATTGGATCCTGCATCTCGAGCCAGACTACTCGGCCGTACTCGTCGGTGACCCGAGCGGGAAGTATCTATGGATACTCGCACGCGAGAAATCTCTCGACGCCGGGACCCTGACGCGGGTCAAGACCCGCGCAGAAGCATTGGGGTACGAAACCAGCCCGCTGGAGATGACGGACCAAGGGTGATCTGCTAACGCGGTCGGCATGACCCAGCCGATCCTCGACGCCAAGAATTTCGATGACCACCGCCAGCACTGGATCACAGTGCGTGTCTATTACGAAGACACCGATTTCACGGGCATGGTCTATCACGCCAATTATTTGCGTTTCTTCGAGCGCGGCCGGTCGGATCATTTGCGCGATGCGGGGATTTCTCACCAGTCGCTGCTGGACCGTGAGGATCCTGCCGCCTTCACGCTGACCAATGTGAATGTCAGCTACAAACGCCCCGCGAAGGTGGACGACCTGCTGCACATCCGCACGCGCTATCTGGGCATGGATGGGCCACGAATCCGGTTCGAGCAAGCCTGCCTGCGAGACGGCCAGTTGATTTCCGAAGCTGAGATCACCGCAGTCATGATCCATGCTGACGGGCGCCTGCGCCGCCCGATCCGTGAAGTGACCGAGCACCTAGAAGCCTTCGTCTACAAGGCATAAGCACCCGGTAATTCAACAATATTTCGGGACAATCGCCTGCTATCATGGCGGCGGACCAGACTTTTGCCTGCCCACCACTTGTATTTCGATATATCTAAAACTATTTTATATTTAGATATATCGGAAAGGAGCAACTATGAGAGATCAAGATTCACATGACAGGCCTGCTCTGTCAGGCGACCTTTTGGACAATGACGATGGATTCGGCCGCCACAGGCGCCAGAATAAAGGAGACAATATGCACGGATGCAATGGAGAAGGGCGCCGCGCGCGCTGGCACATGAAAATGGCAATGGGCGGCGGACACCGTCATGGTCGCGGAGGCCATGGCCGGGGCGGACGCCGCGGTGGCAGGCCGCTTGGTCACGGCGACCTTCGTCTCCTCATCCTCAGCCTGATCAACGAGACGCCGCGCCACGGCTATGACATGATTCAGGAAATCGAGACGCGCACCGGCGGCACTTACAAGCCGAGTCCGGGCGTCATGTATCCGGCGCTGGAAATCATCCAGGACCTTGGCTGGGCCGAAGTGCGCACCGAGGACGCAAAGAAGACGTTCCACATCACGGCTGATGGCAAGGCTGAGCTTGCGCGCGAAATGGAGACCGTGGACGCGATCCATGCGCGCCTCGCTGACCTGCTGCAAGCCGAGGAAGATGTCGATCCGACTGACGTGCGTACCGCGATTCACCGGCTGCGACATGCTATCGTAAAGTCGGCGCGTGACCGGCTCGCTGACGACGCCCGGCAACGCCGGATCGTGGACATCCTGAACGCCGCCCACGACGAAATTGCGTCGCTGGACTAGCGCTACAGCCTGCGAAAACCTGAGCGGGGCTCCGGAAGGGGCCCCGTTCTTTATATCTTGAAGGTCAGAAGTGGATTTCGGCCGAGACAGGCAGGTGATCGGATAGCTGAAGCGCGTGGCTGCGTCGGTGTTCGAGGCTTACCAGGTCGGAATAGACGATATGATCGAGATCGCGCTGCGGGCGCCAGGATGGAAAGGTCGGGATTTGCGGATGATTGGCAATCTGGGCCCTGTTCGCTTCGGCGAACGCCTCGAGATGAGTGGAACTGTTCGTGCAGTTGAAATCGCCAACGACCAGGAACGGGTTCTTCCGGGGCAGGTGCTGGCCGATGGCTTCGAGCTGTTGGGCCTGGTCGTTGCGGCCGAGGCTGAGGTGCAGGTTTGCGACTGAAATCCCTTGTCCCACATGCACATTGGCGATGAGGCAGCCGCGCCCCTTCACGCGTCCCGGCAGCTTGAAATCATGGATATCAGACAGGGCGTGCCGACTGAGAATAGCGTTGCCATGTTGTGAGATGCCGGGGATCGTCCGGTTGCGCTGAACCGCGACGTGGGAATGGCCCGACAGGGTCGCAATCTGCTCGGCCTGGCAGGAAAAGCCGGATCGGCGCCCCCCCAGATCGACCTCCTGCAGGCAGACCACGTCGTAGGTTCTGACGATTTCCGCTATTTTTTCCAACGTCGAGCGCTTGGCGCTGGTATTGAACACCTGATGATGCGCGCGGGTCAGGTATTGTGAATACCGGGTCGTGCCAATGGCGGCCTGGATATTCCAGGTCAGGATGTCGAGAGAGTGGCTCATAAGGCTCATATGGCGGCTGGAACACAAGGTTCCATCCGGCGTTCGGCAGTACGCGTTGAAGGGGACCGCCTTGCTACCAAGTTCACTTGTCTTTGCCCTTCATATCCTGATCTCGGTTGGCCTGACCTTCCGGTTGCTCTACCGCAAGCTGGCGGTCAGCACGACGCTGGCCTGGATCATTATCCTGTTCTCTCTGCCTTATTTCGGGATAGTCTTCTACTTGCTGTTCGGCGACCACCGGATGGGACGCAAGCGCCTCAGACAGGGCGCGCGTATCCGGCAATTCGACTCGCGCCGTTATGGCATGACCGACGACCCCTTGCAGGACGTGGTGCTCGAAGCCTCGCACACGATGCGGGCGCTCAGCCAGAGCGTAGCGACCCATTCCGGTTTCCCGGTGACCCACCACAACAAACTGGAACTGCTCGAAGACGCAGGCCGCATACTCGACCGGATTGTCGCCGATATCGATCAGGCGACCAATACATGTTTCCTCGAATTCTACATTGTCGAGCCGGAAGGCTGCGTGATCGCCGTGATGGAAGCACTGGTGCGGGCCGCCAAGCGCGGGGTCGACTGCAATCTCCTGGCAGACAGTTTCGGCAGCAAGGCACTGTTCCGATCGAGCTGGCTGCAGCGTTTGCGTCAGGCGGGCGTGGACGTGGAAGCCTCGCTGCCGGTCGGCCTGATCAAGTCGCTGTCCCAGCGCTCCGACCTGCGCAACCATCGCAAGCTGATCGCGATCGACCAGGCGATTGGCTATATTGGCAGCTTCAACCTGGTCGATCCGAAATTCTTCAAGAAGAACAAGTCAGTGGGTGAGTGGGTCGACACGATGTTCCGGCTGGAGGGGCGGATCGTCGATTCGCTCGTTTGTGTGTTTAATGCCGACTATCTATTCGACTGTGTGGGTCTCGAGGTTGACCGGGAGGCGCTGCGCGACCTGCCGACCGACCGCCCGGAAGTGGCGCCGGCGGGGGACGTGGCGCTGCAATTGTTACCGTCCGGACCGGAAACGCGCGACAGCCCGATCCATGAATGGGTCGTCTCGGCCATCTTCGCCGCCCATTCGCGCGTGTCGATTATCACGCCCTACTTCATCCCTGATGAGACGCTGATACTGGCGCTGAAAGCGGCCCGCAAGCGAGGCGTTGCCGTAGATGTGATCGTACCCGAGCAAATCGATTCGAAGCTCGCCCAGTTTGCCAGCGAGTCTGTGTTCGAGGAACTCCTGGCCGCCGATATCCGTATTGCGCGCTATTCGGACGGCCTGTTGCACACGAAGTGCGTGCTCGTAGATGATACGATTTCGATGGTCGGAACGGTCAATATGGACACGCGCAGCTTCTACCTGAATCTCGAACTGACCCTGATCGCCTATGACCGGGTCGTATCCGGGCAGTTGGACGAGATGCGCGAACGTTATCTTGACCGATGCACCTATATCGATCCCGAAGCCTGGGCCAGGCGATCGAACTGGCGGCGTATAACAGAGAACATTCTGCGCCTCGCTGCGCCGATCCTCTAGACCCGTTTGCCGCGTCATTGCTGCAGTGCAGCGAACCCAGCGGTCGACCACCAATCCTTAACCAAACGCTCCTATCGGTTAACCAGCTGCGGAAACTCGCGGGCCTGCCGTGTTTCCGCCAGATTTGGTGTGGAAACAGGGGCGGACGCCGAGGCCCCCGCCGACGGCACAGACTCATATGCGGTGCGCTTGCAACCCGCAGACTTAAAGGAGCAGGGAATCTCATGGAATCCGAAGCGATTGGCACGGCCGCCAGCAATAGTGACTTTTCGCTACTCTCACTGGTTTTCGATGCAGACCCGATTGTCAAACTGGTGCTCCTGTGCCTGCTGGCCTCCTCGGTCTGGTCGTGGATGGTGATCGCCGAAAAAACCTTCTCGCTCGGCAGTGCCCGCAAGAAAGCCAAGCAATTCGAAGCCGCATTCTGGAGCGGTCGCACGGAAGATTTCGACATGCGCCCCGGCCAGGTTGCTGGCGACGCAGCCAGCCGCGTCTTTGCGTCGGCTGCGCGCGAATGGTCGGATGCAAAGCGCGGGCAACCGCAACCGGCCGAGGCAGCCGCCCTCGTCAGCCGGGCGGAGCGATCCATGCGCGCGACGGTCGACCGCGAACTCGGCAAGGCCGCTAGCGGACTTGGCGTGCTGGCAACGATCGGTTCAGCGTCGCCCTTCATTGGCCTGTTTGGCACCGTGTGGGGCATCATGAACGCCTTCCTCAATATCGCGGCCCAGCAGGACACCAGCCTCGGCACCGTAGCCGGCCCGATTGCCGAAGCCCTGTTCGCGACCGGCATGGGTCTTGTGGCCGCTATCCCGGCCGTTATTTTCTACAACAAGTTCACGGGCGACCTGACCAAGTTCGGCGACCAGCTCGACACATTCTCGCAGGATGTCCTGGTGCGCCTGTCGCGCCGCGCGTCCGACGCAGCGAGGGACTAGGGCATGGGACTCATCCTCGGATCCGGCGGCAAGGGCGGGCGGCGCGGACGCCGCGCGCTGAATGCCGAAATCAACGTCACACCCTTTGTCGACGTCATGCTGGTGCTGCTGATCGTGTTCATGATCACTGCGCCCCTGCTGGTGCGCGGCGAGGATGTCGCCCTGCCCAAGACCGTATCCGGGCCGATCAAGACCGAGCCGAACGATGCGCCGTTGGCAATCTCGGTAAAGGCTGACGGCACCATATTCATTCAGAACACGCAAGTGACCGTGGATGAGCTCGGCGCGAAGCTCGCCGCCATCATCGGCGAAGGCTACGAGCAGCAGATGTACCTGCGCGCCGACGAGTCCGTTCCCTATGGCAGGATAATGGAAGTGACGTCCGAAGTGCGTGCGGCCGGCTATACGCGCCTCGCCTTCGTGACCGAACAGAAGAAATAGCGAGGGCCTTTAGCACCCATGCTTCGCGGTTTCACCCTTTCGGCCCTTCTCCACGCGAGCGTGCTCGCGCTGGCAGTGATGTCGTGGCCGAACCAGAAATCCGAGTGTGACAAGGCGATCGCCAAGCTAGAACGCGATGAGCCGGGCCTCGGCCCGGTCGATATCCTGATGCGCCTGCCCGAATGTGCGAGCGCAATCGATGTGCCGATCGAATTTCTCGACATCGGACTCGTCACCAATGTGAGTGCGATCCAGAAGGTCGAGCCCGAACCGGAAGCCGAACCGGTGCCGGAAGAAGCGCCCGAAGAAGAGGCGAAACCAGACGACCAGAAAGACCTCACGGCTGACGAAGTCGATGCCAATGACACCCGCGCTGAGGAACCGAGCGAGGATGACATTGTTATAGAAGACGAGAAGGCTGAGCCGGATCCTGAGCCTGCGCCCGTCAAGCAGCCGGAAAAGAAGAAGCCGGAGCCGAAGAAGGAAGAGAAACTGGTCCAGAAGACGAAGCCGAAGACTGAGTCCGATGACCTCGATTTCCTCAATGATTTCGAAGACGTGCTGAAGACCAAGGCCCAGAACGAGCGCAAAGCGCCCCCGGCGCAGGAGCCGCCACGGATCCAGAAGCCCGTGCTGGCCGATGCCCAGCAACCGCGCAAGGGCGCGGGTGAGCGGACCGGTAACACTGCGTCGCTGCAGGCGGCCGTGCGCCGGCAGATCGGCTATTGCTGGAACGGGATCGACGACCTGCCCAAGGAAGACCAGATCAATGTCGTGGTGCGCCTGAAGCTGGCCCGCGATGGCAGCCTGTCGAACTCGGCGGAACTGATTTTGCCAAAGTCGCGGCCCATTGGCCGGTCGGGCATTCCGGTTGACCTTGCCCTTAGGGCAGTGCGCAAGTGCGCGCCATACAAATTGCCTGCAGACGATTACGACCAATGGCAGGACATCGACGTGACAATCGGGCCGGAGAACTGAGCGGCCCCCAAAAGTTTCAAGGAGACTATCGAATGAAACGTATCCTGATGGCGCTGGCAACAGCGTTCCTGCTGGCCACGAGTATAGCTCTGCCATCTGCGGCCCAGCTGCAGGTGCGTGTCACGGACGGCAATTTCACGCCAACGCCGCTGGCCATTCCGGACTTCCAGATTTCCGGGGCCGACGCCGCGATGGCCAAGCAGATCAGCGACGTCGTGCGCGCCGATCTCGCCTCGACCGGCCTGTTCGAAATGCAGAACCCGGCCTCATTTATCCAGAAGGACCTGTCGCTAGACGTGCAACCGCGCTTTGCCGACTGGAAGATCATCAAGACCGACGGCCTGGTCGTCGGTGCCTATGAAGAACTGCCAGACGGCAAGATCGCCGTCTCGTTCCGCCTGTGGGACGTCTATGCCGGCGAAGTCATGCGCATCAATGGCCAGCCGGGCCGCCGCCTGACCACGACGCCGGACAACTGGCGCCGCATTTCCCACAAGATCGCCGACTCGATCTACCAGCGCCTGACCGGCGAAGATCCGTATTTCGACACGCGTATCGTCTATATTGCCGAGACCGGTCCGAAACTGGCCCGCGTGAAGCGCCTCGCCATCATGGATAGTGACGGCGCCAACCAGCAATACCTGACGCCCGGCCGCAACACGGTTCTGACACCGCGTTTCTCGCCGTCGGCTCAGGAAATCACCTACATGTCCTATGAAGGTGGCAAGCCGCGCGTCTATCTCTTCAATATCGAGACTGGCCGCCAGGAATTGCTCGGCAATTTCCCGGGCATGACCTTTGCTCCCCGCTTTTCGCGGGATGGACAGAGTGTGCTGATGACCCAGGCCGAGCGCGGTAATTCCGACATTTACATAATGAACCTGCGGACCCGGGAATCGCGCCGCCTGACCGATCATCCGGCTATTGATACATCACCCTCGATGTCACCGGACGGCAATTCCATCGTCTTCACGTCAGACCGGGGCGGTAGCCCGCAGCTCTATATCATGAACGCCGATGGCAGTCCGCGTACCTGCCCGTCGGGCGGTCGCGATTCGGCCTGCCGGATCACGTTCGGTAAGGGCAGCTATTCCACGCCCGTGTGGAGCCCGCGCGGTGATCTCGTGGCCTTCACCAAACAGTCTGGTAGCCGGTTCTATATCGGCGTGATCGGGACTGACGGCATAGGCGAGCGCCTGCTCACCGAAGCCTATCTTGATGAGGGCCCGGACTGGTCGCCGAATGGCCGCGTGATCGTTTATTTCCGCGAATCACGTCCAGGCGCGGGGCCCCAGCTCTGGTCTGTCGACCTTTCCGGACGCAACGAACAGCGTTTGCAGACGCAAACCGACGCGTCAGACCCGGCCTGGTCGCCGATTCTGCAATAATATTAGCAGTTAAAGGCCCCCGAAATGGTCCGGGGGCGTTGCTTTCAGGAGACATGGCGACAAATTTGTGCCAAACGACGCTCGGTTAAGTCACCGCCCGATTGTCGCCTGATTTCGGTCAGATTATGGAATCACCAACGCGCTAGTCGTCAACACGTTGACAAAACGCCCGCCGCAAGGCGTCAATATCGCTCTAAGGACATCCAGGGGAGTCTTAGCAATGCAAAAGTCACTGAAACTTACCGCCGCCGCCGTCGTACTGATTTCGCTCGGCGCCTGCGCTTCCAAGCCCGCGCCTGTCGTTGAAGATACGACGCCGGTTGAAGTCGTCGACACGACTCCAGCGCCTACTGCACCTGTTGTCGAAGAAGTCGTGGAACCTACCGGCCCGCTGGCTGGTTCGCTCGACGATTTCCGCGTCAACGTTGGTGAGCGCGTTTATTACGACCTCAACAACTACCGTCTTGATGCCGACGACCAGGAAATCCTGAAGCGTCAGGCTGCCTGGCTCGCATCGTATCCGAGCGTCCGTGTCCTCGTGGCAGGTAACTGCGATGAGCGCGGCACACGCGAATACAACCTCGCGCTTGGCGAACGCCGCGCGTCGGTCGTGAAAGACTACCTCGTCAGCCTCGGCGTTGATGCTTCGCGGGTCGACACGATCTCGTACGGCAAGGAGCGCCCGATCGCTGCTGGCAGCGACGAGCAATCCTGGGCCCTGAACCGCAACGGTTTCACGCAAATCGTTTCCGGTTCGACCAGCTAAGCTGTTCTGCTGAACGGTCTACAATATGCAGCCGGGTGCCTTATTTTGGCCCCGGCTGTTTTTGTATGGTGGCGAGCAAACTGCTCGGAGATATTGCATTCATGTTCAAAGCCCCGGCTCTCGCCCTTGCCTGCCTTGTGCTCACCGCGACACCGGCGATGGCGCAGCGTAATGCGCCAATCTCGCAGGGTGTCACTAGTTCCGACGTGGCTGCGCAGGTGACGACGGTTCGCCAGCAAAATGCGGACCTGAAGGTTCAGGTGAACAACCTCCTCGGTGACATCATGACCCTCACGGGCCGGGTCGAGACGATGGAATTCCAGCTCTCCCAGGCGCGTGACCAGAATGCCGCCCTCCAGCGCGACAATGAATCTCTCTCCGACAGTATCGGAGAATTGCGCACGCAGCTCGAAGCGCAGGGCCGTACCCTGTCTGCCCTTGAAGCCCGCCTTGGCGGCGACCCGGCCTTTGCAGACCCTGCCGCTGAGGCGGAATCCGCCTATCCCGGTTCGGCGCAGAGCGGCGATTATTCCGCTGGCTCGCCGTCATCACCTGCGTCTGGCAGCCTCGGCAATTCCGGGCCGACCCGGTTGACCACGCCGACAAATGAATCGTCCGCGTCTGGCCTCGCCAACAGCGCGTCCGGCATGCGTCAGTCGTCGACTCCGATTTCGGACAACCCGTCAGAAGACGGGCTGAACCTCCCGTCCGGATCGCTCGGCACCATTTCGGCCAGCAATCTGCCGGGCCAGGCCGGCCCGCTGTTTGCCGCCGCCAAATCGAAACTGATCCAGTTTGACTATGCCGGCGCAGAGGCGGCCTTCAGCCTGTTTCTCGAGAAGTTCGGCAATGATCCGCAAGCAGGCGAGGCCCACTACTGGCTGGGCGAGACGCTGTACCAGCAGAAAGCCTATGCTGACAGCGGCGCGGCTTATACGACGATGATCCGGTCATTCCCGAACGATCCGCGCGCGCCTGACGCGCTGGTGAAGCTGGCCCGGACCATGCGCCTCATTGGCGACAAGGAGAAGGCCTGCCTCGCGCTCGACACGTTGCCGAAACGCTACCCGAATGCTTCGGGCGTGACGCGCGACCTGTCGGCGGTCGAGCGGACCAAGTCCGGGTGCGACAACTAGAGACGCTGACGCCTGCTTTCGCAGCCTTTGACCGGCTGTGCCCGGCGGGGACCGGCCCGGTCGGGGTCGCCGTGTCCGGTGGCAGCGATTCCCTCGCGCTCCTGCATCTTTCCCACGACTGGGCGCTGGCGCGTGGCCGCGACCTCATCGCATTCACATTTGATCATGGCCTGCGCGATGCGTCTGCCGGCGAGGCGGCGCGGGTCGGCGAAATTTGCCGCGCGCTCGGGAGGCGTCACGAGAGACTGTTGTGGGACGCCCCGATCAATCGTCAATCCGCCGCCCGGCGGGCCCGGCATGCGGCCCTTGCCCGCGCGCTGAAGGCGCAAGGTGGTGCGGTCCTGCTGACAGGCCACACGGCCGACGATCAGGCCGAGACCTTCCTGATGCGGGCCCGGCAGGGGTCGACCTGGTATGGTCTTGCCGGCATGCAGGCCGTCTCGCCGTCGCCGGTTTGGCCGGAAGGGGAGGGCGTGCGGATCGCCCGGCCGCTGTTGACCGCACGCCGCAGCGATTTGCGACACGTGCTGACATCGCGGGGCGCAGGCTGGGTCGAGGACCCGACGAATGACAATCGGCTCTACGAGCGGGTAAGGATGCGGCAATTGCTGGCCGCCTCTCCTGGGCTGTATCTGCGGATTTCGCGCTGCCTGGCAGATCTCACCGCCTTGCGGGCGGTCGAGGATGTGCGTCTCGGGCGCTGGTTGCGCGACCATGTTCGCGTCTCCGGCACGGCCCTAATACAGGCGGACATGACGATGCTGGGGCCGGAAAGCGCTGCGCGAGGATTGGGCATCCTGATCCAGGGCGTGACCGGCCGGGAGACCCCACCACGGCGGGAAAATTTACAGTCACTCGCCGACCGGGTGCAGTCTCCCAGGGCATTCGCCGGTGCGACATTGGGCGGCGCGAAGGTTAGCCGGCAGGGTGCCATTGTTCACCTTGTCCCGGAAGCGGGGCTGGATGACCCGGATCCATTGCTGATCCGGCGTCTGGCCGATTTGCAAGACCTGCTCGTCGGCCAGGCGTGACATTTGCTGCATGTTAAGCGGAAAGGAGTCGTTTTTGTGTACTGCTGCTCCTATGTTAGAATTCAGGAACACTGAAAAATTGAGAGACCGAATATGAACGTGCGCAATCTTGTCATCTGGGGGGCTATCGCCCTGCTTGTCATCGGCATGGCCGTTGCCATGGGCGGGACCTCTGAAGCAGATCATGCCGACAAGGCAAAGCTGTCTGAAATCTACAAGCTGATCGATGGCGGCGAAGTGGTCGAGGCGACACTCGGCGACCAGCAGATCGTCGTGAAGACGACCGACAACCGCACGCTGGTCAGCGAACTGCGCGGCCTCGACATGGAAACCCAGGGCATCCTCGTCAAAGAGGGCGTGCCGTTCACGATCGATGCTGACAGCGGCCGCAACAATTTTGCCTCGCTGATCTTTTCAATCCTGCCGATCGTCCTGATTGTCGGCTTTGTCTTCTTCATGATGCGCCAGATGCAGGGCGGCGGCGGACGCGGTGCGATGAGCTTCGGCAAGTCGCGCGCCCGCCTGCTGACCGAAAAGCATGGCCGCGTCACGTTTGACGATGTCGCTGGCGTGGACGAAGCCAAGGAAGAGCTGCAGGAAATCGTCGAATTCCTGCAGGACCCGTCCAAGTTCCAGCGCCTCGGCGGCAAGATCCCGAAGGGTGCCCTTCTGGTCGGGCCTCCCGGCACAGGCAAGACGCTTCTCGCCCGCGCTGTGGCTGGCGAGGCTGGCGTGCCATTCTTCACGATTTCCGGTTCCGACTTTGTCGAAATGTTTGTCGGCGTCGGCGCCAGCCGCGTGCGCGACATGTTCGAACAGGCCAAGCGCTCGGCCCCCTGCATCATCTTCATTGACGAGATCGACGCGGTTGGCCGCTCGCGCGGCGCAGGCCTCGGCGGCGGCAATGACGAACGCGAGCAGACCTTGAACCAGCTCCTCGTCGAGATGGATGGCTTTGAAGCCAATGAGGGCATCATCCTTGTTGCCGCGACTAACCGGCCTGACGTGCTGGATCCGGCGCTGCTGCGTCCCGGTCGTTTCGACCGCCAGATCACGGTCGGCAATCCTGACATTATTGGCCGCGAGAAAATCCTGCGCGTCCATATGCGCAATGTGCCCCTGGCCAAGGACGTTGACACCAAGACGATCGCGCGCGGTACGCCGGGCTTTTCGGGTGCCGACCTTGCCAACCTCGTCAACGAAGCCGCCCTGCTGGCCGCCCGTCGCGGCAAGCGTGTCGTGGCGATGGCAGAGTTCGAGGATGCCAAGGACAAGGTCCTGATGGGACCGGAACGCCGTTCCATGGTGATGTCCGAAAAGGAAAAAGAGCTGACGGCCTGGCACGAGGCCGGCCACGCCATCGTGGCGATGAAAGTGCCGTCGGCCGATCCGGTGCACAAGGCCACGATCATTCCGCGCGGACGTGCGCTGGGCATGGTCATGCAGCTGCCGGAAGACGACAAACTGTCCATGTCCAAGATCGAGATGACCAGCCGCCTGGCCATCATGATGGGCGGACGCGTCGCCGAGGAACTGAAGTTCGGCCATGACAATGTCACAGCCGGTGCGGCTTCCGACATCCAGCAGGCGACACGCCTTGCCCGGGCGATGGTCACGCGCTGGGGTTTTGCCGATGATATCGGCCCGGTCGATTACGGCTCTGACCAGGGCGACGTGTTCCTTGGCCAGCAGTTGATGCAATCCTCCCATATTTCGGAAGATACCTCGCGCAAGATCGAGGAAGAAGTCCGCAAGCTTATCCAGACCGGCATGGACGAAGCGCGCCGCATCATGACCGAAACGCGGTCCGACTGGGAAGCGATTGCCAATGGCCTGCTGGAATATGAAACGCTGAGCGGCAGCGAGATTGCCGAGTTGCTCAAGGGCAACAAGCCGTCCCGGCCTGACCTTGGCGACGATGATGCCGGCCCAGCTTCGGCTGTCCCGGTCATCGGCAAGCGCCGCAAGCCGAAGGGCGATACCGGCCTTGGCGACCCCGAGCCGAGCCCAGCCTGATGGCGGCAGACTAAATGGTTGCATCTAGGCGCAGTCTGTTTAGGCTGCGCTTCATGCCTTTGCGATCCAGTCTTTTCTGTCTCTTCGCCCTTTCGCTGACATCGTGCCAGCAATCACCGGAATCCCAGTTCTGGGACCGCCTGGCGCTACTATGTGGTCAGGCATTTGAGGGGGCGATCGTCAGCCAGGACGTGGCTGATGATGACTGGCGGGCGGAGCGTGTTGTCATGCATGTGCGCGACTGTTCGACATCGGAAATCCGCATTCCGCTGGCGGTTGGCGATGATCGCTCCCGCACCTGGGTATTGACGCGGGACAAGGGCACGCTGGGCCTGCATCATATTCACCTGCATGAAGACGGCAGCGAGGACGCTTTGAGCGGCTATGGCGGCAGGGTGCTGGCGGCAGGCAGCGGTTCGCGCCAGGACTTCCCGGCTGACGCCGCAACAAAAGCCCTGTTCGACCGCGAAGGCATTCCGGTTTCAATCGCGAATGTCTGGGCCATCGAGGTCCGTCCGGCGGACGCGGTATTCGCCTATGAACTGGCGCGTCCCGGGCGTTTCTTCCGGGTGGAGTTCGATACGTCCAAGCCGGTTGACCCGCCGCTGCCGCACTGGGGCGCTGTCGATTAGGACAGGTCGGCTGGCCCCTTCTTCCGATGCCGCGCCTTGTGTGACGGGATCAGGTGGGGGGCGACGCGCAGGGTGCGGGTGGCGACGGAGATCTCGGCGAGGAAATAGACGAGCCCAGCGATGAGAACGCCCATGGAGGCGACAAACAGCGCGGCAACCGCGTTGGACACATCCATCTTCACCACCTGGCCGGTGAACAGCGTGACGACCACGAGGCAGATCAGCAGCGCCGACAGGGTCGACAGGATGACGGCGCGGTTGATCAGGATCATCCGTTTGTCGATGGCCGCGAGCTCCGGCACGTGAATCTGGCGGGCCGGCTCATCCAGTTCGGCCATGTAGCCTTCCACCTTGCGCCAGCGGTCGACCACGCGGCTCAGGCGATTGGCCATGACATTGAGGAAGGCGCCGATGCCTGCGAGCAGGAAGATCGGCGCGATGGCGAGCTGGATGATGTGGGCGATATCGGACGGAATGGATATGGACATGCCGCAAGGCTTGGCCGTGGCTGGCGCTGACGTCAACCCGCTGTTGTGTCAAGCCATGGCGCTGGGGCGGGCGGAGACGGCGGCGTGCCAGCGGGCGAGGTGGGTGAGGCCGTCTTCGGGGGGCACGCCGACCAGGCCGGCACCGAAATCATAGGTGGCGAGGGCCACGGCATCGACGACGCTATAGGTATCGCCGGCGATGAAGTCATTTTCCGCCAGCTGGTCGTTGAGCAGCTTGTAGCCCATGGCGGTGCGCACGCGGTTTTGCGCGGCGGCTTCGGGGATCTGGCGGATCAGCTTTGCCGTCAGCGGATGGCCGTGGACCCAGACCATGCCGATCGGCACCATCAGGTTCAGCTCGACCCGGCGCAGCCACATCTCGATGATGGCGCGCTGTTTCGCGCCGGTGCCGAACAGAGGCGGCTCGGGATGCAATTCCTCGAAATAGCGGCAGATGGCGACGCTTTCGGAAATGCAGGTGCCGTCGTCGAGTTCGAGAATGGGAATGCCGCCGGTGGGGTTTTTCTCGAGGAAATCCGGCTGGCGGTTGCGGCGCTTGAGAATGTCTACGGTTTCCATGGGCACGCTGATGCCCTTCTCGGCGAGGAAGATGCGGACGCGGCGCGGGTTGGGCCCGCCGGGATAGTCATACAGGATCATGCCGCCAGCCTAGCGCGGGCAGGCCGGGGCAGGGAAGGGGTCACGCCAAGGCAGGGCCCAGCACTAGCGGCCGCAGGTCCGGTGGGCAGCGGCAGTAGGGGGGTGCTGAGGGTGTGGCAGGAGGGTGGCGCGCCCTCAGGACGTATCTTCGGAGGGTGGCGCAAGGGTGTGGGCCCGGGCGTGGCCGGTCCACGAAATGTGCACGCAAGGTGCCCGGACAGGGCCCGCAAACGCACGCGGCCGCCGGCACGGCAAGGCGGGCCCACGCAAATTGCTTCGGCGGCGTGTAGGTATAGGTGCCCCCGGGCGCCGGGGCGTCGGCCATGGCGGTGATGTACACATTGCCGCTGCGCGGGCAGACGGCGATCAGCAGGCCGCGCCCGCTGGCCCTGATCCAGCGCTACAGGCCCCAGAGCTGCAGCCAGACATAGGTCCACAGCCAGACCAGCAATGCAGAGAAGATGCGATGGCGCGTCGCGGGGTTCATGGCGCGCAGTTTGCGCGATGCCGGGAGGGAGTGGAAAGGCGCGGGCAAATCCCGCTTGCCGGGCGGGGCAGGCGGGCGTAGATCGCGGCTGCCGCCGACCGATGAGATTTTCGCAACCGGGCGGCGGAGCGATGACCCCCACGCCATGACTGACCCGCTATTTGACTGCGTGTCCTGCGGCGCCTGCTGTTTCAGCAGGAACCCGCGCTACCTGGCCCTGTTGCCGTGGGACGCCTCGCGCGACCTGCCCGAAGACAGCCTGTTCAGCGAGGGCGGGCAGCGTTTCATCAAGTTCGAATGCGGCCATTGCGTGCATTTGCAGCTGGGCGACGGAAAGGCCGTATGCGGCGTGTATGAGGACCGGCCCGAAGCTTGCCGCGCCTTCCGGGCGGGCAGCTTCGAATGCGTCAAGGCGCGCCGCGCCAACGGGATCATGGGCGAGCGTGTGCGCGACAGGGACGGGGAGCCGGCCTAGGTTCAATCGACATTCAGGATTCAAATTCGGTTTGATCTGTGATTCATGGATTTCCAGATTCGTTTATCTGGAGACCCGTTATGCCCAAACCGAAGCGCTATGAATTGACCCCTGCGCAGTGGA
>Ga0208768_1000107_pt1 | contig 64369 bp, 64 predicted proteins | sample AntAceMetag02UK1_FD_184760 | JGI IMG/M metagenome (GOLD analysis project Ga0208768, IMG submission 184760) | Saline lake microbial communities from Ace Lake, Antarctica - Antarctic Ace Lake Metagenome 02UK1 (SPAdes) (version 2) | ecosystem: Environmental > Aquatic > Non-marine Saline and...
GCTTGACGACCATCTATGAAACCACCCTGGTGTCCACTATCAATAGGGGACACCATCCTCCTCTATCGAACGCGCCAGCATCAACAGATCAGGAAGGGCCGCAAGGTCGGTCAGGCCGAACGCTTACTTCTGACCTGTGCTAAATGTGATTTCCCGCTTCGCAAAAAGCCTGTCTGATCACATACAATTCAAGCAGAAATTTGCAACTCGATGATAGGATCACCAATAAAATGCGTAGATCGCCACCAACAGGATGGCAACCAGGATAGCAGCGATGTTGAAACCAGGCCTGGTGCGGAAGTCGATGTCGCCCAGCGTTACCGGCTGGCCCTCCCGCGGTGGCTGGGTGATCAGGCTCACGACAAAACCCAGCACCATGATCGCCAGGAAGACGATCCATATCCGCAGTACGAACGGCATCTCCGGCAAGCCGATTTTCATTGCAAGGCTGACCGCCACAGATCCAATCAGCACGGCGAACGCGCCGGATGTGTTGGCCCGTTTGAAGAAGAAGCCAAGCAGGAAGATCGCCACGACGCCAGGCGCGATGAATCCGGAATACTCCTGGATGGTCTGAAACGCGCTTTCCATCCCTCCCAGGAAGGGCCTTGCCAGGAACAACGCTGCCACCATGGCCGTCAACGCCGAAATACGCCCGACCCGCACATAGTGCTTCTCGCCTTTGTCCTTCGCGATGTAGTCGCGATAGATGTCCATGGTGAAGATGGTGGAGATTGAATTCATCATCGACGCCAGTGAGGAGACGATGGCAGCTATCAACGCGGCAAATACAAGTCCGCGCAAGCCTTCCGGAGCCAGGGTCATTAGCAAACCATAAGTCCTGTCGGGCTGGTCATTCAGAGGTCCGGCCGCCAGCGTCCCATCCTGGGAGAGGACGAGCACGGCAATGCCGGGCACAACCACGATGAGCGGGATCAGCAGTTTCAAGAACGCGGCCATTGCCAGCCCCTTCTGCGCCTCGGCAAGGCTCTGGGCACCTAATGCCCGCTGAATGATGTACTGGTTGAATCCCCAATAGGAGAAGTGCAGCACCCATAGCCCGCCCAGCAGAGTCCAGATGCCCGGCAGGTCCCGATAGCTGGGATGATCCGGGCTAAGGATCATCTTGAAATGCCCAGGTACTTCAGCGCCAAGCCTGACAAATCCAGCGATCGGACCCTGCCCGGCCGAGACAAGGTCCAGCGCGATCCATGTGATGGCGAACCCGCCCGCGATCAGGATAACGACCTGGATGATATCGGTCAGCGCGACCGCCTTCAGGCCACCATAGAGCGAATATAGCACGGCAAACGCCGCAAGGCCGCACATTGACCAGAAGACACCAAGACCGGTCAGACTCTCGATGGCCAGGCCACCAAGCCATAGCACGGCAGTCAGGTTCACAGCGGTGTAGAGGATCAGCCAGTAGACAGACATCAGCGCCTTGACACCGCCGCCATAGCGGGTCTCCAGGAATTGAGGCATGGTGTAGATCTCCCGTTTCAGGAAGATAGGCAGGAAGTATTTGGCCACGATGAGGAGCACAATTGCTGCCTGCCACTCATAAGCAGCGATGGCGAGGCCGACAACGAAACCCTGTCCGGACTGTCCAATGATCTGTTCGGCCGAGATGTTGGAGGCTATCAGCGATGCCCCGATGGCCCACCATGGCAAGGCGCGCCCGGCGAGAAAATAGTCCTCGGTATCCTTCACATGGCCGGCCGGTGTGCGTGAAACCCAAAGGGCGACAGCAAACAGAAGAACTGCGTACACAGCTACGATAGCCAGATCGATCATTCCTAAATTCATGGCGACAGCCTCCCCGCTACCGATTTTCAGTTATTGTTTTTACCGGCTTATTCTCAGGATGAGCAGTCAGGCCGTTCGCCCGTTGTGTTCACCAGTCGGACATCTGCGATACCAATGTTCGCAGCCCCCTCAATTACAAATAGAAGAGCGGTGTTAACCTCGCGCAGATCCTTCTGAGATGCGAAACAATTCAAGGGAATGTGTACCTCACGCCAGTTGCCCGGCGTGACAGGAATCGTTTCTGGCGCAGCGCAGGGCTCATCGTCCTGGCAGACAAATCCAATATCTAGCCGGCTTTCTGCATCGGATTTCAAGGCGAATGCGAGCGATTTCCCGTTCGCAGCATCGCTCGACCAGTCGAGCACCTCACCTTCGGGCATGAAAGCAAGGCCTTTGCCTGAAGCGGTCGCACGCAGCGCGATACCATCTTCCTGGGCGAGATGATCGCTGCGTGTCGCTGACAGGCCCTCAACATTCGCGCCCGTTCCATTAAACAGAACCCATGTGCCATCGTCGCCCACGAGGTATGCCTTCCACGGGGTCAATGCACGGCCGCGGCGGAAGATCGCGCCCTGCTCTACCAACTCGGTTTGATCGAGGCCGCTATCTTCAGACAAGGCTGCCATGTTCGCGTGAGGTTCGCCATAGGACAGTCCGTAGCCCAGCGGGAACAGCGGATCATAGCCCTCAGATCCAAGATTGTTGTCGAAATCAGTCGCCGTGGCTGGCCAAGAGTAAGACAGTCTGCCCGTGAAATCAAAGCTCGGGTCGGTCTGGAACAGCACGTCCGCGACCCCGCCCCCCTCAGTACCGGGAAGCCAGGCCGCAACGAAGGCATCAGATGCGTTCAATTCCGGGTTCACCCAGAGCGGTCGGCCCGAGAGGAACACCGAAACAACCGGAATGCCGCCCGCGCGATAGGCGGCCAATTTTGTCGTGTCGAAGCTCTTGGGAGCGAAATCAAGATGATCCCTGTCTCCCTGAAATTCCGCGTAGGGGTCTTCGCCGTACACTGCGATCACGACATCCGCCGTCACATCTGACGAGGCTGATGGATCATAGATCACCCGTCCACCCGACGCATGGACGGCTTCACGTATGCCATCAAGAATCGTGTTGCCGTTCGGGAAGTCGGAATTTGCGTAGCCGCCCCCCTGCCAGGACAATGTCCATCCGCCCGCCTGTTTTGAAATGCTATCTGCGCCTTCACCCAGGACGAGAACGGTCTTGCGGCCATCAACAGGCAGGATCCGGTCATTGTTTTTCAACAGAACCAATGATCCGCGTACGGCTCGGCGAGCGACGTCGCGATGGGCTGCAGACCCGAGCAACTCGGTTGCGCCTGCTCCAGGACGTTGGCTCGGTTTTGCCTTCTCGAAAAGCCCGGCCTGCATCTTAACGCGCAGGATACGGCGTACGGCGTCATCAAGCCTCTCGATTGGGACTTCGCCGGACTGAACAGAAGCAAGCAGGGAGCCATAGGTCCCTTTCCAGCTGTCTGGCGCCATGTACATGTCAACACCTGCCATGAAGCTTTCCGGGCAATCGGTGTTGGTGCAGCCGGGAATCTGACCATGGCCATTCCAGTCGCCAATTACAAAGCCGTTGAAACCCATACGACCCTTGAGAACGTCCGTCAGCATCCCCTTGTAACCATGCATCTTCCTGCCGTTCCAACTGTTGAAACTTGCCATAATGGTTTTCACATCCGCTTCAATTGCGGGCAGGTATGGTCTTGCGTGGATGTTAATAAGCTCGGCTTCCGAGATCTCCGTATCACCTTGATCGACACCGTTTGTCGTGCCGCCATCGCCCAGGAAGTGTTTGGCCGACGATATGACGCTGGTCGCATCAAAAAATGTGTCTGTTCCGGGCCGCCCCTGCAGTCCGTAGACGATGCGATCGGCATAGGAAGCGACGATATCCGGGTCTTCGGAAAACCCTTCATATGTGCGTCCCCAACGATCGTCTCGCGGAACGGCAAGCGTTGGCGCAAACGTCCAGTCGTGGCCCGAAATAATCAACTCAGTCGCCGTAATTTCCATGATCTGCTCGATCAGGTCCGGATCGCGGGCTGCGCCAAGACCGATATTGTGGGGAAACACGGTGGCTCCACTCAGGTTTGCATGTCCGTGAACCGCATCAATGCCCCAGATCACCGGGATCGCGATTTCAACGCCTTCGGGATCGATCGAGGCTTCAAAGTAGGCATCGGCAGCGGCAAGCCAGGCCGCAGCATCGGCATAGGGTGCTCCGCCAGGAGCGGAGTTCCCGCCGGACAGAACAGAACCGAGCCTGAACTCCTTGACCTCTTGGGGCGTTATGCTGCCGGTATCGGCCTGGATCACCTGGCCTATTTTCTGCTCCAGTGTCATCTTCGCCATGACGTTCGTGACGCGCTGCTCGATCGCAGGATCGAGCGCAGGCTGATTGAGCACGGGCCACAATTCCGGATGCACAGCAACCTGGGCTTTTTCCTCAACATGTGCCGGCTGATGGGAATTTACGCATGCTCCCATCACGGACAAGCTGGCAAGGGCCCCAAGTGCCGCAAGGGCGTTTCGTCTCGAAGTAATCATGTTGGTCTCAACTCATTTAAGCGTGTTGTTCGAATTCAATGACGTTTCTTTAGCGGTTGTCCCGATCAGGAGGATCGATCCGCGCAGCCCAGGCCTTTCGAGGATGGCAGCTCCCAACCCCTGCTCAAACCTCTCCCGCCCCTGCTGGCCTCGTATCGCCTGAACCACAATATTGACGCACGAAGTCTTCATGCAGCGGCAGCTGCGCCGAAATCCTGGCGACGTCCTTTTTGATTTGGTTGAGGAAGTAGCTAAGCTCGTCGTCTGTCATCTTGTCGGCAATCGGATGATAAGACCTGGGCATCGCCCCCTGGCCAAGCATCACCTGAATCCAGGAGTTTTCTGCAAACAGTTCATCATTTTTCCGGAAGACCCGGCCGGATTCCTGGAACAGGTCGATTTTCTGTTGCAGGCTTTCAGGAATGTCCATGTTCGCGCAGTAACGCCAGAATTCGCTGTCTCGGCGTTGGGTTACGACATAGTGGAGGATAAGGAAGTCCCGGATCGACTCCATGTCGGTGAAGGTCTGATCGTTGAACTCCTTGATGTCGGCCGCAAGTATCTGGTTCTGCGGCATCAAGCGCACAAACCGCATGATTGATTTCTGGATCAGGTGGATCGACGTTGATTCAAGTGGCTCCATGAAGCCACCGGCGAGACCAAGGACGACGCAGTTTTTTTCCCATTGCTTGCGACGGGCCCCGGTCTGGAAACGGATCAAACGCGGTTCAGTAGTAGGGCGTCCTTCGATACTGCTCATCAGCCGATCCATGGCGCGATCCTGTTCCAGGTGACGCTGGCAAAAGACCAGACCGTTCCCGGTCCTGTGCTGCAGTGGAATACGCCAGCGCCAGCCAGCATCATGGGCGATGGCGCGCGTATAGGGGACCATGGGCCCGGCGGATTCCGTCTGGACCGCAATTGCGCTGTCGCAAGGGAGATAATGTGACCAGTCATCATAGCCGACATGAAGCGCCTGACCCATCAATAAGGAACGAAACCCGGTGCAGTCGATGAAGAAGTCGCCTTCAATTTCAGAGCCGTCTTCGAGATGAAGCGAGGCGATATTCCCGGTCTCTCCATCTAGCTGCACATGCTCTATTTTTCCTTCTACGCGCCGCGCGCCGTGGGCTTGTGCAACACGCCGCAGCAGGCTGGCGAACCGCCCTGCGTCCAGGTGGTAAGCATAATTCAAACCATTGCTGGGAAGCTGAGCAAACCTGTTGCTCCGAGCGGCCATGATCTCGAGGCAATACTCATCAAATTGGGCTGCAATGTTACGGGCCTTTCCGCTCATCCAAAAATGGTGGAATCCGCTCGTCCAGTGGTCCTTTCCAGTGAAGCCGAAGGAGTGAAAATAGTCATCCCCGATATTCTTCCAGTTCTCAAAACTGATGCCGAGTTTAAATGTGGCGCCGGTTTCGCGCATGAACTCGGCCTCGTTGAGGCCTATCAGTTGGTTGAACCGCAAGAGAGGGGGAATGGTGGCTTCGCCGACCCCAACGGTTCCAAGCTCTTCGGACTCCACGAGAGTGAGCTCTATCTCCCGCCCCATGATCTTGCTCAGCATCGCGGCGGCCATCCAGCCGGCGGTGCCGCCACCCGCGATCACGTAGCGTCTTATCTTGTTGATTTTGGGGCTATTCATCGCTCAGCATCCTGATCAGAAAGCTGCGCATCCGAGCAGCCCTTTCGGCGTCCATCGGAGCGAGCACACCGCGACCCTGCTCCGGAATATGATCGGTGACAGCGCGCGCATTTTCGAAAACATAATAGTCGAACATGTCGCGCCAGTGAGTGCGCTCATGGACCGGCAGATCGCGAATCGCCATGATGGCATGGTTCAGCGCATTTTGCGGGCCGCCCAGATAGCGCGGAGTCTCACGCCACCAGTAATTGACCAGCACGTTGAAGGGCGACAGCCCTTCGACATGGTGCCACCACATGGAGGGAATGTAGATTGCATCTCCGGGATTCAGCGTCGCCGTTTGCCCAGACTCCAGTGCATGCCGAAAGTTTGGAAATCGACCGAAGTCTGGATCGTGAAAATCGACCATGGAAATTGCACGCCCCGCCGGCGTATTGTCGATTGGCCCGATATAGAGGTTTCTCAACTGGCTCGGCGGAAACACCGTAAAACGGCGCTGACCGACTGCCACGCAGGCCAGATTGTCGGGAAAATCATTGTGTGCAGCAATGCGGCTGCGCGTTCCGATCCAGATCGACTCAAGGACATCCCGTTTGCCAAAATCGATACTGTTGCTCTCGTGAAGCCCATCAAAAAACAGCTTCATGTTGACCGAGCCCATGTAGATGACATGCTGCTGCGGCGCGTCCTCGACAAGGTCCATCCGCTCGAATACTTCTCCTAGCGGAGCTTTTCCGGTGGTCGCATTCATCGACATGTCTTCGCGATAGAATATGCGCCCGCCAGTCTCAGCAGGAGCAACGGTCACGACAAATGGCATGTCTCGCGACTTTGACTGAAGGTAATCGCGCGCAGCCCTTCGAGACGTCAGGCCGGCCGACACGAGTGGCCAGTGCGCCACTAACCCTCGAACAATGAAAGGCTGGGACGCGTCCATGTGCGGCCGCATCTCTTCAAGAGAGGATGCGTTCACCTCGCCGATTTGTGCGAGTCCTGAAAATATGTCGGTATCAGATAACATTTTCAAAGAGATCGTTCTTGCGGTCGACAAGATCTGCGAGAGTCGAGAGCGAGGCCAAAGCCATGAATATGGCCTGAAGATATCCCTTGTCCTGCAGGTCTTTTAATGATGCCGCATCCAGTTTGGACAGTTTTTCCTCATGGATCACATGGAATCCCATGAGGCGATTTTCACTTCCGTCGGCCAGCGTGATGTCGAGCGTCAAAGGTTCCAGCAGGTCATGCGCGCGCAGCGCATCGGTAAATCCTGCCGAGCGCTTGAAGCCGTGATCGAGCGCATTGAGCTTTTGTGAAATGCCTTCCAGATAGGCGGTCGGCAGACCGCCATCATCGAAGATGCGCTGCCCCTCCCCTTCCGCAACACGCGGATGGTCGAGGTCCACCACGACCTTGCGGTCATCACCTTCCTTCTGGGCCAGACCGATCATGAATGGCTGAACATCCATGGCGAGGGGAATATAGCGGACATCCCAACGCCCGTCTTTCAACAACAGATTTTCGCCATTCTCGAATCCGAATAAGGCCAGGCATCTGAAATTGCTGCGGTCCTGGTCCATTTGAAACAGGATGGGAAAGTGAGCCTGAATCTTCCTGAATTCCTCCGGGAAGGTGAGCCCGCACATGACGCCATCACCTGTTTTGTCAGAGCGGTCTTCCAAAATACGAAGGGTCTTGTGATCGACTGGATTGACGGCAACGTGATGGGGCATGTCTGTGGCTCTCGAAAACTAGTTGGCAGCTTGCAGGGTCAACCCTGCAAGCAAGCTACGATTGGTTGGAAGACCAGCTGCCAAAGCGCGTTGTTTGCGCACAACGTTCTGCATCTCTTTTGCCAACACGTCCTGGACGCGCGGACGCAGCGTCGGGTGCAGCTTCGGCTGCATGCCCATACCATAAGCAACATAGAGGTAACTCGACAACGGAAAGACTTCGCTCGCGTGTTCAAAATCATGAGGCCCAGGCGGTCGATGCGACCACGTCTGAAGGTAGTCGCGTAGCCGATCAGGAATGGTCTCGGCGCGGCGATTATCCTGCCAGTAAGGCCCTTGGCGCTTGCTCAGCACATAGTGAATTTTGAGAAATTCGATAATGCGCTCCCAACGATAGCGAAACAAATCGTTAAAACGGCGCGCCTCAAGAGGCATGGCGGCTTTCGAGGCGGGTAAATTTTCAGAGAGCATCTCCGCGCTGAGCTCAACCATGACAATAGCAGACGCTTCAAGGGGCTCCAGGAACCCTGCCGAGAGGCCGATAGCGACACAATTTTGATGCCAGAAATGGCTACGGTGGCCCGAGGTGAATTTGAGCTGGCGCACCGCAGAATGATCATGGTCGCCAATATAGGCGCGCAAAACGTCCTCAGCTTGTTGATCGTTCATGTAGGACGAGGAATAAACGCAGCCAACCCCGCGCCGGCTGGTCAAACCAATGTCCCAGATCCAGCCAGCATCATGCGCCGTCGATACCGTTTCAGACGCGATAAGCGAATCCGGAGCTACGGGAATTTGCGTGACAATAGCACGATCGTTGAACAGAACATGGCCCTGCTTGACAAAAGGCACCCTGTAGTGCTGTCCGAGCAGTAATGATGCATGACCGGTACAATCTACAAACAGATCGCCTTTTACGTGTCCGGCCTGGGCGCATTCAATGCCCTGGATCGGTTCGTCGGGCAGACCAATCACTGCCGTGACGTGATCGCTAATATGCGTCACGCCGAGGGTTTTGACCGCGTGTTCGCGGATCAATTCCGCCAGACGCGGTGCGTCGAGATGGTAAGCATAGTTGAGCGCGCCCATATAATCAGGCATGCCACGCTTGCGTGGCGCCAATCCTTTCAAAGCAGGCGAGACCTGAACACAAACGGCTTCGGCAAAAGGCCTTTCCGGAGCAAAGCGCGCCCAGGCGTGAAGCAGATCCGTACCATTCTGTGAGACCGGTAACTCAAACGGGTGGCTATAGCTGTCACCTGGCGCACCTGTGACCCATCCGTCAAACCGTGACCCCTGCTTGAAGGATGCATTGCAAGTCTTGAGAAATTCACCCTCCTGAATTCCAATGCGGGCCAACGTCTTGCGAATGGTCGGCCAGGTGCCTTCGCCAACACCGATAGTGGGCACATCCGGGGATTCGATGAGTGTGATTTTCAATCCGGTATCGGACCTGTCAGGATGACGCGCTGCAAGCAGGCCAGCCGTGATCCAGCCAGCGGTTCCCCCGCCCACAATCACTACATGTCTGGTCGCCTGATCCGTCAATCTGTCTCTCCAAATATGCACACTGTAGAAGACGCCACCTCCCGGAATGGTCGAGACCGGAGAAAGGATAGCACGCCGTTACAAGAGGGACATGACTGCGTGGCCACTTGGCCACGCAGTCTCTGTCTATTCGATCAGAACTTGTAACGCGCTCCGAAGGCCCAGCGGGGTTGGCCATTGTTCATAAAGAACACATTGTTCTCAGAACGCCGGTGTCCACGACGATCTTCACCCGTGATATTGATCCCCTCAGCGAAGATCGAGACGCCATTGTCAAACTCATAGCTCACATTGCCATCAAGCTGGCCATAGTCCTGCGTGTAGAATGGATTGGGACCAGCCCCCCCCAGGAACATATCACGCCAGTTATAGGCTAGACGCGCCTGGAAGCCGTTTTTCTCGTAGAACCCGATGATGTTGGCACTGTCACTCCACCCCGTCACAACGAACTGAGGCGTCCTGTAGGATTGGGTGTTATCAAACTGATCGGCATTCAACGCGACGGTGTAGTTGAAGATACCGCCAAAGCCAGTGTCTGCGAACATATGCTGCACAGCAAACTCTACACCTTCGTATTTGAGTGTCTGGTCATTATTGAACGGAATGGACGTTCTAATCTGGAAAAGAGGATCGTCGGGTTGCCCAAGGATGCCTCCGTTGTCCCCAATTGTGTCCGGGTAGTTCGTTCTGATATAGTTTTGAATATCCTCAGCAGTCGCATTTGCGCCCAAGGCAACCAGAGCGGCCTCAGCACGCGGACCTTGCGCCGGGTTTGTCAATCCGGCGAACGTCTGGTCGAACTCGGTTGTGCCAATGAAGTTTGACACATCTTTGGTGAAGTAGGCCAGCGAGACGTAGCTGTCGTCGGCGTAGTACCACTCCCCTGAAATATCGAAGTTCTCGGATTCATACGGTTCCAGAGACGGGTTGCCCTGCGCGGCCCGGGCCTCGTTCGGCCGGAATGGTGGCTGGATATTGAGACTGGCCCGAAGGTTATTATAGGATGGACGTGTAACCGTCTGGCTATAGGCCGTCCGGATCTTCACATTACTGAGAGGCTCGAAGGCAAAATCGACTGACGGCAGCAAGTGTTCATAGCTGCCCGAGACGGTCAGCGTATCCTGACCGGAGAAGGTCACGCCAATCTCGGTGAAGCCAATCCAATTGGTACCGACGGGATTGGGTTGCAGCGACCTCGACGTAATCTTTGTTTCTTCGTAGCGCAGACCCGCATTCAGAGTTGCATCACGTCCGAACACGTCGAATGTGTTATTGTACTGCACGAAAGCACTGAAGATTTCTTCCAGGTAGACATCATCGGTATCCTGGACGGCCAGACATGTGCCCTCAATCGGGGTTCCAGTAAACGGGCTCGAACAAATGCCGTAGTTCGACTCCATCAAGTCAACCATGTCTGCGAAGTTAAAGCGGTACATAGTCTGCAGCATGTTCGGGTCGCCAGAACCCGAAATTCCATCAAACTGACCGGGCAGCGCGATAGCCTTCCAGAGTTCATCTGGATAGTCAGCAGACGTGCCAAGGCCACCCCAGGAATCTGTCTGAATGAAACCATACTTGGACTTGTATTCATTCTCCAGCACGCTGACACCGAAATCGACGCTGTCGATCAGCGAGTAATCAAATTCATACGAACCGTAGATGCGAGCCTGCTGGATGTCGTCCTTCACATAGGCGTTACGGAACGAGCTGCCAGTACCAAGAATGGACGACACCGAGAACAGGTCCGGGAGCGCCGGATTTTGCACGACCGAGATGACCGGGAGGTCGTTTTCAAAGTTGATGGTCTGGTTGTCGATCGACAGCACCGCAGTCCCGAGCGAGTTGCTCGAGCCATACTTGTTTCCGGGCTTCGATTCCGCCGAGGATTTATGGGCATCGAAGACGAGATTCAGCTTGTCATTGACAGCCCATTCGAGGTTCAAACCGATCGATTTATTCTCGGATTCGTTGGCCAGAAGCGCGCCAGAATATGACAGGTCAGAGTTTCCGAGGAACTCTGTATAGAACAATGGTCCTGCCACGGGCCCGTCTGTCCAGGCGCTGTTGGTGAAGGCATGGTTGAACCAGATACCGGCCGTGCTGCGCGCCAATTCGACCTGGTTCTGGGAATAGGTGTAATCAGCTGTACCCCGGAGATTGTCGAAAAAGTCATACTGCAGCGTCAGCTGACCATTCGTCCGCTTGCGGGTAAATTCGGCAAGCTCATAGTCTGCATTTTGCGGCACCTCATAGGAGACGGTGTCGCCGGGACGGTTTGTAGTGCCGTCAATAAAGTTCCATGCACCCGGCTGGGGAAGAGCGCCCCATTCACCATCAAAGTCGCTGCTACCCAGATAACCGTCTCGCCAGCCCACATTCGCTTGCGCAACGCCGCCGCTGCGCTCCTGATAGCTACCGGACAAGGCAAAGCCCAGACGACCATCTAGGAACTGGTTCGAGTAAAGGCCCGAGATTTCAGGGGTCAGCTCGGGATCGCCGATGGAGCTTTCATCATAAACGCCTTTCGCGGCGATCGTTGCGCTCATGCCACTGGCTTCAAGCGGACGCGTCGTCTTGATGTTGATCGTCGCACCGATGCCGCCCGTTGGCACGCTCGCCTTGCTCGTTTTGTAGACCTCTACGGCCGAGATCGCTTCCGAGGCCAGGTTGCCAAAGTCGAAGTTGCGACTGGACGGCGCGCTGGCACCATCGCCCAGGGTGGACGTCGGCATCATGCGGCCATTGAAGGTCACCAGATTGAAATCCTGACCGAAACCGCGAACGGTCACAGATGAGCCCTCACCAAGGGAGCGGTCCACAGAAACGCCCGTGATGCGCTGGAGCGATTCAGCGAGGTTCTGATCGGGGAACTTGCCGATATCTTCAGCCGTGATTGCGTCCACAATGCCGTCAGCGTCGCGCTTTGTGGCCAAGGAACTGGCTAGCGAACCCCGAATGCCTGTAACGACAACCGTGTCCTGAACCAGTGTTTCGCCGTCCGCTATTTCAGCGCTTGCCGGCTGGGTCGTTTCGACCTGCTCCTGCGCGAAGGCCGGCTGCGAGAGCGCGAGCACCGACGCGCCGCCAAACAACGCAAGGCCAAATTTCGTGGCTTTGTTTTTATGCCTATACTTCATTCTGGTTTCCTCCCGAGGAATCTGCATTTTTTTTATACTTCTAATAATTGTTCATCTAGCCATGACTTCCCACGGCCCCTCTGGCACGCCTTCCCATACCTGCCTGCTGAGGCAAGGCAGTCCTGTTTCCGGAGCGGAACTGCATTGCTCAATTCGCACCCAGTCGACGAGCAACTCAGCTGGAAAGGCAGCCGGGTCGAATCCGCCGGCATTTGACTTCTCTGCCAGGTTTCCACCAACGGCGAGATTGAGCAGTAAATGGAAGGGCTGATCAAAAGGCGCATCCGGTCGCCCTTCAGCCTCTGGGGATTTGGTGTGCCACGCCTCGCTCTCGATGCGCATGAACACCTTTTCGTCGACCAGCCATTGGATCATCCCCTCAGCCCACTCGACCGAGTAGACCCGCCATTCTCCGGAAGGCCCCACATCCCGCTCGCCACTGGTCTTCAGGAACAAATAAGTATTGTCTGGCGGCGATCCACCAAAATGCAGAGCGCCCGACGTTCTGCGCTCGACACCGCCTGGGCAGTCGTCGCAAGGTGTTTCAAGATTGACCGCTTCCATGATGTCGAGCTCACCCGAGAAAGGCCAATCCCCATAAACAGAGCTCTCAGGCAGCATCCAGAAGGCCGGCCAGGTGCCCTGCCCTTCGGGCAGCTTCATGCGCGCCGAAAAGCGGCCGTATTTGTATGCGGCCAGACCGCGCGTCGAAATCTTGCCGGATGTATAGGGTTGCCACTTCTTGCCGCCAGGCGCACCCGCCATGCCTTCTGGCAACAAGGGGCCCGTAAAGCGTCCCTTGCGCGCGACCAAACGCAATACTCCGTTTTCAACCTGAATGTTCTGCGGCCTGTCCGTATAGCATTGGCGCTCATTATTGCCGCCGCCCCAGCATCCGACCTCTGGCTGCCATTTGGTCCGGTCGAGCGCATGGCCCTCGAAGTCATCAGACCAGACGACGCGCCAGTCATTGGAGGAAATCGCAGCCGCTTCCACCGCGGCGACTTCGGCAACAGCCTGCCCAAAGCCCATGAAAACAAGGGAACAAAACCCTCCTGCGAGGGCGCAACAGATCCGTATGAGTCGTCGCATGACGATTCCCATCCTCCTGAATCTAAATTGCTTGTGACTGCGCCGCGCATCAACCAGCTTGCGGCAAGCCGGCGACCTGGTGCGATGAACGGGACGCAGAAAGCGCCCGGAGGCTTGACCTTGATACATCCACACGCATCAGGCGACACACTCCCTGCTACGGCATCAATTCATCTATGACGTCTCGGTAGGTCCTGCTGGCACGAAGGACTAGATCATTGTTGAGTGTGATTTCCGCCTCGCCCTTGGCGAGACGTTTGACTTGCCTGATATGGGCCAGGGAGATGATCGCGGAGCGATGTATTCGCCTGAACCGGCCTGCGGGAAGGTCGCGCGCCAGAGACGACAATGTCCGCCGAATAGCCGTTTCCTCGCCGTGTCGATGGATCAGTGAATAATCACCAGCCGCTTCGACCCAGATAACATCATCATGCGGGATGATGAACAGGTGGCCGGCATCATACACCCTGAGGGCGTCATTCATGACAGAGAGTGTGAGTGGATCTCCACTGTAGTCAGACGTGATCCGCGTTTCCTCAATCAAACGATGAAGCCGCTGGGCTTTTTCAATCGCCTTTGAAACCCGCTCGCGGTCGAACGGCTTTAATATATAATCGATCGCATCAATTCCAAAGGCGTCGATGGCATAGTCCGGATGGGCGGTCGCGAAAATTATCAGAGGACGCGGCTCAACACTGATTGCTGCGGCTGCGTTCACCCCGCTCAGTCCGGGCATCTCGACATCAAAGAAGACAAGGTGAATGCCGCCATCATTGATGATGGCCAACGCATCATCCGCTGACCGGCACGTAGCAACAACCTCTGCGCCGTCGACTTCGCGCAACATGTTCGATAACAGGTCCAGCGCAGGGGCCTCATCATCGCACAACAGGACTTTCAACATGGGACAATCCTCTGATACTGACCAAGCCCTTTGGCACAGACAGGGCAAACGCTCACCCATCTTGACCCCGGGCATGATAATGGGTGGTTTGGGCGCTGGGAGCAACTCGCATGCAAATCCAACTTTCTGACCAGAGCCTCGTTGACCGACGCCAAGCCGAGAACCGCCAGTACTGGACGTTTCAACTTGCGGGTTGGAGCGCAATGGCGCTGCTCAGTTACCTCAGTCTGACAGCATGGTACAATCCCGGCCAGATTGCACCGATCGTGCACACTTTGCTCCAGTCTCTGCTCGGAATTCTCGTCAGTCACCCGCTGCGCTGGATTGCCACGACAAGTTGGCAATATCCCATTCGCTTCCGAATTCTCCTGAACGGCGCTGGCGTTATCGGTGCGTCGGTTATTTGGACGTCCCTCAGGATCACGACCTTCACTTGGCTGACGGGCGAAACAATCCCGATTGAGGACTGGGGTGGGTGGGGATTTGCCTCGGTCATCGTGTTCGGAGCATGGTCGTTTTGCTATCACGCGATCAAATATTATCGCCAATCTCTCGAGCAGCGCCAGCTTGCTGTGGAAGCCCAAAATTCGGCCCTTCGGGCCCGTGCGGATGCGCAGCATGAGAGTTTCAAACGCCTGGAAGCGGAGAAACTCTTCAGGGAAACGCAGATGCGGATGTTGAAATACCAGCTTAATCCTCACTTTTTCCTGAACGCACTCAATTCCGTTTCCTCCCTTGTCATGAAGGGTGACAAGGATGGTGCAATGGATATGCTGTCGCGTATTGGCGACTTTCTGAGAGTTTCCCTTGCCGATCCTGAAGAGCTTCAGCACACGCTGGATGAAGAGCTCGACGCATTGGCGCTCTACCTGTCGATTGAGAAAGTGCGTTTTGGGGATCGATTGCAGACCCGGTTTGATATTGACGATCGCTCGCGTCAGGTTCTGGTGCCCAATCTTCTGCTCCAGCCAATCTTCGAAAACGCGATCAAGTTTGCCGTAAGCGAAAACCTCGGTCCCACACAGATTACGCTGACAGCCCAAATGGAGAATTCTGATCTGGTGCTGAGCGTGACCGACAATGGTCCGGGAATGACCCTTGATGACACATCGTCGGAAAATCTCGGGATTGGGCTTTCCAATGTGCGCCAGAGGCTGGATTCGACATTCGGTGAGCGGTCTGTACTGACACTTCAAAAGGCCGAACCAACTGGCCTGGCACTACAGATCCGGCTAAGGGACGCAGTTTGTTTGAAACCATCCGCGCCATGACCGCGCGCTGATCCGGGTCGGTTTGCGCGAGTTACGCTCCCCACCATGCTGCTGACATGACCGGATGACCGTGGCCGAGATAGTATCTCCGTTTTCCGGCGGTTTTGCGAAAGGGGACATTCGACAGGGAAAATGACGAGCGACTGAGAATCATACAGCCCAGGCAGAAACCCCCGCACCCTGTAGCGCCCTCCCCCCGATCAAATATTTGTCGTCTGCATCCGGCGCACCGAGAAAGGTCAGGTCAACCAGATCCGGGCCGTAATTGAAGGCAAACTGGATATTGCCGGCGCGGCGAAGACGAATATCACGCCCGGTCTCGCGAACCCCCAGTTCCGCCTCTTGGCAGAGCTGGCGAAGCACGTGCATCAAGAGAAGTTCGTTCGGCCAACAAGCGAGATAGTGCACCCGTCCGTTTCGAAGCCAGGCCGCCTCGCCATTGTCGAAATAGGCCAGGGCTTGCGCTGCGCTCTTTACCGACTCCCGCCAGAGCGAGCCATCAAACTTCCAGCCTGCGGCCGTAACGCCGAGTTTCACAAAAGGCGGAAGGCTTTCGAATACCCTCACCTGCATAGGCAGGAGTTTTGCGAACGGGCCTGGCGCCAGGTCGTCAGGAATATGCCCATTGACGGCCCGAGACCCTGTGAGAGGTGTCGCTAGCACTGTCGCACCACTTTCTTGTAACCGCCCGCACGCGGTCGCATCCAGGATCGACACACTTGGCAAGATGACAAGACCATAAGACCCGAAGTCCGCGTCTTGGGGAATCACGTCCACATCTAGTCCCAACTGCCGGCAACCAGAATACAACTTTCGCGCCATTTCCAGAACCGAACCTGCTCGCCCTTGTGGCTGGATCTCATGTTGCCAAAGGCTCGTATAGTCGAGGACGATCGCGACACGCGCAGGCCTTGTTTCAAGCTTGCCTATCGCTTCTCGTTCGCGTGAGACCTGCGCTATTTCTGTCAACGCTATCGCATCCTGGCGGTCGCAAGTCAGAAGCGCCGCGTGCATTTGCTCCTGACCGAACGGTACCTGGCGCCAACGGAAATAGCTGACGAACGCGGCCCCATGCGCAAGCGCCTCCCAAGTCCACAGACGCACAATGCCATGGGCGGGCGCCGCATTATGGGTGGCCCAGTTCACAGGCCCTGGCTGCTGCTCCATAACGCCCCATTGGGGCGAACAGTGCCTGAATACATCATGATTGAATGCGGCGAAGTCCGGATGCCCGAAGCAACGCCAGTGAGCTTTGTCAGCCTCGCTATTGTCCCCTTCGCTTAAAAGGCCAATCGGGTAGCTGTCCCAGGCCGCGACATCGAGCGATGCGCCAATTGCATGATGATCCAGCTTGGTGAAATCACCAATGTAGTTGTGTGCTATCTGACGCCCCGGACTATGACGACGCAGGGTGTCGACCTGTTCTCTGTTGAACTCGCAGATTTCATCACTGGAAAAGCGCCGGTAGTCCAGGCGGTGAGATGGATTGGCTTCTGTAACCGTCGCATTCGGCGGATCGACCTCATCAAATGACCGATAGCCTTGCGACCAGAATGCGGTCCCCCATGCCGTGTTGAGGGCATCAATCGATTGATACCTGACTTGCAGCCACAGCCGGAACGCCCTTGCCGCATCAGGAGAAAAACTCTCATGCGTTCCATGGTGGCCGTATTCATTGTCCGTTTGCCACATGACCACCGCCGGGTGGTTGCCGTAACGCAGAGCCAATGCCTCGGTAATCCGCACGCTCTCACGACGGTAAGTTGGAGATGAGAAACAATAGTGCCGCCGCGATCCGAATTTTTTCGGGCGACCGTCTGAATCCCATGGAAGGATATCAGGATATTGGTCAACCAACCATTTAGGCGGCGTGGCTGTGGGCGTACAGAGAATGATACCCAGTCCTTCAGCATGCAGTGTCGCGATAGCCCGGTCGAGCCATGACCAGTCATACTCACCCGGAGAAGGCTCAATCCTGGACCAAGCAAACTCTCCTATCCGGACCAGTTCAAGGCCCAGCGACTTCATGCGCCGTGCATCATCGGCCCAGTCGGCCTCTGGCCATTGTTCCGGATAGTAGCAAACGCCAAGCTTCATGACCGTTCTGCCTTCAGGCGACGAAGGTAGAACAGACGACCTTGGTTAGGCTTTCCAGGATCCATGTCCAGGCCAGACCACGCCAGCCCCTGGGCGGAAAAATTGCCAATAAGGGTGTCGGATCCCCCATCAAAATTGACTTCTGATACAGCGTATAAACAATCCGCATCAAGCCCTGGAAGCGCTATCCGGGCTTGTAAGGGCCGAGCAGACATTGCTGTTCTCAGCACCCGAACGAGTAGGTTGTCAGCGTCTTTCGACTCCACGATCGTCACATCGATGTGCTTGTCGCTTGCCGGTAGCGTTCTGATCCGTCCCGAATGCATCCAACCGCGCGACCGTTTGTATACTTTGATGGCGGCCACAAGCGTTGTCTTGTCCTTTTCCGATAAAGCTGAGGGGTCGAGCTCAAGTCCGAAATGGCCGAACATCGAAACCAGTGCGCGAAAGCGCATGGAGAACGACCGGCCCGTAATATGGTTGGGGGATGGACCGACATGCGATCCAATCATCTCGGTCGGCATGTACCGGGAAAGATCCTTGTTGATCCGGATACGGTCCAGCGCGTCCGTCGCATCGCTTGCCCAGAACCGCGTCACTCGCGGGAGAATGCCAAAATCAATCCGGCCTCCGCCACTCGCGCAACTTTCTATTTCAAGCTCAGGAAATCGCGCCTGCAGTCTGTCCATCAGCGCGTAGACACCCAGCGTCTGGGACGTCGCTCGACCACGTCGGCTAATTGTATCGGGATAGAGTTCACGATTGCAATCCCATTTGAGATACTCGATGCCGCCAACGTCCAGGCATTTGGAAAGGGTCGCGAACAGATAGTCTCTGAGATCGGGATTTGACAGGTCGAGAACCAGTTGATTGCGCCCGGTGGGTGCCTGGGAATCGGGATACCCGAGGACCCATTCAGGATGTGCGCGGTAGAGCGCGCTGTTGCGGCTCACCATTTCCGGTTCGACCCAAAGTCCAAAAGTCATCCCAAGGCTTTGCACATTGCGGATTAACGGACCAAGCCCTTGCGGGAACCGGTCTGCGTCCGGCTCCCAATCTCCAAGACTGCTGGTGTCATCGCGTCGTCCCGTGAACCAGCCATCGTCCAGAACAAATCGCTCCGCGCCTAACGCGGCGGCCTGAGCCGCGAGCTCAGTGAGGGATGCCTCATTGAAGTCGAAGTAGCGCGCCTCCCATGTGTTGAAATGCACAGGCCTTGGCACAATGCGCGACTGAGAGCGCGCGAACGCGTGCAACTTGTCGCTCAGTTCATCGAAACCATTTTCTGACACCGCGACGATAAGTTTCGGGGTCACAACCTGTTGCCCGGGAGCAAGCCGAATTTCACCCGGCTCGTACAGGGCTTCTGCACATAGTTCCATTGAGCCATCAGGCAACCGCTCCACGCTGATGGCGTGACTACCGCTCCAGGCGAGGTGCGCCGTGATGGCACGTCCGTGCCCAGGACCAGCGGAGCGTTCGCAAACAAGCATCGAGGGGGAGCCGTCAAACCCAGTCCGGCCCAGGCGCGACACAGACTGGACGCGTCCTGCATCAATAGGAACTCTGCAAGCATGCCCTTCCCGGGCCCATGCGCCGTAGGAAGTGATTGCGTCACTGCTCCAGTCATCAAGTGGCAACAAGCCTGCGGCGCAGCGCTGCACGTCCACGCTATTGGATCCGTCATTGAAAACGCGAGTCTCGACAAGCATCACGCCGCCCGATATTTCGAGATACGTCTCGGCCCGAACGTCGCAGTCAGGGTCCGCAGCTTCCAACAAAAGAATCGTGTCCGAGACCTTGCGCATGCCGGATGGACGAAGCCTGACCGCAATCGCGTCTGGCAAGGAGACCGCGTCCAGGAGACCAACGCCTGCATAGCCCGAACCCCGCTGTGCCATCAGACTGACACCAGGAACGATATCAGGGTTCGCAGGCAGTTTGACCACGCGCGCAGGCCGCACGCCATCTTCAGCGCCATCTGGACCAAGAAAGGACAATCTGAACCCGGATCCGGCCTCTCGGACCACAATGCATGTCAGGCCGCCTCCACTGATCGCGCATGAATTCATTGAAGTGTTCCTGTGTTTGTGAATGCGCGCTTCGATGAGGCCTAGCGCAATTCATTCAGCATGATTTAACGATATGCAAATCAGAACTTTAATTTGGCGCGCCTCATGAATGAAGACAAAACAGTCGTGACGTTGGAAGGACGCTCGGGGACGCTGTACCGCCGCGACCATATCAAGACCGATGGACGCAAGGTTTCGCTCTACGGATTCAGACCACCTTCAGGCAGGGTGGGCCCCGAGCTGGTCGGTTCTGGCAACCATACGTCCGAACTTCGCCGCGACCCGCTTCGCAATACCTGGGCGATATACTCGCCCCACCGCCAATTGCGAACCTACATGCCGGCAACAGCAGCTGATCCGCTCGCCCCTGAGCGCCCAGGATCGGCGCCCACAGAGATACCCTTTTCGCAGTTCGAACTCGCCATCTTCGACAATCAGTTCTCCAGCCTTCAAGCTGATGGCGGCGCATCCAGGCCAAGCCAATGGGCAACTGGCCCTGCCTATGGACGATGCGAGGTGGTCGTCTACACCGCTGAATCCGACGGCGACCTTCAAAGTATAGGACAAGACCGGCGCGTATTGCTTATTGAAGCGCTCATCGACCGGTACAAGTCGCTGTTTGAAAGCGGCGCAGCTTATGTCCTGCCTTTCGAGAACCGGGGGCAGGAAGTTGGCGTGACACTGGCCCATCCCCATGGTCAGATTTACGCGTTTTCTGTTGTGCCGGAGCCACAGGCGGTGGCTGCGCGCGCGTTTGCAGCCGGATATGACCTGGTTGCCGACCACGCCTCCTGGAACGGCACTTTCGATATCGCATCAGACGATGGATTCGTGGCTTTTGCTCCCCCCTTCGCCCGGTTTCCCTTCGAGACATGGATCATGCCGACCCGGCCCTGTCGGGGCCCCTGGGAGCTCGACGCGGACGGTATAGCGAGCCTTGCCCGCATGCTCGGTGATATTCCGCGACGCCTCGACAGCCTGTTCGGCACGCCCATGCCCTACATGATGAGCTTTCAGGCTGCACCGCGAGAGGCCGGGGACGCGTTTCAGTTCACCGTCCAGTTCTTCCCGATTATGCGCGATGCAGGCCGCCTTAAATATCTTGCCAGTGTGGAACAGTTTACAGGTGTATTCACAGTCGATGTCGTACCCGAGCAAGCAGCAGAAAGGCTTCGGTTACTATGACAAAACCCGCTAGTCTCGTCACGCGGGCGGCCACTATTGCGTGCCGCGTGAACCTCATCGGTGAGTGGATCGATTTCAATGGCGGCACGGTTTTGCCGATGGCATTGGCACCATCCGCGACCGTCCAGATGATCGCCAACGAAACAGCGCTGGACCGGATAAAATCCACGAACTTCGCGATCAGCCAGAATTTTTCCATCGACGCTCCCGCACACGCCCATTGGTCAGATTATGTGCGCGGTGCCTTGCAGTACGCGAGAGGTCGAAACTGGATCGAGAGTGGACAAGACGTGAGCGTCGAAAGCACCATTCCTGTTGGGGCCGGGCTGTCATCTTCGGCTGCCATCATCGTCGCGACGCTGAAAGCTGCAAGCATGGGCCGAACAGACGCAGATGGAGCGGCGCTCGCGTTCGCAGCGAAGGAAATCGAGAACAACTTTATCGGTGTGCCCTGCGGTATTATGGACCAGATGGCGGTGGCACTGGGAGAGCCCGGCACAGTGCTCGCGCTCGACACACGCGATTGTTCCTATGCGCTGCTGGACCTGCCCGGGACATGGTCGGTTGCCGTCATTCATTCGGGTGTCAGCCGGGCCCTTTCCGATGGGCGCTACAAGGTCCGGCGCGACCAATGTATTGAAGCTGCTGCGAGACTGGGCTTGGATTACCTGTGCGATGCCAGCCTGCTGTCAATTGCCGCGCTCGATGCGCCACTTCTCAACCGGGCCAGACATGCCATATCTGAGGCGATACGCTCACGCGACGCCATCGCAGCGTTGCGCTCAGGTAACCGTGCCGAATTCGGCAGATTGATGAATGAGAGCCACGCATCACTTCGCGACGATATGGAGGTCTCGGTTCCGGAAATCGACCAGGTCGTCTACGACGCTGTCAGCCTTGGCGCGGACGGTGCGCGCATCACAGGCGCAGGATTCGGCGGCTGTATTGTGGCGCTTGTTGAGCCGCAACGCATGGATACCTGGTGGAGCGCGCTCAAACGTCGACATCCTTTGGTCAAGCGGATCGTTTGAGTGCGGGCATCCGACCAGACAGAGATTGCCTCGCACGATTGGCGCATCAAGATAGACGCCGCGCGTGGCGGCCAGATCGTCGAATGCACATGGAGGAAGCAGGAAATCCTTGCGTCAGGACAGCCAGGGCTCTGGCCAGTCGATCAGCATGCCGGTTGCTTTCCGCTCGTGCCGTTCTCAAACCGGATCCGCGACGCTGAGTTCACATTCGAGGGGAGCAAGGTACGCCTTTCAGAGCCCGATTTCGCAATGCCTCACGCCCTGCACGGCATCGGTTGGCGGCAGGCCTGGAAGATTGGGGCGATCCTCCCTGATTCTGTTGCAATGGTTCTGGATCACGGCGTGGGCCAATGGCCCTGGCCATTTCGCGCCACGCAGGTTGTTCGCGTGGACGAAACTGGCCTTTCACTTTCGCTTTCGATTGTGAATAAGGGCAAGGAACGTATGCCAGCCGGCCTTGGGTTTCATCCGTACTTTCCTCGCACGAGCGATGTACGAGTCAGAATGGACGCCGAGGGCTACTGGCGAACAGACCCGGCAAGCCCCGGTCTGCCGGTCGCCTGGCGTGCGATGTCGCCCGGGTCAGGCTTCGGTGAGTTTCGTCGTCTGAACGGCATGGACCTGGATACCTGCTTCACGGGCTGGAGTGGATACCTGACACTGGATTACCCAACCAAGATGCTTCGTATTTCCATGTTTGCAAGTCACCAGAAGGGCAACCTTATCATCTACCATCCGGGTCAAGGTGCAGTCCTTTGTTGCGAACCAGCATCTCACGTAAACAACGCTCTAAACACTGCAAATCTGCCTACGCCGCAGGCGATGGACGCACTCGCACCTGGAGAAACAATGTCCATCACGTTTACTTTATCTCCGCAGAATCTCCTCGCAGAAGGAGGTGGGCGGTCAAACGCTTAGCTGCGCGCGCTACCAGAATACGTCGAAAAACGCGGCTTCAGGTGTATGAGGAAACCGAACAGTGTCTGCCTGAGGCAGTTGCAAAAACTGGGTTTGGCGCCATCAATCTGGCCGCCATAGAGATAAGGTACTGCCACCACAATTCATTGGGCCATCGGGCCTGATTGCACCGTCAGCGCAATGACGCCATAGGATACCTCTGGAGAAAACAATGCAAACAATAATCGGAATTACCCGACGCCTGGTTGCCTTTGGTTTGGCATCCGGACTGTTTTGTGCAGGCGCCCTGGCGCAAACCTTCACTTTCTGATCCACGTCTGAAACACCGACGACCGTTGGCGCCACGACGCCACAGGGAAGCTTTACTGGCGCATTCTGGACCGGGATATCAACAACGACCTATACTGACGGAACCGGAGCAACGAGCACATTCACATGCGTCTCGACCAGCCAATCATTTCGCGATTCAATATTCATGGTCCACCGCCTATGGGATGGTGCAGGTGAAAACGGGAATTATACCATATATACCGGCTGCAACTTCATGGATGCTGCAAGCAAGATCATGAGCTGTGTCGGTGGCCTGATCGGCAAGACGGGAGATTTGGCCGGGCGCACCGAAACCCTGACCATCCATTCAAAAGACGGCACGTCGACCGGAACCGGCCAATGGCACGAATAATCGGTTGAGCCCGCGCCCTGCGTATGTCTCCTCCACTGCGCAGGGCCACCGCTTAACGTCGAGACGGCTCTTTATGGCGGTCCACGTGCGACCGCTTTCCTCAAACCTCTGGTGAAGGCCCTTCTCTTTCGAGCTTGCGGGACATTCCCCCGGTTGTATTGGCCTACCATGGCAACGCGGTTTACTTCGCCATTTCCATTGCCACCGGCTGGCTTTTTTCAGGACTTGGGAATCTGGCCTTCATTTTCATGCCACTTTCTCCTGACCTGCTTTCCGCATCGCTTCCATATTCTGAGGCCCCCCGCGGCGTGCACCAGCCTTCCGCAAAGCCCGCCCAGACTCTGGCCATGCATTGCGCGCGGCGCGTTGGGCTCTATTCTCGTTAAAGGATGAGGAGCGTAGGCGACTTGAGCGCTGCCCACATTCGCAACCTGCATGTCGGCAGTTTCCCTCAGTCTGTCGGCGCCGCTCACGCCGGCCCAACGTGCAGATGCCGAGAATGCGCATGGCAGACCTCGCCACAGCCCAGGCGCCGAGCCGATGCAAGCCAGATTGCAGCAGCGCCTCGACGCGATGCGGAGCGAACGCCCAATCGGTCTCGCCCGGCGGGAAGACCTCAAACAGCGCGACAGCGAGCTCAAAGCTAAACTCGGACGGATCGACGTCCCGGAAAAGACACTGGCGGACGTGTTGAAGGCGGCGCGCAACTGGGCTGCATCCGTTGAGGCGCCGGTTCAGGTGTTCGTTGACCTGTCGGGCAAGACCGCTCGTCTATCCCGGCGCCAGGCCCGCTGGAAAGGATCTCGCGCATCACTCGCGCCGCGTTCGCCGCGCCTTTCCAAGGCTGGCAGGTCAAACAGACTTGGTTCATCCTTGCGCACTCAGTCGATACGCTCCAGGCAAAAGCGCGGCGCCGTCACGTCACCGGCTAAGCGGCGGTATTCATCTGTAGAAATCACACAATGTGTTGACCAAAGCGCTACCGACGCCGCCGCTGCAGCGATAGTAAATCGTCTGGGCGTCACGCCGGGACGCCACCAGTCCGGCAGCCCGCAGTTTGGATAGATGCTGGGACACAGCAGATGATGACTGGCCCGTCAGTTCTGCCAACTGGGTGACCGACATTTCGGTTTCATTCAGCGCGCACAGGATTTTCAGCCGCGTATCGCTCGCCATTGCCTTCAGGACATCTGCAGCTTCCGCAACCCGCTCTGACCTTTGCAGGAATGCCTCAGGACTGGTCAGTTTCTGTTTTGCCATCAGGTCGTGACGTCCTTCAATTGTGTCATGTCGGCTTCACTAGAAGGCTGGGCCCCCGACGGAGTCCAATCCGGTCCCCGTAATGCGATGTAGATCGCCGGAATGACCAATACGGTCAGCGCGGTGGAAGATGCCAGACCGAACAGCAGAGAAATCGCAAGCCCTTGGAAGATCGGGTCCGACAGGATGACGGACGCGCCGATCATGGCAGCTAGAGCCGTCAACAAGATGGGTTTGAACCGGATCGCGCCCGCATCGAGCAAGACATCCTTCAGCGGCGTGTCGGCATCCGTTCTGTGCCGCACGAAATCCACCAGCAGGATTGAATTGCGCACGATTATGCCTGCCAGCGCGATGAAGCCGATCATCGACGTCGCGGTGAACGCGGCGCCGAACATCCAGTGACCGATCATGATACCGATCAGGGTCAATGGGACCGGCGTCAGGATGATCAGCGGCACACGGAAGGTACCGAATTGCGCGACGACCAGGATATAGATGCCGACCAGGGCCACGCCAAAAGCCAGCCCCATATCGCGGAACGTGACATAGGTGATTTCCCATTCACCGTCCCACAGCAACGTCGGGCGCGTCTCATCCTCGGGCTGCCCGTACATGCGGATGGCGGGTTCGATTAGACCCGCGCTCGCCCAGTCATAGGCTTTGACCCTGTCCTCGATCTCGAACATTCCATAGATTGGCGCTTCGTATCGTCCAGCGAGCTCGCCCATCACCATGTCCGTGAAATGGCCATCGCGCCGGAAGATGACTGGCGAGCCTTCCTCTTCCGACACATTGACAAGGGCGCCGAGTTCCACCGGCAGGGAACCGATATCCGCCAGTCGGCGCGGCACGGGAATGGACGCCGTTTCCTGCGACCAGATGCGCTCCGATTTTGGCAGGCGGATCCGGATATCGAGCGGGTTGCGGCCTTCGCCGCGGGGGCTGACACCCACCGTCTCGCCCGCAAAGGTCAGCGCAATTGTATCGAGTATGTCCTGCTGCATGACGCCATAGTCAGCCGCCTGGGGTTCATTGATCGCGATTGTCAGACGCGGCTGCGGATCGCCGATGGAATCATCGACGTCGACAATGAAGTCGGTCTCTTCGAACAGTTTCCGGACCACGCCGGCCGTCTGGCGGCGCACCTCAGGCGTCGGACCATAAATCTCCGCCATCAATGTTGCGATCACCGGGGGGCCTGGCGGCACTTCGACGACCTTGGCGCTTGCGCCTAGCGGCAGTTCCAGGGTGCTCAGCCGGTCGCGCATGTCGAGCGCAATGGCATGGCTGGCGCGCTTGCGTTCTGACTTCTCCGAAAGGTTGACCTGAAGATCACCGAGTTCCGGCGCGTTGCGCAAGAAGTAGTGCCGCACAAGGCCGTTGAAGTTAAACGGCGCAGCGGTGCCCGCATAGGCCTGCAGCGTTTCGACCTCGGGAACATCGCGGATCAGGTCGGCCATCGCGAACAGCGCCCGCTCGGTATCTTCGACTGATGCCCCCTCCGGCAGGTCCAGGACGACCTGGATTTCCGACTTGTTGTCGAACGGCAGCAGTTTCACGGTAACGGCCTTGGTTGCAAACAAGCTGACGGATAGCAGCGTTGCGATGCCAACGGTTACGAGAAATATCCAGGAATTGCGCCGCGACGCCACGATCGGACCGGCCACGCGCCGGTAAAACCTCCCGAGCCGCGTATCCGCGCCGCCATGCCCGCCAGCATGGGCCGCAACCTTCACGCCACCTGCAATGCGCATGAGCAACCAGGGCGCGATCCCCACGGCAACAAAGAACGAGAACAGCATGGCTGCGGATGCATTCGCCGGAATGGGCGCCATATACGGCCCCATCAGGCCCGACACGAACATCATTGGCAGCAATGCGGCAATTACCGTCAGTGTCGCGATCACGGTCGGGTTGCCCACTTCGGACACCGCATTGATGGCGGCCTCCACCTTTGTGCGCCCGTCATTCATCGCCCAGTGGCGGGCTATGTTCTCGATCATGACGATGGCATCATCGACCAGGATACCAATCGAGAAAATCAGAGCAAACAAACTGACCCGGTTGATCGTGTAGCCCATCATCAGCGAGGCAAAAAGCGTCAGCAATATCGTCGTCGGAATGACGATCAATGTCACCAGCGCCTCGCGCCAGCCAATCGCGAACGCGATCAGGATCACGATCGATACGGTCGCCAGGCCGAGATGGTAAAGCAATTCATTGGCCTTGTGATTGGCCGTCTCGCCGTAATTACGCGTCACCTCAAGGCGCACGCCTTCGGGCACCAGGTCCCCCTCGAGATGTTCAGCCCGCGCAAGAATCGCTTCTGCCACCTTCACCGCGTTGGCGCCGGGGCGTTTGGCCAGCGCCACGGTCACAGCAGGCGCAGCACGAAAGCCGCCCGCCTCCTCGTCACGGTCAAGCGTCCAGACACGCGATTCGGTTTCGGCGCCCGTCACACGGATGGTCGCGACATCCGACAGGTAGACGGTGCGCCCATCGGCGCCACGCAGTTCCAGCCGTTCCAGCTCGCTCAAGGCATTGATCCGGTCACCGGCCTGCACCAGCAGGGATTCCCCGTCCCGGCGCGCAATGCCGACGGGATTGACATTGGAGGCTTGGCTGACCGTCTCGACCAGGGTCTGCAGCGGTACGCCGTAAGCCGCCATGGCATGAATGTCCGGCTCGACCCGCATCTCCAGCGAGCGTCCGCCCACAACGCTGGTCAGGCCGACATCCTCAACCTTGATCAATTCCTTTTGCAGCTCTTCGGCCAGCATCCGCAAAGACGTATCGTTCCACACATCCCCGGTCCACGGCTCCGGCGACAGTGTCAGCGTGACGATCGGCACATCATTGATACCCCGCCCGACAACGAGCGGCATCGGGACACGGGTCGGTATCCGGTCGAGGTTCGCCCTTATCTTCTCATGCACGCGCAGGATCGCGTCATCGGCATCGGTGCCGACATTGAAGCGCGCCGTGACCAGGGCCCCGTCATCCCGGCTTTGCGAGTAGACGTGTTCGACGTCTGGAATAGCTTTGATGATTTCCTCAAGCGGCTCTGTCACCTGTTCGACCACATCGGCAGCGCGCAGTCCCGGCGCGGCAATGATCATGTCGACCATCGGTACCGAAATCTGTGGCTCTTCCTCGCGTGGGATGGTCATGAGCGCGATCAGGCCAACAGCCAGCGCCGTCAACAGGAAAAGCGGCGTTAGCGGCGAACGGATCGTTGCCCGCGTGATCGCGCCGGAAAGGTCAGGTTTCATGGGCGCCTACTCCGGCTTTTCGATCTGGTCACCACTTTTCAATCCCGACAGGACTTCATACTGGCCGGCATCATTGGGCAGCGGCGCCGACAGGGCCACAGGTGCATCGACAAACCGGTCGCCGACTTTTACGCGGATGAAGTCGACGCCGTAACGCGTCGAGACGAAGTCGGCGGGCACCAGCATAGCCCGGCGCTCACCGACTGGCGCGAGAACGTCAACGCGCTCACCCACCAGTGCCTCCAGCCCGCCTTGCACTGTCGCGTCGGCAATCACGGCGCCGTCGCGAAGTTCCGGGTACACCTTTATGATTGTCGCGGTCCGAACCTCTCCGCCACGCGTCGGCAGGCGAAGCGCGACGGACTCGCCTTCCGCCATTTCGGCGGCATGGCGTTCCGGCAGAGAGAGCCGGACAATGCCTTCCAGTGTTGCAAAACTGGCAATGACCTCACCGGGCGACACGACGGAGCCGGCCACCACGTTGACGGCCGTCACTCGCGCATCGGCAGGCGCAAGAATCCGCCCTTCGGCCTTGCGGGCCGCCAGAGCCCGGCGCTCTGCTTCAGCCGATGCCAGGCCGCGCCGCAGAACGTCCAGCGCCGTCCGCTCGCTCTCAAGGCGCGCTTTCGGATAGAACCCCTGCTTTGCCAGGGCGTCCGCCCGGGCGATGTCGTCTTCGCTCTGCTTGACCTGGGACTTCATGCCAGCGGTCCGCGAATCGAGCGCCGCCAATTGGGGGTCGAGCGTCGCATCTATGACAAGCGCCACCAGGTCGCCGGTCTTCACCACACTTCCCTCGTCTACCAGCAACTTGCTGACGACTCCTTGCAGGCGCGAGCGAGCGGTCGCCGTATCCCCGGCTTCCACCCGGGCGACGACGGGTCGGTAATCCATGATCACGGACCCCTCAACGGTTATCACCTGGGCCGAGGCCTGAACGGAAAATGCGATGCTCGCGACCGCCATGCGCAGCAGGGGCATCATGCTAGTAATGACCATGATCAACCACTTGCCCGGTTGCCGGGTCTATCTGGGCGCACGGCAGTCTTTGTTGCCTCCAGGCCGCGATTCCGCCTTCCATGTGCGCCGCGTCTGCGCCTGTCGCGGCAACGAATGTATCAAGCGCTTTGCGCGAACGCTTGCCCGACCCGCACTGGAACACGATCCGGCGAGCGCCATCTGTCGGTAGCGCCTTCGGCTCGAATGTCGACAGTGGCATCAGCACGGCACCATGGATGCGCTGGTTCGCAAATTCGGCCGGCTCACGCACGTCTACCAGCAGGACACGTCCTGCCTTCAGGTCGTCAAATATAGTGTTTGGCGCAAGGTCTCGTGCGTCACTCATTTTTGCCCCTTTTCCTGACACGATTTTGCGCAAGCTGCGCAACAGTGGTAAGGATAGTGTCATCGGTATCTGGCCCCTATCCGTATTATTGCGTATTTTATGATCTTCTAAACTAAGAAACCTTTGCTGCAAGATAAAGGAGAGGTCAATGGCAAGAGTGGTTGTGCTCGGCGCGGGTCTGGGCGGCGTGATCGCCGCGTACAATATCCGTAAGGAAGTCCCCAAGCAGGACGAAGTCATCATCATCAATGAGAACAGCTTCTATCAGTTCGTCCCGTCCAATCCATGGGTCCTTGTCGGCTGGCGGGAGCGCGAAGATATTCTGGTCGACTTGGCAAAGCCGATGAAGAAGCGCCGGGTGGAACTGATTGTCGGCGAGGCGAAGAAAGTCGATCCGGATGCCAAATCCGTTCTGATGTCCGATGGAACCTCGGTCCCATACGACTATCTCGTCATCGCCACCGGCCCCGAACTCGCATTCGACGATATTGAAGGCCTGGGGCCGCATTCCGGATTCACCCAGTCGGTCTGCCATATCGACCACGCTCAATCCGGGTACGCCGCGTTCGAGGCTTTGTGTGAAGATCCCGGCCCGATTATCGTGGGTGCAGTCCAGGGGGCATCATGCTTTGGACCGGCCTATGAAACCGCCATGATCATCGAAACCGAACTGCGCAAGCGCAAGATTCGCGACCGGGTGCCAATGACGTTCGTGACCTCCGAACCCTATATTGGTCACCTCGGCCTCGACGGTGTCGGCGACACCAAGGGCCTGCTGGAAAGTGAGATGCGCGAACGTCACATCAAGTGGATAACCAATGCGCGAGTCAAGAAAGTCGAGGCGAACCGCATGCTGGTCGAAGAGCTCAATGAAGACGGCACAGTGAAGATCGAGCACGATCTGCCAATGAGATTTTCGATGATGCTTCCGGCCTTTCGCGGTGTGGCCGCCGTGCGGGACATTGACGGCCTCGTGAACCCCAAGGGCTTCATCATCACCGACAAGCACCAGCGCAATCCTAAATATCCGGACATATTCGGTATCGGCGTCTGCATCGCGATACCGCCTGTCGGAAAAACACCTGTGCCGGTCGGAGTCCCGAAGACCGGCTTCATGATTGAGTCCATGGTCAATGCCGTTGCAGAAAACATCGGCGCCTTACGGAAGGGCGAGGAGGCGACCCACGAGGCGACCTGGAACGCCATCTGCATCGCCGATTTCGGCGATGGCGGCGTGGCCTTCATTGCCCAGCCACAGATTCCGCCGCGCAACGTAAACTGGTCGGTATCGGGAGGCTGGGTGCACACGGCCAAGGTTGCGTTCGAGAAATACTTCCTGCGCAAGGTCCGCACAGGCCACGCTGAGACTTTCTATGAAAATGTCGCGTTGGGCCTGCTGAAGACCCACAAAATCAAGCACTGAAAGTCCGACACCAATGACGACAGCCATTGATCCGTCCACCACCCTCGTCTGCCACCAGTGCGCCACCCTGAACCGAACGCCACGTGGACGGCCTTTGTCCGCGGGGAAATGCGGCAGATGCGCGGCGTCGCTCTCGACCCCGCACCCTGTGGAAATAGATGGTGCCAGGCTCGCCCGGCTGCAGGCGCGCGACACGGGTGCTTTCATTGTCGATGTTTGGGCGCCCTGGTGCGGTCCCTGCCGGATGATGGCGCCAGCCTATGATGAGGCGGCTGGCAAATTCGCCGACCGTGTTCGTCTGTTCAAACTGAACTCGGATGAAAACCAACCTGCCGCCGCAAGCCTTGGAATCCGCGGCGTGCCGACGCTGATCGCCTACCATGACGGCAGTCAGGTCGCTCATCAGTCCGGCGCGCAAACCGGCCCTGGTCTCAACCGCTGGATCGAGGCCGCCCTGTCGACTGCCTAAATACAATTTACGTAAACGAGAAGGATAGCTCTTATGAATATTGACCGCGCTGTTTTTGCCTTCGCCGGCATCGTCGTCCTCGCCGGACTAGGACTTGGCTATTGGGTGTCGCCCTGGTGGTTCCTGCTCGTCGCTTTCGCGGGCCTCAACATGTTGCAGGCCTCGTTTACGGGATTTTGTCCCGCGGCTCTGGTCTTCAAATCCGTTGGATTCAAGTCCGGCTGCGCCTTCAAATAGACGATCGGCGGCGCAGTCGGGGCCATGCAAAGCAGGTCCCTATTGGTTTCGACCTGTCGCATGGTTGGCAGGTCGATCGCAGCTTTCACAGTTTGATCAACCGAATTGGTCGCTTTGCGGGCGGGCGTTCCGGCGTTTGCTGAAAACGCGTTCACCGTTTGCCATCTCGTCGGCTACAGCATGGCACCCCCTTGCAAGTGTCCATGAAGTGGTGCGTTTTGTATTCATGGGTGAAAAACCGGTTTTCTTCGACGAAATGCGCCGTGTGGATGAATCTCCACGCCAACCATATATTGAATATTGCGCGTGGCTGAATACGGTCAAGTCCAATGACCTTCACAAGAAGTCCCGTGAAGCCGAGACGTTTTTTCGTCGAACAGGCATCACATTCAACGTCTATGGCGGCAAGGAAGCCGACGAGCGGCTCATCCCTTTCGACCTTGTCCCCCGCATCATTGACGGCAAGGAATGGCGCCTTCTGGCCCGCGGTATCGAACAGCGCGTAAAAGCGATCAACGCCTTTCTCCACGACATCTATCACCGCCAGGAAATCCTCAAGGCTGGGCGCATTCCGGAACACCTGATTTCGCAAAACGCCGCCTTCCTGCCCCAGATGGTCGGTGTGACACCGCCAGGAGGGGTCTACACCCACATTGTCGGAACCGATCTGGTACGCACCGGGGCCGATGAGTTTTTCGTGCTCGAAGACAATGCCCGAACCCCATCCGGCGTCTCGTACATGCTCGAAAACCGCGAAACCATGCTGAAGATGTTCCCGGAACTCTTCTCGCGCATCAGGGTCCAACCGGTCGGCAACTATCCAACGCTGTTGCGCCGCTCGCTCAGCAAGTGCGCTCCGGCCCGGTGCACCGGTCGGCCCACGGTCGCGGTGCTCACACCGGGACTGCACAATTCAGCCTATTTCGAACATGCCTTCCTGGCAGACCAGATGGGCGCGGAACTGGTCGAGGGCCACGATCTGCGCGTTGTCGATGGCCGCGTTGCCATGCGCACCACGCAGGGCTACCAGCCGGTCGACGTGCTCTACCGCCGTATCGATGACGACTATATTGATCCGTTGAATTTCAATCGCGACTCCCTGCTCGGCGTCCCCGGCATCATGGACGTCTACCGCGCAGGCGGCATCACGCTCGCCAACGCGCCCGGCACCGGCATTGCCGACGACAAGGCGATATATTCCTACATGCCGGAAATCGTTGAATTCTACACCGGCCAGGCGGCGATACTGAAGAATGTGCCGACACATCGCTGCTCCGAGCCTGACACGCTTAAATACGTGCTCGCGCATCTCGACGAGCTCGTCGTCAAGGAGGTGCACGGCTCGGGCGGCTATGGCATGCTGGTGGGCCCTGCCGCAAGTAAGCGCGAATTGGCCGCCTTCCGAGCCAAGCTGGAGGCGAACCCGTCCAATTATATCGCTCAACCGACACTGGCCCTTTCGACAGTCCCCGTCCTCACCCGCGCTGGCCTCGCGCCGCGCCATGTCGATCTTCGGCCATACGTGCTCGTCTCGCCTGACAGTATCGACATCACGCCGGGTGGCCTGACCCGCGTCGCCATGAAGGCCGGATCGCTTGTGGTCAATTCGAGCCAGGGCGGCGGGACCAAGGATACTTGGGTGCTGGAGGAATGACCCGATGCTAGGAAAGACCGCAGGCGGACTATTCTGGCTTTCCAGATTTCTCGAACGCAGCGAAAACACAGCGCGCCTCGTCGAAGCGGGCTTTCGCATGGCGCTGACGCGTGCTGCTTCGGGGGAAAACGAATGGGCGTCAGTCCTGACCACCGTCGGGTGCCGCAATGCCTATCTCGCCAGGCACGAAACCGTCACGCCGAACAATGCGGTCGATTATCTGCTGCGTGACAAGACCAATCCGATGAGCGTCTACTCGGTCATGCAGATGGCACGCGACAATGCCCGCGCCACGCGCACGGCGCTGACGCGGGAAGTCTGGGAAGCTGTCAATGATGGCTGGATCCTGTTGCAGGATATGCTGAAGCGACCTGTGACCCAAGGCGATCTGCCAGCGGTGCTTTCCAGCATTCGCCAGCATAGCGCCCTCGTGCGCGGCGCGCTGCAAGGCACCATGCTGCGCAACGACATATTCAGTTTTTCCCGGATTGGCGCCCTGATCGAACGGGCTGACAACACAGCCCGTATCCTCGACGTGAAATACTATGTGCTCCTCCCTACCGGGGCTCCGGTCGGCTCGTCACTCGACAATGTCCAGTGGGAAATGATCCTCCGCTCGGCTTCGGCGGAACGATCCTTCCACTGGCTAAACCCGGGGAACGCCAACCCAAAAGCGATTGCCGAGTTCCTCATACTCGACGCACGCATGCCACGCTCTCTGGCATTCTGCTATGACGAACTGATTGCCTGTCTCGCCAACCTCGAGAATGATTATGGCGACCGCCGCCCCAGCCACGATCTTTCATCGGCGCTGGAAGCAGGCCTTACCGGGCGGTCGATCGACGACATCATCGAAGGCGGCCTCCACGAGTTCATTCGCGAGTTCTTGCGGGACAATGCCGCGCTCGCCTCCCAGATCGAAACAGATTACAGGTTTTACGAATAAGCCATGCGACTGCACATCAGCCACAAGACGCACTATTCCTACGATCGGCCCGTGCCCTACGGACTACAACAGATCCGGCTGACTCCGAAATCCTGTGTCACGCAATCGATCAAAAATTGGACGGTCGACATCGAAGGCGGTCGCGAAGAATGCGCCTTCGACGACCAGCACGGAAACCGCGTGCAACTGATCGGCCTTCATGCAGGCCAGCAGGAAATATCCATAACGTGCTCGGGCGATATCGAGACGTTGCCGACAAACGGCGTTGTCGGGCCGCATTCAGGTTTCGCCCCGCTCTGGTACTACAAGCGCCATACACCGCTCACCAAGCCCGGTAAGCTTATCCGCAAACTGGCCGCCGACATGCCCGGCAATGCCAACACGATTCAGCGCCTACACGACCTGTCGGCCACCATTCGAGAGGCCATCGCCTATGAGACGGACCGAACGGATTCAGGCACAACTGCCGAGGAAGCGCTCAAGGTCGGACATGGCGTCTGTCAGGATCATGCCCACACCTTTGTCAGCGCTGCCCGTCTGCTCGACATTCCTGCGCGCTATGTCAGCGGGTACCTGATGATGGACGACCGCGTCCAGCAGGAGGCGAGCCATGCCTGGGCCGAAGCCTATGTCGCGGATGTCGGCTGGATCGGCTTTGACGTGTCAAATGTCATTTCGCCGGATGAGCGTTATGTACGTGTGGCCACAGGGCTCGATTATGACGAAGCGGCGCCAATTTCCGGAATCGTCTTTGGCGGGGCCGCTGAATCCCTGCTTGTCTCCTTGCAGGTCCAGCAGTAACGCTTGGGTTAAATTGTCAAAAATCAGCACAGGACCCGCATGACCTACTGCGTCGCGCTTCGCCTCGATCAGGGCCTTCTCTTCATGTCGGACACCCGGACAAATGCCGGCGTCGACAATATATCGACCTTCCGCAAAATGTTTACCTGGTCGGTCGAGGGTGACCGCGTCATCACCATCCTGACGGCAGGCAACCTCGCCACGACACAGGCCGTGGTCAGCCTGCTAAATGAGCGCTCGGTCATTCCAGCCGACCGCAAGAATACCTTGCTGGCGGCGCCTACCATGTTCCAGGTCGCCCGGCTCGTCGGTGACACGCTGAAGGAAGTGATCCACACCCAGGCCGAAGAAGGCCAGACCGCTGAAAGTACATTCGGTGCGACAATGATCGTCGGCGGTCAGATTCGCGGCATGGAGCCACGGCTCTTCCTGGTCTATCCCGAAGGTAATTTCATCGAGGCAAGCGACGAGACCCCCTTCTTCCAGGCCGGAGAAACCAAGTACGGTCGCCCCATCATCCTGCGCGCCTTTGATCCGGCCATGAGCTTCGAACATGCAATCAAGATGCTCTATGTCTCGTTCGATTCAACCCTGAAGGCCAATCTGGCGGTCGGTATGCCGCTCGACCTGCACGCGTACAGGATCGACACATTCGAGACCGGGATTCAGCGCCGCGTGCCGTCCGACGACCCGTATTTTCAAAAGATTTCGTCCGACTGGGGTGCGGCCCTCAAATCCGCCATGGAGAATTTGCCCGACTTCAAGTTCTAGACCGCGTGTCCAGCCTGCCATCGCACGGCCTGCCGCAAGGGAACCCATAGTCCGCGTCCGGTCCGGCCCTTCCCTTTTCGGGATGGAGCGTCCAAACCTTGTCCCAGAAACTTGAAAATAGGTCAGAGGTCCAGGAATGCTCGAAGGTCTGAAAGTCGTTGAATATGCCACCTATATGGCTGCGCCGGGTGCCGGGTGCATCCTCTCCGACTGGGGCGCTGAAGTGATCAAGATCGAGCCTCCGGGCGGCGATCCGATCCGCAATTTCTTCCGTACCATCGGCACCGACTATCAGGACAATCCGGTCTTTGACTTCGACAATCGCGGCAAGAAGTCGATTGTCGTCGACACGACCAAGCCGGAGGGCCAGGAAATCGTCCGCAAGCTCGCTTCCGAGGCGGACGTCTTTCTCACCAATGTCCGCCCCGGCGGCCTCACTCGGTCCGGCATGGATCATGAGAGCCTGCGCAGCCTCAACCCGAAACTCGTCTACTGCTCGCTGACCGGCTACGGCCTCGAAGGCCCGGACGCCGACCGTCCTGGATTCGACATTGCCAGTTTCTGGAGCCGCACGGGCGTTGCCCGGCTGACCATCCCGAAAGGGCAGGATCCTTTTGCGCTTCGCACTGCTTTCGGCGACCATACGACCTCCATGTCTGCGGCTGCCGGCATCTGTGCGGCCCTCGTCGAAGCCCAGCGGACTGGCAAGGGACGGCTCGTCGAAGCCTCCCTTTTCCGCACCGGCCTTTACGCCATGGGCTCCGACTTCGCCATCCAGCTCTTCTTCGGACGCATTGCGTCGACCAAGGGACGGACCGAGCAGATCGTCCCGATTTCGAACTTCTACAAGACAGGCGATGACCACTGGATTTGCATCGTGGCGCGTCAGGGTGACGTCGATTGGGTGCCGATGTGCAAGGTGATTGACCGCGAGGATCTCGCAGAGGACCCGCGCTACATCACGGCCAAGGGGCGTCGCCAGCATATGGAAGAGGTCGTCGCGCTCATCGACGAAGGCTTTGCCAAATATACGCGCGAGGAAATTTCCGCACGGCTCGACGCCAATGCGATTGCCTGGGCCCCGGTCCAGACACTGGCCGACGTGGCCCAGGACCCGCAGGCGTTTGCGTCCGGTGCCATCGTGCAGACTCCCAGCGCCAAGGGCGACGGGTCAACCTACCCTGCCCCTGCCTCACCCGTCAGGTTTCCCGGCGCCGACGATGGCCCCAAGGGACCGTCGCCAAAAATGGGTGAACACACGAAAGAAGTCCTGGCGTCACTCGGCATCTCCGAGGCGGAGATCACGGCCATGTACGACGCTTCGGTCGTTGCCTGATCTGACGTCGCTGCAGAGGTGCCCTAAAACGCGGCTTGCCGCTTTTTGACGAGCCTTGCGAGATAGTCTGAAAGCACTTTGATGCGTGCCAATCCGGCAACGTCCTCGTGGATGGCCAGCCAGAACGACCGCTTCACATCGATCTCGGCCTGCAGGATCGGGACGAGATCGATGTGACGGTTCGCGATGAACTTCGGCAGGATGCACAGTCCCGATCCTGCCCGGGTCATCTCCATCTGCGCGATGATGCTTGGGCTGGACAATCCGGGATGCAGCCCTGGCAGCACATCATCGAAATACCGCAGCTGCGGCGAATAGATGAGGTCGTCGACATAGCCAATCAGCTTGTGGTCACTCAGCGCGTCAACGGTTGCTATCGGTCCGCGCGCCGCGAGATAGTCCTTGCTGGCGTAAAGCTGCAACGAATAGTCGGTCAGCTTACGCACCTTCATCCGGCCGGCCTTCGGGCGAGTTAGCAACACCGACATGTCAGCTTCCCGCTTCGGTACGCTCACCAGTCCCGATAGCGAGATCAAGTCGATCTCGATCCCGGGCCACTCATTGACGAATTCCGACAGTGCTGGCGCGATGAAGGCTGTGCCAAACCCTTCCGTGACGCCCAGCCGAACCTTGCCGACGAGCGAGCGTTCGCCGTCTCCGGTGTCGCCAATGCCAAGCGTGATCGCCTCGATGGCTTCGGCCCGTTCGGCCAGTGCTTCGCCTTCCGGGGTCAGGACATGTCCGCGCCGCGTCCGCTCGAACAGCGTCTGGCCGACATTGGATTCCAGCCGCCGCAGGCGTCGGCTAAGCGTGGTCGGGTCCTGATGCAGGACCGCGCCCGCCAGATCGAGCTTCTGTTGGCGGCTCACAACGAGGAATAGCTTCAGGTCGTCCCAGTTCATTCGGTGTTACCTGCAAAAATACAGGTATAAGCTGCATTTATCTTCATTTACCAGAAGAAACACTGGTTTTAAGCTGGTGGAAAATGGCAATCAAAGGGATCCCTGCCCATGCGTGACGTTCATCATTTCATCGATGGCAAACAGGTCGTCGGCAAGTCCGGCCGCTTTGGCGACATCTACAATCCGAACACCGGCGAGGTTCAGGCGCGGGTCCAGCTGGCGAGCGAGGCCGAACTGGGCGCCGCCGTCGCCAGCGCCAAGGCTGCCTTCCCGGCCTGGTCGATGATGAACCCCCAGCGCCGCGCCCGCGTCATGTTCGAATTCAAGCGCCTGCTCGAAGCCAATATAAACGATCTCGCCGAACGCCTCTCCTCCGAGCATGGCAAGGTCGTCGCCGACTCCAAGGGTGACGTCCAGCGCGGTATCGACGTCGTCGAATTCGCCTGCGGCATCCCCCACCTCCAGAAGGGCGAATATACCGAAGGCGCAGGCCCCGGCATCGACGTCTATTCCATGCGCCAGCCGCTCGGCGTCGTCGCCGGCATCACGCCGTTCAACTTTCCCGCCATGATCCCCTGCTGGATGTCCGCCGTCGCCATTGCCTGCGGCAACACGTTCATCTTGAAGCCGTCCGAGAAAGACCCGTCCGTGCCGCTCCGCCTCGCCGAGCTTTTCATCGAGGCCGGTGCCCCGGCAGGCGTCCTCAACTGCATCCACGGCGACAAGGTCTCGGTCGATGCCATCCTGACGCATCCGGACATCAAGGCCGTCAGCTTCGTCGGCTCATCCGACATTGCCCAATACGTCTATTCAACCGGCACGGCCCACGGCAAGCGCGTCCAGGCCATGGGTGGCGCGAAGAACCACGGCATCATCATGCCGGACTGCAACATGGAACAGGCCGTAAAAGACATTGTCGGCGCGGCCTATGGCTCAGCCGGCGAGCGCTGCATGGCCCTGCCGGTTGCCGTCACCGTCGGCAAGAAAACCGGCGATGAATTTGTCGAACGCATGCTGGAAGCCGCACGCGGTCTCACAGTTGGTATCTCCACCGACACGGACGCCCATTACGGCCCAGTCGTCTCAGCCGCCCACAAGGCCAAGATTGAATCCTACATTCAGATGGGTGTCGACGAAGGCGCCGATCTTCTCATGGATGGCCGCGGCCACACACTCCAGGGCCACGAGAACGGCTTCTTCGTCGGTCCGTCGCTGTTCGACAATGTGAAACCGCACATGCAGTCCTACAAGGAAGAGATCTTCGGTCCCGTGCTGCAGGTCGTGCGCGCCGAGACGCTAGAAGAAGCCGCCGGTCTCGCGTCCGACCACCAATATGGCAATGGCTGCGCCATCTTCACGTCCAATGGCCGCGCCGCGCGCGAGTTCGCCGCGCAGGTCAACGTTGGCATGGTCGGCGTCAACGTGCCGATCCCTGTGCCGGTCTCCTATCATACTTTCGGAGGCTGGAAGCGCTCCGCCTTTGGTGACACAAACCAGCATGGCCCCGAAGGCGTGCGATTCTGGACAAAGATCAAAACGGTCACCCAGCGCTGGCCCGAAGGCGACGAAATCGGCGACCAGGCCTTCATCATTCCAACAATGGGTTAAGCGACATGGCGAACTATAACACGATCACTTTCGAGCACGGTAATCGCGTCGCGCTCGTCACGCTGAACCGGCCCGAAAGCCTCAATGCGCTCAATGCCGAGACCATGGCCGAGATCGCTGCCCTTTTCGCAGAAATCGATCGTAACCCGGAGATCGCCGTCACCATCCTCACCGGTGAAGGACGCGCCTTTGCCGCCGGCGCCGACATCAAGGAGATGCAACCGCAGGGCTTCTCCGACATGTACATGGAAGACTATTTCGCGGGCTGGGACCGGTTCGCCGCCTCCCGCAAGCCGGTCATCGCGGCGGTCAACGGCTTCGCCCTCGGCGGCGGCTGCGAGCTCGCCCTGATGTGTGACCTGATCATTGCATCCGACAAGGCGAAATTCGGCCAACCCGAGATCAAGCTCGGCGTCACGCCAGGCATGGGCGGCTCCATCCGCCTCACCAAGGCCGTCGGCAAGGCCAAGGCCATGGACATGGTCCTCACCGGCCGCATGATTGATGGCACCGAGGCCGATCGCATCGGCCTGGTCTCCCGCGTCGTCCCGCATGACACGCTGATGGACCATGCGATGAACGCCGCCAAAGAAATCGCGTCCTACTCCCTGCCCTCGCTGATGGCCGCCAAGGAAATGGTCGGCCGCGCGCTGGAACTGCCAACGACTGAAGGCGTCCGCTTCGAACGCCGCCTGTTCCAGGGCCTGTTCGGCACGGCAGACCAGAAAGAAGGCATGGCTGCCTTCACCGAAAAACGCCCGCCTGAATTCAAGGACTGCTAGGAAAACATCATGACGCGAATCGCTTTCATCGGCCTTGGAAACATGGGCGCCGGCATGTGCGCCAACCTTGCCAAAGCGGGCCACCAGGTCCGTGCCTTCGACCTCAACGCGGATGCCGTAACGAAAGCTGAGGCGTCCGGCGCCAAAGGCGCCGCCAGCGTCGCCGAAGCTGTCAGCGATACGGAAGTTGTTGTCTCCATGCTGCCCGCTGGCAAACACGTCCTCAGCGTCTATTTCGGCGCCGATGGTGTTGCTGCGCATGCCCCCGAGGGCACGCTCTTCCTCGACTGCTCCACGATCGCCGTCGAAGATGCCCGCGAAGCGGCGAGCCAAGCCGAAGCTGCTGGCTTCAGCATGGTCGATGCACCCGTTTCCGGTGGCACGGCTGGCGCCGAAGCCGGTACACTTACCTTCATGTGCGGCGGACCGGATGAAGGCTTTGCACGGGCCAAGCCATTGCTCGAAAAAATGGGCAAGAACATCTTCCATGCCGGTCCCAGCGGCAATGGTCAGGCCGCCAAGATCGCCAACAATATGTTGCTGGGCATCTCCATGATCGCCACCGCCGAGGCCTTCAACCTTGCTGAAAAGCTCGGCCTCGATGCACAGACATTCTTCGACATTTCCTCGACCGCCTCGGGCCAGTGCTGGTCGATGACTTCCTACTGCCCGGCCCCCGGTCCCGTTCCTGCATCGCCTGCCAACCGAGACTACGAGCCCGGTTTTGCCGTTGCGATGATGCTGAAAGACCTCCACCTCGCCGCCGAAGCGGCCAAGGCGTCAGGCGCCGACATTCGCCTCGGCGAAATGGCCGAGTCGATCTATGCCCGACTGGACCAAAAAGGCTTTGGAGGCCTCGACTTTTCCGGCGTCATCAAGGATGTGCGCGGCGAGTTCTAGCGTCCCTTGAACTCAGGCTTGCGCTTCTCGAGGATCGCATTGACGCCCTCGATATGGTCCTCGGTTTCGTGCATCAGGGCCTGGGCGGCCGCCGACATTTCCATGATCGTGTCATAGGACGCGGTATTGGCCTGACGCATCAGCGTCTTGGCAAGCCTCAGCGCCTGTGGCGGCTGGCAGGCAATGCGTTCGGCCAGTTTCATCGCTTCACCCATCAGCTCGTCTGCCGGGTAGATCTCGGACACAAGTCCCCATTCCTTTGCCGTCGCCGCGTCGATGACGTCGCCCGTAAACAGCAGCTGCGCCGCGCGCGAGGCGCCGATCAGGCGTGGCAACAGCCAGGCGCCGCCATCCCCAGGGATCAGGCCCAGCTTGAGGAAGGTCACGCCAAGTTTGGCATGGTCAGCCGCCAGCCTTATATCCGCCATGCAGGCAACATCGCAGCCAAGACCAATCGCCGGGCCATTGATAGCCGATATCAGCGGCACTTCGAGGTTGTACAGCGACCGCACGATGACATGGATATTGTCCCGGTATCCGCCACGCACGTCATACGGCTTGCCGCCGAACGCGCCCGAACGTTCTTTCATCGCCTTGACGTCACCGCCCGCAGAGAACGCACGCCCTGCCCCGGTCAGCACCGCGCAGCGGATGGATTTGTCGGCCACGACGTCTGCGCAGACAGCCGCCACGGCCGGGCCGTCACCTGCCTGGCCAAGCGCATTCATCATGTCCGGCCGGTTCAGCGTCATGATCGCTATGGGGCCGCGCTTTTCGAGAAGGAGGATCGACATGTCTTTTGTCCCTGACTGTGTTGCTTTACCCGCTGTGCTGGCAGGCAGAGGGCGATTTGTCCACCGCTCCCTCAGGGGCATCAGGCGCGGTTCAGACATTTCATGCGGTTGATAAGTTGGCGCAGGAGGCGCCCGACCGGCTTCTCGATCAGCAAATGGGTCGCCAGTCCCACGGCGATGCAAAGTGCCAGCATTACAAACACGAATACCAGGTCGGATGGAAATAGCCCAAATTTGTGGCGGGCCTTTTCGCCAATATCGACCAGCGGCTTGTGGATCAGGTAAAAGGCGAACGACGCCTCACCCAACACCACAGCGATACGTGACGAGAAGAATCGGATCGGACGCGATGTGCCGTCAAGAAACGACACCAGCAGCAAGGCGACAAAAGCCGAGTAGTAGAGGTGGTAAAGAAGTGGTTCGGCCACGAACCGCGTGCCGAAATACATCGCCGCCAGCAGAAGCGGGATTGTCACATATGACAGCGCCGACGCCCGGAATTTCCCCGAACGCCAGAGATCGAAAATGATCATGCCAAGCAGGAATTCGTCGAGCCGGAACAGCGGAAAAATGTAGAACATCCATTCCGACAGCGCCAGGTTGCCACCAACATTCAGGTTCGGAATATAGGTATAAACCAGGGCCATCGCCGCTGCGACGATGACGACCAGCCCGCCATAGAGCCATAGCTTCTGGCGCGAACCCAGCATCACCAATCCCATAAAGGCCGCGTAGAAGAACATCTCGTTCGACAGCGACCAGGACGGGCCGTTATAGGCATAATGCCAGTCCGTCGATGGCACCCAGCTCTGCAGGAACAGGAGGTTCACGCCATAATTCGGCAGGCTCAGCCAGCCTTTACAGATCAAGAACGCGGCAAACGGCAATCCGGTCAGGAAGTGCAACGGCCAGAGCCGGGCGAAACGCAATGCAAAATACTTTGCCCGTGATATGTCGCCGCTCCGCAACCGCCAGCCGTAAGAATAGCTGATCACGAATCCCGACAGCACGAAAAAGAAGCTGACGCCAATAGAGCCCTGTTCCGCCATCTTGCCGACGATGCCCCAGGAATTTTCCCATTTGAAATGGCTAATGAACACGAGCAGGGCTGCAAAGAACCGCAGGCCCGTCAGCTGATCAATACGCGCACCGTCCCCCGCCGTCACGGCAACGGTCTGCTTGTGCACCGTGCCAGGCGCGAGACGCCGCGCCCATACCGGCTTTTTGCCTGCCTGTTCTGCACCCATCCAAAGACTTAAACAGCAATCTTGATAGTCGCGCCAACATTTGCATGCATGATGCGAATTCTTCACGCATCGGGGGATTACGCGTGGTTTATTCCGTGTCGGGCAATATGTCCTGCGTCTTGCGAACGCCCGGCGCGGGTGGCGTCTCCGGCCTGCCCGCAAAACACTGTGCAAAATCCATCCACTGCGTGGCGATCGGGCCTGTCACGACGAGCGCGGTATCGGCAATATTCCGCGTCTGGGTCACGACCTGGCAGAATTCTTCCGCGGGGCCCTCAACGCGGTCGGTCCCGCCCGCTTCGCCATAGGTCCACACTTCGCCGGACGGCGCCGTCAGCACGACGAGGGGCATGGTCTCCGGTGTGTCGAGCTTGCGGTTCTTGAACGTCCAGCCAAACGTATTGACACCTAGCACGACGATATTGCGAATGCGGTCCGCATTCTGACGCACGACTCCAAGCTGGTCGTAGATTTCCTGCCCGTGGGCCCAGGTCTCCATCAGGCGCGCGGTGATCGAGGAGCGCGCGCTCATGTCCGGCCCGGCCCATTTCAGCCGCGCCTTTGGGTCAGCCGCTGCGAAGGCTGTCGCCGTCGCCTTGGATTGATCAATCCAGATACTAACAAGTGCCCGGCCTGCCGCGCCTTCCACATGCGCCGTCTCGGCCGGCCGCATGCCGCCCGCGCGCGCGATTTCGTCCATCTGGGCAACCAGCAGGGGTTCGTCGTTCAGCTGCAGCCACGCCATCCAGTTCCAGTAATGGAGGTGGCGGAGCACATCATTGATGGTCCAGCCCTTGAATGGCGTGGCCTGCCCGAAGGCGACATCGTCTAGCGGCTGAAGCAATCCATGCAGCGCCTTGCTCTCGTTCAGAAAATCCTGTGCTTGCGGCATGCTCATGGCGATTACTCCTACCCGATGGTTTTAAAATTCATATGAGCCATTCAAATCACAAGGAAATTCATTCCGACACCGAGCAAATTCCGACGCGCGATCCTCAGAATGTTATCCTTATGATTTTATTGGGAAAACGTTTAAAATTATTTGCGCATTTTCCTCGGCCACAGCCTCAGCCGGCCAATCTTTGGTTCGCAAAGCTCTCCGGTGCTCACACGGGCTCAGCGCTCCGATCCGCAGATACCGTATGCGCGCAACACGGTTTGGGCCGGGATCGGCAATCTTGTTGATCTCCATCAAGGTGAAAGGAAGCTGGCCATGGTCGATTTCAACAGGTTCAAGCCGCAGGCGCAAACGGTGCCGAGGCAACCGGCCATGAAAGGTCGCTTTGTATAACCAGCGCGACACAAAAAGGACCTTGTCCATGCGAAACAAGTTACGGGAACGCGCGGTCATCTCCGGTGTTGGCTGCTCGCGCTTCGGCAACCTGCTGGAGACGCCCGAGATCAAGGGCATGAGCATTCAGGAGTTGACAGCCAGTGCGGTCAAGGAGGCGCTCGACGATGCCGGGCTGACGGGACAGGACGTGGATGCGGTTTTCGCGGGCAATGCGATGGTCCACAGCTCGCAAGTGCCTGGGACCTATACCCAACTGTCGAAATGGACCGGAACCCAGTTCAAGTCCGGCGTTCATTTCGAAGCGCAGTGCTCGACGACAAACGTTGGAGCGGCCCTTGCCGCGATGTCCATCGCGGCTGGCGTCTATGACACCGTGCTCGTCTACGGGCTGGAAACCACGCGCACGAAGGTGAAGGGGTACAGTCCTTACGAACGCGAACCGATCTCCAACCAGCAGACCTGGCTGTGGACCGACATGGCTGTCAATCAGGCCTATGGCGTGCCGCAGGGCTATGACATCTTTTCGACGTATAACGGTCTCGTCGCGCTCGGCTATTGCCGCAAGCACGGCCTGTCGATCGAGGACTTTGATCGCGGCATGTTCGAGCTCTGTCGCACGCGGCGCCTGCATGGCGCAATGAACCGCAAGGCCAATATCCAGGAGAAACTCGAAGACCGAGCAGCGCGGGAAGGCTTTTCCGATCCATACGCATATTGGCAATCCGACACGCACAACCCGTTCGTTTCCTGGCCGTCCCGGCTGCTGAGCCTGGTGACGACCGCGGATGGCGCGTCAGCCATGGTTATCACACGCGCGGATCTGGCCAAGGGCGGCAAGTCCCAGCCAGTGGAGTTCAAGGGATTCGGCGTCAGCTACAGCGATCTGCCATGGTATGGCGAAGATCCGACCTACTGGGAGTTCGACAAACGCGCCGTCGATTCCGCGTTCGACATGGCCGGTATCAAGGCTGGCGATATCGACTATCTTCACACCCATGACTGCTCGCACATATCCGGCATCTGCACCGCAGAGACAATCGGCTACCTCGAAGCAGGCAAAGGGCTCGCGGCGGCCCGTGAAGGCCGCCTGCGCTTTGACGGCGACCGGCCGATGTCCACGCATGGCGGCCGTCACGCCTTCGGACACGCCTGGGGTGCAAGCGCTGGAACGGACACGTACGAGGCTGTCCTCCAGATGCGCGGTCAGGCCGGGCCACGGCAGATCGCCAAAGTGCCCGACATCTGCGTCATTCACACACACGGCTATGCCATGATCGGCACCGTGATCGTTCTCGGGAGTCTTTAAAATGCCGAATGTTGCCGAGCAACCGAACGCCATAGCCAGCTACTATGAGGGGCTCGGCAAGGGCGTATTCCGGGCGATCACATGCAAGGCCTGCGGGAAATACACGTTCCCGCCCACCGGCTGCTGTGAGCATTGCGGCAGCTGGGATGTGGAGCAGACGGACCTGAGCGGTGAGGCCACGCTGCTCTTCGCAACGCACAACATATCTCCCGCCTGTCATCCGCGTTTTGAAAAGATCGCCCCCTATGTCTACGGCCACATGCGGCTGAACGAGGGACCGATCGTCCAGGCGATCGTCCTGGGTGTGGAGCCGGCTCCCCACGATCTCAAACGCCTGTTCGAGAAGGGCCCTGTTCGCGTGAAAGCGGAAACGCTCCAGATGGAAGACCTGCCTGTGCTCGCCTTCCGCATACGCAGTTAAGTAGCCCTGGCGAAAGCCCCGTGACTGTAAGCGCAATGGCAACAGAAGCACGGCGCCGCGCGATCGGTCCCAGAAGATCCGGGAAGTATTCCCCTATTCCCACTCTATGATGAAGTAACCAAGTTTTATGTTTGGATTCTGCGACTTGCGAAACACCTGCGGGAATATGCCGTCGCTTATTCCAGAACGCGCGTTCGGTAGGCGAATAGAATCTGGCACGCAAGGCTCGCCGTTGCAGTTGGTGCAATAGCGATGCACGCCTGCTCATACCCGAATTCTGCTTGCGATCCATTCGGGCAAACGCGTCTGACCGTTCGCTTTGCAGAGCGCAACGATAGTCCATTAAAACCCGCTCGCAGCCGAGGTATACTGATCGACTAAATCCTACAAGTTCAGAAGGTCCAATGATGAGTTACACTATTTGCCGGGACACGCCCCAGCAACCCAGTGATTGCGCCTCAGCACGCAACCGATGAGAGGGCAAATAGTGCTGGCCCGGCACGGACGTGAAGAGCTGATGTCGAAATCAACACCGAAAGACGACATAACCACCTCAGCGACGCTGCACGATCGCCTTCGCGGCCAAACTCGAGGCAGCAAGGATCTGCTTTTTCAGCGCACCAGATCTGGCGATCGCGTGAGATCCAAGTGCAGATCCCAAGGCGAAAGACGCCAGCGCCTCGTCACCACCGCTCAACCCTTTCAGTTTCCACAATAAATCAGAGCGGATACGCCGGGCTTGCCGGCGCAAGGCCAGGTCGAACTGGGACGACTGGACGAGCGCCTCGGACAGCATACACCCCCGGCTCCCCTGCTTTGCGACAAATGCGCCAACAGCTTCAAGACATTCCACAAGCTCGCGTCGCTGGCCGGCCTCGCCCTCAAGCATGTCCAGCCGGAGAACTATGGAACGCTTTATACACGCTGCCGCGCTGACAAGCGCGACGATCCAGGATTGGCTGCACCCTTGCGCGCGGCGTTCTTTGAAAACGCAGCTGAAGGTTTGGGCGTGATGGCGCGCAATGGTCGCCAGCCCGGATAATCGGAGGGACCCAATGTTGCATTGTGTAACGGAAGGTGGACGGACAGGGCTGAGACAGCCCGTGCCGCTCTCGGACACGACGATCTACGAACTGGAGCAGAAAGCCGAATTTCCCCAGCGCTTTTACCTGACGCCCCGCTGCGTCGTCTGGCCCCTCGCCGGGGTGCCCGAATGGATTGACGCGCAGCGACGCAAAGGCCGCGAGGGTTGCGGGCCTCATCCGGATTATCGGATGCGGTCGTTCAACGGCGTTTCCGGCGGTCGATGACAGGACAAGCGGGGAGGAAGTTTCAGCCCGCTGCTGCTGGCTCGCCGACGATCGCTTAAACCTTTTTCATGGTCATGAACATGCGCGCCAGATTGCTCGCGAATGGCTGAAAGCCAAAGTCTGCGTACCATCCCTGACGTCTTTTGAACGCCTCCTCGCCACCGTCAGACATGACGTCAAGCAAAATGGCGAAGCAACCTGCCTGATCTGCAATGCGACAGGCCTTTTCAAAGACATGGTGCATGAGGACCGAGCCGATCCCCTGTCCTTGGGCGGATATGCTGACGGCGACCTGCCCCAGGAACAGGATGGGCAGTTCCCCGTGGTCCGGCGCGCTTCGCGGCCGCCTGGTTAGCTCATCAGCATTCATCATGCCCAGATTGATGGCATGATAGCCGAGAATGATCGCCTGTCCGTCTTCAACGGCGACATAGACCCGCGTCATGTCGTCCTTCTGCTGCTTTTTCGCTGACAGTTTCAGGTAATTGTCGAGACGGTCCACGCCACAAGCGAAACCGGCGCGGTCATGCCGCGCCGGATCGAATTGTTCGATACGAAGATCGCCGAACTCAGTCGGCATGCACCACACGCGCGCGATAGGCTTTCGCCGCTGCGAGAGCGCGGGGCGTCGGCGCCGGAGCCGCGTCAAGCGCAGCCACAAAACGGGCTGCATCGTCCTTTGTCAGAACATGTCGCGATCCAGCTTCAAGCACGCGTGACGCTTCTCTTTCGATCGCAGCGCGAAGAAAGACGGACTTGTCGACCCCAAGAGATGCGGCAGCCCGCGCAATCAAGACGCCAAGGCCCTCACCGTGACGGATCTGCGTCGTCCGGGACTGCGACTCGGTATCAAGTTCGCTATGATGAAAATCCAGCATGGACAATCTCCTTTCACATTCATGTAGTGCAAATTGCATTACATGTCAAGAAATGCGTCACTCCACTCTCGGATCCGCCGCATAGACGCCCATACTCTCCGGGATGATATTCGGGGGTTTCTCCGGCAGCCCAGGCGTCGATCAAGTCAGCCCATTCCTGCATCATGTGGCGGCGTTGGTCGGCGTATTCGGCCTTGTTGTAGACCCCGCGCGATGAGCGCCGGTCCTCATGAGCGAGGCTCTTCTCGATCCAGGCGCGATTGAAGCCAAGTTCATTGAGGCGCGTCGATCCGGTCCGCCGCAGGTCGTGGACGGTGAACGGCTCCAGTGGCAGATCCATCTCGCTCGCAAGCTGATGGGCGCTGTCCGTGATCCGGTTGAAGGTCGCATTCGAGATCGGACGGAACGTATCGTAACGCGACGAGAAGACATATTTTGATCCGCCTGCGCAGGTTTTCTGCGCCACGAGACCGTCGAGCGCCTGTTGCGACAGGTAGATATTGTGATCAAGCCCGATTTTCATCCGCTTCTTCGGGATGGTCCAGAAAGCTGGTCTCGTCCCATGTCGCGTGGGCGACCTCAGTCTTTCGCTTCATGGTCAGGCGGATGAACTTCACACCGAGCTTCTAGGCCGGGTTCGCAGTCATCTCTTCCAGGACGCGGTAAAGCACCCGGATCTTGATTGGCGCCAATCAACGGTCCCGCGGTCGCACCCGGGCGATCGACCTCGGATCGATATCATCGGCCGGGTTGTCGACCTTGATGGCGTGCAGGTTCGCAAAGTCATAGATCAACTTGATAAACTCGCGCGCATGCAGCGCCGTCGATGGCGCGCCTCGCTTCTTGATCTTGACGCAGAGCTGGCGGACATCCTCGTGGCGCAACGAAAAACCCCCGCGGGTCATCAATGTACCTGGATCGTTCAGCACCCACACGTCAGGCCGTCATATGCGGCTGTCGCAAAACGCCCAGTATAAGAGTCCTTTCGGAGGCTGGGGTAAGACTTGGTCACACAAGCCAGATGCCTCAAGAGGCTGAGGCGGAGACGACCCAGGCTGACGATGCCAGTTTCCGGACACCATCCGCTACCGGTATATCCTGCAATCGCTCGCATATTGATTTTCTAACCAGACCCGGATCCAATGCTTGCTCTCTGAGGAGGCGCGCCGCCGGTCCCATTTCCATCAGAAATTCCGCGGTTTCAGCGATTGTTTCACCGGGCAATGGCAAATCCGGCCGGAACGCCTCGATCTGCACGCCGCACCATCCAGCATCGCGCAGTATTGCGCTCAAGGTATTCAGGTCCGCTAAGGCAAAAGGCCCGGGCGTGCCCGGTGGCGGGGGCGCGGGCAATTCCGAAAGGTGTTCTCGGACCGCATCGAGCGCAAACCTTGCCCAGAGATTTTCCGCTAGCGGCGCCCAACAGGCAAATACGAAGCGTCCTTCAGGGCGCAGGTTTCGCCTTAGCGCAGTGAAGGCTTGCACGGGTTCATCAAAGAACATGACCCCGAATCTCGAGATCGCAGCATCAAGGCGTTTTTCGGCCCGAAACACACTGGCGTCATCAAGGACAAAAGTGGCAGGCAAGTTCAGTTCCGATGCACGTTTCCGGGAAAGCTCGATGAGCGGCGCCGATATGTCGACCCCGACCGCTCCCCGCTTTTCGCCAACGACCTGGGCCGCTTGCAAGGTCAACGCGCCTGCGCCGCACCCGATGTCGAGCACATGCTCACCGTCGCTCAATGACGCCCTATCGAGGATGCGATCCAGGAACGGACGAAGCAGGACGTCCAGTTGGTCAGCATTGCGAACCCAGTTATGTCCCGCTTCGCTATTCCAGTATTCAATTTGATCCGTGTTTGGCATTGCCTGAACCTACCCTGTCCGAACGCTATTTGGACGGCTTCGTGCCGCAAGGGGTGACAGGTCGAACATCAACGTGCCCACAGTCATCGCCGCGAGAAACGCCCATGCCGGCGGACCGCCGAAACTCAAAGCCGTAAGCGCCGGCCCAGGACAAAGCCCGACCAGCCCCCAACCTGCACCAAACAAAATTGAACCGGCCACGAGTTTGCTGTCGATGGCGCGGTTGCCGGGGACCTGGAAACTCTCAGCAAACACGGGAGCAGCTCGCCGCCAGGCCAGTCGATAGCCGATAGCGGTCACGGCCAGAGCCGCTCCCATTACGAATGCAAGTGAGGGGTCCCAGTTTCCAAAAATATCGAGGAAGGCGAGCACCTTCGCCGGATTGACCATTTCAGAGATGGTGAGGCCGAGGCCGAAGACTAGGCCTGCAATCAGAGCCGAAACACTTTTTCCCATTTCAGGCTCCCATCGCCAGCTTCGAGACGGCGACCATGGCCGCGCCGGCAGACATGAAGATCGCGACGGCGGCCATCGACCGGACCGACAGGCGGGAGAGCCCGCACACACCATGGCCGCTGGTGCAGCCCGATCCCAGCCGGGTTCCAAACCCAACCAGAAGCCCGCCGGCGACAATCAACGGCAAGGTCGCGGCCATGTCGAAAGGCGGCGCCGAACCCGTCACGAGCGCATGGATCAAGGGCGCGGAGACCAGTCCGATCAGAAACATAGCCCGCCAGCTGCGATCGCTGCCCTTTGAGAACATCGCACCTGAAAACGTACCGCTGATTCCAGCGATCCGCCCGTTGAACGCCATCAACAACACAGCCGAAACGCCAATAAGGACGCCGCCCATGGCAGCAGAAATAGGGGTAAACTCACTCAAATGCTCAACTCCAGCCAACTGTTTACTGTTTTGTATTGACACTTGCGTAAAGCGTATTTTATTGAAATACAACAGAGAGTTCAATCATGTCTCAAGAAAATGCTCAGCCCGCCTGCAACGGCTCCCGCGCACTCATCGACAACATCGCGCCGGATTTCGAAGCGCGCACGACGCAAGGTATTGTTCGCATGTCGGACTATCGCGGCCGCTGGCTGGTCTTCTTCTCGCACCCGGCAGACTTCACGCCTGTGTGCACGTCCGAATTTCTGGCTTTCCAGAACGCGTCCAGCCGGTTCGCTTCTTTGAACGCAGACTTGCTTGGGCTCTCGATTGATAGCCTCTATGCGCACATCGCCTGGGTCAAAGACATCGAAGCCCGCTTCAAAGTCCGGATTTCGTTCCCAATCATTGAAGACATCTCGATGAGCGTCGCGCGCCTCTACGGGATGATCCACGACGCATCTGCAACCACAGCAGCTGTCCGTTCGGTCTTCTTCATTGATCCGGATGGCTACATTCGCGCTATGATCCATTACCCCATGAACGTGGGCCGCTCGGTGGAGGAAATTCTTCGCGTCCTGAGCGCGCTTCAGGAATCGGATCGCAACTTGGTGGCAACGCCTGAAGGTTGGCTGCCCGGAACACAAGCTGTTCTTCCCCCGCCGATCGACCAGGCAGAGGCCGATCAGCGGGCCGGCCTCGATGGTGGTGTATGGTACTTTACCCGATCGGAGGCCGACTGTGAAAGCTGATTTCGAATCGCTTGCGCCGCTTGCGGACGAAGCCACAACGCTTCTCAAAGCGCTCGCTCACCCTGCTCGCCTCGCTATCTGCTGCCAGCTGAGGGAGCAAGAAATGTCGGTTGGCGACATGGAAGAGCGGCTTGGTATCAAGCAGCCTCGCTTGTCGCGCGAACTGGGCAAATTGCGTGAGGAGGGCCTGGTGACGACGCGCCGCAAATCAAAGGTGGTGTTCTACCAGCTGTCCGATGCGCCGCGCCTGAAGGCGATGGTGGACGCAATATGTGCTGTGATGCGCCAGAATCCACACACCATTTTCACAAGACCCGAGCAAACAGCCGCCAGACAAGTACCTCGCCCGGGTGGCTATGGCGTCTTCGCCCGACCTGTTTTCTGAACCCAAGAGGATTTTTGCAATGACCCTGCCCGAGGTTACCAGCTTCTTCGACGAAGCCACAAATACAATCAGCTATGTCGTCGCCGATCCGCAGACGCAAATGTGCGCCATCGTCGATTCTCTCCTCGACTTCGATCAGGCTTCTGGACGGACGAAGACGGCCTCGGCCGATAAGATGATTGCCTTCGTGCGCGACCACGGCCTGACCTGCGAATGGATCATCGATACCCATGTTCACGCCGACCATCTGACGGCAGCGCCCTATATCCGCAAGGCGCTCGGCGGAAAGACGGGCATCGGCGCAGAAATCTCGACGGTGCAGAAGGTCTTTGCCCGGATATTCAATGAGGGGCAAACCTTCCATACCGACGGCAGCCAGTTCGATCACCTGTTCAAGGACGGTGAAACATACAGAATTGGCAGTCTCGAAGGCCGCGCGATGCATACGCCAGGACACACGCCCGCCTGCATGAGCCACCTGATTGGTGACGCGCTTTTTGTCGGTGACACTATTTTCATGCCGGATTTCGGCACGGCGCGCTGCGACTTTCCCGGCGGCGATGCCGGCACGCTGTATGATTCCATCCAAACGCTTTTCGCGCTGCCGGACGAAACACGTGTGTTCCTCTGTCATGACTACAAGGCGCCGGGCCGGGATATGTATGTCTGGGAAACCACCATCGGCGCTGAGAAACTGTCCAATATCCACGTCAAATCCGGCACGTCGCGCGACGACTTCATCAAGATGCGCACGGTCCGGGATGCCACCCTCGCTATGCCGAAACTGATTCTTCCTTCTGTGCAGATCAACATGCGCGCCGGCGACATGCCGCCACCGGAAGATAACGGTCAGCGCTACATGAAGATTCCCATCAACGCGCTGTAAAAATAAGCGGGAGGTAGAACCCTATGGATATCAAGACGATTGCACCAGACCTGTCGGTCTCAGTACAAATTACACCGCAAGATGTGGGCATCGCGGCGAGCGAAGGGTTCAGGTCCTTGATCATCAACAGACCCGACGGTGAGTCGGCCGACCAACCTGACCGGCAATCGATCGAGGACGCTGCTGGTCGCCATGGTCTGGACGTGCGCTACCTGCCGATCGTGGCCGGCACCGTGACCGACGCTGATGTCGAAGCCTTCGACAAGGCGGTGCATGAAATGCCCGGCCCCACGCTTGCCTATTGCCGGACAGGCACCCGTTCGGCAACGCTATGGGCTCTATCCCAGGCGGGTCACCTCTCCACGGACGCCATATTGAAAACAGCGTCCAATGCGGGCTATGACCTTTTTGGCCTGCGGGCACGTCTTGATGCGCGTGACAAGGCCGCCGAAGGTGGCATAGGTCCGGTAAAGACCCATGATGTCGTTATAATCGGCGGTGGTGCAGCCGGCATCTCAACGGCCGCGTCGATCCTGAAACGACGCAAAGGCGTCAACATCGCCATCGTCGAACCGCAGAGCGAGCATTATTATCAGCCGGGTTGGACGCTTGTCGGCGGCGGTGTCTTCAAGCGCGAGCAGACCGAGCGCCCGATGGCGACCCTGATGCCCAAGGGTGTTCACTGGCTGCGCGCGGCTTGCGCTGGGTTCGATCCGGAGCGCAACCAGGTCATTCTCGAGGATGGCGTTCGCATCGGTTACAGTGTGCTTGTCGTCGCGCCGGGCCTGAAGCTCAACTGGGCGGGCATAGAAGGCCTGAAGGAAACGCTCGGCAAGAACGGGGTGACTTCCAATTACCTGTTCGATATGGCCCCCTACACGTGGGAACTTGTTCAGTCGATGCGGGGTGGTCGGGCCATATTCACCCAGCCGCCCATGCCGATCAAGTGCGCCGGCGCCCCTCAGAAGGCGATGTATCTCGCCTGCGACGCCTGGAAGCGCCGCGGGGTCCTAAAGAATATCGAAGTCGAGTTTCACAATGCTGGCGGCGTGATCTTCGGCGTGAAGGAATACGTTCCAGCCCTCATGAAATATGTCGACAAATACGGTATCGATCTTTGCTGCAATGAAACGCTCGTGGCTGTCGATGGCGCAAAAAAAACCGCATATTTCGACGTCAAGAACGCTGAGGGCACTGTCAAGCGAGAGGCCCGCGAGTTTGACATGATGCATGTCTGCCCGCCGCAGACCTCACTCGACTTTGTGACGAACAGCCCGCTTGCCAATGAAGCCGGCTGGGTCGACGTCAGTGGTGAAACCCTGCAACATAACAAATATGGCAATGTGTTCGGTCTTGGCGATGCGGGCTCGACCCCGAATGCTAAGACCGCCGCAGCCGTCCGCAAGCAGGCGCCTGTTGTAGCGTACAACGTACTCCGTGTCCTCGACGGGAAAGCGCCGATCGCTGTCTATAGCGGTTATGGTTCCTGCCCGCTGACGGTGGAGCGCGGCAAGATCGTACTCGCCGAGTTTGCCTATGGCGGCAAGCTGGAGCCGACCGTGCCGCAATGGATGCTCAACGGCACCAAGCCAACCCGCGCAGCTTGGTTTATCAAAGAAAAGATGCTGCCTAATATCTATTTTGATATGATGTTGCGCGGCACGGAAACCCTGGCCAAGCCTAAACTCCTGCCACACCGGCCCGCTCAGCACGAATCTCAAGAAGCCGGCGACTTCAAGGATTCGTCTTCGAGAGCCGCATAATTCCAAATTGAAGGGGACCAATTGACGTGTGCGTACTTACCAAGCAGCCAAGGACCCCCTCTACTCCTTGCAATTTCAATTAGGCGGCGGATCGATGAATCTTGGAAAATATGTCCCTATTCTCGACTGGGGTCGGAAATATCGGGGTGATACCTTCGTCAATGACATGGTCGCGGCGGTCATCGTCACGATCATGCTGATCCCGCAATCACTGGCCTATGCCTTGCTTGCGGGGTTGCCGCCCGTTGTCGGCCTGTATGCCTCGATCCTGCCACTCATTGTCTACGCGATCTTTGGCTCGTCGCGCCAACTCGCCGTAGGTCCTGTCGCGATCCTGTCGCTGATGACCGCGGCCGCTGCGGGGAAAATCGCCGCGCAAGGCAGTGCCGAGTATATTCAAGCGGCAGTTATCCTCGCTGTATTGTCGGGCCTGATCCTGCTCGCCATGGGCCTGTTTCGCATGGGATTCCTGGCGAACTTTCTTAGTCACCCGGTCGTCTCCGCCTTCATTACAGCGTCCGGCATCATTATCGCCGCCTCGCAAATGAAACATATTCTCGGTATTGACGCAGGCGGACATAATTTGTTCGAGATTGTTGTCTCTCTGCTTGAAAAGCTCCCCCAGGCAAACCTTCCCACGCTCTATATCGGCGGCGCGTCGCTCATTTTTCTTTTTTGGGTCCGAAAACAGTTCAAACCTCTGCTCAAAGCCGTCGGCCTAGGCGACAAGGTGGCGACCATCATTGCGCGCGCGGGTCCTGTCTTTGCGGTCGTCGTCGGCATTCTGGTGGTCGCAGGGCTCGACCTCGACAAACAGGGCGTTAAAATACTGGGCGCCGTCCCCCAAAGCCTGCCCGCAATCGGCATTCCAGCCTTTAATGCTGACATCTGGATGCAGCTGGTTGGTTCCGCAGCCTTGATCAGCCTGATCGGCTTTGTAGAGTCGGTCTCGGTCGGCCAGACGCTTGCCGCCAAAAGCCGCTCCCGCATCGACCCCAATCAGGAACTCATCGGCCTTGGCGCCGCGAGCCTTTCAGCTGGCGTATCATCGGGCTACCCTGTGACCGGCGGCCTTGCCCGATCTGCGGTGAACTTCGACGCCGGTGCCGAAACACCCGCTGCTGGCGCCTTCACCGCAGTCGGAATCGCGCTCGCAACGGTTTTCCTGACACCCTTCCTTTTTTTCCTGCCTCAAGCGGTACTTGCCGCAACCATCATCGTGGCCGTGCTGTCTCTCGTCGACATTCCGGAGATCATCAAGGTCTGGAAATATTCAAAGTCTGACTTCGCCGCCATGGCGGCCACTATCTTCGCCACGCTTTTCTTCGGCGTGGAGCTTGGCGTCACGACCGGCGTCGTCCTTTCGCTCCTTCTCCACCTCTACAATACCAGCCGCCCTCATTTCGCCCTGGTCGGCCAACTCCCAGGCACGCACCATTACCGCAATGTGAACCGTCATCCCGTGGTCATCTCCGACACGGTGCTGACCGTCCGCATTGATGAGAGCCTCTACTTCGCGAACGCGCGTTTTCTGGAAGACACGGTCTATTGCATGCTGTCGAACCGACCTGACATGAAACACCTCGTCCTGATGTGTCCAGCGGTGAACCATATCGACGCCAGCGCCCTGGAGAGCCTGGAGGCGATCAATCATCGCCTAAAAGACGCCGGCATCACGCTGCATTTTTCAGAAATCAAAGGCCCGGTCATGGACCGCCTAAAGGGCGCCCACTTCCTTGAAGAGCTAACCGGTAAGGTCTTTCTCAACCAGTATGAAGCCATGCTCGAACTCGACGAGGACTGCGTGAAAATGGCCTTCAGCAAAGACCCAAAAACAACTGAACCCGGCACCGATCCTTGCCCGTCGCTCCGCTATGCCGGTTTCGAAGCCGTAGGCTGAGACGGATGCCTGCGATCCACCCAAAGCATGAAGATCGGCGCAACATACAAGGACGAGGCTCATGCGCGTCCACCCAAGCCGATCGATTAGTCTGTATCGCAGGCCTGGCATTGGGTGCTGCACGCGCCGGTTGGACAATGGAGTGTGTGGCCCGACTTTTTTGTCCGGTCAGCACGGCATCAATTGCTCGCGTGCGATGCTGGTGTCATTCGGTTTGAACGTCATACCGAGTTTGCGGCGATCACGGTCTTCGGCGAGAACCAGCCCTGCGCGGCGACGCTCGACTTTATCGCAGCCTGACCTCGTCCGCAGATCGCTGGCGCGAAGATCGTCATATCAGAGACCGCAGACCTTGAAAGCCTGTTCGGCGGAGAAGCCCTCTATGACAGCGTGACCGTGTCCACTGACTTCCAGATCAACGATCATCGTCCCATCACCTATGCCGTCTCCGGACTTTTTTACGACGCATAAGCCAGGGGCCGACTGGTCAAATGGCCGCTCGATCCTGAGACCTATCGCATGGCGTCCTTGCTTGCCTTGTCGTTCATTCGCCGCCTGTCGCCAAAACTTGACGCTCTGGAGCGCAGGGCGATAGGGGCGACCGTCACAGTCGCGGGCGAGGCGGTCGAGTTACAAAGTTCAACAGAGGACCTGTCAGAAATCCCAAAAGATATGGCGCGCTTAAAATCGAGCGCCGCATTCGGGGTATCGCCGGCTTGCGCCTTTGACGATCTGATCGCTACGCGCCTTGCGAGCCTGGATGCAACGCCAATTGGACAACGCCAGATCTTGAGAAGGTTTGTCCAACATCACTAGCGCCCCAGCATCAATTCGATACGCGCCATTGAAGTACGGACGCAACGCGTTGCGTCCTGTGTATCAGAGGCGCTCGCCCTCGCCCGAACTCAGCTTAACCCTTAAGCGTAGCGCAATACCGATGGGCTTCTGATCTCGATGGCGAAGCGCACGCAAACAAATTCAATTGTCACAGGCGGGAGAGGGACTTTCGGTCGCGACGATCAACTATTATCTCGTCGGGCTTGTCGGCACCGCCATCAAAGCTAGCCCCGATACGGGACTCCCGTTCGTTCAAGTTCAGGCGGCAAGCATTTCGGTTATCGTGCTGTTTTTCTGGTGGAGCCACCGCCGCGTCAAAGGACTGCTCGAGACGCTCTGAACTCGGGAGAGACATCACTCATGCATCCGGAATATATTGAAACTGAAGGTCTTGCCGACTTCTCCTATGAAAGTTCTGATAGCGGTGTTGCCGCCGTCATTGATGAGTACAGGGATTTCGTCGTCTATCTCGAGACCGCCCGATTCGAAGGGACAAACGCCTCAGATGATTGGACCTTCAAAGCCTTGCAGGCCGCAGGCAAACCTTTGAAGAACGCTTAATCATGCACCGCGGACTGCGTCGCCTGCTGCGTCGCCTGATTGGTCATCAGGCGCTCAATCAGAACCGGCCCATCAGTGATCATGTCGGCGAGCGTAACCTTGTCCAATTCGGCAAAGAAGGCCTTGAGTCCAGCGCGGAAAAGAACACTGAGCTTGCAGATTCCGATCAGCGGGCAAGTATTGCTCTCAGGGTTGAAGCACTCCACGAGTTCAAGGTCGCCTTCAGTATGGCGGACCACATCGCCGATCACGATATCTTCCGGCGCGCGCCCGAGACGAACCCCTCCGCTGCGTCCGCGCACATTTTCAAGATAACCAAGTTGTCCAAGCTGGCGCGCCGCCTTCAGCAGATGCGCGCGTGAGATCCCGTAAGCATCGGACACATCTTCCATGCGGACTAGCTGCCCGGGATGCAACGCGCAAAACATCAGTGTTCGCAGCGCATAGTTTGTGTAGGCGGTCAGTCTCAAGCGGAACTCCCTATTCAATTCTGTCGCATGCGACACAAAGTGGCATAGCGAATAACTCGGAAAGCTTTAAGTGGTATATTGAGTAGCACTTAAATGCCTTTTCGTCAAATTCGGAAGTTAGACTCTCATGTTTGAAGCACTCGACGCTGTCCTTCTAGCGCGCATCCAGTTCGCGTTCACGGTCAGCTTTCATATCATTTTTCCAGCCTTCTCGATCGGTCTAGCATCATATCTCATGGTGCTGGAAGGCCTGTGGCTGAAAACCGATAATCCCGTTTATCTGCGCCTGTACAAATACTGGCGTAAAATATTCGCTGTCGCGTTCGGGATGGGTGTAGTTTCCGGAATCGTGATGTCTTATCAGTTTGGCACGAACTGGAGCGTGTTTTCCGACAAAGCGGGACCCGTAATTGGGCCGCTGATGGCTTATGAGGTTATGACCGCCTTCTTCCTTGAAGCCGGATTTCTGGGCGTCATGCTGTTCGGCATGGGCCGTGTTTCGAAGAAACTGCACTTTTTTGCCACAATCATGGTAGCGTTCGGCACACTTCTGTCAGCGACCTGGATTCTCTCAGTCAATAGCTGGATGCAAACTCCGGCAGGTTTCGGGATCAATGAGGTCGGGCAATTCGTTCCAGAGAACTGGCTGAAAATTGTCTTTAACCCGTCTTTCCCCTACCGCCTCGTGCACATGGTGCTCGCCGCTTATCTGACGACTGCCCTGGTTGTTGGGGCGGTTGGCGCGCTGCATCTGTTGCGCAGTAAGACCAATCTCGAAGCGCGTAAAATGTTCTCCATGGCGATGTGGATGCTGGCCATTGTCGCGCCGCTGCAAGTTGTCGCTGGCGATTTCCATGGCGTGAATACTTATGAACACCAACCTGTCAAGGTCATGGCCATGGAAGGCCATTATCAAAGCCACCCTGAAGGTGCGCCGCTCTATCTGTTCGGTATTCCGAACGAAGAGGAGCAACGTCTCGATTATGCGATCGGTATCCCAAAGCTCTCATCGCTGATTATCAAGCACGACCTCAATGCGTCGATGAATGGTCTCGACACGGTCCCCGATGAACTGCAGCCACCTGTGCTGATCGTATTCTGGAGTTTCCGAATTATGGTCGGCCTGGGCATGCTAATGGTGCTTGTCGGTGGGATCAGCCTTTTCTTGCGCTGGCGCAAAAGATTGTATGATAATCAGCGCTTCCACCGGGTGGCCGTGATGATGGGGCCGACCGGCTTTATCGCCGTATTGGCGGGGTGGATCACCACCGAAGTCGGCCGACAGCCCTACACCGTTTACGGTCACTTGATGACCATTGATTCAATCGCACCGGTTGATGCGCCGGCTGTTGCCGCTTCTCTGGTCGCCTTTATCCTTGTTTATTTTAGTCTGTTTGGTGCGGGCACCTATTACCTCCTTGGAATGATGAACAGGCTACCCGACGAAGAGACTCCGCTTCCTGCAAGCCCGACGCGTGCCGCGGGTACCACACAATTAGCTGCCAAGCGCCCGGCTGCGATCCGATCTGAATAGGAGGACAAAGCATGTTTGATCTGCCGACAATCTGGGCTGGGCTGCTCGCCCTTACAATCTTTATCTATGTCATTCTTGACGGCTTTGATCTCGGGGTCGGACTTGTCTTTCCCTTCCTGAAGACTGATAGGGATCGCGACGTGGCGATGAACTCGGTGGCGCCCATCTGGGACGGCAATGAAACCTGGCTGGTCCTCGGTGGCGGCGGTTTGTTTGCCGCCTTCCCACTCGCCTATGCCGTTGTGATGCCAGCACTCTATGCACCGTTCATCATCATGATCCTTGCCCTCGTGTTTCGCGGCGTTGCCTTTGAATATCGCTGGCGGGACAAGGCGCACGAGAAGATTTGGAACCGGTCTTTCTTCTGGGGCTCGCTCGTCGCCACATTCTGTCAGGGCATCGTGCTCGGGACCTTCGTCCAGGGCATCGAGGTAGACGGCCGTGCCTATGGCGGCGGCTGGTGGGACTGGCTCACGCCGTTCACAATCACTTGCGGAGTTGCGCTGGTTTCAGGCTATGCCCTTCTCGGCACGACCTGGCTCGTCATGAAAACCGAAGGCAGTTTGCGCGAAAGTGCTTATCGCTACGCTAAGATGGCGGGGCTCGCGACACTTGTCTTTGTTGGAATTGTCAGTCTCTGGACCCCGTTCCTTTCGCCGGAAATCGCGGAGCGCTGGTTCACCTTCCCACAGCTTCTGTTCGTCCTGCCTGTCCCGACGCTGACGGCCATCCTGGCTGCGATCCTCGGCTGGAGCCTGATCAAGCGGCAAGATACCGTCGCGTTTCCTACCACAATTGGCCTGTTCGCGCTCTGCTTTGCCGGGCTCGGCATCGGCATTACGCCTTACATCGTGCCGCGCGCGATCACCATTCAGGAGGCCGCCGCACCTCATTCTAGCCTGCTTTTCATGCTGGTCGGCGCGGTGATCCTGCTTCCGCTAATCCTCACCTATACCGCTTACTCATATTGGGTTTTTCGCGGCAAGGTCGATCCAGAAGCGGGGTATCACTGATGCGCGAAGAAAATCGCGGCCACATTGAAAAAACCGGCTTGAAAGAGATTGGCTGGTTTGTCGGCCTCTGGGCGCTGGGAGTTGCGGCGATCCTGGTCGTCGGTGGCCTCATCAAGCTGGTGATTTGAGAGTTGCGTGCATCGCAACAAAACACCATCCGCGGCACACTGAAATCTCTGAATGCCAGGAAGAAAGAACTGTTCTGGGTCTGGAGTGCATACCAGGCCATCAAGGGCCTCATAACAACCTCGCTCATCTGGATACCAATACTCCTGATGTGGCTGAGCTAGACGAGCGTAACAGGCAATGTGCAAACAAGACAAGCATCTCGGAGGCAGGGACAAAAGCGAGCGTGTCCCTTGGTGGCCACCGATCCGGTTATGGCCGGACCCACGCGCACTGTAAAAACAGAGCTGCCTGATCGCGTCATTGAGGCGCTTCATCTGGCGCTGGACGATGCATGTCATGTTTTGGCGAACGACATGTATATCATTGAGCGCTTCGGTGATGTGAGCTCATCCATTAATAACTCTCGCGCCGAGCCGCGCCATATCTAAGCCTTGCTCCCGATCTATCACCGCTATGCCTTTGCGGTGCCCGGCGACAACATTGGAAATAATCCGGATACAGATGCTATGGACCTGAAAAGTCTCTGTCAAATTGGCATCGCTGCTGAGATCGTAAATGTCCGTCTACATGACGAAGTGCTTCTGCCGCGCGCTACAGTATATCCAGACATAGAACGGATGTTCCGGATGCCACAGCAAACAGTCACCCACGTGCTTTTCAGCGTTGCGGCGCGCCGAATGCTTTTTCTATCACATGTCGCAGGAGAAGTTTAGAAATGAACATGAAACAAACGATTACGACAGGCTTGACGGCTCTTGCCCTAACCGCCTGCGTGACAGCACCGGCAGCTGAAACGGCGTCTCAAAATCAGGAATACAACACGATGCTGACGATCATCACTGATTCAAACCCAGAAACCCAATATGGCCCTGGTACTCACGATGAGCGCCAAGAACAATGGCGAAACGCCGCGCATTCTACTCTGCAGCGACGGCGGCGATCTTGCACTGAAGGCTCCGCCCATAAGCGCAACGACGCCATTTGCGCCCAATGAAACAAGCCCTCAGGGTCTGCTCAAAAAGATCATGAGCGAAGGCGTGCTTGTGGATGTCTGCGCAATCTACCTGCCGAACCGGCCTTTTGGTGAAGACGCTCTGCTGGACGGTATCGGCATTACGACGCCGACTGATATAGGAGAAATTGTTGCACGGCAAGGCAAAGCGATCCTGAGTTTTTAGGATAGCTAACACGACGCAGTCATTCATCACACTCTGTCTTGGCGCAATCGCCGGCTGCATGCTTACATTTGTGGCGATCAGCGAGAAAAGCCCGTCGCAAAAGATTGAACCCTCTGTGACCGCGCCAGTATCCGAACTCATAGACGACGGCCGTGTTGCAGTTTATCTCACCGGGCAAGAGCGAAACGATATTCGCGGCGAGATGTTAGCGTTTCTTCAGGCAGTTCAAACGTTCTCGTATGCCCTAGCGGACGAAGACCGTGACACATTGGCTGAGACCGTCCGCGCCGTTTCGACAGGTGCCGGCGAGCCGATTGGCCGGGCAATTCATGAGCAAGTTCCCATACCTTTTCGAGAAACGTCACAGGGCGCTAGGCGTGGGTTCGGGGCGCTTGCGGACATGGCCGATAACGTGCGGTTCGATCAGCTTCAGTTCCAGTTTTCCAACATAATAAGCCGGTGTGCTGCCTGTCACGGATCATACGGCGTTATCGAGGCAAACCCATAGAACAAATCGATCGCACATGACGCAATTATCAATTTCAAAAGTGCTATATAATATACTACTTATATGGTGAGCCACAGTGCTCCCAGAACGAAACCGATCCACCATCTCAAACAGGAGTAAAGCATGTCTCTCAGAATCGGCGATACCTCGCCTAATTTCACCATTGCCACGACAAAAGGCGAAATCAATTTCCACGACTGGTCCGGTGAAAGCTGGGTCTTTTTCTTCAGTCACCCGGCTGACTTTACCCCGGTCTGTACAACAGAGATGGGACGAACCGCGCAGCTTTCGGAAGAGTTCGCAAGTCGCAATACCAAACCGCTCGGGCTCTCTACCGATAGCGTTGAAGAGCACGTCAAATGGATAGATGACGTGAATGATACACAGAATACACACCTCGATTTCCCGATCGTTGCCGATGCCGACCATCAGATCGCCCGGCTCTATGACATGATCCATCCAGGCGAGAGCGAGACAGCCGCGGTGCGGTCAGTCTTCATCATAGACCCGAACAAGCGCATCCGCCTGACCATGACCTATCCAATGAGCGTTGGCCGGAACTTTGATGAAATCCTGCGCGTGATCGATGCGCTCCAGACGGGCGACAAACACGGAATCGCGACACCTGCGGACTGGCTGCCGGGCGGCAAAGTCATCATTCCGCCTTCTATCACAAACGAGGTCGCCGCGACACGCTTTCCTCAGGGTTGGGATGAAGTTCGCCCCTACCTTCGTTTTACAACAGTCGGTTCCTGAATTCGCAAAAGTGCGTCGAGACTTAAGGGGTCGGCAACCGAAACGTGCCGACCTTCCTTGGCTTTTGTATCGTCTTCGAGAAGGCGGAATAACACCGTTAAACGCCCTCAATCAGGCCTACAACTATCGTGATAAATTACCAATCTTCCGCGCCACTTGGGTACTGTACCCTCAGGTCTGGAAATTCGCTGGAGGCGCGGGCCATGAGCTCCTGCTGGTATTCCATGGAGTTACGAACCAACCATGGAGATGATCAAATGGACAGACGCAATGATACGGCGGTTGA
>Ga0208768_1000110_pt1 | contig 63159 bp, 52 predicted proteins | sample AntAceMetag02UK1_FD_184760 | JGI IMG/M metagenome (GOLD analysis project Ga0208768, IMG submission 184760) | Saline lake microbial communities from Ace Lake, Antarctica - Antarctic Ace Lake Metagenome 02UK1 (SPAdes) (version 2) | ecosystem: Environmental > Aquatic > Non-marine Saline and...
TTCGGTAATCGCGTTGGCTAGGTCTACTGCGGTGAGGTGAGAAAGGGGTCTGTTGATCAAATCTCTGCTCCAGTTCACACTTGAAATCAACGCATTCAAATCATCGAGATCGCCTTTCTTTAGATCCGCATCTGCCACGTTAAGTTTTGAAAGGGAATGCCTTCTTTTGTTTGCATCTGTGTAAAGCTCCAAGAATTGATAATGACCTAGGCCGAAACCTTCGGCAACCAATAAGGTAGCTTTAGCACTGCCGGTATGATTGATGAGTGTTGCTGATTTAGTTTTCAATCCCAGCTCATCCTGAAGCATGAGGTAACCAATGTTTCGCAGCGCTTCCTTTTGTGCTGAAGAAGAAGATTTTCCTTCGCAAACATAGGCGCGAACAACTTCACCGTTGTCAATAAAGTTCACCACTTTCAGACCGGAATCCAGTCCCGTTTTAATCGCCTTTTTAGCTTGTGCATCAATTCCTGAAGGAAATTTCTGAGCAGTAATTAGATGAATGTGATTGCTTTTTTGGTCAGGTTTGCTAACCTTTTTTATTGTGAGTTGCATGCTTTAAATTTTGTGTTGCAAGATACATAGTTAAGGAACACTATATAAATGAAAAGCGGGCTACTCTGAACCTTTTCCATCCCAATTGATTCCGTTTCTGAATATAAAAGGGTAGAGCAATAAACATTGCATGATTTTTGTTGTCATAGCGTTAGGGTTTTTAGGCCTGTTCTGTGTACCTTTATATGATAGACTATGCGCCATTTTTTACTTTCCATAGGGCTTTTACTCAGTTCATTATCGCTGTTTGCTACGCACAACAGAGCGGGTGAAATTACTTACACCCATATTAGTGGATTTACTTACGAGATTCTCATCACTACCTGCACAAAGACTTCGGTAATTGCAGATCGTCAGTGGTTGAGCATAGATTGGGGAGATGTTCCTGCCGGCGCGCTTTTAGATAGCCTTGAACGGGAGAGTATTACCCTTCTTCAAGACAATGCCCAACTAAATAAGTACCGTGGAACACATACTTACAGCGGTCCCGGGATATTTATGATGAGTGTTGCAGATCCCAATCGAAATGAGGGTGTAATTAATATCCTCAATTCAGTAAACCAAATATTCTGTATCACTACTACATTGATTATTAATCCTCAGGCAGGTCACAATAACTCAGTCCAGTTGCTGAATATTCCCAAAGACAAAGCCTGTATTTTTAAGTTATTTGAGCACAATCCAGGAGCTTATGACCCTGATGGTGATTTGATTACCTATTCCATTACAGTCCCGGCTGGAGGAGATTACAATGATGACGGAATAGGGTGTGATCCAATTCCTGGGTATACTGAGCCTGAGCATGATGTGCTTTTTGAAATAGATCCGCTTACGGGCACCCTCACGTGGGACTCGCCGCAAGTAATTGGTGAACACAACATAGCCATTTTAATTGAAGAGTGGAGAGAAGTGGCCGGGCAACTCATTAAAGTAGGAGATGTGGTTCGTGATATGCAGGTCCTGGTTCAAGGATGCGACAACAATCCGCCAGACATTGTTCAGGTCTTGGACACATGCATTGAAGCCTATTCCAATCTCTCATTTCAAATCACCGCCTCTGATCCTGATGGAAATGGAATTGATATGAATGCGTTTGGGGGCCCGCTCACAGAGGTGGCCCATCCTGCAAATTTCTTAGATGGTAACAACGGTACGGCACAGTTTTCATGGACGCCAGAATGCGAAGAAGTGAGACTGAACCCTTATCAAATGACCTTCCAAGCACTAGATCAGAGCAGTCAGGTTGATTTGACAGATTACATGACAATGAACATCACCGTTGTGGCTCCTGCTGTTGAAAACCCCACAGCAACCCCTGATGGCAACAGCATCATTCTTTCTTGGGACCCCCACCAATGCCTAGATCTGCTTTCCAATGTGGAAGTGGCCAACGCGCAATACAAGATCTACAGAAGAACAGGTTTCTACGGCTTTGAGCCAAGCCAATGTGAGTTGGGCGTGCCAGAATACACGGGGTATTCACTCATTGACTCGGTTGAAGGCCTTGAAAATACTGCATATACAGACACTCAGAATATTTTCTACGGAGGTGAATATTGCTACATGATTGTGATGTGCTTGATGGATGGAGCAGTCTCTTATGCTAGCGTAGAATTTTGTGCTGAAATCATCAAGGATGTGCCAGTAATGACCAACGCAGATGTCAATTCAACAGACCTAGCCACTGGCGAAATCTATGTTGCGTGGTCTCCTCCAACGGAACTTGATACAGAGAATTTCTCAGGCCCTTACCACTATGAATTGCTTCACAGTGAAGGCCTCAGCGGTGCGTCAAATGTGATATGGACTTCGCCCATGCAAACAGAGGTGGTGAATGAAGACACAACCTTTGTTCATACTGGAATCAATACCCTTGAATTTGGTCATGTCTATACCGTTGCCTTCTATTCTGGGGAAGATTTGGTCCAAGTAGCAACCGAAGCATCCAGTATCTTCTTAGAGTTAATACCTGATGACAATGCCATTACACTTGTGATGAACATGGGCGTTCCGTGGATGAATGAGACGTATGATATTTATAGAAAAGACCCTGGTGCAACTGATTTTTTGCTAGTTGGGACCAGCGATGAGGAAATCTACCAGGACACAGAGTTAACAAACAACCAAGAATATTGCTACTACGTTACGAGCAATGGCGGCTATGATGCCCCAGGAGTGATTAACCCCATTATCAATGACAGTCAAGAAACATGTGGCTCACCTGTTGACTTGACACCTCCTTGTGCACCCACTCTAACTATTGAAGGCGATTGTGATCTAGAAACGGCTACACTTTTATGGAGCAACCCAAATGAGGAATGCACAGATGATGTGACGCAATACTTTATTTATTACAGTCCAACAGCTGACGGTATATTGGAATTTCTGACCACCATTGAAGGCGATGAGAATACCAGTTTTGTTTTCAATGAACTGGGCGCCGAAGGAACAATCGCAGGTTGCTATGCCGTGACTGCATTGGATTCTCTTTTGCCCGGTCTGGACGGGGAATTAAGACGAAATGAAAGTGACTTGAGCAACATTGTTTGCATTGATAATTGTCCGGTTTACGAATTACCCAACGTCTTTACGCCGAACAATGATGGCAGCAATGATCTGTTCATGCCTTTCCCGTACCGGTTTGTTGAATCCATAGATTTTCAAGTCTTTAATAGATGGGGTGACCTTGTTTTCCAAACGCTAGACCCAGACATCTTTTGGGATGGCACCGCCCAAGAAAGTGGAAGCATCTGTTCAAGTGGAACCTATTATTATACCGTTCAAGTGAACACCATTAGGCTTGTTGGTATTCTAGAAGAATCCTATTCAGGATCAATTACACTTTTAGACGGTAAGAACCCAGTTCGAGAATAACATGTTTACAGGAATTATAGAGGCAATTGGTGAAATCACCAAGTTAGAAAAAGAAGGAAGTAACCTCCACTTAACAGTGCGGTCACCTTTTACGAATGAATTGAAAATAGACCAAAGTGTGGCCCACAATGGCACCTGTCTCACGGTGGTCAAAATCAATGAAGATGAATACACCGTTACAGCGATTGATGAAACGCTGATGCGCACAAACATCGGTCAACTTGAGGTAGGGCACATTGTGAACCTTGAACGTTGCATGAAGATGGGTGGTAGACTAGACGGACATATTGTCCAAGGCCATGTAGATACAGTAGGCAACGTTATAGCAGTGAATGAGCTGGATGGCAGTTGGGAGCTTTCTTTCAAGCATCCAAGAGGTGAAAATGGCTCAGGATATGTTACGGTAGAAAAAGGCTCAATTACCATCAATGGAATTAGCTTAACGGTTGTAGACAGTACCCATGATAGCTTTTCTGTGGCACTCATTCCTTACACTTGGGAGCATACAAACATGCACACGCTAAAGCCCGGAACACAGGTAAACTTGGAGTTCGATATCATTGGGAAGTATGTAGCTAGAATGATGACGGCTAATCAAATATCTTCGGCTTCTTAAGCTCGAAGTTTTCACCTAAGTATACCTTTCGAACCTGTTCATCAGCGGCTAGCTCTTCAGCTGTGCCCGCTTTTAGAATGTTTCCTTCAAAAAGCAAATACGCGCGATCAGTAATAGACAGGGTCTCTTGAACGTTGTGATCTGTAATTAGAATGCCAATGTTTTTTCGCTTTAATTGCGCAACGATGCGTTGAATGTCTTCTACTGCAATGGGGTCAACTCCGGCAAAGGGCTCGTCAAGTAGAATGAAGCTCGGGTTGGTAGCCAGCGCCCGTGCAATCTCAGTTCTTCTTCGCTCCCCTCCTGAAAGAAAGTCACCTTTGCTAGCGCGAACATGCTGCAAACCAAATTCGTTCAAGAGTTCTTCTAAACGCGCTTTGCGTTCTTGTTTGTTCAGCTTAGTCATTTCCAGAATAGCCATAATGTTGTCTTCAACGCTGAGCTTTCTGAAGACAGAGGCTTCTTGGGGGAGATAGCCTACGCCTAGCTTCGCGCGCTTGAACATGGGCTCTTCAGTAATGTCTCGGTCATCTAGAAAAACACTTCCTTCGTTGGGACGAATGAAGCCTACAATCATGTAGAAACTAGTTGTTTTTCCAGCGCCATTCGGCCCCAAAAGGCCAACGATTTCGCCCTGCTCCACCTCAATGGATACATCTTTCACAACCAAGCGCTGGCCGTAACGTTTCTGGATATGTTCTGCTCTAAGTTTCATTTAGAAATCAAACTGGAATTTTGCTCGAATACCGAATTTCACAATGTCCGGATTGTCTAGGTATGATAACCTCCATAATCCATCAATGCGCAAGATTTTAAATATATTCTCAACCCCTATTGCTGCCTCAATATAAGGTTTTGTGAGTGTATTTGTTTCTGGCGGAAGAATCAATTCAGCGTAATTGGCGGCGTTAAAATTACCGATGACTCCTTTAGCGCTTACCACTTCACGCCATTTTAGCTTTCGCATTAGAGGGATCTTATTTAGAAAGAGACCGTCAGCGTGGTATGTGACAGACGCGCTTACCCACTCATCACTCACAAACTCGAAAAAGTTCATGGTGTTAAAGGCCGTTTCATCATAAAAGAAGGTCTCATTTCCTTGGTGCAATTGGAGCAGTGGAAAAGGGAGGTTTCCCCAAATCTTTCCTGCTTCAAGCCATACACGGGCATATCCAAAAGGACCAAATCGAATTTTATCTTTAATCTTAAATACGGCTTTCTGGTATTCGTAGTCACCGCCTAAAAAGTCTTTGATTCCCACTGAATAAGCCAACTCAATGGTTGGGTATTTTGTTCCCAAACTAACCCTATCAAACTCACCTGATAAATACTTTTCTTTGAAAGCAAATCGGGTGTAAAGCGTCACCTCAGAGGTTGTTAGGTTGTTTACTGGCTCAAGGCTTCTGAAGTCATCAAAACGCTCATATCTGAGCGCTCCGAGGGGTGCGAGCGTTCTGTGCGTAAAAATCAATTTGGTACTCAATCCATAGAACCACTCACGCTCGAGATAGGTTTTCCCCTCAATAACATCAGTTAATTTATTGGCCGGATTGCGCCTAAAAATACTTGAGAGTACGTTGTCTTGTTGGAAGGCACCAGGGGCTTGTCCCAGTTGTTCAACATCCCGTTTGCCGCTGGCGCCGAACACCATTCGGGGGCTTTTACTGATCATGTAAGTGAGGCCGCCGCCAAATTTGAAGCGCTCGTCACGCAAGCCGTATGCGGTGTATCCTTCTAACAAGACACGCTTAGAGAATTTGTTACTGGTTCTTCCGCCAATGCGAAAACGATGTCCTTCAACTGGATTAAAACTATAGAGCGTGAAATACGGTCCGTATTCAACGTTTCCGCGAACGTAATAGCCACTGACGAAAAGTGTGATGAGGTCAGCAACGGTCCTAAATTGAGGAATGTTTTTAATGGAGTCTACCATGTTGTAGACTGATTTCTCGTTTTCTGTCAGTTCAATGTGCCTGCTTTTGTTCCAGAAGTCATCATTTTTTTCGTTTGCATCATCTGCAACTACAACGTCTGTGATGCCATGAAAAAAGTCATCATCCCTCGGTTTATCTATGACGAAATCAGTATAAGTAGTGGTCTTTCGTCCGTAAAAACCCATCGCTTTCTTAGACAGATTAAAGTCTACAAGGAGTTCATCACGGGTAATCATCCAAACTTCATCATCTACTTCATCGTATTCTTGCTTCACCATTAATTCCTCAATGAAATTGATGTTGGCGTCATCTGCAATTGAAGCTTCAACCTCACGAATGGCGTAGGTGGTGTCATTTACCCAAAACTCACCAGTGAAGGTGAGTTCTTGTTTTCGTTTCGGTAAAAACTTAATCTGGTAGCACCATTTATTTCCTATTAAGGCGCTGTCCATGAGGTAATAGCGATAAAACCCAAAGCCTAAGTTGCTGATTGGGCTCACGAAGTTCTTGCCGAAAACAATAATGTTATTATCGTAAATATTTACGTGCTGGTACATGTCGCCTAGAAACTGCGAAACACTTTGATTTTCAATTCCTGAGACCTTCGTGGCATGAATAATCTCCTTCTCTGTTTTTGGGTCTTTTCGATAATAAAAATTGGAGATACTCTCTGTCATGAAAACCGGTAGATAGGCTTTTTCTTGGGTGCTATCTATGTTGTCAAAAACGAAATCAAAGGGTTTCCAAATCTTTCTATTCTTGAACTCATCTGTAAGGTTGTTCAAGTCAAACTCAACTTTGTTGTACAATTCGTACTCGTAGGCTTCCAGTTTCTCCCTGTTATTAATCTCTTTGTTGCGCAGAACTCCCCGTACAATTGGGTGTGCTGGGTTTTCTTCTTCAGTAGGGCGAACTTCAGCAACTTCCAGTTGAATGCTGCTTGTGTTAAGGGCGAAATTGATGGTCTGCGTTCTATCCTGTTTTACCTTCTTTGTCATCGGTTCGAAACCGATAAAACTTACCCTTAAGCTATCGCTAGCATAGTAAGTTTCTATTGAGTAGTTTCCGTTGATATCAGTGTTAGTTCCGCTTTTTGTACCCACAAAAACCACGTTTACGAAAGGGAGTGTTTCGCCTGTTTCGGCATCAGTCACTTTTCCTGATACCGCCGTTTTCTGGGCTGCGGCAGTCAGTCCCGCAAAAAGTATGAGCAGGAATGAGAGTATGCGGTATGGAGTTAGGTTGTTCATTTTAATTAGGCAGTCTCCATTCATAGCGGAAAAGGCACCCTATACGAATGTACGAAGATCCGCCCCATAGGTTCCAGTGGAGCATAACGGATTTGTTCACGATAGAGTGTGTTGAAATACCTATTAAGGGTTAATTCAACTCAAGGACATTGCTCTTTACAGCACTACAAAAGTCCCGAAGGCAACTTTCACGCGCCTTTGCATAATAGCGAAGGAGTAGATTCCTTGTTTCAAACTCCCTTGTTGTAATTTAAAGCCAAGCTCAGTTGGTCTATAAGTGCATTGAACACGCTTTCCGTTTGAGTCGAAAACCAAAACATCTGCTTGTGCATTGTTTGCGTCAGGATGGGAAATAAAGGTTTCATTTGACCAAGGATTCGGCTGTGCCAGAGTGGTGGATACCGGCAAGGCTTCTGCGTTTTCAATGCTTGAGCTTTCCGCGCAATCACTGTTCGGGTTCCCAACGAAAAGAAATAGGTCATCGAAGTAACTGTCATTGTCAGTGCCTGCAAAACGTGTTCCACTCAATTCCATTTGAATAATTCCTGTATTCAGTGGGATGGGAGCTGAATTATCAAACAAAGTCCATGTATTGTTGAGCGTTGAAAAGTCCTCCGTTGAGCCAAGAGCAATCATTCCAGAAGTGAAAAAGTTCAGCTTGAAACTCGGCAGGTCATCTCCGCCCCAATTGGAAAGAAAGCCACCCCATTGCGCCAGATAGTTGCCCGCATTGATTGAGTCAGCAAATAAACTTACGTCTACGTCTTGGAGGGCAAGGCCAAATTCATTGTCATTGCAAACGCCTCCCACCGCAAAGAACAGGTCTCCGTTGTTTGGGTCAATGCCACCGCATTCCCCTGCCGTGAGTGCTTCAAACTCTCCTTCAATGGCGGTCCAGTTGAGAATGCCTAACTCTGCGTTGGGGTTTAGAAGTAGGTTTTGAGACATGCCGTTCGGGCAGGTGCTGAAAGAAGCTGGTTCAGACCAGTTTCCCCAGTTCATTTCGCGGTCTCTGTAACGCACTCTCCAGCAATAAGAGAGGTCTGGCATTAGTCCGTTTACAGGTGTTTCAGTGAGGTCATCGCCCGCTTGTGTGTCTGCATTGTTGTATTGATTTTCGTAGTTTTTCCAGTCTTCAAAGACCACGTTATCAAAGTTGCATTCTATAGCGATTTGCCAATGTGATTGCCCGTGAAGTGAATTGGGCTCTAAAGATTCGAAAACACTTGCGTCTAGGGTTATTTCTGTGATGGGTAAAGTGACATTCAGGGGTGAAATGGATTCAGGTGCTTGCACCATTCCGTTTGCTTTTCGAACAACTAGGCTATCTGTGATTTCGTTGTCGCGGTTAACTTGCGCGTTTCCTCTGCTAATGCGTTTAACAGTAAAAGCGGGGTCATCACCAGCGGTCACTTCAACACTCACAAATCCCCATTCATCTTGAGAGACTGAAAATTCGTCGTAGTCAAATTGTGGCCAATCTCCCCAATAGTCAATTGCACCGCCGGCCGTTGCTACGTTGATCCACAAATGTTTGTGATCACGTGATTGACCGCGAGAATAGCCATGAGTATGCCCGAAGAAGTGAATGCTCGGTTTGTTACAGTCAGTGGTGAACGCCTCTAATAGTTCAATCACTTCTCCTGTGAAATCTGATTCTCCGGGTGTCCAAAGCTCAGACTTGTGCGGGTGGTGCAGCTGCGCGAAAACAAAATCAATGCTATCAGCAGTGCATGTTTCAGCTAAAACTCCAGAGAGCCAAGTCAATTGCTCTTCATTGTTGAATGGGCCATTGGAATCCATTCCGATAATACGTGTATTGCCGTAGTCTTTGAACCACCAGTGCTCTTCAAAACCATTCGAGCCATTTTCAGGCAATTTGAAGTAATTGAAGAAATAGACAGAATTGTTTTCATGGTTTCCTGGAACGGGATATACGGGAACTTCGCCAAAAAGGGATTGCCCGGGATCGAAAAAATCCTCTTTCCATTGGTCAAAGCTCAAGCCGTTCTCAACCAAATCACCAGGAATCATGACCAAAGCGATGTTGTCTGAAGGTGATGCATCTCCATTTTCATCAAGGTAATTTAGGATGCCATCATGAATGATTTCGTCAAATTTATTCGGATTGTTCCCGTCAATCTGCATGTCACTCATAGCGATGATTCGAAATGACTCGTCATCTGAGGCGAATGGGGGTGTTTTGAATTGGAATACTTGTGATTCAGCATCGGCCGTGATCACCTTGTAGTAGTACGTTGTGAACCGGTCAAGTCCTGAGATTGTGACTTCGTGGAGTTGCATTCCGTTGTTGGCAGATGTGCTTCCAGAAGAGGTGTTTCCAAGGGCCTCATCTAAGCCCCACTCAACAGTACTTTCCAACGCCGCATCGGTTTCCCAAATGACGGTAATTGAATTCGGTTCGGCATCTTGTAAGAAAGGGCCAATAGCAATGGAAGTTTGGGCAAAGGATGTGAGTCCAACCAACATGCTTGTGAAAGCGAGAAAATAGTGCGTCAAAGTAGTTGTTTCGTCCAAAGGTAGGGAATTAGCCGAGGACGATTTATTGCCAGCGCTTCACCCATTCAGTTTGTTCTTGAGGCGTCAAGAAGGTCCAAGCAACAATTCTGCTCACTTTGTTTCCTTGTGCCATGGGGAGTGTTTTCATGTCAACCACTTCAAGCGCCCGAAAGGCTTTATAGATAGCTTCTAGGTTGGTTTCTTTTGAGACTAAAGTTGAAAACCAAAAAATGTTCTGTCCGAATTTTTTGCTTTCGCGAACCATGTTCCGGACAAACTTTTTTTCGCCTCCTTCACACCAAAGTTCGTTTCCTTTTCCGCCGAAGTTTGAGACGGCCCTCTTAGTTTTTACACCGCTGAGGTTGCTGACTTTTTGCGCGCCGGCTTTGGTTGCTTCGGCCTGCGAGCTGTGAAATGGCGGATTGCAAATGGAGAGGTCAAAGAATTCATCTTTTTTCAATACTCCAAAAAAGACATCTTTTGAAGACGGCTGATGGCGCAATTCAATAACGCCTTTCAAGCTTTCGTTGGAGTTGATGATGGCTTTTGAAGATTTCAAAGAAAGCTCATCTATGTCAGTTCCAGTAAATTTCCATCCGTATTCTGTGTGTCCAATGATTGGGTAGATGCAGCTAGCACCAACACCAATGTCAACACATCTGATTTTTTCTCCCTTGGGCAGTTTCCCACCATTTGACATGGCAATTAGATCAGCCATGTTATGAATATAGTCTGCTCTTCCGGGAATAGGGGGCGAAAGATATCTGTATGGCACATCCCAGTTTTCGATGCCGTAATGCATCTTTAACAATGCTTGGTTCAGCGTTTTTACCGCCTTTGGGTCAGCAAAATTGATGGACTCATTGCCGTATTTGTTTTTCTGAACGTAATGCTTGAGCTGCGGAATTTCTGCGTTCAGCGCCTTGAAATCATAACGCTGACGGTGTTTACTTCGTGGATGGAGCATTGATTTCTCTTCTGCGCCCTTGTTGTTTTCTTCAGACATAACGGCCGTATTAACGGTTAGCACTGTTGTAGCTGCGCTGCATTCCGTACAAGAATTTGCGCAGGAATTGATCTTTACATTGAGCGTATTGGCGCTGACTAGGATTTCGGAACAGGGCACTCAACTCATGCTTACTCACTTTCATTCCGCCTACATCAAGCATGTTCAGAATGTCATCATCACGCAAGTTGAGGGCGATTTTAAGCTTGCGCAGGATCATGTTATTACTGAGCACACGCTCAGGTGGTGGAGCTAAGCCCTCTTTTTTACCACGTTTCATGGTAATAAATCCATTTAGAAAGACAGCGAGGTACTGATCCATCAAGTCAACGAAATCAGGGTCGTCATCTTTCTTCAGCCAGCTACTGATCTGTGCGCGCGTTACAGGCACACCTTCAAGGGTGAAGAGATGCATCATTTGATCATCGCTGAAGTCAAATGTATATCGAACACGTCTAAGTACGTCGTTATTTGTCATGCGGCAGTGTCATTTCGAATGACAAAGGTTGAATTTTTTAGCGAGGTTTAGACTACGCAGTGAAAGCTTATCATGCCAGTTCTTCGGCACGAGCCTTTTGAACACGCTTACTTATCACAATACTTATTTCATAAAGTAGAAGAACCGGTAAAGCCACCATGACTTGACTTGTGAGGTCTGGAGGTGTAATGATGGCTGATAGAACAAGCACTACTACGAGAGCGTGCTTTCTGTATTTCCTTAGAAGTTCTGGTGTTACAATGCCAATTTTTGAAAGGAAGTATACTGCAATTGGTAATTGGAAAATGAAGCCTGTAGCCAGTGTGATGGAGGCCACCAGTTTCATGTAAGACATGATTGTGATCTTGGATTCTACATCAGCAAGTTCATAGTTGCCAAGGAATTGCAATGAAAGTGGGGCAATTCCGAAGTACCCAAAGGCTACTCCAAGAAAGAATAAAAGAGAAGTGTACAAAGTTATTCCGCTTACAGCTTTTGATTCTTTCATGCGCAAACCAGGCCTGATGAAAGTCCAGAATTGCCAGAAAATGAAAGGGAATGCGATAATGACTCCTCCTATGAGGGAAACAATAATGTGGGCGGTGAATTTCCCAAGCATGGTGGTATTGATGATGTCATAATCAATGCTCGTAACACACATTGATTCTCCCAAATGCAATGCGTGAGAAAGCCAACACCAAGCTCTGAACGAGATGAAATCTAATTTACGTGGAGCGAAAATAATATCGTCAAAAACGAAATCTTTCAGGGTGAAAAGAACTACAGCGCCAATCATAATGGCAATCACTGACCGCATCAATCTGAAACGGAGCTCTTCCAGGTGCTCCAAAAAACTCATGTCTTTGCTCTCTTCAGCCATTTCGTTCGCTCAAGTCTAAAGAATTCCCTCTCTGAGAATATCATGCAAATGTACGATACCCTTGTAGTCTCCCTGCGAAGTGATGATAATTTGAGTGATGCTATTGCTTTCCATCATATAGTACCCTTCAACCGCAAGTACATCGGCGTCCATTGTTTTCGGATTTACAGACATGATGTCAGCGGCGGTAGTGGTGGCGAAATTAAGTTCGCGTTCCAACATGCGGCGCACATCTCCATCTGTAATGATGCCCAGAAGCTTTCCGTTTTCAATCACTGCCGCCGCTCCCAGCCTTTTTGCCGAAATCTCAATGATGACATCTTTGACAGGAGAGGAAGGAGCTACAGACGGACGTGCTTCTTGAAGAATATCGCCAAGGGTCACATAAAGTTTCTTGCCAAGTGCGCCACCTGGATGGTATTTGGCGAAATCACTCGCTGTAAATCCGCGTGCTTCCATGAGGCAAATGGCAATGGCATCACCCATGGCTAGCTGAGCTGTGGTGCTGGTTGTTGGTGCTAGGTTGTTGGGACAAGCTTCTTTGGATACTGTGGTATTCACAACTAAGTCAGCACGTTGAGCTAGAAAAGAATCTAAGTTTCCTACCAGGCCAACCAAGGTGTTGTTCATGCTTTTTACCAGAGGAACAAGTGCTTTTATCTCAGGCGAATTACCGCTTTTGGAGATGCAAATGACAATGTCATCTGGCTGCACAATTCCTAAATCGCCATGAATGGCATCAGCAGCATGCATGAAGAGTGCAGGCGTACCGGTAGAGTTGAAGGTGGCTACAAGTTTGTTCGCAATGTTCGCGCTTTTGCCTATTCCTGTGAACACAACCCTTCCTGAGGATGCGAGAAGGGCCTCAACAGTGCCCGTGAAGCCTTCGTCCAGGAAATTGATGAGTTGTGCAACCGCTTCTGATTCAAGCGTTAAGGTTTTCCGTGCAGAGGAAATGATGGAGGTCTTGTTTTTCAATGGTTTTCGGAGAATAAAATTCAGGGAAGAATGTTCTGCCTCCCGCAATGAAAATTCGTTATCTTTAACTGTACAAAAGTAGAAAAATCAAAATGACCACAACCGAACTTGCGCCGAAAGAGGCAATCAAGAAGTTCTTTGGGTTTGATGGGTTCAAGGGAGACCAAGAAAACATTATCAAGAGCTTGCTGGAAGGACGTGATACATTCGTTATCATGCCAACGGGAGGGGGGAAAAGTATGTGCTATCAGCTTCCAGCTTTAATGAGCGAAGGAACAGCCATTGTTGTATCTCCGCTCATCGCCTTGATGAAAAACCAAGTAGACGCCATTCGTGGATTCTGTGAAAGTGACAGTGTTGCGCACTACCTTAATTCGTCACTTAATAAAGGAGAAATCGCAAATGTTAAAGAGGATGTGACTGCGGGCAAAACGAAATTGCTCTACGTAGCGCCTGAATCTTTGACCAAGCTTGAGAACATTGAGTTTCTCAAAACCATAAAAATTTCATTCGTAGCCATTGATGAGGCACACTGTATTTCTGAGTGGGGACATGATTTTCGTCCAGAATACAGAAGGCTTAAGCCCATTATAAAGGAAATTGCTGATGTGCCAGTGATTGCTTTAACAGCTACGGCTACGCCGAAAGTACAGCAAGACATTCAAAAGAACTTAGGCATGGTTGATGCCCAGGTCTATAAATCTTCGTTCAACCGCCCTAACCTCTTCTACGAGATTAGAGCGAAGAAAGAGGCCGTTCGCCAAATCATTCAATACATTAAGGCGAATGAGGGGAAAAGTGGAATTATCTACTGCCTAAGCCGAAAAAAGGTTGAGGAAATTGCACAAATGCTGCAGGTAAACGGAATTAAAGCCTTGGCGTATCATGCTGGGATGGACGGACATTACCGCTCAAGTGTGCAAGACCAGTTCTTGATGCAAGATGTAGATGTTATTGTGGCAACCATCGCCTTCGGAATGGGGATTGATAAGCCTGATGTGCGTTTTGTAATGCATTACGACATGCCGAAATCACTTGAGAGCTATTACCAAGAAACGGGAAGAGCAGGTAGAGATGGGGGCGAAGGAGTTTGCATTGCGTTCTACAGCTATAAAGACATTGAAAAACTCTCAAAATTCCTTCAAGGAAAACCAATTGCAGAGCAAGAAGTAGGGTTGCAACTGATAGAAGAGGTGGTCTCTTTTGCAGAAACATCCATGAACCGTAGGAAATTCATCCTTCATTACTTCGGAGAAGAATTTGACGAAGAAAATGGACCTGGAGCCCACCTTGATGACAACAGCCGCAACCCTAAAGAACGTTACGAAGGCAAAGAATTTGTTGAGCTGATGCTCAAAACTGTTCTTGGTGTGAAGGAAATGCACAAGTCTAAATACATTGTGAACGTCCTTGCTGGAAACATGACAGCTGAAGTAGAGTCTTACAGTGGAGACAAATCTCCATTTTGGGAAAAAGGAAAAGACAAAGAAGATAAGTTTTGGAGAGCAGTGATTCGCCAATGTGTTGTGAACGGCTTTTTGGTGAAAGATGTTGAAACCTACGGGACCTTGAAACTCTCTAAAAAAGCGCAAGAATTCTTGGCCAGTCCATACGATGTGCAATTGATTAAGGAACGTGAATTCTCTGATGTAGATGGAAAAGACACAACCGTAACAAGTCACAGGCAAAGCGGCGGCGGAGCCATGGATCTAGAGTTACTTAGCATGCTAAATGACCTTCGGAAGAAAGAAGCAAAGAAGCGAGACTTGCCGCCTTACGTGATCTTCCAAGAACCTTCACTCGAAGAAATTGCTACACATTATCCTGTTAGCATGGACGAGATGACGCTCATCAATGGAGTAGGAAGAGGGAAGGCCGTGAAATTCGGGCAGCCTTTCATTGATTTGGTTAAACACTACATGCAAGAAAACGGAATTGAACGTCCGCAAGACATGTTGGTGAAGTCAGTGGTGAAGAAGTCTGGGGCGAAAGTCCACATCATTCAAAACATTGATCGAAAATTACCTTTGGAAGACATCGCATCAGCAATAGGAAAGAAATTGCCTGATTTGATTGAAGAGATCGAAACCATTGTTTCTGCCGGAACCAAAGTGAATATAGACTACTATTTGAAAGAGATTCTAGATGAAGATTCTCAGGAAGAACTCTTTGAGTACTTTATGGAAGCAGAGTCAGATTCAATTGATTTAGCGATGGAAGAATTTGATGGGGATTACACCGAAGAAGAGCTTCAACTTATGCGCATCAAGTTCATGAGCGAAGTAGCTAACTAAGCTTTCAACTCACTCAAAGCTAACCATGCCATGAGTGCCATTCCTGTTTGAAGCGCAGATTCGTCAATATCAAAGGTAGACGTGTGCACGGGAGATGCATGTTCGCCTTTCTGACCTTGTGTTCCTAAACGGTAGAAACAAGCCGGCATGTGTTGGCTGTAATAAGCAAAATCTTCAGCGGTCATGCGCTTTTCTAAATCAATGACATTGTCTGGTCCTAACAATGCAATGGCGGCTTCTTTGGCACGCAGGGTTAGGGCTTCATCATTGACAAGGAACGGATAACCCCTTCTAATTTCAACCTCCACTTGTACATCATCTTTGGTACAAGAGGCTTCCGCAATTTCCTGAATGTGCACATGTGCAGTTGTGCGCCAATCTTCATCCATAGTGCGGAAAGTACCTTCAATGTGTACTTCATCTGGAATCACGTTGGTGGCTCCGTTGGCAATGACTTTTCCAATTGAGAATACGGTTGGAATGTGAGAAGGAGCCAAAGCATTTACTTGGGCATGCAAAGCGGAAATCATATTTGCTGCTGCCAGAATGGGGTCTTTTATTTTATGACGAAGAGCGCCATGTCCGCCCTTTCCCTTCACCGTGAAATACAACTCATCTGTTGAAGCCATATACATTCCCGGACGAAATCCTACTTTTCCAGCGGTGAGCTCTGGGAAAACATGTTGGCCAAAAATACCCGCAATACCTTCAGGCAAAGCTCCGTCTTTTATCATGAGAGAAGCACCGCCGGGCAACAATTCTTCACCTGGTTGGAAGAGCATGCGAACGGTTCCTTCCCACTCAGATTTAAGCTCATTCAACAGAAGCAGCGCTCCCAATCCGCATGCAGTATGAACATCATGGCCACATGCGTGCATCACACCTTTGTTTTGAGAAACGTAATCAGTGGTGTTGGTCTCTAAGATGGGAAGGGCATCCATGTCAGCCCGCAATGCAATGGTTTTTTTGGAAGGGTTTTGACCTTTAATTACAGCTACAATTCCAGTTCCTGCGAACCCCGTTTCAAAGGAGATCCCTTTTTGTTTCAGGATAGAAGTGATGTATGCTGAGGTCTGATGTTCTTCGAATGAAAGTTCAGGGTGTGCGTGTAGATGCCTGCGCACAGTCTTGATTTCTGTGAACAGTGAACTGGCTGTTTTTAGGACCCTTTCAGCCTCAATTCCCATCTCCGAACAGTTTGAATGAAGAAGTCCAAACAAGCCTAATTGCAACGTAAAGCATGATTACTCCAAAGATGAATTTAATCACATTCGGATTCAGCTTCAAGGCAATTTTAGACCCTAAAAATCCGCCAACAATGAAGGCGATAGCAATAACCCCCGCAAATTGAAGGTTGATGTGCCCGCCTTTGTAATAATTCATGAAAGCGAGAATGCCAATGGGAGGAAGCATCAAAGCAAGGGATGTGCCCTGGGCTTGAAATTGTGTCATGCCCATGAAATAGATTAAAGCTGGAACAATCACTACACCTCCGCCAATTCCAATGAATCCGCTGAGCATTCCTGCACAAATTCCGATGGCTAATAAAACGAGAAGTTGCTGAATATCCATTTGCTTTGGCTTTGTTCAAAGGTAGGATTTCTATTTTCAGCTTGCTAGAAATCTGTAGACAATGAAATACTGAATACACGGTCCATGATCATGCCATCATCAACACCCCAAGCCCAATCAGCCCGCACAAAATAACCCAATAGTCTAGAACGAAGCCCGAAACCGTAGCCCCAAATAATGGGCTCTCTGTTACTGTCTACCGTAACCGTAAGCGGGTTTTGTTCATACACCACTTGGTTGAAGCGGTTTTCATCTGAGTACGGACTTAATCCCGTCCATGCAGAGCCAACATCTGAGAAGCCAACCATTTGGAAGTTCTCTAGGAAGTCTGACTTAATAGGTTTGTTAGAGAAGTACTTCACGATGGGCCACCTTGCTTCAGCGTTTATTACCGCGAACGTGTTTCCGTTTCTGGCATTTACAAAGAACCCGCGCATGGGCGAGGCCAGGGTTTGGAAGGCATAATTTTGATCATTCGCAATGGGCGTTGAATTGTCAATTTTCTGATTCAACCAATTGTCAACACCTCCAAGATAGTATACCAAGCGCTTTGACCCTAAGCTTGTGCTTCCGGCAAAACGAACAGCCAAAATCAAATCGCGGTGAATGCGCTCGTAATGACGAACATCGAAACCAACAATTGACATGGCTGAGTTGCGGTCTTGCGGATCAACATAATATTCACCCCAGAATTTATACCGGGTTCCATTGAACAGGTTTAAACCTTTAGAGATGACATTATCAAAAACGTATTCAACGCGCATTCCTACGTTATTATTGAAACGATTTTCCCGTGATAAATTTGTTGGATCTGTGCTCAAGTAAGCCTGTCTGTCTTGTCTGATTATACCTGAGATACGCACACTTATGAGCTCACTAAATGGATATTTAATTTGGTACTCTCCTGTATGCGAGTGAATTTGAATGATAGAGAACTGATCAATCAGTTGGCGATTGGCCTGACGCATAAAACGAAAGCGTTTATCAACCCTGCCTTTCAAATTTTCGAATGACAAACCGTAGTCGTTGTTGTCTAAACTTCCTGAAAGTCTAAATCCACCTACGACCTTGTAGTCTTCGAATAAATCACTGATTCCAAGCTTGATAAGTCCAGAAATGCCTGGGAACATGGTTGTTGGTCCGCTGAACGGCTGGTAAAACGGACTGGAAAAAGTGTTGTCTACTTGCGTCAACACAAAATCTGTAGCGAAGTTCAACCTATAGTTTCTCGGTTTAGGCAATTTAAAGGCCACCTTATTCGTGTCTGGCGAATTAGTCTGATCTGTTCCCGGTCCCTTGGAGTTCTCATCAAGCGTAAGGGACTCTTTTTCGTATTCGAAATCTGTAGGGTCATCTTCGAAACGGTATTCGTTGATGTCTATTTCTCCTCCTTCAAAGGGCTCATCATCGAAAACCAGCAGGTCAATTGCTTGGCCATTTTGGTTAGGAATTGTAGTGGTGTTTTTCGCGTTAACACCTCCTTGAATAAAATCATTGGCCTTGTTTCCTTCAAAATAAACTTCCCTGCCATTGCGCACGAAGGTCAACGAATAATCTCCATTACCTTCATTGAAGGTATAGTCTATTGGCGGGTACGCGTAATTAGATAAGGCCTGGGATACTGTAAAGTAGCGGTAATGAATGGTGGTGTCAATACGTGAGATAACACTGTCAATGGAAGCGAGGTAGCGATTCTGAAAACCGTTTTGTTCGCCTAAGAAAGTGTAATGTGTAGCATCATAGCCAAACGGAGTGCGCTCATTGATTTCAGGCGTTGAAGTAACCTGCTCTAGCTTTCTATTCCTGAGCGAGAGGATGTAAATGTCTTGTTGACGTTCGAAAGGTTCATTAATAGGGTCAACACGTAAGGTGTCATCAGGGCGATTTGATGCGAAGATTACCGCCTCTCCATTTCGAATGAATTGCGGATTCATGTCGTCATAAATGTCTTTTGTCAGCGCCTCTTGGTTGTTTCCAATGACTTGGTAGAGGTACAAGTCTGTTTGTCCACGGTAGACACCAGAGAAAATCATCTTTCTACCATCTGGCGAATAGGACATATCAATGACCTTATCAATTCGAAAGAGCTGGCGCACGTTGTGTGATTTCTCATCTAAATTGTAGAAGCCAATGAACACATCACCCTTGTCTTCAAAGGTGTAGCTCAAGATTCTGCTTGTAGGATGCCAAGCAAGAATAGGATAGGTGTGGTCAACGATGCGGTCTAGTTTGTGATCTCCTTTTAAGATGCGTTTCCGCTTTCCGGTCTTTTTGTTGTAGAGCCACACTTTGTATTGACCTAATTCATTGGTCGTGTAAGCCACCCACTCACTGTTCGGACTCGCTAAGTATTCTCCGTAGTCGTATTTTTTTCGCCCCTTCAGAGGAAGCTCACCAAGCTGACGTTTCCATTTCGTTTTAAAAAACACATCTCTTTCAGCCGAAGAAAGGCCCGCAAGTTTCTCTTGAAGTTTTTTATTCTTTTTGCTGAAGATCGGCTCAATAACAGGAGTCACTTTTTGCTTTAAATCCTGGTCAAATTGCTGGGAGTAGTAATTGATGAATTCTCCAGTAAGGGTGCTCAGGCTGGTTCCCAAAACAAAGAGGTACCCGCTTTCTATGTTTCTATTGATTCGGGTCATGTAGAGAATGTTGGGAATAACATTTTCGCCATAAACATCACCAATGTACTTCCACATTGCATGCCCTACTAGCGTAGCTTCATCTCCCTCAAGGTGATTGAATTTATTGTATTTCCCGCTAAGAATTCCATCTTTGATGTGGGCTGCCTTTTCAGCATTCCAGGGCTCTGCGGTGTAGGAGAGCAATCCTTCTTGGTACCACGTGGGGATGGTGAGCAGTGTTGAGTTTTTGATTACGTCTTTCCAATCACCAGAGAACATCATTTGAGAGAAGAGTACGCGGGCAATATTGGTGCGCAAATCTTCTTCAAACGAGGTGTAATCTCCCGTATAGTACATGAAGATTTTACTTCCTACAATTCGGGTTGATCCACCAATATTATAGGCATCATCATCTGTGATGCCCACATTGCTTTGACGAAATTCATTCTGCTTGTGGTAAAGAATGATTTGAACGCGCTCTTCAAGTGCAAAATCGAAGAAGGTTTCTAGCTCAGTGAGTGTTTGAGAGACAGACTGGAGGGTATATGCCGCAAGTTCCTTTCCGCCTTCGTAATAATAAACGTCAAATTTATCAGCAGGATAGTATTGCCAGAAAAAATCTCGGTATTGCACTCTATTCTTCCCGAATTCTTGGTTCGACCCATTGTAAAATTGTGCATGGGAATCTTCCGCTGTGCCTAGGAGGAACAGGCAAGTGATTACGTAAAAGAGATATGTTTGAATGTTCTTCAATTGACGGCCTAAATATAACTAAAAACTCAGGGTAGTATTGTATTTACAAGCCTTCATGAATTAGGAATGTATATTTGCATACAAATCAATAACAATACACTTAAAGAAATGATCTCCCTAAAGAAATTTACATTCAATCCATTTTCTGAGAACACGTATGTTATTTGGGACGAAACCAAAGAGGCGGTGGTCATTGATCCAGGTATGGTTGATGGAAGGGAAGAGCAGGAGTTGGTTGATTTTATAGATTCCAATGGTCTCACTCCGGTGAAGTTGTTTTTAACCCATGCTCATATAGATCATGTTCTGGGGTGTTACTTCGTGAAGAAGCAATGGGAGCTTACTTTTCTGGCTCATCCGCTTTGTGAAACAGTGCTTCAAATGTCAGAGCGGGCGGCTGAAATGTATGGTGTTCCTTACACGCCATCTCCTTTGCCAGATCAAGCGATCAATGAAGGAACGCTGTTGACGTTTGGCAAGAGCGAAATGGAGTTGCTCTTCGTTCCGGGGCATGCGCCTGATCATTTGGCTTTGGTAGACCGCGTTGGAAACAAGACTATAGCAGGAGATGTGTTGTTTGACGGTTCTGTTGGAAGGGTAGATTTGCCTGGAAGTGATGCGCGCACTTTAAGTGAGAGCATTCAGCAAAAGATGTACACTTTACCGGATGATATGAAAGTGTATTCTGGACATGGAGGTGAGACCACTATTGGGAAAGAGAAGAAGACCAATCCATTCGTTCGAGAAGGGTGGTCAGGATTTCTCCAAGGTGAATGAAAAGGTAGATCCGAGGTTTTCACTGCTGCGCACATTGATGGTTTGATCATGTGCTTCAATGATGTGTTTTACAATTGATAAGCCAAGACCTGAGCCTCCTGCATGGCGAGCTCTAGATTTGTCTACACGGTAGAAGCGTTCGAAAATACGAGGTAGATCTTTTTCGTCTATGCCAACACCGTCATCTGCTATTTCAACTAGAATATTGTCTTCCATGTCATAGAAGCGCACTTTCGTTTCCCCACCTTCTTTGCCGTAGTTGATGCTGTTGATGACGAGGTTAATGAGAACTTGCTCAACTTTCGGACGGTCAGCTTCAACGAAAATGGGCTTTTCATTCTGGTTTTTCAGACGAAGTGTGATGTTGGCTTTGCTGGCTTTAGGCTCAAAGGTATCTACGATGTCTTGGGCTAATTCAACAATGTTGAAGCGAGAGATGTTTAATTTATAGCGCTCACCTTCAATTCGGGTGATGCCATCTAGGTCCTCCAATAGGGTCGTTATTCGCTCTACATTCTTGGCGGCCTTGATCAAAAACTTCCGATTGTTTTCAGGGTCTTCAAGGGCTCCTTCTAACAGTGTGAGAATGTAACCCTGGATATTGAAGACGGGTGTTTTTAGCTCATGGCCCAAGTTTCCGATGAAATCTCTGCGGAATGAATCTGCTTCTTTCAGATCTTGAATCTCTTGGATTTTGTCTTCGGCCCAATTCAATACTTCATTGTTGACCTTGGTCATTACATCTTCATTGATGTTGACCTGTCTTCTAGCGTCTTTAGATTTTTTGAATTGGTGAATGGTCTTGTAAATGATCTTGACCTTTCGGTAAATGAATTTCTCTACTGCCCAAGCCGCAATGAAATAAGAGATGGTCATTGAGATTGCCGCAGCAGCAAGGAGCAAAAGAAAATTTGGAGTATTTCCCTGCACCACGTCATACAACGCTACAAGAACAGTTGCAGAAATGGAGAAGTAAAGTGCTATTCTAACCGCGACATCGCGCGGGGTATTAACGGCCATTAGTCATTGAATTTGTAGCCCACTCCTTTTACCGTTTTGAAATAGGAGTCGCCTAGTTTTTCGCGAAGCTTACGAATATGAACGTCAATGGTACGGTCACCAACTACAACGTCATTTCCCCAAACATTAGATAAAATTGACTCCCGGGTAAAGACTCTTCCCGGCTGAGAGAGAAGGAGTGAAAGCAATTCGAATTCTTTTTTCGGCAATGAAAGCTCTTCGCCATCTTTAATAACGATGTAGCGATCTTTGTCGATTGAAATTCCCTTTTTCTTCTTCTTTTTTCCCCCGTCATCAATGGCATTCTTTCTTCTTAAGAGTGCTTTGACGCGTGAAACAAGCACGCGTGGTTTGATGGGTTTGGTGATGTAGTCATCAGCGCCAGCTTCAAAGCCTGCTATTTGAGAGTAGTCTTCTCCGCGTGCAGTTAAGAATGCGATCAAGGTATTCTTCAAATCTGGAATGTCCCGAATTTCAATGCACGTTTCCATGCCATCCATTTCAGGCATCATCACATCAAGTAGGATGAGTTCTGGAAGAAATTTCTTTGCTTTCTTAACACCTTCTATTCCATTGTCAGCAGTCTCAACTTCGAAACCTTCTTTTTCGAGGTTGTACTTGACTAGGTCTAGGATGTCTTGATCGTCGTCTACAAGAAGGACTCTTTGTTTGTCCATGGTGAAAGCAATTTTTGGTTGCTACAAAGCTATTCCCGTGAGGTTAAGTGAAAGTTAAGGGTTTCTTACCTATCTCCATAACACACGAAAAGAATGATATGCACCAAACAAATAGGGTTAGTCTTTTATTCTGCTGAATCTCAACGCTTTTAACATGAAATCTGGCAGTGGCTTTTCAGGATCTCTTTTCGCTACATCCAAGAAAATGCCCCACTTTTCAATGATGGGCACTTTGTGTACTTCAATCATTTCAATCCATGTCTTATCAGGATCAGCAATATAGGTGCAGTGAACTTTGGTTGTTCCCATGTCAAGTGCATCATTGCTATCACAGGTAAATCCGAATCCTTTTTGCGCCAGTCTCTGACCTAGCGCATGCATTCCGCGTACATCCAATCCGAGGTGCACAAATCCGAGGTCTGCCCAAATCCGGTCATCAAAGATGTGCTTCGGCGCTCTGTCCATGTCTTGAACGAGCTCAATTTGTGTTTTTGCAGAAATCTTGGCAAAGCCGCCTCCTGGAGGATTGGTTTGTGCTATCACTACTCTGCGGTACGTTCTTTTTCCACCCGGAAGTGAAGCGAAATCATCCCAAACCTTCGTTTCGTCAAGAAGCACTTGGTCATAACCCAGTATGCCTGAATAAAGCTCCAGGGATTTGGCCATGTCACTCACGCCAATTGTGCATGCTGAAACTCCTCCTGAGATGTGATTCGGCTTAGTGTACCAATCACCACCTTCAACATATTGAAAGTGATTGCCGTCTAAATCTTCGATGAAAAAAGTTGAGGTTCCATCAGGACGGGATGTGAGTTCAGAAATGGTTGCGTCGCCTTCCTTTTTACAATAGTCAAAAGCTTTTTTCACATCTGGACATTTCATTTGGGTTATGAAAATGCCGAGGTCTCCAAGTTCAAGTTTGAAACTGGCGGCAACAGGTTTAAAACTTGTTGCACTAACCACTTCCATAGCACAGCCACCCATCAGATTGAGGACCATAGATGCACGCTTGGTGATGACTTCATTTCTGGTGTAAGGCAACATCAGAGGAGCCGCAGCAACCGCATCAAAGAAAGGTACATTGAGGCCAAAGTATTTACGGTAGAAACGAAGTGAGGCGTCCATGTCTTGAACGGCTACACCGATGTGTTGGAAGCCATTGATGCGATAAGCTGTCATGAGGGGGAGAGGTTTTTATGCAAAAATGTTACTACTTCAGTCCAGCGGCCATACGCTTCTGGGGCAGAGGCTATGAAGTATTGTCCTTTCTTTTTAGCTTGAATGTCATTCCAGAAGTCAATCACTTTCAAGGCAAATAATCCACTGACAATCAATCCTAACAGGCCGATTAAGACTGTGCTGGTTTGAAAGAAAAAACTGGCAATGATGGCACTAATGAGCCAAGTAAGTGGGAAAAACACGAGACTTAGTATCAATTTGAATGTACTAATGAAAACAGGATCCTTCACTATTTTGTTCGTCAGCCTTAAAACAAGCTTCCAAACGTAGTAGTGAGCAATCAAAGCGGGCAATGCGAAGGGAAGCAATAACACGAAGGCAAGAACAGGGACTTTCGCGTTTTGATGAGCGCTCAAAACGTCTAAGAAACGAACCTTGTTTTGGTCTAGCTCTTCTTTGGAGGTATCAGCTAATTGGGCAATCTTGTTTACATCTTGCTTTTTAAATCCTTCGCGAAGCTGAGCAAGTTTTTGAATTGTTTTGTTCCAGTCTGAATATCCTTCTTGGTCAATTAGCAAGTGTTCAGCTGCGCGAAGGAGCTCATAATTCTCTGTGCTGTGGTCAACCATGACCTCACTCAGGTGCTTGCGCACTTTTTCCATGGCCTTTTTGTAACGAACAGGAGCCTCTTCGTCACTGAAAAGTTCTGCGTTTACATTGAAGGGTTTACCAAAATTTACGGTGAGGCCAGCTCGGGCATCGTCGTATTCGCTATAGTCTATTCCTACAGGGACTAGGTGAACTGTTTGAAGCTGATCAGAACTGTTTGCAGCAATTTCGATCAAGCGCACTAGGCCTTTTTTGAGCGGACGAAGGTGTTTTTGGTTTCCGTGATTCCCTTCGGGGTAAATACCGATGTTAGCACCAATTTCCAATCGAGACACCGTGGTATCGAAAGTCTCTTGGTTCTTGCCGCCCAGGTCATCAACCTTATCATGCTGACGGTAAACGGGCATCATGTTCATGGCGAGCACAAACTTGCGGATGTACTTGTTTTTGAAGACGTCTGCGCGGGTGAGGAAGTGGAGTTGTTTTGGTGCCGTAAGACAGCAAAGCAAGGGGTCCATCAGTGCGTTTTGGTGATTTGACACAATGATGACAGGCGCTTTTCCTTTTGGGAAATCTTGCTTACCTAGAATCGTCCATCTCCTGTAAAATAATCTTGCAGCGACCAATACAGGGGAATAGATGAATGCGTATAGCGGAGAAAAAGCGCTTTTTTTCATGCTTTACTTAGCGTAACTGAGCACCCAATTCCTTTGTGATTGCTTCTTGAATTTGATGCATTGATTTATCAATTTTCTTGTCAGTGAGGGTGGCTGAACTGTCTTGAAGCACAAATGAAACAGCGTAACTCTTGGTTCCAGGGGCTAGGTTCTTTCCTTCGTACACATCAAACAAGCCAACTTCTTTGAGCAACTTGCGTTCAGTCTTGAAGGCCAATGCTTGAATGGTACTGAATGTTATTTCTTCTTTCAATAACAATGAAAGATCTCTTCTTACCGCTGGGTATTTTTCAAGTTCTTTATAGGAGACGCTGACTTTTCCAGCACCTTTTACAACGGCACTCCAATCAATTTCAGCATAGAAAACTGCTTGTTTGATGTCTAGCTTCTTCAACAGACTAGGAGCAACAACGCCCATTCGTGCCAGCACCTTCTCTCCTTTTTTCCAGAGGATGGCATCGCTGTAGAACGGGTGGGTGAAGCCTTCTTCTTTGCATCCTTCGCGCAAGCCCAATCTGTCAAACACCATGGTTACTGAACCTTTGAGGTCAGCAAATTGGGTTGGTTTAGCATCGTTCTTCCAGCTTTCAGACGTCCCTTTCCCCGTTACCCAAAGGGAGAGGTATGGGGTCTCTTTAATGCTTTCGCCTGTGTCATGGTAAGTTCTGCCAAACTCAAAAGTGCGAAGGTCAGACTGCTTAAAATTGATGTTTCTTGAAATGGTCTCGAGCCCTTGGTAAAGTAATGTTTGACGCATTTGGCCAAGATCACTACTCAACGGATTCTTCATGCGAACAGCGCTGCTTGCGTTGAGTTCTGGCAGGTCGATCAGTTCTGTGTGGCTCACTTTCGTGAGTGAGTTGTTCATGATCTCCAAAAACCCACGTGAAACCAGCAAGTCTGCTAAGTTTTGATTCATTCCCTCAGCGTCTGGCTTGCGCAAGTAGGATAGGGTCGAAGTCAAACGCTCAGGCATTTCGATGTTGTTGTAGCCATAGATGCGCAATATTTCTTCGCACACATCAGCTGCTCTTGTTACATCTCTTCGGTACAACGGAGCTTTCAATAGCATGTCAGTGCCGTTGTCTTCGCCCAATTCGAAATCCAAATCAGTAAGGATGTTTTTCACTTGATCTGCAGGAATGACTTTGCCAATGAGGCTGTTCAATCGCTTCCAGTTCAAGTTGATTTCAGCCTTTTGTAAGGGCGTTGGATAAATGTCAGTGACTTCTGAAGCAATTTCTCCTCCTGCAATTTCTTCAATCAATAATGCTGCTCTTTTCAAAGCGTACAATGTTAATTCAGGATCAACGCCACGCTCAAAGCGGTAAGAAGCATCTGTGTTGAGTTGATGTCTTCGGGCTGATTTGCGCACAGATATGGTGTCGAAAACTGCACTTTCAAGAAATACTTGGGTTGTTTCTTTGGTAATTCCGCTGTGAGCGCCTCCAAAAACACCTGCGATGCACATGCCTTCTTTTTCGTCACAGATCATCAAGTCACTAGCGTCTAATTCACGGTCAACATCATCTAAGGTGACAAATTTCTCACCTGCTTTTGCCAAGCGAACGACTACCTTTTCGCCTTTGATTTTCGCCACATCAAATGCATGCAAAGGCTGTCCTACTTCGTGCAATACGAAATTGGTGATGTCTACAATGTTGTTGATCGGAGCAAGTCCGATTACTTTTAATTTGTTCTGCAACCAGTCTGGCGATGGCGCTACTTTTACATTGTTAATGCAGACTCCAGCATACCTAATGCAAGCTTCTTCGTTCTGCACTTCAACAGCAATGTTCATTGATTGATTGCGCGTTGCAAATCCATCTACTGACGGCAAGGATACTTCACCTGCTTTGATGTCTGCAAGTTCAGGAGCATTTTTCACCGCTGCGCGAAGGTCACGTGCTACGCCGAAGTGCGACATGGCATCAGTGCGGTTAGGGGTGAGTCCTATTTCAATAGAGTGGTCTGTATAGATTTCGAAATGTTCACCGGCTGGTGTTCCAGCTTTCGCCGAAGGGTCAAGCACCATGATTCCGTCATTTCCTTTTCCCAGACCGATTTCATCTTCACCACAGATCATTCCCAGAGAGGCTTGTCCTCTGATTTTTCCTTTCTTAATAACGAAAGGATCACCCTCATTCGGATAGAGTTTCGCGCCAATCATGGCAACAATAACTTTTTGGCCTGCAGCTACATTGGGAGCTCCGCATACAATTTGAAGGGGCTCCTCTTCGCCCACATTTACTTTCGTTATGTTCAGACGATCGGCATCTGGGTGCTTCCACAGATCAAGCACTTCTCCAACGATAAGTCCTTCTAGTCCGCCTTCAATGCTGACAAAGGATTCCAGTCCTTCAACTTCCAGTCCAGTGTTGGTTAATGCCTCGCTTGTTTTTTCAGGAGCCGGTGCCGCTGAATATAGATCGCGGAGCCAGTTGTACGAGATCTTCATGAATGGTGAGATTTTAAGTGAGCTAAATTAACGTAAAAAGCCAGAAGCACGAAGGATTCAGATGGGAGATTCTACACGTAATTTGTGGTGGTAAGTGGAGGCCATAGAAGGAGATGGTAAAGAAGATTAGTGAGGCTAAATTAGAATGATTCAAGACGGCAAAAATTTTCATTTTTGCGACGGTATCCATACCTTTAAATGAGTTGCTTAGGTTGCAAGTTTCGCGCTCCTGAAAAGAAGTGCAAGTAGCCATGAGCTGCGCTCTCAGGATGAGAAAGAGTTACTGTGTAAGTCACTTCACATGCGGGAAAAGTATTTGAAGACCTGAATGCAATCATCAGGCAAGAATTTAACGCTTGCACTCATTTGAACAACAACAAAACACAACCTATGAAACGGATATTAGTTCCAACAGATTTTTCTAAGTACGCATATTACGCGGCAGAGGCAGCAGCTTCAATAGCTAAGAAGACTGGTGCACGCGTATACTTGCTTCACGCTATTGAGATTCCTACCTATTCAGCGAATGACAGTTTTGGGGTAGCAGCAAATACGGCAGAAGGTCTTTTCATGTTAAAGCGCGCGAAGATGGAGTTTGAGAAGTTGATCCAACAGCCTTTTTTCAATGAGGTGAATGTGGTTGAAATTCTGCAGTGGGAGAACGTGTTCGATATCATTTCTGACAAGGCGGAGGAGCATGAGATTGATTTGATTGTGATGGGCTCTCAGGGTGCTTCCGGCGCGAAAGAGTTCTTCATTGGGTCAAATACAGAAAAAATCATTCGCACGGCGCATTGTCCTGTGCTCACGGTGAAGGAAAAGATTGAGGAGTTCGAACCGAAGAATGTGGTATTCGCATCTAACTTCTACGGCGTGTCTTCCAGAGTTTTTGCTCCGTTGATGGGCATGCTTGAATTGTTTGGGGCGAAGGTACATTTGTTAAAAGTGATCACGCCTGCGGAGTTCGAAACAACAGACTACACTGAAAAGTTGATGGCTGATTTTATAGCCAAGACCGGCGTGAAGAATTACACTACGAACATCTGGAATGATACCATGGCGGAAGATGGGATCCATGAATTTGCTGACCGAATAGGTGCAGACATGATTTCAATGGAAACTCATGGACGCACTGGTCTAGCACATTTTTTCCGTCAGAGTTTGACTGAAGATGTAGCGAACCACAGCCACCTGCCAATTCTGAGTCAGCGGATTGAATTGCCGAAAAAGAAGCGAGGGGCCATTTTCCCGTCTTAAGAGTGTGAATTGAATTTCGCCCGAGATGCGGCGCAGCTCCCGTTCATGTTTTAGGTGAAGGATTTCTGTCGTGGACACGGCGATGCAGAAAGAAGATAAATGAAAAGCTCAGTGAGAACTGGGCTTTTTTTATGGAGTTATTTCGCTGTTAATCAGCATGGTGAAAATGGTGTTGCACAAATTTTGGCCCTAGGCGTCTACTTAGTGAAGCTTTCTAATAAGCTTAGCAAAGAATGAAAAGAAGACGTCTTAATAAGATAGCCTATCGATTAACGATCGGTTTCATCAAGATTTTAGTAGAAATTGAAGACCTCCCAGATGAACAATTCTGTACTTTCTGGGGCGTATTGTACTTCATTTCATTGATCCTAGATGTTCTGAAATTATGATCGTTTTTCTAGCGAAAAACGAGATGAATAATCAGGACTCTTAATAATTAATTCTCTCAAGAGAGTGTCCGGAATAGGCAGGCGACCTCCCTTTTGGTAGAGGCTTGCGTCACTCTAAAGGGTATTGTTTTTCTTATTTCCCTGACCTATCTTGCCGGGGTTAAAAAACGAACGAAATGAAAAAAGTATTAAGTGTTTTGGCCGTGTCAATTTTAATCTTTGCTACCGGCTGCAAAAAAGAAGGATGTACAAATCAAGATGCGACAAATTATAGCTCAGAAGCTGATAATGATGATGGCTCTTGTTCTTATGAAGGAGAGGTCGTTTTTTGGTACGGAGAAAGTATTTCAGAGGGCCTTGCTAGTATTGGGTCTACTACACTGACATTCAGGGTAGACGGAGTTATTGTTGGTTCAACTGCTGCCAATGTTTTCTGGACTTCTGCGCCAACCTGCGGACAAAATGGTTCAATCACCGTTTCTATGGACCTCGGGAACGGGACAAATCTTGCGAAAAATTACAGTGTGAAGGATCAAGATGATTACGAAATTTGGGCAGGTGTTGTGAACTTTACTGCCAACACATGCACTGTTTTGGAGCTTTCTGAATAAACAAAAAGGCATTAAAAAAGGAACCCCCTCTGACTTGATCAGGTGGGGTTTTTTTTGTGTCAAATGAGTGGCAATAAAGCCCATGGTTTTGAGAGGGTAACCAGCTTTTATCTGGAATCTATTCGTTCACTTTTGTTCTTTAATTTACAAAGTAGCGCAGCTCCAGATACATCCACAAAGTTCTTCGTTACGACTACAAAGTTGTTGTTGAGGGGATTGCTTTGATTCATAGCTTCGCCGTGGGGAAAGGGCTAATCTTATTCCTATATAATAACCGCGTGCGAGGGTGAGGAGATCGGGAGTTGAAATGGAGAATCGAAACGGTAAATCGAAACATTGAATCGAAATCGACCCAATAAATCGATAGTTCCGAAAGGGGAGGTCCACTGGGACCCACCGAGACCTTGGCGGAATTGGGCCGTCTTTCCGTCGGGAATTAACATGGAGAATCGATGGCTCTTTTTATGCTCACTTTTTGTGTTTGGTGATTCCCCATGCCGGCTCTATTGCTCTTTACTCGCGTTCCAAACTCATCCACAAAGTTCTTCGTTACGACTACAAAGTTGTTGTTGAGGGGATTGCTTTGATTCATAGCTTCGCCGTGGGGAAAGGGCTAATCTTATTCCTATATAATAACCGCGTGCGAGGGTGAGGAGATCGGGAGTTGAAATGGAGAATCGAAACGGTAAATCGAAACATTGAATCGAAATCGCAATTCGAAATCGACCCAATAAATCGATAGTTCCGAAAGGGGAGGTCCACTGGGACCCACCGAGACCTTGGCGGAGTTGGGCTGTCCTTTCGGGTTTTTTAATGCTCTTTTTCGAGGTAAAATTCAGCTAGCTCCTCAGTTAATTGGAGCGCGGCTTCATAGTGCAAGTGACTGCCGTCATAAGAGCGAAAACGATTGTTGTCAAAATCAATCCACTCCACTCCAACGGCTTCTAATTGTCCCTTCAGCCTTGTTTCATTGAATCCACTCATGGAATCTTCGATGTCTGCTATTTGATTCGTTGTGGGCGAGCGATAAGCAATAACCCGAATGCTTTTGTCCTGAATAAACGCTGCAACAGTGCTTACAAATTGCGCTTGTACTTGAGGATTAACATGGTTCCCTCTGAAGGACTTTTGGTAGGACGGAATCGCGCTGGTAGAATCTTCGGGTAGTTTATGAGAGCGCACCCATCCTCCTGATCTGAAATCTTCAAAACACATGGTTTCATCAGGAATCCCTAAGGCGCTTTTTATCAATTCATCTGGTTTATAGGGCGAAAAGAATTTGAGGTATTTTGAGAGTTCCGTACCTCTGAACACTTCGAAATCAGACAATGAAGCGAAGGTGTTGAATTGCTCATTCTCCGCGCCTCGATCTGTAAAGCTATGGGGCGACAATCCGACAATCAGCGTGGCCTCTGAGCTGCAGGTATCTAGCTTGCTCAGCAGGAAATTGAGGTAATCTAAACTCCACCCAGCGCTGTTGTAGCCAAAGTTGTATGCAGAAACTCCTGTCTGCTCTTCAAAGGCTTCAGTAGCAAATCCGCAGTAGACGCGTGAATCTCCTCCAATGACCGCTGTGAATTGTTCATCTACGTGTGTTTTGCCAACCCAAAACTCCTTCTGTAATTCGCGATTTTTGAATGGCTTAGGAAGAAAGGCTTTGACGCAGACAATAAGGATGATGGCTAATCCCAAGGCGATAGGTAGTTTATGTTTGGTCTGCATCAGAATTGAAAGTAGATAAATTGTTGGCCTTCGCCCCGCAGAAAAACAATGCAGACGATGGCAAGCGCAATCACGCATACATCTAAGCCTTTAGCAAGGTACCAATGTTTCAGTTTTGGTTTTCGAAGTTTTATGTAGACCAAAACCTCAATGATAATGGCTAGGATGAGGTAGATGAGGTTGTCGAAATACGATTTGAAAAAACCCACGTTCATGTCTGAGAAACAGAAGAGCTTGTAAATAATTTGGTTTCCTTGCTCAATGTTGGTTGCTCTAAAATAGACCCATGCAATGCACACTTGAATGAAGATCAAAGGAATCAAAATGTAGGCTTTCCCAGCAAGTTTTTTGGTCCATTTCGTACTGCGTTCAAGCTGTAAAAAAACGATGTGAATCAACGCCCACATCAAGTAGGTGTAGTTCGCTCCGTGCCAGAGTCCTGAAAGAAACAGGGTGATGAGGAGCGCTAAAAATCCCATCCACATTCCTTTTTGTGAACCACCCAGTGGAATGTAAACGTAGTCTCTGAACCAGGTAGAAAGCGAAATGTGCCACTTCCCCCAGAATTCTCGCAAGCTTTTGGAGAGGTAAGGGTGGTTGAAGTTCATCTTAAAATGGTAGCCCATTAATTTAGCAATTCCTCGTGCTATAAGACTATAGCCACTGAAATCAGTGTATATCTGGAAGGCGAAAGCGATAGTGACTACCCACCAAAAGGCAGTGCCATCAAAGGGTGTTTTTCCTTGAAAAGCAGAGTCAATAAAAAAGGATAGATTATCTGCAATGACGGTTTTTTGAAAGAGGCCGAATACAATCAGTTTAACGGCATTCCACTTCTCTAGTACATTTGGGATATTGTACCGCTCAAGCTGCTTGAGCAAGTCTTTTGCCCTCACAATAGGGCCTGCAACTAGCTGTGGGAACATCGAAAGGTAGCTGAAGAAATGGAGAATGTTACGTGTTGGTTTCAATCTTCCGCGATAGACATCAATGGTATAGCTCAAGCTTTGAAACGTGTAAAAGCTAATTCCGACGGGTACAATCAATGCAAATTCGGGAATGTGATTGATGAGGTGCGTTTCGGCACCAAACCACAAGGCGACGTCGTCTAAAAGGGTGGCGAAAAACGGGGCATATTTGAATATGGAAAGTGAGCCGAGGTTGGCTAGAAGTGAAAACAGAAGCAATGGTTTTCTCCATTTTTTGCTCTTCGCCATACCAAATGCGGCAAAGTAATCAACCAGTCCGCTACCAATGATGAGAAACAGGAAACGCCAATCCCACCAGGCATAGAAGAAAAAGCTGGCTGAAGTGATAAAGATCCACCGAGGTAAGTTCTGCTTTCTGAAAAGTGGCCAAAGCAAGAAAAAAGCGAGGGCGAAAAGTAGAAATTCGATGGAGTTGAAGATCATGTTTTTTCCAAGGTAGGGAGTGAAAAAGATGCCACGAATTTAGAGGAAAATCGGCTACTGTAGCTTTCTAGGGTTTGAGGTGGTTCTACTCTGAGACATAGACCAAATTACTTTTGGGCTTCACGAAGCACTTCTGTAACATTCAGTTCTTCCTAACGTATTAGGATAAAGCATTTCCTACAAACGACTCAGACAATGACTACGCACATTTTAAGACAAGGCAATCGAATCCATCCTGAGATTCGATTTGATGCAGAGCGGAAGGAGCTGCAGATTTTGGGTTGGTCTTTTTCAGAGAATCCAAAAGAAATTTATGCCCCCGCTTTCGAGTTGTTAAACGCGATGAGAACTAATGAAATCAGGCTTGTTGTAGATCTTAAATGCTTCAATACGGCTTCAACAAAATGTTTGGTTGAATTGATTTCAACTATCAAAGCGAATAACATTGGTTCTTCAGATTCTGACTTAGTTACATGGGGCTTTGATGAAGAAGATCCAGAATCAATGGAGTGGGGTGAGGACTTGGAAATGGTCACAGGAGTGCGCTTTAGCTACAAGCCTTCCAGGACCATCACACGTATCGCATCTTACTAGATAAATTTTCAATTCAATGAAATCTTTTGGAACAAAATTAGGGCACTTTGTGCTTTTTGGCGTCCTCTTCGGGATGTGTTTTCCATTCATTGCCTTTGCAATTGGATTGGGGGAGTTAGGGGAGCCATTTTCAATTGAGGGTGTTATAAGCTTGCACCATGAAAGCAATCTTTTCTACATCATTGATATGACCCCGGTGCTCTTAGGTGTGCTGTTTTTCATCATAGGGAAGTACTCCCTTGTTCAACTGCGTTACCTAAAAAGGTTGTCGGTTTTTGAAAGAGAACTGCGCGAATCTGAGTTTGTGCCGCGTCAGAAAATAGCTTTAAGAAAAATCAGATTGCACTATGTTAAGACGTTTGTAATAATCGGCTTTGTATTCGTCTGTTCAATGGTCGTTTTGCTCTTTCATTTCAACTTCGCCAATGCGGCCAGCAATGATCTTGCGCTGCTAAATTCTGATTCAAAGGATGCGGTTTCAACGTTAGCAATTGAAGCTTATAGACTTGAGTTTGAATCGCTAATCGAAGTGCAGAGGAACGCATCAGACAGGGCCATCTTCATTGTGGCGTTTGTGACACTTTTCATGCTGTCTCTGTTCGTTTATTCCCATTTCAAAATCTTCTTCCCAAACTTCGTTGACTTGCAGAAAGGGATTTTTGAAAATACTGCTGCGCGAAAAATGATTGGTAAGCAAGCCGAAGAATTGAAGAAGCATTCTTTCGCCAGTGCAAACTCTGGAACGGCCATGTGCACTTTAGATGACCAGGGAAAGGTAGAATGGGTGAATGATGTCTTTCAGAAGTCTTTTGTTGCCGAAGAATTAAAAGTGTCTATGCCGTTCTTGGAGCAATTTGAGCAGCGCCTAGTAAATGCGCAGATTTCAATTGAGTTGAGAGAGGCGCTTGAACAAAAAAAGGAATATAAAGGATTGGTAGAGCTGCTTTCTGATAACAGCGAACGCACCTTTTTTCACATGACCATAGAACCCTACTCGAATGATATGGGTGTGTTCTTAGGCTATTTTGTGCTTCAGAACGATGTTACAGAATTAGTTTTGGCCCAAAAAGTAAATGATGATCTATTAAGAAGGCTTCAACAGAACCTCGAAGCGGCGAAAGTCATTCAAAAGAATTTGTCAGAACGAAGAGACTTAATTCGTAATTTCTTTGGTGAATCATTTGTCGTTAATCGCCCGCTGCAAGTACTTTCAGGTGATTATATCTGGTTTCGAAAGCTGGATGAAAATACGGCGTTGATTTGTTTGGGTGATTGCGTTGGTCACGGTGTTGCAGGATCACTTTTAGCAAATTTATACAGCCAATTCTTAGACGAGATTACCGAAGATGAACTCAGTCCAGATAAGATCCTTATCCAATTGGATCAAAAAATGAAATCACACATGGATTCGCAGAGCCATAAAGGGTTAGAGTATACGTGTGAAGCCGGATTGCTAAAGATCAATAAACATTCTCGTGAGGTGCAATTTGCCGGTTCCAATACGGAGCTCATTCTAAATGACGGAGATGTGAGCATGGTGAAATCAGAACGTTTTGGAGTTGGTTCTAGCCATTTTCAAGAGCAGCCGGTATTGAAAACATTCGAGCTTAAGCCAGATAGTTGGGTCATTCTTTCTTCTGATGGTTTGAAGAACATGGTGAATTCTAACAGCCAACGCCTAGGACGAAATGGAGTGACAGAATTATTAAGGGAAACACTTAGACCTTCTGGAAAGGCTTATTCTGAACTTGTTAAGCTTGCTATTGACAAGTTCAATTCAAACTCTTTTCAGAATGATGATATCCTGATCGCAGGAGTTAAACTATAAACTACTCAGATAATGAATGAATTCGTATTTAGCCCCAATGCTGCAGACTCTCTCCGCAGCAATGAGCCAGAATTAAGATTTGTAGGCTCCGTCAAAGAAGAGCACATTCCCTCGCTTGTTGACCTTTGCAAGGGAATTGCGAAGGACTTTGGTATTGCCAAAGCCAAAATGAATCGGCTGGCAAGATTGTGTGTTGAGGTATTGCAAAATGCCGCACGACACGCGTCCAAAGAATCTGATGACATGGTCTCAATCATGGTGTACACTCATTGTGATGATTTGATTTTGGTTTGTCGAAATACAGCAACAATAGGTGATGCACTTAAAGCACAGGATATTCTTGGTGAGCTCAGTTTGCTTGATCCTGAAGAGATTAAAAAGCATTTTAGGACCTCTTTAGATAAGGCTACATTAAGTGATAAGGGAGGCGCCGGACTTGGTCTCATTGACATCGCCTACAGAGCAGGGGAGGTTCCAGATTTTGAAATCCTTCCGCACCATGATGAGGCGTTGTGCAATTATTCCATTCGAACGCGTTTGAGCTTAAGCTAGCAGAGTTATTAGCTACCTACTCTTACTTTCGGTTCTCCATTGACGAACTCAAATGTAATTGGGAGAATAAAATTACTGGGGATGGTTTGATTGGAGCGCTCAGCAGGCTGCCACAAGGGCATCTTCCACATGCATTCAAGTGCTGCCCGGTCTAGGAAATACTGCCCGCTTTCAACTACTTCAACATCGCGAACAAGTCCACCCTCATCTACCTTAAAGGAGATCTTTACAACACCCTCTATGGTCTGTTGTACGGCTTCCTTTGGATAAATCGCATTGCTGCTCACAAAGTCTAAAAGCTTGTTATAACCTCCGGGATACTGGGCAGACTTTTCAATGCGTCCTTTTTGAGCAAAAGTAGAAGCGTCTGGGTATACCCGATCTGCACGTGCACTTCCGTCATAATTGAAGCGTTTCCAAATTCCACATTTTTTACCAAGGTTGAATTCTCCTTCAGATTCTGACTGTCCGTTCCTGTAAAAATAAAGGAACTTCCCATGTTCTGTTTTTAAGGAGTTATCGAAATAGCTCCCTTCCATCTTCACCTTCCCTTGGAGGTAGTAAACAATAACTCTGGCTCCACCGCCAGGCAAGAAGTCAACAGTTCTGTAATACGAAGCATCTACCTCAGAGGTAGTCACTTCATAGGAACTGTTCATGTAGGTTCTGCTGTTTTGACTCCATGCTGATAAACTCATCAGAAGGGCAAAGACAATAGATAGATTGTTTTTTGTAAGTATTCTATTCATTCCAAGTCGAAGTTGGATTCTCAAAAGTCTAAGATATTTCGATTTTTTTTGATGTTTTGAACACCGCCTCCGAAGTTATCAACAGTGCAATCAATAGAACTATGTTGTAAATTTGCCACATGGATGTACAATTCGAGATGGAATGGCGTGCTGTAGTGAACCGAATCACGCAGCAATTTGGAGAAGACATTGACCTGCAAGGAATCCTTTACATAATAGGGGTTCAAGAGCTTGGCCAAGGTTTTCAGAAATTCAAAAAAGACGAAAAAGTAAACCTGATGCACATTGCTATTTGCACCCTATTAGAGCCTTATGGATACTATGAATTCCTAGGAAAGGACGAAGACAGTTGGCCGCATTTTAAGCGCAATCAAAAATTGCCAAATCTGAAGGCTCAAGAACAAGAGGTACTTATAAAGAGAGCTATAGTGAGTTACTTTCAAGCGATGGACGAGCTTGAGCTGCCATCAGAGATGAATTGACTACTCGATCGTTAATGACTCCTCGTTGGTCTCCTCTTCCTCAATCTTAATGATTCCTTGTCCGTACAATGCGCCTTTTTCAGCCTCAATGTCTAACACAACAAAACCGGCTTGGCCTTGCTTGTAAAAATCAGAGAAGTTAAAGGATACCCTTCCAGATCCATTCGTAACTTGAGTTGTGTCAAAACGAATTTCACCAATTTGGTCAGCGTCTACAGATCCAACAGCATAGAGTCTAACTGTTGCTCCGCTAACGGGTGAGCCGAATGAATTCACAACACGAACGGTTGCAATGGTCTCTTCAACTTTGTCACAAGAAAAGAGGGTGATTGCTATAAAAGCAATAAATAAGACACCTAAACGCTTAATTTGTCTTTCCATCATGGGTCAGAATTGTTAATTTCGCTCGCTCGGGTTATTGAGCCAACTACAAAAAAACAAAAAAAAACGATGAAAACACCGATTTTACTCTTTCTTGGCGCATTTTCCTTTGTTATCCTTGGAAGCAGCTCAGGATGTACAGAGACAAGTTCAAGTTCAAACACGACAATTGAAGAGGCTGTTGAAGCGAAAGTAACCCCAATTGAATCTGCCGAAGAGGCAGAGGATGTAACAGTTGAAATAGATAAGAGAACAAAAAATATGCACGTAAAAATTTCTACCCAGTTCGGAGACATGGTTGTAAAACTATACGATGAAACTCCCCAGCACAGAGACAACTTCGTTAAGTTGGTTAAAGAAGGATACTACAATGACCTCTTGTTTCACCGTGTGATGAATGCATTTATGGTGCAAGGTGGTGATCCAGATTCCAAAGGAGCGGCCATCAATGTGCAACTTGGAAGCGGCGGTCCCGACTACAAAATACCAGCTGAATTCAATGACGCTTTTACACATAAAAAAGGCGCACTTGCTGCAGCACGTCAAGGTGATCAGATGAATCCAACAAAGGCTTCTTCTGGGAGTCAGTTCTACATCGTGCAAGGAAGGCCTTTCAATGCGGCTGACTTGCTGAAGCTAGAAGGTCAGCGCAATTATGGTAAAGACAGCACAGAATTTTTCAAATACACTGATGCCCAAATTGAAGACTATACCGCATTGGGTGGTTATGCTCCGTTAGATGGGGAATACACTGTTTTTGGTGAAGTAGTTGAAGGATTGGATATTATTGATTCAATCGCTGCCGTTCCAACCATGAGGGGTGACCGTCCGAAAGAGGATGTCAAAATGCAAATGGAGATTGTAAAGAGAAAATGAAAGACCGCATACAACAATTGATGGAGGAGGTGAAGAAGGCTTCTCCCAGCAATGCAGATGCCATTGAGGCTTTTCGCATCAAATACTTGGGGCGAAAAGGGGAGTTGAAATCTCTTGCTGATGATTTTAAAGAGGTGGCCAATGATCAGAAACGTGAAGTTGGCCAGCTTCTCAATGCCCTCAAAAAGACGATCACCGAAAAGGTGGAAGAACTGAAAGCGGCAGGAACAGAAGAGGTTCAAAGCACTTCTGGAGAAGACTTGACGCGCCCACACGGTGATTTGCCGCTTGGTGCGCGTCATCCAATTTCAATTGTTCGTGGCGAAATTTTAGACATCTTTTCACGCATCGGTTTCACAGTGGCTGAAGGGCCAGAAGTGGAAGATGATTGGCACGTGTTCAGCGGGTTGAATTTTCCGCCTGAGCACCCTGCGCGTGACATGCAGGATACATTCTTTGTAGAAGGGGTTGATCGCCTTCTGCGTACGCACACTTCTTCAGTGCAAGTGCGTGAAATGGAACACCGTGATCCACCTATTCGCATCGCAATGCCAGGTCGTGTGTTTAGAAATGAAGCCGTTTCTGCCCGCTCACACTGTGCGTTTCACCAAGTGGAAGGGCTTTACATTGATAAGGATGTGTCTTTTGCTGATTTGAAGCAAACGCTGCTTTATTTCGCACAAGAGTTCTTTGGTAAAGCCAAAATTAGACTTCGTCCTTCTTATTTTCCATTCACTGAGCCGAGTGCTGAAATGGATGTGTATTGGGGACTTGAAACGGAGACTGATTACCGCATTACGAAGGGTACAGGTTGGCTTGAAGTGCTAGGGTGTGGAATGGTAGACCCAAATGTGTTAAAAGCGTCAGGGATTGACCCTGAGGTCTATTCTGGATTCGCTTTTGGAATGGGAATCGAACGCATTGCGATGTTGCGGTATCAGATTGGTGACCTGCGTATGTTCTTTGAAAACGATGCACGCTTCCTCAAACAATTTACGGCTGTTAGTTAAGATTTGGTAGGTGAAAAGTGAGCTTGGAGCCGAGGTTTTCTTCTGTGTCAAGTTTCACTTTCGCCTTGATCTTTTCACCGGCTATTCGCACCAAATAAAGGCCTAGTCCTGCGCCAGTTGATTTGTGGGTTCCTTTCACAAACATATCAAACACCTTGTCTCTTACCTTCTCTGGAATGCCTACCCCATTGTCTTCTATTGACAAGGTAGCACCCTCATGGTCTGTCTGAATTGATACACGACAGTAATCATCATGCGAGCCTTTTTTGTATGCAATTGCGTTTGTGATGGTCTGCTGAAGTATGACTTTCAATAGCTTAAAATCGCTAAAGAAGGCCCCGCTTTCCTCTATATTCCAACTCATTTGCAAGCCTTCAATGTTGGCCAACTCTTTCTCTACAATTTGGTAGCGCAATTTGTTGAAATCAATTTGCTCAACCTTAATGTCTACCTTTTTGTAGTCAACGGCGCGGGAGAGGTTGACCAAAATATCATCCATCTGATCAGTACAAGATAAGATCAAACCCAAGTATTTCTTTGTGCTGGCGTTGTGCTCTTCCTTTTCAAGTAGACGAAGCAGACTTTTAATGCTGGTTAATGGCGTGCGGAGATCGTGAGAAGACTTGTAAATGTATGTGTTCAGCTCTTTATTCGCTTTTCTGAGCTCGCGCGTTCTCTTGTAAACCTTCCATTCGAGCACCTTGCTTAATTTCCGTTTCTGTGTGAACTCTCTGAACAGAAGAATGAACAGAATCGTAAAGAAAACCGTTCCTATAATGAGTGCGTTTTTGAGTATGTTCCGCTCTCCTATCTCTTCAATGGTGCGAAGGTCTTCTAATGTTCGAACCCGATTTTCCGTGTCAAATCCGTTTGTTCCGAACTCTCTTTTCGCCAAGCGTAAATCAACTAAATTATTGACTTCATTCAGGCTGTCTGCAATGTGTAAAGCAACAAAAGCTTCTTCATACCGCGCTCTGCTTGAAAAAAACAACGACTTTCTTCGTTCTATGATCTCTAACCATTGTTGATCCTGAAGCTTCTGCGCGAGCTGACTGGCATCTAAAAAACTTAAAAGTGCTTGTGTATCTCTTGCCGCGGCATCATAAAGTTCTGCTAGCTCATAAAGCAAAGGAAGGCCCTGCTTCGGCGGGATCTCATCCAAGTATTCTCTGGCTAGTTCCATGTATTTCAGCGCCTGGAAGAAATTTTCTTCTTTTCTAAAGTGAAATGAAAGTCGTGTAAGAAAGCGTACCGTTTGTGATGCAGATCCTGACTGGACAGCCAAGTCAGCTGCTTCTTTCGCTAAAGTGATTTCTTCGCGTGAGCGGCCTTCAGTAGAGTAGGTAAGAAGAATGAATTCTATGTTGTTCAGACGCTCCTCCTGCATCCCATACGCCTCATAAATGGCATTCGCGGCTTCTAAATTGGCCCGCACAGAATCCATTTCAACTATAGAGAAGTGTACTTTCCCCAATTCCTCAAATGCCAATGCTTTGCGCATGGGGTCAAGGTCTTGACGGGTAAGTATTATACGGAGCAAGGTCTCAGCCATTTCTGCCTCTCCTTGTTTTCCGTGAATAATAGCGGTTTTGAACTGAGCAGTCAGCGCGTCTTTAGCGTTCCCTGTTTTCTCAAAAGCTCTAAGGGCAAGCGAGTAGTATTCAATAGACTTCTTAAAGCTTTTTTGCTCGTAGTAGATCTCACCTGCATTGAGCGCAGCCTCTCCGCGGAGCTTTTGGTCTGTGCTTTTTTCTAGCACCAGATTGTATGACTGTATTGCCTGAACAGGATGTTCTAATGATTGGTGCGCTTTACCGCGCTTTAGTATTACCGCATCTTCTTCTTCTGCTAACGTGAGCTGAAGAAAGAGCTGATAATCTTTCACTTTCCACGCTGAATCTGCCTTGAGTTCAAGGTTATCTGCCCCAGATGAAAATCCAGGAATCAAGAACAGCAGATAAAAAATGAAGTATCGGATCACAGATAGAAAAGTTAGCGAAGTTTAAGTTATTATGTTAGAGTTAGGTTCCTAGTAGGAATTGTCTGATTTAATGCGTTTGTTTCAATTCATTCATGGTCTCCAAGGCAGCAGTGAGCAGATCAATGCTGCCCTTGACGTCTGATTTATGTACCATCTCAATTACTGAATGAATGTGTCTGGTTGGAATCGATATGGCACCAGTGATTGCTCCTCCAGCGGTCATTCGCTGGATTCCAGAGGTGTCAGTTCCTCCTGCTGTGAGTATTTCAGGCTGCCATGCAATCTTGCGCTTATCTGCCGTTTGCTTTAGAAACGAAATCATTCGAGGGTCACAAATTGCACTCGCGTCCATGATCTTAATCGCTGTGCCTTCTCCAAGAGTAGTCACTTTCTCATGCGCGCCAGAACCTGGTGTGTCAAATGCAATGGTGGTGTCAAGTCCTAAACCAATGTCTGGCTGTAGCTGCAAAGTAGCCACTTGTGCGCCTCTTATTCCAACCTCTTCCTGAACAGTGAAAACACCATAGACATCGTAGGCTGGCTGCTTCATGTTTTTCAATGTCTCAATTAAAATGAAGACGGAAACGCGGTTGTCTAGTGACTTGCAATTCACACAGTCACCCATTTCTACGAGTGATCGCTTTCGTGTAACCGGACTCCCAATAGGGACTAATTTCTTTGCCTCTTCGGCTGTTAGTCCTAAGTCAATGAAGTAGTCACTTATTTTTGGTGCTTTCGTGCGCTCTTCAGGGGCCATGATGTGGATAGGCTTCGATCCCATTACTCCAATCAAATCTTTTTCGCCATGAACAATTACACGCTGAGAGGTAAGGGTTTTTGGATCGAAACCTCCCAAGGTGTGAAAACGGCAGAATCCGTTGTCATCAACGTGGGTAATCATAAAGCCAATCTCATCCATGTGAGCGGCAACCATGACTTTTTTTGATTCTTTTCCTTTTTTAAAGGCGGTGACATTCCCCATGTTGTCTACTGTTACAGCATCAACATAAGGACTCACTTCTTTAATGATTAAATCTCGAATTTTGCCTTCGTAGCCAGGTACACCGGGTGTTTCGCAAATCCGAGACAAAAGTTTTATATCCAAAGACATACGCGTATTGATAGGGTAATCAAATGTAGTGCGCAATTGTGCTTTGAATTTGGACGAGCAGGGCTTTGTGTTACCAATAGAACGTTAATAACATGGCCTCTAGAGCTGAAGACGATCTCTTCTTATTGGCTTGCTCGGAATCGAAGCCTATAGTTTTACTGCTCGAAGTGCTGTTTATGGTCACTTTGGCACCGGTCCTTACAGGAGTTATTTTAAAAAAAAGGATGAGGAGAAGGGGGCTTCTGGCAAGCGTTAGGCCCCAAGGAGATGGCTATTCGTGGTAAATTACTTCCATGACCGTTTGCCCTACTTTCTGCAACGTTTCTTTGCTAATAATGTCCATGTTATCCTGGTGCGTATGGTGAAAAGCACCGTAGCCCATTGGTAAAATGTTAACATGGTAATGTACAATGTTAGCAGATGGGATTCCTGCTCCTTGCGTCACAAAGTAGTTGTCATCAATGGTTTGTGGAGTTACATCGTCTCTAAATAAATCTGAATAGCCCAATTCTTTTGCTGCTTTCCAAACTTTGTTTACAATGCTAGGCGAAAGGGCCATAGAGGTTCCTTCTTTATTGAAAACGGCGTTTTTAGCACCAACCATGTCCAGAAGAATACCATACTTAGCGCGGTAGCCCGGTTTGTGCTTATTAGCAGCCCAATACTGACTTCCCAGACACCAGTCTGTGTAGTCTCCATCTTCCATCCATTCTGGCGTACCGTAATCTTCAGTGTCGAAGAAAATGATATCTATGCCCACATCTGGCGGTGTGTCTGCCAAATGCCGAGCCACTTCCAGTAAGACGCCAACTCCAGAGCCACCGTCATTTGCGCCGTCAATCGGGTCGGTAATTCGAACAGTGTCTTTATCTGCAAACGGACGCGTATCCCAGTGAGCGTAAAGGAGAACACGTTTTTTTAAATCAGGTTTGAATTGTCCAATGACATTTTTCATGTTCAAAGGGGTTCCGTCAAATGCCGTAACAACCGCTTGTTGTACAATCACATCTGCGCCGTATTCCGTCAGTTTAGTACTCAAGTAATCTGCACACTGGGCATGCGCGACTGTATTCGGAACGCGTGGACCAAAAGCCACTTGTTCTGCCACAAACTGATAGGCTGAGTCTCCATCAAAGACAGGGACATCAACCACTTTTTGCGGTTCGTAAGTGATTTTCTTGTGCGTTGTTGCGTCATCTGTGCAAGCCACGAACACCGTAACAAGAAGTAATATTGGGAGGAGTTTATGCGTCATGTGACCAGGTAGTACCTTCTTTAGAGTCTTTTATTTGAACTTTCATGTCTGACAACTGATCACGAATTTTATCAGCTGTGCCCCAGTCTTTGTTCGTTTTTGCGTCTGATCTCAATGTGAGGAGCAATTGCATCAACTGATCTGTTAATTCATCATCAGATCCTGCCGCTTTTGCCTCATCGTCGAAACCAAGAACACTGTAAAAGAACGAATTAAATGTCTCTTTTAGTAGAACAAGATTGGCTTCGTCAATTGCAACCTTTTCAGCTGCGGCAGAGTTGATCACTTTTACGCCGTCAAACAAGACCGAAATGAGAATCGGGGTGTTGAAGTCATCATTCATGGCATCAAAACACTTTTGTGTCCATGCTTTTGCATCAAAATCGCTTGTTCCACTAGCGGTAAGTGATTCCATCGTCTTTTTGGCCTCTACCATGCGTTGGAAGCCTTTTTCACCAGCCTGCAATGCTTCATTTGAGAAGTCAAGTGTGCTGGAATAATGCCCTTGGAGCATAAAGAACCGAACGGTCATGGCGCTGTATCCGCGTTCTAGAAGCTTATGATTTCCGGTAACAAGTTCTTCTGGTGTAAACCCGTTTCCTTCAGATTTACCCATTTTCTTGCCATTCACGGTCAGCATGTTTCCGTGCATCCAATAGTTTACCGGCTCTTTACCTGTAGCACCAACGTTTTGAGCAATTTCACATTCGTGGTGCGGGAATTTCAAATCCATTCCGCCACCGTGAATGTCAAACTGCTTACCTAAGTACTTCGTACTCATTACTGAGCATTCAAGATGCCAGCCGGGGAAACCCATTCCCCAAGGAGAAGGCCATTGCATTAAATGTTCTGTTCCCGCTTTTTTCCACAGCGCGAAGTCCAATCCGTCTTGTTTTTCGTCTTGGCCATCAAGCGCACGTGTATTTGAAATCAGGTCTTCAATTTTTCTTCCTGAAAGTTTTCCGTAGCCGTAATCTTTATTGAATTTTTTCACGTTGAAATACACGCTTCCGTTCACTTCATAGGCAAAGCCCCGATCAATAAGTTGCTTGATCATTTCAATCTGCTCAACAATGTGGCCTGTAGCTGTAGGTTCAATTGAAGGGGGCAAGATGTTGAACATGCGCATCACATCATGGAAGTCATTCGTGTATTTCTGAACTACTTCCATTGGCTCAAGATTGTCTAACCTGGCCTTCTTCGCAATCTTATCTTCCCCTTCATCAGCATCACCAACTAAATGACCTACATCAGTGATGTTCCGAACGTACCGCACTTGATAGCCCAAAAAGCACAAGTAACGGTAGACCACATCAAACGTTAGAAATGTACGCACATTCCCCAAATGAACATTGCTGTAAACTGTTGGGCCGCAGACGTAAAGACCTACAAAAGGGGGGTTCAAAGCTTTGAATTGTTCTTTTGCCCTGCTAAGGCTATTGTAGATCGTGAGCGTTTGCTCCTTGAGATGTTCGTGTTGCATGGTACAAAGAAAACAATTTCGTCTTTTTAAGGACTGGTTTTGAGAAATGAATGCAAGAAAAAACCGCTCTCTCTCAAGAGCGGTTTTGGTTTAGGTAAATTAGACTTTATTTGGTTATAGTAGTAGTTCTTATTCTGTGGGGTCTTCAATTACTCCTGTTCCGATGTACTTTCCGCCCTTGTAAATTTCTATTCTCACAAGAATTCCCTCGGTACTATAGCGGTACCATTTCCCATCCCAGAGTCTACCATTGTTGAAGTTTCCAACTTGCGTAATTTGCTGGTTGGCATCATACAATACGTTGTGACCGTCTGGCTCAAAGCTGTAGGCTACGTTTGGCTTATCAGGTGTTGATTGTGATTCAACATTAGGCTTTTTAATGGGGTCAGCTTTTGGAGTAGTTTTCCTTGTTTGCTGGTGTGATTTAATGGTGCCGTCAACGGTCACTCCACCGGTAAACTTTCGAGACTCTTTTAAGTCGCCATTTTCGTAATACCGCTTGTATTCGCCTTCCTCTTTTCCATTCTGAATAACCACGTCCAAAGCAAGTTGTCCGTTTTCATAGAAATATTTTTGCTGACCATTGCGTTTGCCATTGTCTGCAAAAAAGAATGCTTGTTGGGGCTGTCCATTAGAATAATAGCGTTTGAAATCACCTACATTCTTGTTGCGATGCCATGTACTTGACTCTTCCAATTGACTATTTTCATAGTAAATGGCATAGGCGCCGTAAGGGCGGTTTTTTGAATAAGTGATTTCGCTGCGAAGGTTTCCGTTGGAATGAAAACGTTTCCATGTACCTTCTTTCAAGTTGTCTAGGTATTCACCTTCTTCAACAGTGTCATTTGGACCAAAACTGTCTTCGTCAGACATGTATCCTTTGATGATCCAATATCCTTGGCGCATGCCATTATTATCAACCTGATTTAATTCTTGCTCGGAAGATCCGGACGCAAGAACGCTCAATAAGACGCAGAGCGACAGCAAAAGTGCTTTTGGAGCTAGGTTGTTTTTAGTAGTCATTTTCTTTGGTATTGGCATGAACCTGATACCTTCTACTACGAAAAACAATTTATAAGGTTTCAGTCACACCTTTTTTTTTAGCAATTTCTCTGAGCATCACTTCAGTCAATGCTGAAAGATCAAACTTGGCCTTCCATCCCCAATCTTTATTGGCTACATCATCATTTATGCTTGATGGCCAGGAGTCTGCAATTTTCTGACGAAAATCTGGAGCATAGTTGATTTCAAATGAAGGAATCTGCGTACGAATGGCCGCCGCAATTTCTACAGGGGTAAAATCCATTCCGCTAATATTGTATGAAGAACGAACTGAGATGTCTTCTGAAGGTGCTTGCATGAGATCAATTGTTGCATTGATGGCATCTTCCATAAACATCATAGGCAAGCGTGTATCTTCTTTCAAGAAGCAAGTGAAGTTTTGATTTTCAAGTGCTTGGTGAAAGATATCTACGGCGTAGTCAGTTGTGCCGCCGCCTGGTGCAGATTTATAACCAATCAGTCCCGGGTAGCGAATGCTTCTTACATCTACTCCGAAATTTTGCTGGTAATATTCACACCATCTTTCTCCTGCCAGTTTAGAGATGCCATAAACTGTGTTAGGCTCACAAACGGTTACCTGTGGCGTATTGTCTGCTGGTGTTGAAGGGCCGAAAACCGCTATGGATGACGGCCAGAATACCTTCTTGATAATGCCTGCTTTCGCTAGGTTTAACACATTGAAAAGCCCCACCATATTTAAGTCCCAGGCCTTTTCAGGTTGCTGCTCTGCGGTTGCAGAAAGCATTGCAGCAAGTAAATAAACAGTGTCAATTTTTTGACGTTCTACAACCTCTTTGAGCTGCTGCTCATTAAGTATGTTAAGGTGTTCAAAGGTGAATTCAGCCAGGGCTTCGTTCGTTGGTAGACGGATGTCTGCGCCCACAACGTTTTGATTGCCATTAAGTTCACCGAGTTTTAGAATCAATTCTGTTCCAATTTGGCCAGATGCTCCAATTACAAGCGAACGTTCATTCGTATCTGAATTTTCCATAGAGGTTCTGCGTTAGGTCATTTCTCTCGCGTCACAAATGTAATCAAAGACCATGAAATTTTGTTCGATTGGGGTGCACTACAAACTCAACTTTTCTTTGAACTTTACCGCTTGACGTCTTGAAATCTCTACTTCAGCCCCCCCTTCTAAGGTTACTTTTAAACGGCCGTTAAACCAGGTATCTACCTTTTCAATCATTTCTAGATTAATAACTTGCTGCCTGTTCGCCCTAAAATAAATAGTGGGATCTAGGCGCTCTTCTAGCTGGTTCAATGAACGCAGGATCAAAGGTTTATTGCCTTCAAAAAAAACCCTGCTGTAGTTGCCATAAACCTCAAACATGCGAATGTCCCCAAGTCGTACAAGCCAACATTTGTCACCATCTTTAACGAAAACACGCTTGTCTACACTCAAGAATTCCCCTTCAGCATGCTTCGCTTCCTGTTCCCGCTCTTCTTGTAAACTGTTTTGAACTTTGTCTAGCGCTAAGGCCAAACGTTCTGGTTTAAGTGGTTTTAGTAGGTAGTCTAAGGTGTTGTATTCAAATGCTTTGATGGCATACTCGTCATACGCGGTAGTGAAAATCACATGCGGAACTGACTCCAATTGCTCAAGCAGGTCGAAACCTGTTTTTCCGGGCATATGGATGTCAAGAAAGAGGATGTCTGGATCCAATTCTGCTAAGGTGCTTAACGCATCATCAACATTGTCTGCTTCGCCCACAACCTCTATTTCAGGATGGACTTCAAGCATGGTTTTAAGTTCTAGGCGCGCCAATCGTGAATCTTCCACGATCATTGCTGTTATTGCGGTCTTACTCATATGGTAATCGTATTCGTGCCGTTACTAAATCGTTTTCTTGGCTAATATGCAGGCTGGCTTGGTCTCCATAAATAATTTGCAACCTCCTGCGTATGTTCGGTAGGCCAATGCCATGGCTGTCGCTTCGCTTTGAGTCAGTGCTCCATTTTCCGGAGTTGCTGACTTCTAAAATAAGTTGATTCCCTTCTTTTCGCGCAGCTACAAAAACGTCTCCTCCCTTAACACTGCTGCTAATTCCGTGTTTGACGCTGTTTTCAACCAAGATCTGAATAATCATTGGGGGAATCTGAATTTCGTTCAATGAACTGTCTATCTCAAATTGATAGCGCAGCTTCTCTTCGAACTGAATCTTATTCAAATCTAAGAAGTCTCTCACTACCGCAATTTCTTCGCGCAGCGGTACAACTCTTTTTTCTGAATTGGTCATGCTATAGCGCAGCAGGTCTGATAATTTGGTGACCATTTCTCTGCTTCGCGAAACATCTTCAAGCATCAACGCACGTATGTTGTTGAGCGAATTGAACATGAAATGCGGATTAATCTGTCCTTTCAATGTGTTCAATTGTGCATCTCTTGCCGCGGCCTCTGATTTATAACGCGCCACCCTAGCGGTTTGGGCAATAGTGAAGTAGTGGTATGCGAAGTAAAAGAGACTCCACAGTAGCACCAAGAATAAGTTGTTTAGAAATGACACAATGAGCTGCACCAATTCAAAAGAGCTTGACTGTGTTTCACTGACTGAGTCAATCACCAATTGAACAGACAAGAATAAGACGGTCCACGTTAAACTTGTGATTAAACTCCCCATGAAAATGGGCAATACCAGGCGCTTGGGCTCACGACTAATCCAATCATTTTTCTTGACGTATGCTCTGTACAAGCTCGTTGTAACGAAGCCAAAACCAAAGACAGCAAATGCCAGTGCGATTTTGCTCCAGAGGAAGGAAGCCTGAAGAAAATTGGCCACCAAAATAACGAGGAGAAAGAGTCCCCATCCGCCGAGTTGGAAGGCCCAAAATGGACTTTTAGGCTCGATGTCGTCTTCTGTATTGGTGGTCAAGGTGGTCAATTTTTAGCAGTTGATTTTACGATCCAATTTGTGACGAAAGTTAGAACTTCAGGAGAAATGGTTTGCTCCAATTTTCCATACAAATCTATTCTTCCGTCTTCCGTTTCCTGCAAAAGGTGGTTGTGGTTTTTAAAGGTGTGAAAAGTGCCTTGGGCATTGCCCCCTCTTCTGAGCGCAAATTGAATTGCCCTGAGGTTAGCACCCGCGGCCACTTGCAGGTCTTTATCGCCGTTAATGGCCAAGACAAGACACGTTGTTTTTTCCCAGTAATCAGCTGGGTCAGTGGTCAAGAGTGTCCGCATCCATTGGGTGTTGATGCTGCTGTTGAAGAGCGCAGCTATTTCTTTACTTGTGCCTAGGGAAGGCTCTTTTTGCCATGTTTCATCAATGGTTTTGTAAATGGCCTGCGCAGTAGCAGCGCTGTCTGGAGTACCAATGGCAATGTCAAAAAGAGCCATGGTCTTTTGGGTTTCAGAACGCGCCGCTTCAATTGTAAGTCCAGCCTCCACCCGCATGTCAATGTTTTGAGCCTCAAGAACTGCTCTTCCATCTTTCCCCATTCCAGCCAAGGAAACAAGGAAGTCTATGCGTTCAGGCATCGCACCTATGATTGAAGCAATCAGTCCGCCTTCGCTGTGTCCCATCAGCCCAACTTTACTAGAGCTAAATTCTTTTCGCGAAAGCAAATAATCAAGCGCAGCGCGCGCATCATTGGCGAAGTCAAAAGAAGTTGCGGTGGCGAAATTCCCTTCGGAAGCGCCAACGCCTCGGTCATCATACCGCAAACAAGCAATGCCATTTTGGGCTAAATAATTAGCCCATACCCAAAACGACTTGTGATCTAGAATTTCGCTGTTTCTGTCTTGTGGGCCTGATCCCGAAACCAAAACTACCACCGCTTTAAGGGCGGTCTTTGGGGTGGTCAATGTGCCAGCAAGGTTGAACTTTCCATTCTTTGAAGGGAAGGTCAATTCCTCCACTGCGTAATCAAAGGGCGGTTGAGGGGTTTGCGGACGGGTCGGCTTAATGGCCTCTAAGCGTTCGCGTTGCAAAGAAATTGGATAGCTATTTCCGCTTTGGAAAATTTGCCCATCAATGGTATTCCCATCAACAATGTAGGTACCTTCAAAACGAAGGTCGAGGTCAGGAACTTTGAAGCGCAAGACGCCCTCTTCCAAATCAATCGCATCTAACACTTTCGCCCCTGATCCTTGATCTGGACTTTGCATGGTCCCTTCAAATCCGTTGGTGGTTTCAGTAAATTCTAATTCGAGTCGCATGGTGCGTCCCATCAGGTCAGCATAGCCATTCCAGAAGCCTGAAAGCATTTGAGCAGAGCCCATTGAACAGCTGAAAAGAAGCAAACCTACAAGTGAAAATTTCGAGAAACGAACCATAAACTGAAAGCTTTAGAGCAAGGTACTACTTAGTTAATGATGCAGGATTTCCTTTTTATGCGAATGGGCATTGAATAGGGGTGAATGGGAAACCAAAGTGATTGTGGTTCATAAACTGATGTCGTCATTCGCTTTTCACAACGGCATTTTCTCTATTTTTCGAAGATCTAAATAACCTGCAAGTGATTTTTAGTCTTTCCGTCAGCCAAAATGATGATGGCCCTCTTTCTGAAAAGGAATACCGAACGTATTTCGAGGCTTACTATGCTTCGATCCGCAGTTTCCTCTACTTTAAAACAGGAAACCAAGTCATGGCAGAAGATGTGGCGCAAGATACGTTCGTGAAGCTTTGGGAGAACAGGCACAAAATTCAACGAAAGACAGTGAAGTCTTACCTCTACACCATTGCAGGGAATTTAGCCATCAATCAGCTCAAAAGACAGCAGCTCCAATATAAGTTCATCAATCAGGTTGAGTTCAGGCAAGACAATAAGAATCCTGAGTATTTGGTAGAAATGAAAGAATTCGAAGTGAAGCTGCAAACGGTTATCGCTTCCATGCCTGACGGCAGCAGAGAAGTCTTTCTAATGAACAGATTGGAAGACCTTAAATACAGAGAAATAGCTGAACGGCTTGGGATATCTGTCAAGGCGGTTGAAAAAAGAATGAGCAAAGCACTTCAGATTCTGCGGGAAAAGCTGAATATTGAGGTGTGATGCGCCAAATCCTTTTCACATTCGTTTTTTGTTGTGCTTTTGTCTTCACGACTTTTGCGCAGTCTGATACCCTTCAGGTTTCCTTCTCGGGCGAAGACATTCAACTCAACAGGGCGCTCCTCGAACTTCGGAAATCATATAACCTCTCCATTGCATATGATAACCGCGCATTGAAAGACATTCGCGTTAGCGGAACAGGAGAAACAACCTCGCTTTCAGATTTGTTGACCAAATGGCTTGACCCCAGCGGCTATACCTTTGAATATATCTCAGAAACCTATGTCATCTTTCTCAAGAAAGTACAAGTAGGGGAAGCAATGGATCCTTCAAGGTTTAATTTCTCACTCCACGGCAGAGTTATTGATCAGCGAACGAAGGAACCGCTGCCTTTTGCAACCATATCTGAAGTGCAGACTGGATTGGCCGTGAATTCAAATGAGGAAGGTTTCTACACCCTCACTCCCGTTTCATCTGATACCTCTTTGCTCAAATGCAGTTACATAGGATACCAAACCGTTGAGCTCAGGATTTCTCCGAATGTTGATATTCAGAGCATGAACATTGAGATGGTCAAGTTCAGAGCGCTGCTTCCAATCGCGAACATTGTAACAGAGCTGCCTAGCCTTCTAGAAACAACATCGCGCCCCTCACTTCAAACGCTGAATGTTGACCTCGCGTTCAAACTTCCAAACATCGGTGAGGCTGATGTAGTACGTGCGTTGCAATTGCTTCCGGGCGTGAGCGGGGCATTGGAGAATTCAGCAGCATTGCATGTGAGAGGTGGGGCTTCAGATGAAAATCTGGTGCTTTATGACGGATTCACGATCTACTACCTCGATCACTTTTATGGTGTCTTTTCAGCCTTCAACGCCAATAGCATTAAGAATGTGAGGCTCCATAGAGGTGTTTATGAACCCAAGTTCGGGGGCAGAGCGAGTTCCATCTTAGAAATTACGGGCAAGCAGGGGAATTTGAATGAAACGAATGTCAAACTCAACCTCAACTTCATGAGCGCTGGTTTGCATTTAGAGTCGCCCATCTTGGGAGAACGCGCATCTATGATGCTTTCAATGCGAAGGTCCTACACAGATCTAGTATTCAGTGCGCCTTATAGACAGCTCTTCAACGGGGTGTACAACAACAGTGTGCTGCCGTCTCAGAGCACTGAAGTGAATGCTTTTGGTGGAGATGAACAGCCAGACTTCCACTTTTATGACATTACAGCGAAAGTGGGGTTTACCACAGAATCTGAAGACAGATTTAGCCTTTCGGTATACTCCGGAAGAGATGATTTGTCAATTGGGTATGAAGAGAAAACGATTGATGGGCGCTTTGAAATTGAATACAATGACCGCAGTTCTTGGGGCAACACTGGTGCCGGGTTAAACTGGGCTAGAGAGTGGGATTACAAACACCGTTCAACCATGACTGTGGGGTATTCGGCCTTCAATAGTGAGTTATTTGGATTCGATAGTAGGTCAAATCTCTTAGTGGGAACCACTGATACCCTTTTCTTTGATCGCAACACAACAATTCAAGATTTTTCAATGCGTTTCAATCATGACATTCGCATGAACAACCATGTTTCCTCATTGGGCTTTGCCTACACGAATTACCATGTGGAAAATGGAGCATTGAGCAGCATTGGGGCGAATTCAAAAGAGATAGATACGCAAGTCCAAGCTGATTTCTATGTGCAAGATGTCTGGTCTCCAACGCAGAAAGTTGAACTGACCGGCGGATTTCGAGGTTCGTTTTTCGGAGGAACGAACAAATTCTATCTTGAGCCAAGAGCACTCTTTGCCTACAACTTGAATGAATTTTGGAAATGGAATGCCGCAGTAGGCAGAAATCACCAGTTCATTCGCAACATCAGAAGGCAAGATCTTTTTCTCAATACCAGTGACGAATGGAGGTTGGCAGACGAAGAAGACGTTCCTGTTTTAAGGTCAGACCAACTTAGCACAGGCTTTATATTTAATAAAAGGGGTTACGGATTGAGCGTTGAGGGCTATTTTAAGTGGAACAAAGGGACGGTGCAAGATGCCCTCCAGTTCACGTCACTCGATCCGGGTACTTTTGAAAACAACCTTGTGGCAGGCAATGGCCGCTCACGTGGACTCGAGTTCCTCCTGAGTAAATCAAAAGGAGAGCATTCAGGGTGGGTTTCTTATACCTTAAGTAAAGCCACGAATAATTTTGATGAAATTCAAATTGACGCTTTACCGGCAGAGTTTGATCGGCGAAATGAATTAAAAGCAGTTTACATGTTCAGACCAGGTAAATTGCATTTCAATGCCGTTTTTGTCTATGCTTCAGGCTTGCCTTTCACGCCCGCTTTCGGTACTTACGAGCTTGAATTGATCAATGGCGAAACGCGGGAGTTTGTGGCTTTCGGACAGCTGAACTCTGGGAGGTTGCCCGCCTACAGCAGGTTAGACTTTTCTGTTTACTATGATTTCATGATTGGTGTTGGGAATGCAACAGTAGGCCTCTCAATTTATAACGTGTACAACAGAAACAACGTCAGGGATCGTTATTATTTCATAGCGGGAACAGAAAGCGATGACCTTTTTGTGAGTCAAAGAGACCAAACATTACTCGGTTTCCTTCCTGCACTTCAATTAACAATGGAATGGTAAGACTACTCCTTATAGCAATGCTTGTTTTCATGATGTCGTGCGAGAAAAGTACTTCATCATCTGAAACAAGGCTTGTTGTGAACGGGGTTTTGGTTGAAGGAGAATTTCCACAAGTGATGTTGAAACGTCCGGTTGGTTTTGAGTCTAATGCCTCTGGAGAGCCTGTTTTTGGAGCAAAAGTGATGATTTATGGACCAAGTGCTACCATTGCTTTAACAGAGATTGAAGGTGGAAATGGGCTCTATTCAGATGTCAATGGAACCATGCTGATTGAAGCCGGAGCGATTTATAGACTAGCGGTTACAAAGGGAGATGAGGAAGCATTTGCCACAACTCAGGTGCCTCTTGCGGTTGGGCTAGTTCAAAGCAGTGCGACTTCTATACCTATCAACGCTGCATCAACTGGTCAGCCCATTTATTCTATTTTCTGGACACAAGTTGAAGGGTTTAAGCATGTATTAACGCTGGATATAGAAGAGGAGATGCCTGAAATAATTCCTTTTTCAGTGTCTTCGGGTAATTTTAACCAGCAATACAGCTTCCCCGTTCCAGGACAGGGGACCACTATTTTCGATACAGATTTTTATTATTATGGTGCGCACAGACTGACTGTTTTCGCGATAGCAGATGAGTACGATGCCATTTTCTTTTATCAGAATGGTGCTGGTGGAGAGCAAATTACTGAGGGGCCTGATAACATTGAGGGCGGCTCAGGTTATTTTACTTCTGCAAGCAAGCTGGAAGTGGAATTAGAAATTTTTGAGGAATAAAAAGAGGGGGAGGGTAGGGTACGGCGTTTGAAGGTTGTATTTGTCCTGACAGATTAAGGCAAAAAGCAAAAGGTGAAGAAAGAAGAAATGTTAGATGAGGTACTGAAGTCATGGGAAGTTCCTGTGAATCAGACTGAAGCAGAGGCTTGGGAGATGTTGCAGGCACGAATCAAAGAGGCGAAAGTCATTCCTTTGTACAAGCGTCCTGCCTTTTGGACTGCGGCTGCTGCGGCATGTGTTATTGCATTCGTAATAACTGTTTTTAATGACAGTGATGTACGTGTGTTAGCGTCAACTCAGCAAGAGGTAGTATTGCCAGACGGTTCTGTTGTAGTGCTTGATCAAGGTGCAGAGTTAAGGTATAACGAAGCATGGGATTCTCGCGAATTAAGCCTGAAGGGCGAAGCGTTTTTCACAGTCCAAAAAGGGGCGAAGTTCACTGTTAAGACTGACCAAGGGACTGTTTCTGTGCTGGGGACGTCATTCAATGTATACGCAGATCATGCAAACCTCCAGGTAGAATGTTTCACAGGTAAAGTGAAAGTTACTTCTGGAAATACGGAAGAAATACTAACGAAGGGTCTAGGTGTGAAGTTGAGAAACAATGCACTTACTTCTCCTTACACACACAACATTAATGAACCAGCATTTCAAAGCGATTTGCTTCAATACACACAAGCTGATTTGGTGCGTGTGATTGAAGATGTTGAAGTTCGTTTCGGAGTAGAAGTGAATGTTACATCAGACATTTCATTAGAAGAATTTACGGGACAATTTGAGGTCTCAGATGCAAATAAGATTTTAGGCCTGGTTGCAAAGGCAATGGGGATGGATTTAACATCTGACGGTACAGGTGTTTATACCCTCTCAAAGAATTAGAATAAAAAAGTTAATAATATAGGTAGGGGTGTTGTTAGTTCACTTGTATCATTTACGATTATTGTACCACACAGGGGTGGTTCGTTCTAGAACCACCAATCAATAGTATAGTTAGTTTTAGTTAAGGTTTAGAAAGGCTCTTGAAAACGTTCAGGGGCCTTTTTTATTTGGGGTTTGGTGGATTTGGAGGGTTTTGTATTTTTGGGTAAGTGTACAAAAGTGTGTACATATTTTCGAGTTGATTCAAATCAATACTCATGTATTAAAGATGTTTTCCCTTTTCAACGGATATATTATCTTTAATTCCTAATCTCATAACATGGCCAGAGTTATTCTTTTCTCGTTCTTTTTTCTTACGACTTCGTTTCATTACAATCGGACGTTGGATTGTTCAATGTCTGATTTAATTCCTGTCGGGTTCTTTGAATCTAGATTTGACGTTGAAATGGAATTGCATAGTTCAAAGTTTTATAGTGTTAAATCTGCAAAAGATACTGGCTGGTGGGATAATCCAGAGTATTTGAACGGAGACTCAGTTTATTATTCGACTATAGAGGCCTCACTGCAATGGGATTGTCTAAATGGTAATGACATTAAAGCTAGATATGTTTTTTGCGATGATAAGCTGTATGGAATCTTTATCGAATGTCAATATGAGACGACAGAATTAAATAGCTGTCTTAAGGACTATGTGAGTATTTCTAGTTTATTTAAAACGCATTTACCCTGGCATTTCGACGTCAACGTTAAAGACTTTGAAACCAAAGAGAAGATTGGAGAGGCTTGGAAGTATTACAGAACAGCAATTGAGCAGGAAGACAGCCATTATACAACGGGAAGGGTGGAGTATACCCGAGTTTTGGAGGGTTATCAATTGACAGTTAGTTACAAGAATTTTGACGATGTTAAAATTGACAATCGCGGATTTATTGTTGGTTAGAACGGCAGTTGTTTCACAAAAGTGCGCAACCTTAACAAATTCAGAGGCTTGCTTCCTGCGGGTTCTAGGTTCAGGTCTTAGAAGTTTTTCGCCCGTCAAAACCCAATACGATTTCTGTTATTTCTTCTGCGAATAATTTGTAGTTCCGTTCATACGTCCTTTGAACTCTGATTATGGCCTAGTCCTTGAGTTTTTGAGAATAGTATTTCTTATAACTATTATTTATTTTTATACCGAATACGACTGAGAATAATGCATATTCTGAAAATTATCCATGGTTATCCTCCTGACTACAATGCGGGTTCTGAGGTGTACAGTAAGAACATTTGTGAGGAGCTTTCAAAGGCTCATCAGGTTTCGGTTTTTACACGCGAAGAGAATCCTTTCAAACCTTGTTTTGAAATAAGGAAGAGTATAGTGAACGCGAATCTTGCCATTTTCTATGTCAACAATCCACAGGGTAAAGACGGCTACAGGCATCTTCAAGTGGATGATGCCTTTGAAGATTTGGTAGATGAGTTGAAGCCTGATGTTTCCCACATCGGTCATTTGAATCATTTATCAACTGGAATAGTAGATGTGCTAAATAAACAGTCAATCCCCATCCTATTCACATTACATGATTTCTGGCTTATGTGTCCAAGAGGGCAGTTCTTGACCAGAAGTATTGGAGAAAATGAAAATTATCAGCTGTGCTCTGGTCAGGAAAACTTCAAATGTGCGGTTTCTTGTTACAAGGTATACTTCAGCGGCGTTGGAGGACAATTAAACGCAGATGCCAAGAGGTGGGAGGAGTGGGTTCGAACGAGAATGGAGGAAACCAAATCAATCATAAATAAAGTTGACCGTTTCATTGCTCCTTCAAAGTATTTAATGAACAAATTCATTACTGAGTTCGAAGTTCCTGAAAGTAAGATTCGTTATCTGGATTATGGTTTCCCAGAACACTTGGCGCGGAATAGCAAAAAAGATAGCAGGAGCAAATTTACTTTTGGATATATAGGAACTCATATTCCAGCCAAGGGGGTTAATCTGCTAATTGATGCCTTCAATAAGTTAAATAGTGATGTCCATCTGCGAGTGTACGGTAGAGATATTGGACAAGCAACTCGTGCTCTGAAGACTCGTGCCCTTCAATCAAATGGGCGAATAGAGTTTTGTGGAGAGTACCAAAACGAAGATATCGTAGCTGCAGTCTTTGACAAGATAGACTGCATCGTAGTTCCTTCAATTTGGGGTGAGAACTCTCCCTTAGTAATTCACGAAGCACAGGCTTGTCGTATTCCTGTAATCACTGCGGATTTTGGAGGAATGGCTGAGTACGTTCAGCATAAAGTTAATGGCCTATTATTCGAACATCGCTCCATAGAATCTCTAACTGAACAAATGGATTACGCAGCAAAGAACCATGCGGAGATGAGAGTGCTGGGGGAAGAAGGATATCTGTTTGATGAAGAAGGGAATGTTTCTGCTATCAATCCACATTGTCACGAACTAGTTGGGCACTATAAGGAGATACATGGAGAAAATTCGGGCTTATGGAGAATCACGCTGGACACCAATCCAGAGGATTGTAACCTAAAGTGTATTATGTGCGAAGAGCACAGTCCTTACAGTGACTTTATTCCAACGCTCTATGCTAAAACTGGAGTCAAAAGAAGGCGTATGGCTTTCGAGACAGTAGAAAAGCTATTTGCTCAAGCTAGTGAATTGGGGATTAAGGAAATTATTCCTTCAACCATGGGAGAGCCTCTTTTGTATAAAGGAATTGAAGGAGTTTTCCATTTAGCAGAATCAACGGGCATAAAAATTAACCTGACAACTAACGGCACTTTCCCGAAGAAAAGTATCGCAGAGTGGGCAAGCCTCATTGTTCCAAACACGAGCGATGTGAAAATTAGCTGGAATGGAGCAACGAAGAAGACCTCGGAGTCAATTATGACAGGTCTTGATTTTGATGATGTTCTCGACAAAGTAAAAGCCTTCATAATTGAACGAGACCGCATTCATCTTGAATCTGGTCACTACTGCAGTATTTCATTTCAACTAACGTTCATGCGAAATAATATGCACGAACTAGCAGAAATAGTTAGGCTTGCTGCAAGTTTGAATGTAGACCGAGTAAAAGGTCATCATCTGTGGGCTCACTTTGAAGAAATTCATGAATTGTCAATGAAGTCAAGCGCAAAGAGCGTAAGAAGCTGGAATCATTATGTCATTGAAGCTGAAATTGCAGCAGAAAAACACCGTCGCCCTTCAGGTGAAAAGGTGAAATTAGAAAACATCGAACCTTTAGATACTGAGTCGAACGGACTTATCCCTGATGACTATGAATGTCCGTTTTTGGGCAAAGAGTTGTGGATTTCTGCCACAGGGAAAATATCTCCTTGTTGCGCTCCTGATGAACTCAGACAATCGCTTGGAGACTTTGGTAATATTGAAAACATGACTGTTGCAGAAGTACTTAAAAGCACAAGCTATCAAGTCTTGTGCAAGGATTATAAGTCACGAGAGCTTTGCTCATCTTGCAATATGAGGAGGCCGAAGAGATGAAACAACTTAAGATTATAGCTCAACTTAGCGAAAACCTACAAAGCACCAATGGGGTCAAAGCTGCGGTGTTATATGGTTCGTTTGGAAGAGGTGATGCGACGCCTAATAGTGATGTTGATATTCAGATTTTGGTTGATGAACACTTTGATTGTGGGAGTCTTGTTGGTGTCTTAAAGAAGACCTTTCAAGCTGAACTATTGACTTGCCTTTTCATCGCTTTAAAGAACAAGATAGTTGTCTATTTCAAGTCATCACCAAAGGCAGAAATACATGTTTTCCAACGGTATGATGACTTGAAACCTCATTTTCTTGGGTCTGAAATTACGGATGTCAGCAAGGCCATTCTCTTCGACAATACACATAGATTACAAATGTCACTTCAGGATTTCTTAGAGAGGGCTGTAAAAGAGAAGCAGAGTCAAATTGGAATAGATAGATTATACATACAGAATCTGATTGACAAGTTTATATATCAATTTGAGAATTGCTCTTCTATGCATCGAAGGGGAGATGCTTTTCATAGCTATTTCTTCTATAATGCCGCAATGCATTTAGTAATGCAACTAAAGCATATTGCGTGTGGAAGGAATAGGTATAATTTCCTCCCTAAAAAAATGAATTCGGAAGTCTTACCAAAGGAAGAGCTGAATTCATTTTATCAACTCCGCGGTACCCTTTTCCTACCTGAGGTAAATGGGGCAAAAAGACGGCTTCTTGATTTTTTCTATGGGGCGATTGAGGTTCTTTTGAAAAAGACTGAAGTAGAGCAAACTCAAGTCATTTGTGAAGCTATTTTCCAGAGAGACCGACTTTGGAATTTCCGTTCCATACAACTTCATAACCCTGATGTTTGTGCGCCATTTTACCGCAGTTCGACCCTAAGTATAATAAGCCCTGAACTGTTTAGCGAGATTAAGAAACGACACCAGATTAAAATTGTCATTGATTTAAGAGCAAAACGCGAAGTTGAAGCATTACCATATTCTGCTCAGCATCTGGATGGCGTTGTTTATCATCATATTCCTTTTGACCCATGGAATCAACCTGATTGGTTTAAACGAGAAATTACCGAGGGTTCTAATGAAGTGAAAGCATACAAATTCTTCGTTATGGCCTGCAAGAAAGAGGTGACTGCAGTAATGCGTGTTCTTTTGACTCTAAAAGATTCTTCCGCGCTTATCCATTGTCATGCAGGAAAAGACAGGACTGGAATTATTTGTTCCATCCTACACCTCCTTTCAGGAGCGAGTTACGACACGGTCCAAATTGATTACCTAGCCAGCGAATCAGACACTCGTCCTGAGCTGCTCAACGTCTTGTTAGAGACCATTGAACAAGAGGGAGGTATTAAATCCTACTTAGAAGGATGTGGCTTGAGCGATTTTGAAATCAAAGGGCTTAAAGCCGCACTAATCAATCTTTAAGTATGAACTGGAGAAAATATGAACTAGCAATAGACCAAACCCATTTCATCTCAGAGGGTAGGATGTTATTTGGGAAAAGGTTCATCGAGGTATTAAAATTTCATGAGCCAGGCCTGGCCTCAGTCAAAGATGATTCTGGAGCTTATCACATTACAACCGATGGCTTGCCGCTTTATACTGAGAGGTACTCCCGAACGTTTGGTTATTATTTCAATCGTGCCGCTGTGGACTCTAACGGAGACTGGTCCCATATTGACGAGCTTGGGAAACCCGCATATGCTCAAACGTTTGACTGGGTGGGTAATTTCCAACAAGAAGTATGCACGGTGAGAGACAGGGAGTTCGAATACTTTCATATTAATCTCAAAGGAGAATCATTGTATGAGGAGCGATATGCGTACGCTGGAGACTTCAAGGATGGTACCTGTTGCGTTAAAGTCAAAGGAAGTGGTTTTCGACATATTGACTCTAAGGGGGCTTTCATCCACGATGGGGAGTTCTTAGACTTAGGAGTATTTCACAAGGGTTTTGCTTGCGCGAGAGATGAGCACGGATGGTTTCATATTGATATAGCAGGAAAGCAACTTTATCAAGAGAGATATCAATATGTAGAGCCCTTTTACAATGGGCAAGCGCTAGTGATGACTGAATCAAGACGTCACGCGGTTCTGATGGAAAACAGTAATGAGTTGCGCCAATTAGGTTTGAATCCGTAGGGGATTGTTTTGACCTATTCAATAAAAACCTGATTTCTTCTGAACAGCAGATTTCATGTGGTGTCGAGGGTTCAGGAAAAAATTCTTGTTTTCTGGGAAATCATGCTGAATTGCCAACTCAGACACACTGAGACACACATACTTATTCTTGCCTGAAGAGAAACTTGTTACCTTTTATTTCAAGCTCCTTCACTTTGTCCCATCCCATTCCAGTTCCAAAGTATTCTTCCTGACCATGAAAAACACGGTCTCCATCTATGTATCTTATTCCCACATAACCATCCTTATAGCCCAAACCTTCGCAGTCATCAGGCTCAGCAATAATCTGATAAGTTTTGTTTAAGTGTGTCCGTTCCTTAATTACCACCCTCGTATCTGGCGGGGCCTCAAGTTCACCACTCTCAACTCTATCATGATATTTGTCCCATTCTCTTTCAAAATACTCTTTTAGAAAGCCTTCCATATCGTCCATAAGAAAAAGTTTTACGGTAAGTCGATTTCCTTCCTCATTGAAATAAACCTGTTGCTCATAAGGATAGTCCTTTGTCATTTCTTCCTGAAGATTAGCCAAAGTATCCTCGTTGTAATCAAACCATTCTTTATCCTATAAGATTTCTCTTTTCTCAGACCTGTATTTTTCAATCAACTCTTTACAATAGGAAATGAACTCTACCTTGAAATTCTTCTTGTAATCACGAATATCATCTTGATGAAAGAAGTACACTCCTCCCAAGCGTACAAAATCCACTTCTGGATTACTAAGTAATTCCTTCTCGCATTTCAATGTTGAGAAAGAGGTTATATCGTTTCTCACTTCGTACGAAAATGAGGCATAACCCGCGTCCTCGCCAGAAGGATAAGGGACATTTTCATGGGAATGGTCCCTAGGAAATGTGCTCATCATCGATTGAAACTCTCGCATGTCCTTTCCTTCATACTTCTCGCCCCATGAGATGCTACCAAACCAAACTCCTAAACTATGCTTTGTCTCTCGTTCTTTCTCCCTCTTATCGTCCTTCCAAAAGCCATACCTTGTCCATTCCTTCTTCATTAGTACACTATCCTTATATTAAAATCCTCTTCCATGCTTCGAAGGAACATCCCTAGTAGCTTCTCTTTAGACAAATCTATTGCCCATGGCAATGAAGCCAAACTATCACCACTTTCAGCAAGTCCAAATGATTGCTCTGGTCGAACATAAAGTGAAACGACCTGTACACCTGCCGCTGCATAGACAGCAAGTTTTCTCCAATCTTGACTATCATTTGTTGGTGCAATCATCTGGCTAAGAATGTGATTGGTTTGATTAATAATTATATTCAAGTCTATTTGACCTCCTCCGAGACGAGCTTCAAGCACTCCTTCTATGTTGCTGGAAAGCTGCCTCATTGAAGCTGAATTCCATTCAACGTTTATCAATTTTACTATTTCATCTATTTTCATAAAACACATTTTAAAAGCGGATAATATATTACTCACACAGCATAACTTTGGCCATTATCTGAAATTCTTTTCTTCCAAATTCACTCTTTCGCTAAAAAATGACTCATTGTCGATGTGAAAGCTCGTATCAACGTCACCCTCAAAAAACTTCCTAGCAAAAGAAAGAAAGCAATCCAGCTATCGTTGGCGGCTGGCTTCCGAATGATTGATTCCATCACTGGAGATGTAAACTATAAATATTTAAAGCTTCTAATCGGTGAGAGCATCCTGGAAACGAACTGGGACCAGAACACACAAAGACCTTCAGAATC
>Ga0208768_1000111_pt1 | contig 62934 bp, 42 predicted proteins | sample AntAceMetag02UK1_FD_184760 | JGI IMG/M metagenome (GOLD analysis project Ga0208768, IMG submission 184760) | Saline lake microbial communities from Ace Lake, Antarctica - Antarctic Ace Lake Metagenome 02UK1 (SPAdes) (version 2) | ecosystem: Environmental > Aquatic > Non-marine Saline and...
AAGGCCGCCAAGTCCGCGAGCTAAGCTCGCGGCACCTTAAAACCCATGAGGATCGCTTTACCCACGAGCTAAGCTCGCGGCTACTATAAATGTCAATTGTAAGTATCACTCCCATGGGCTTAAAATGTTGTAGCCACGAGCTCAGCTCGTGGAAACTCGCGGGAAGATAACCGTTAATGGTAAGTATCACTCCCATGGCTTAAAATGTTGTAGCCACGAGCTCAGCTCGTGGAAACTCGCGGGAAGATAACCGTCAATGGTAAGTATCACTCCCATGGCTTAAAATGTTGTAGCCGCGAGCTCAGCTCGTGGAAACTCGCGGGAAGATAACCGCCAATGGTAAGTATCACTCCCATGGCTTCGAATGTTGTAGCCGCGAGCTCAGCTCGTGGAAACTCGCGGGAAGATCATCGGAACTCGCGGGAAGATCGCGGGAAGATCGTGGGGAATATAACCGTCTATGTCATAATCCCCCCTTAATCCCCCACTCCTTATAGAACTGCTTCAAAAAATCTTCCATCACTGTATGGCGTTCTTCCGCCATCTTCTTCCCCGTTTCTGTCTGCATGCGGCCTTTCAACAACAATAATTTTTCATAGAAATGGTTGATGGTTGAACCTTTATCTGTTCGGTATGCTTCAAAATCAGCATGCATTTTAGGCGGATGATTGGGGTCAAACATCAATCGGTTTTTATTTCCGCCAAAGGCGAAAGCCCTGCCAATTCCTATAGCACCAATGGCATCCAACCGATCTCCATCCTGAACGCACGCTGCTTCAATAGAAGAAACCGGCGTTTCCTCTTCAGCACCCTTGTATGAGACTTCGGCAATGATCTGCTTTACTTGTTGCGCCACCTCTTTCGAATATCCATGCTTTAATAGGAGCTGCTCTGCCCTGTTAGGACCAATTGTTAAATCACCATCATGGAATTTATGATCAGCTATGTCATGCAAAAGCGCTGCCAATTCAACTACTTCAAGGTCAGCCTCCTCATGGTCTGCAATGGCCATCGCATTGTTCCTAACACGGTGAATGTGCCACCAATCATGGCCTGAACCTTCTCCTTCCAGAACGGCCTTTACTTCATTTGCGATAAGGGGATGTTTTTCCATGGGGCGAAGGTAAGCAGCAGCAGCGATTCTTTATTCCTTAATTTTGCAGATATAGTAGCCACGAGCTCAGCTCGTGGACAGGAACGTTGGAACCAAATCAACACTCCCTAAAAGCGGCGCTCGTGGCTGCTAAATAATATTTCACCCAAATAGCATCTATCTCAAAGAATTACAGTAATTTTGCACCTCAATTTTCAATTAATTAACCGGGTTTCGGACCCTCAAACAATTAATCATGCCAACTAAGATTAGACTTCAACGTCACGGTAAAAAAGGAAAACCATTCTATCACATCGTATCTGCTGATGCACGCGCCAAGCGTGACGGACGTTACATTGAGAAAATTGGTTCTTACAATCCAAATACCAATCCTGCAACGATTGTATTGGATAACGACCGTGCGATGTACTGGCTTCAAACGGGAGCAATCCCTACTGATACCGCTCGCTCTATTCTTTCTTACAAAGGAGTTATGTATAAGCTACACCTTGCAAAAGGAGTTGCTAAAGGTGCATTATCTGAGGAAGAAGCAAGTACGCGATTTGATGCCTGGATGACTGACAAGGATTCTAAGGTTCAAGCCAAAATAGACGCTCTTAAGAACGAATCAGCAAAAGATCGCCTTGACCGTTTAGCTAAAGAGAAAGAAATTCAAGAAGCAAGAGCAAAAGAATATGCTGTTGCTGCTTCTGAACTTATTGCTGCTTCTGCTCCTGTAGTAGAAAAAGTTGTTGTTGAAGAGGCTCCTGTTGTTGAAGAAGCACCTGTTGCTGACGCTGCACCTGTTGCTGAAGAAGCACCGGCTGTTGAAGAAGCACCTGCTGTTGAAGAAGCACCTGCTGTTGAAGAAGCACCTGCTGCTGAAGCTGCACCGGCTGTTGAAGAAGCACCGGCTGCTGAAGCTGCACCTGCTGCTGAAGAAGCACCTGCTGCTGACGGAGATGACAAAAAAGCTGAATAAGTTTTTATTGACTACAAATTTTACAAGACCGCCCCTCCAGGCGGTCTTGTTAGTTAAAGACGTTTTGGTTCACCTCAACATTTACCATGAACAAGGAAGATTTTTTCTACTTAGGTAAGATTACTAAGCCACACGGTTACAAAGGAGCAATGGTGCTCTTCTTGGATGTAGATGACCCTACCATCTACCATGACCTTGATGGAATCTTTCTAGACATGCGCGGTCAGCTCATACCCTATTTTATTCAGCGTGCAGATCCACGACAGAAACAATTGATTATTGAACTTGAAGGTGTTGAAGGAGCAGAAATGGCCGAGGCAATGCGCAACGTTGAGGCTTACCTTCCTCTAAATCTTCTCCCCAAACTCAGTGGCATTCAATTCTATTACCACGAAGTGATTGGATTTTCTCTCATTGATGTGAATTTTGGTCCTGTTGGAGAAATCACACAAATTGTTGAGCACCCTTCTAATTCGTTGTTCGCTGTTGACCACAATGGCAAAGAAATCCTTTTACCAATGCGTGACGAACACATGGTTAAAGTAGACCGCAAAAAGCGAGAAATTACAGTCAATTCGCCGGAAGGTCTGATTGATGTTTACTTGCAAGATGCGAACCAAAGCGATGAAGATTAACCCTGAGTTAAAACGCATCTTTATTTTTGTCCTCCACTGAAAAGTGAATAACTCCTGAGTCCTTCTCAAGAAAAGCTTAACCATCACGTTATCTTTAAGACAACCAGTGATGCAAACGTTGCATGCTTTTGAACAGGGAATCGTCCCTTCAAGCGGACGCTCTTCCACATTTTTTGAATAGAATGGCCGACAATAAGCTGCGCAAGATCTTTGTGATTGATACTTCTGTCTTGCTCCATGACCACAATTCAATCCTCAGCTTTGAGGACAACGACATTGCCATCCCCATTACCGTGCTTGAAGAGCTTGATACCTTCAAAGTTGGAAACGACACCAAAAATTTCGAAGCGAGAGAATGCATTCGAATCATTGACCGACTGGCAGCTGAACACACCCTTCAAGATTGGATTCCGCTTGACAATGGATCTGGTGGCCGACTTCGTATTGTAATCAATGATGATGTCACAAAAGGGAAAGATGCTGAACGTGTTTTCGACAAAAGATCCAATGATCATAAAATTCTAAATGCCGCAATTCAACTTCAAGAGAAGAAGAAGGGCAAAGTCACCTTGGTTTCAAAAGACATTAATCTTCGTCTCAAAGCAAAAGCACTGAACCTGCCTGCTGAAGATTTCAAAACGGGTAAAGTCAAAGACAAGCGGCACCTCTATACGGGCAAAACACTCCTAGAGAATGTTGATAGCGACGTCATTCAGAAAATGTACCGTGCAGGAAGTACACGAAAAATAACCGCGCTGGGAGATCAGCGAATGAACAATCATTTCTACATCCTCAAAAATTGTGACTCTTCGGCTTTGGGCTATTTCAATGAAGACAGTCGTGTAATTGAACGTGTAGACAAAACGTATGCATACGGCATCAAACCAAAGAATGCGGAACAAGCATTTGCTCTGCACGCCGTAATGAATCCGAACATCTCTTTGGTCACTATATCGGGGGTTGCGGGTACAGGCAAAACCTTACTCGCCTTGGCAGGATCACTAGAACAAAGGAACCGTTATGATCAGATCATACTCGCCAGACCCATCGTTCCGCTCAGCAATAAAGACCTGGGATTCTTACCAGGAAACGCAGAAGAGAAGGTCAACCCTTATATGCAACCGCTCTGGGATAACCTCAATTTCATTAAAAATCAATTTGGCGAAAACGAAAAAAAACACAAAGCAATTGACGAAATGAAAGCGTCAGGGAAAATTCAAATTTCTCCCCTAGCATACATCAGGGGAAGAAGCCTTTCCAACGTTATTTTTATTGTTGACGAAGCACAAAACCTGACACCGCATGAAGTGAAAACCATCATTACTAGGGCCGGAGAAAACTGTAAAGTGATCCTAACCGGTGATGTCCGTCAGATTGACACCCCATACTTAGACGAGCAATCGAATGGATTGTCTTACGTAATTGATCGTTTAAAAGGACGTGATTTGTTTTGTCACATCACGCTTGACAAAGGTGAACGCAGTGAATTAGCCAATTTAGCCAATGAATTGCTCTAAAGAATTACATCTTCAATAGGCGTTTTGAGAATTGCGTTCCGTTCACGTTGAAAACCATAAGGTAGGTCCCTTGTGCCTCTGGCAACTGGAATTGCATCCCATCTCGCGTAATCTGTCCTGTTTCAATGAGCTGTCCGTTCGAAAAGAAAAGTGAATAGTTCACTGGATTGGTGAATCCATTTTCGAATTGAATCCGCACCATTCCATCAACGGTTGGATTTGGATACAACTGAATTTGTTCAGCCACCATTTCTTCCACTGAGGTCACGTTCACATTGATTTCCATCTCGTCAATGAGCACAGGAGCGGCACCTTGCTCTTCGTACATCGCCTTGAACAAATCAATTTGTGGAGTGCTAATGCTGAACATTTCTTCCATCCATTTCGGAGGAGCAGATTGGTAAAAAAGCTTCGCGCTTACTGTAAAGTCTCCCGATAGTCCATCTAAATCAATTTTGTAAGTCACCTCATCTGTTCCACTTCCTTCCTCATCAGCATCGAAGTTGAAGTTCAGATCGAATTGTGCCAAGCCACCAATTGAAGTAGTGTCATAAGCTGAATGCGATGTCGAAAATCCTTTCGGCACCAACCGATTGTCTTTCAAATGTTCATCAGCACGTTCCAGTACAGTTGTTACGTTTCCATTGACATCGCCCAATACTTGCTCATAAATTTGCACTTGTTGCGCATCAGTAATTACGTCGTAATGCGGCTCGTAAGTATCATTTTGTCCGAAAACTTCATAGTCTTCTTGCATTTTCCCAGATTGAAAGAGGGTATTCCCTTCTGGGTCTATAACTGTAAACTCAATGAATGCTCTTCTTGATGGATAACCAGAAGGGAACTTGTGTCCGACATTGTTTTCCAAACGCACCGTAAGCACCAATGAGTCATTCACAACTCCATTTTCTTCCAGCAATAAATCAACAGATTGATTTTGCAACATATCCAGTGTGCGCACAATAGTTGAATCAAACTGCTCTGTTGTGGCTGTAGCACCTAGTACTTCAGCATTGTCTCTCAGCATCTCCAACATGAATGTATTCGCCCCAACCATATAGTGCAATCCAATAGGACCGCGTGGTTCAAGCCAAGCGTAATTTGCACTGATCAATACTTCTTCGTCCAAGCGTGGGAAGTGACATCCCTGGCATTCTTCCTGAATTGGAGAAACATCATTGGCGTAATCACTGTTGAGCCATTCATGGTAGGTTGCCTGCTCAACAAAGGTGTTCCCTGTTGCATTCCCCTCCAAATCAGCCGTATTTGTAATCAATGTATGGCAACCAGCGCACAACTCTGACTCTTGGATGTGTGCTCCATAAAGTGGTTCGAAACCTACAAAGCTTGTCATTGGCTGTCCAACAATTGGCATTTCATCTTTCCCTCCACCGAACGGGCCAAAAATGGTATCTGTAACGTACGTTAATTCTCCTGAGAATGAATTTCCAATTCCTACCGGACTTTGTTGGTGGCATCCAGAGCAAGAAACACCATCCACCGCCACAGAATCATCAGCCAGTAGCTCAGCAAATGAATAATGGTCGAAACCAGACATGTGCGCATTGAATTTCCCCATTGGCGCGTGACAAGCAGTACACTTATCCTCTAGCTCAATTTGGTTACCTGGATTGACCGCTACTTCATGGGTTACTTTCGCACGCCAAAAAGGATCCCTCGCTGAGTTGGCCATAATAGATGAGCGCCAGAAATCAGTTGGGTTCACATCCCATCCGCCCTCGGTAATGTTTCCTTGCATAGCAGGATCGTGTCCGTGACAGCCTGAGCATTTGCCAGAAGCCAGAAAGTTTTCGTTTTCGCCGAAAGGCAAATCTTCAACCATCGCTCTGAGTGATAAAATCTCTTCGTAAGAATGGTAGGGCTCTACCTTCTCATCTCTCCAACCAACGGTAATGAAAACGAAGGCAATGAGGGCTACCGAAAAAAGGGAAAGGCGAAGTCTGTTGTTCATCGAGTTGTTAATTCTATACCTATTACACGCAAGGTGTTAAAATTCCCCCGAATATATTGAGATTTGGGTATAGACTTGTAGGAATCTGGCGCAGAATTAGGTCAGTTGGTGGGTAGGAGCACTCTTTCGTTTGTAAACGCAGGGGTAGATCACCATCCATCCAATAATTTTTTTTTTTTAAGAAAGGAAAAAAACCTCCTCGATTAATATTGTAGCCACGAGCTCAGCTCGTGGGACCATTCTTAGCTCGTGGGACCATTCGTCGCTCGTGGGGCCATACCTTTACCAGATCTCAACCATATCAATGGCGTTCACTCCCAGTTTTTCATTGAGCATATCTGCAATTTTCCCTTTGTTGTAGGAGAACTCTTCTTTCATCACACCAGAGTCCATGCGAATAATGAGCGTGCGCTTTCGAAGTCGAACTTCCTTGGTACGATTCGCTACAGCTTGCCCCATGGTTTCTTTCCATGCCTGACCCAAATCTATTTCACGCATTTTATCGTCGAGGCGATAAATCTTGAGCATGTCTGTGATGACTTCTCCTAGTGACTGTGCATTACTTTTCCTGGCCATCTGCTTGCAGTTGTTGTTGAACTTCAATCTTACCGCCGTCCACGTTGAACACTTTCAAATCAGCTCCTATTTCCCTAAACATTTGTGGAATGCGATCTCCACTGGTATCAGTAATGAATATTTGACCAAAGCGCTGATCACTTACTAAACGCATCAAAGCACTCACACGTTTGTCATCAATTTTATCGAAAATATCATCCAATAGAAGCATCGGCTTCACTCCTGTTGCCTTTTCCACAAATTCAAATTGCGCCAAACGAAGCGCTATTAAATAAGTCTTCTGCTGTCCTTGAGAGCCAAAGCGACGAATTGCGTTTCCATCAATGAGAAAATCTAAATCATCTTTATGAATCCCCACGCAGGTTCTTCTCAGCTGCCTGTCCTTGGCCCTGGACGCCTTTAATAGGTCGCGCATCGGCGTTTGATCCAATTCAGTCATGTACGCCAAACTGACAGACTCTACCCCACTAGATAATTCGCCATGAATGCCATTGAAACCCGGAATAAACGAATCAACAAACTTCCTGCGCTCACCATGGAGGTAAGTGCACAATTCAATGAGTTTTTCGTCCCAAATTTCAAGACTCTCCTCATCAAACGTTCTGTTCTCAGCAAAAAAACGAAGCAAATTGTTTCGCTGTAAGAGCGCCCGATTGTATTCTATGAGCTTATCAAGGTAGGTTTTATTGAACTGTGAAATAATCCCATCCATGAATTTTCTTCGCACGTCTGACCCTTCTTTGATCAGGTCAACATCATTTGGAGTGAGAATTACCGATGGGTATTTACCTATGTGATCAGCAAGCCTACTATACTCTTTATCGTTCCTTCTAAACTGCTTTTTCTGCCCATATTTAACCCCGCAATGCAACTTATCGTTCTCCTCATGCTTCAAAATGGCACCTTGTATTAAAAAAAAACCTTGATCGTACCGAATGTTCTGTGAATCAATTGCGTTGAAATAACTCTTGCAAAAAGATAAATAATAAATGGCATCGAGTATAGTCGTCTTCCCAGAGCCATTGTCGCCTACAAGGCAATTCACCTCCGGCGAAAACGCCATATTAGCTTCTTCGTAATTGCGGAAATTGATGAGCGAAAGGGATTGTAAAATCAAGTTAAAAGTGCTTTGATACAAAGGTAGTCAGAAGAGGTTAACGAACAAGGCATTGCAATGTGTGAAAAAAGACTATTTTTGCCTCTTGTAAACGAATTAAGCCATGGCTAAGAAAAGCGATAAAGACGAAGTAATTGTTGACGTAAAAGAGGTATATACAAAAACCGAACTTTTTGTTGACCGCAATCGCAAAACATTAACGATCATTCTTTCAGTATTGATTGTAGTGATCCTTGCATTTGCAATCTACCGTTACCTAGTAGTAGTGCCTGCTGAAAGTAACGCTGCGAAAGAATCTTGGAAAGCAGAACAGTATTTCGAAATCGACTCATTGGATCTAGCGATTGATGGCGACGGAATCTACTCTGGTCTAGCTGCAATTGTAGAAGACCACGCTGGAACAGATGCTGCAGGAAGAGCGAATTATGAACTTGGAGTTATAGCGAGAGACCGTGGTGATTTTGATGTTGCAATTGAGCATTTCAAAGCGGCAGACCTTGGAGACGAAGTAATTAGCGTTATTTCCATTGGCAACATTGGTGATTGCTACGTAGAGCTTGGTGATGTTGAGCAAGGCGCAAAATGGTTTGAAAAAGCGGTGTCAAAAGCGAAAGGTTCTGATGCTGAGTCTTTCACAGCTCCAATCATGCATGCAAAAGCTGGAATGGCTTTGATGGAACTTGGTGAGAATGAAAAAGCTGCAAAGCATTTCGAGAAAATCACAGAAAACTACCCTGGTTCTACTGAGTTCAGTAAAGCGCAACGCTACCTTGCGAAACTAGGAAACAAATAAGCCAATGGCTACTGTAGAGAAGAACCTCTCTAAATACGATTCTTTAACACTTCCCGATGCGTCTTCGATGCGCATCGGGATTGTTGTTTCTGAATGGAATGCAGAAATTACAGACAACCTCCTTTTAGGTGCGCTTTCTGTTCTAAAAGAAGCTGGAATCACCGAAGAAAATCTTCAAATTGTGAATGTGCCCGGTACCTATGAACTTCCTACCGGAGCTGCCCTGTTTTTTGAGTATTATAAAATGCATGGTGTCATTACGCTTGGTTCTGTCATTCGCGGAGAAACAGCGCACTTCGACTTTGTTTGTCAGGCTGCAGCCCAAGGCGTAAAAGATGTAGCATTGAAATACCTCCGCCCGGTTATTTTTGGTGTGCTCACTGATGACACTAAACAGCAAGGGCTAGATCGTTCAGGTGGTAAGCATGGAAATAAAGGAACAGAAGCTGCCGTAGCATGCCTTCAAATGGTTGCTTTGCAGATGGCCATGATGTCATCTGGGAAGTCCAAAGAAAAAGCTTAGCACCATGTGTGGCTTCACTGGTTCTTGGAACTCAACGGCGCCCGGTGCTGTTGAACAAGCACTCAATCGGATTGCACATCGCGGGCCTGATGACACTAACATTGTTTCTAAACCTCATTTCGAATTAGGCCATTGCAGGCTTTCTGTTATTTCCCCTGTAGCCAATTGCGCTCAGCCCATGTGGGATGAAGATCAACGCCATCTCTTGGTCTTCAATGGCGAAATCTATAATTACCGCTCTTTAAGAATTGAGCTGCGCGAACTCGGACATACTTTCCTAACAGATGGAGACACCGAAGTTCTGCTTCATGTACTCATAGAATGGGGTGCAGCCGGATTGAAAAAGCTGAATGGCTGCTTTTCCATCGCATTTATAGACACCATTCGAAACACCCTCCTCCTAGCAAGAGATCACGCAGGAATTAATCCGTTGTGGTATGCCTGGGAAGGAAAGACTTTACTCTTCGCTTCTGAATTGAAAGGATTGGCATTGACCCATAGACCCAGAATCAATGCGCAAGCGCTCAATCACTTCTTTCAATATACCTACTGCCCTGTTGCTGATTCTATTTATGAGGGCGTTCATAAATTGCCCCCAGGAACCTACCTGGAGATTCCAAAACACTCTGCTCCTCAGAAATGGTTTGACCTCGCAGCAACCTTTAATACTCCGCCTCCTGAAGATAATCTTCGCACCTTATTGACCAATTCTGTTCAAGATAGGATGGTGGCAGATGTGCCCTTGGGTTCTTTTTTAAGCGGTGGCATAGATTCTTCCATTGTTGCGGCATTGGCAGCAAAACAAGTAAATACGCTTTCTACTTTTAGCATCGGATTCAAAGACCAACCTCTACTTGATGAAACAGATGATGCCAAGCGCGTTGCTGAATTCATTGGGTCAGACCACCATGCTTTTAAATTGACCGAAGCTGACTTGGTAGAGCACACAGAGCACTTTCTTACTCATCTGGATGAACCGTTTGCAGACTCATCTTCAATCGCCGTTTCGTTCCTCGCGAAGCAAACCAAAAAGAAAGTAACAGTGGCGTTAAGTGGCGATGGTGCTGACGAACTGTTTGGAGGCTACAACAAGCACCGCGGTCATGCACTCGCATTGAATCCAGGAAATATTCTGCTCCCGAAAAACATCCTCAAACGTCTTCAAACAAGCAGAGAAGGAAAGTGGCAAAACAAAGTCAGACAAGTTCAGCGCTACCTTGAAGCTGCAAAATTGTCTGAAGAAGAACGCTACCATTATTGGGCGCGCTTCTCTTCGTTATCAACCGTCCAATCAATTTTACGGGGCCCCGTTTATCAAGCGCCTTACGCTACTGTGAGCACTGAACTGAACAATGTACTTTTGAATGATCAGTCATTGGTACTTCCCGGTGACATGCTTCACAAAGTAGATTTAATGTCTATGCGATGGGCCCTAGAAGTGCGCACCCCTTTTCTTGACCAAAGCGTCATAAGGTATGCAAATGCACTTCCAACAAAGGAAAAATACAACTCGAAAATAGGCAAGCTCCCGCTCCGTTCGGCTTTTAATGACCTGCTTCCCGCAAGCGTGTTTGAGAAGAAAAAGCACGGATTTGAAATCCCACTAGAAAGCCTTCTGCGCGGCCAACTGAGCATACGACTTAAAGCACTTGTTGAGACCGATGTATTTGATGGAAGATTTTTTAATACGGTGGCAATCTCAGCTTACATCCAGTCGTTTCTAGAAGGTGAAAACAAATACCTATCCATTGTATGGAGCCTCTTTGTCTTTTCCGAATGGGAAAAAAACGAACGGAAGCGGTTCAATTCAACAACAGATTACGTCTAGTAAACGATAAGAATTAGCACCTTTGTGTTCATGGAAGTACTCAAGTCCTTTTGGAAAACGTATCCGCTCAGAAGCATTTTGATCTTGGCATTTTCACTGCGTCTGGTTGCGGTTTTCTTCGCCCCAGGTTACCTCATGCATGATGATCATTTCCTCACAATTGAGGCCGCATCAAGTTGGGCAGAAGGAGAAGACTATGACAATTGGCTTCCTTGGAATCAAAAAGAGCGACGTGTACACCCAGCGAATTTCGCGTATGTAGGAACACAATACGTCTTGTTTGCAGGCATGAAGGCCATTGGATTGGAAGACCCGAAGGTGAAAATGGTCATTATCAGACTCATTCATGCGCTCTACAGCCTTCTGGTGGTTTACTTCGGATTCAAGATTACAGAACGCATATCGAACAGAAAGAATGCACTGTTGGTAGGTATTCTACTCGCTGTCCTGGCCATTATGCCCAATTTTTCTGTGCGAAACCTTGTTGAATTTATCTGCATCCCTCCCCTTGTTTGGGCTACATGGAATTTGATTCGCATTGACGAAAAAGAAGGTAGATGGATCAAATTCACGCTCTTAGCCGGAATTGGAATTGGGCTTGCAACCGGATTTCGTTTTCAATGTGGTGTATTCGGAGTCGGCGCTGGATTGGCCTTATTATTCCAGAAAAAATTCAAGAGTGCGTTTCTTTTAGGAGCGGTGGCACTTTTCACCTTTGCTCTGGCGCAAATTCAAGATGTGTTCATTTGGGGCGAACCCTTTACACAACTTAAAGCCTACATTGGCTACAATGAGACCCACTCTCAAAATTACCCCAATGGGCCGTGGTACATGTACATGCTTACTTTGGCAGGATTCATTACTCCTCCTTTAAGTTTGGCCTTACTATTTGGCTTTTTTCGCGGATGGAAAAAGCATCTTCTTGTATTTCTACCTGCTTTCGCATTTCTGGTCTTTCACAGTTTTTTTCCAAACAAGCAAGAACGATTTATCTTCCCAATCATTCCTTACATCATCATCTTGGGTGTCATTGGATGGAATGCGTGGGCTGAACGATCTGCTTTCTGGGAAAACCGAAAGAAGCTCTTAAAGGGTTTGTGGACGAGTTTCTGGGTTATCAATACCCTTGGACTGTTAGTTCTATGCTTCAGCTACGGCAAAAAAAGCAGAGTAGAATCCATGTCGTATTTATACGAACAAGGAGACGCCACCAACTTCATTGCAGTGCATCTGGAAAGCAGCTCTATGCCACCGAAGTTCTACGCCAACCTCTGGGCTAGTCATTATTGGATCAAGCCGGGGGAAACCGACATTGTATCTCAGAGAGATTATATCTGCAAAGCGCGCTCTTGGGACCGTCCGCCAGCAAATTACCTCTTGTTCTATGGCAACAAAGGATTAGATGAAAGCTTGGCCATCTTCGAGTCTACCTATCCTGGAACGAAGTACTTGACCACCATTCATCCTGGGGGCTTAGACAAGCTACTCAACTACTTGAACCCAAGGAATACCCTGGAGACGGTACACATTTACAAGTTGCCAGAGTTTTGTGAGTGAAATGCAGAGAAATTTCTACCGTATGTAAACCTTACCTGCAATCCCTAAGCTTGCCTTCTTGATGAACAGACTCCTCATGCACCGCATACAAAACGAGTGAAAACACGTTAAGGCTTGTCAAATTCGTCCCTGAATAAAGCAATTTCCCAGACAGCTCATACCAGGTTATATTTGCCGTAGACCGGAACGTTTGATAAAATGGAAGGTCTTCTCTTCCTTGCAATAAACTGATGAATAATTTCAAAGAAACAGCTTAGTGTCAATTTGTGCTTTCTCTCCAATGGATCAACTCAAGCCGAAAATCGTTTGCCTAAATATTTTCTGAATTGCTTATGTTTCTTTTCAAAAGGTTCTGCTACTGCAATGGAAATTACATTGACCAATACTAGGAGGACAACAAAATCAAGCCACATAGAATCAAAAGAAATGAACTTAGTGAATAATCTCAGTAAGCTGTAATGCACCAGGTACAGCGTAAATGAATAATCAGCAAAAAAGTTTACCACACGTTGAAAGCCATCTGACATCCCGTTCTTTCCTTGAAACTTTGAAAGCATCCCTAATAATGCAAAACCAAAGAATAACACAGCCAAAAACCAAAAATCAAAGTAGTAAAGCATGCCTGCTAATACGCTGATAATGATTAGTGAACCTGGATGTTGCAATACCTTTAGATAGATTTCCTTCCTCCCTTCACTCTTTCTGTCTTTCAAAAGGGTTGCCATTAACACGCCAAAAAACCAAATCAGCGTTACACCAGCGCCCATTCTCGAACCAATGAACAATTGAAACAATGGGACAACCGAGAGAAACAAGGCTACCGTGATCCATTTTGTACTCCGATGAAATTTCGCAAGGGCAATCCAACCAAAAAACAGATAAAGCCACCATTCTATAGCTAGCGTCCAGAGGGGTAAATCTGATCCGAAAAAGGGAATGCGTAAAGCATCAAACCAAGGCTTATTCACTATGTAACTGGCTTGATCAATTAAAGGGAACTCTTGCAGCATCAATAGATTTCCTAAAGTGGTTTGAATATCAATGTTCTTTAGTTCTGCTCCATAAGATTTGTAGGCAATGAAGTCTACAATAAGAACGATGACTAAAGCAGGGACCAAGGCTGAATATATCCGTGCAAATCGGTCAAAGAAAAATGCTTTAAATCCATAAGCAGTGCTCTTCATTTGCTTGTTCCAAGCAGAGGTAGCAATGAGCATTCCTGAAAGAATAAAGAATACACCCACTGCAAAATTCCCGGCATTGTGCAACAGCCCCAAGTTGGCATTCGGATGGTATTCTGCGATATGAGCAAGCACAACCAGCTCTGCAGAAACAAAACGAATGATGTTTAATAGAATTGAATTGTTCTTTGAGAAATAAAGCGGCTTGGCTTCCATCTAACTAGAGGGTATCTTTTCGCTACAAGAATAATTCAATTCAGTGATGAATCAAACTTAATAGGTCCTACTGAGAAAACAATCTCACAATTAAATGCATTTTTTTTCAAAAAAAAAGCGCGAAGACCTTACATCTTCGCGCTCAAAAGCGTTGTATAACGCAAATAAATTAGCGCATAATCATAATTGAACCTGAAAGCTCTAGGCGCTCAGCTGTTGTGAGAGAATAAACTATTACTTTCCAAGTATAGATGTCATTTTGCGTGTAATACTCTCCTGTATGCACATCACCATCCCAAACTTGGTTGATGTCAGTTGTTTCAAATACCTTGTCTCCCCATCTGCTAAAAACCATTAGCTCGAAGCGGTCTGGATCAATGTCGGTTCCCGAAACGAAAAACACGTCATTTACACCGTCATTGTTCGGAGTGAAGCTATTCGGAACAAAGATGTTCAACAAGTCATTCACTTGAATGTACCTCGTCAATTGATCTTTACATCCATTTGAATCAATGATAGACAACGTCACAGGATAATATCCTCCTTGTGACATAGGGAACTCAAAAACAGGGTCTTTGTCTGTAGATGTTCCTTGGTAGTTTAAGGTATCAAACACCCAGCTGTACTCAACAATGTCTCCAATAGAATAATCAAAGAAACTGATTTCTGTATCCGGCATGGTTGTAGGTTGCGGCGTAGCAGTATAACCAGCGGTTGGATTGTTAAAGACTGTGATGTAATTCGGGTAATTAATTGAATACACACATCCTGGAGCCGTTGTTAACGAGAGTGAAACATCATAGAACCCTGGGTTATCAAATACATGCGGTGGGTCTTGCAAAGAAGAGAAAGCCCCATCTCCAAAGTCCCATACACTTGCTGTATAATCAGCAGGGTCAAGCAAATTTGTAAAGTAGAAACCTGCGGGGAAGCATCCTTGGGTTGTATCAGCTTCAAACGCCACGTTCAGTGGGGTCTCAATCACTACTTCGAAACACGCTTGAACAGCCGGAGATTCACATCCATCAGTTACAACTCCGCAGAATGTACCTGTTTGAAATTGGACATAGGTAAGGTCCTCGCCCTCCCCAACAGTTCCTCCATTGAATGTCCAACTGTACTCATAGGTATCAACTAGTCCTCCTTGTGTATCTGTTACTTCAAGAAATGCATCAGCTCCACCACAAATAAGAGCGGGCCCTGTAATTGCTACGAACAAGCTATCGCGAAGTGCTACTTCAACTGTTAATGGATCAGAATCACAACCCGCATCATCGGTAGCAAATACCGAATACGTTGTTGTGACATCTGGCGAAGCAAAAACACTAGATCCTGCTCCTAGACCACCATCCCAGGTATACTCCCAAGAACTGTCATCATCCATGTCTGAAGAGGTTTCAAGCAATGCCGTTCCGTCAACACAAATGAGTGTGTCAGGACTGAGATTAAATACTAAAATTGGTGGTGAGTTAATGACAATGTCATTTACATAAACGCAACCTCCTTGGTCTCCTACAGAGATGGCATAATTCCCAGGAAATAAACCTGCGTATGAGGTAAGTCCTCCATTGGATTGTTGCGTATCAGTAAGAACTCCTTCTTCGAAAAACTCAATGGTCCAAGGTGGTGTTCCTGTTCCAGCATCAATGTCCATTGAAATTACTCCATCGTTTCCAAAACATGATGGGTCATTTGAGTTGACTTCAAAAATGAATGCAGGGAAAATACTTACTTCATCATAAGAAATACAATCTGGATGTCCAAGAGGCCATGCCGCAAGTTCATAAGTCGTTTCACCATTGATACTTAATACATCAGGTGTTGGACTTGTTGGATCTGAAAGACCGTCAGCTGGCGTCCATAAATATTCGTATTGTGGGCCACCTTCGGTACATCCTACATCATAATCCCATTCAGTTTGATTTCCGCCTGAGCAATTGACAGAGCCATCAGGCGTCAGTTGAATGGTAATACATCCTGTTGGGTTTGTTGCTACCCAGCTCATTCCAGAGAGATCACCATAAATCGGACCTGCAAGCAAAGGAGCAGCATCACTGTCTCCATCGTACACCCAAAATTCATCAAAGAAATTTTCTACTGAACCCGCATTGAACGAAACGTCCATGAAAGTGATTCCATCTCCAGGGTTGTCAGGACAGTAGGTAAAAGTTACCGTTGTGCTGTTATCATAACAGTAGGTGTAGTTCCCTGCATCTGCTGAACAAGTTGGTGTTGGAAATCCATCCAAACCACCTTGAAGTGCTGTCGCATCACCACAAAATGTAATGTCTGGACCAGCGTCAGCTTGTGCCGCTAGGTTGGCTGAAATGGTAACAAGACTATCTGTTGTGCAGCCGTGGTTATTCGTTACTGAGTACGTAAACTCGTAATCACCCTCTTCAATTGGGGCGAAACAAACACTATTCCCGTCTTCTGGTTCAGATAAAATATCAAGTCCGTTTGTTGGAAAAGACCAAAATGAACTGTCTGCATTGGCTCCAATATCTGGCGTAAATTCTGTTACGTCAGGTACAATGGCCGGATTGAAATTTAATCCCCAAGAGTTCAGTTCACCGTTGTCTCCACCCCAAAGATCACATACCTCGAAAGTCCATGCGCCATTAAGATCACAGCCCACAAGTTGTTCCATTGGCTGTAATGCCGAGTATATTCCTTCTGGTAGCTGCGGATTAGCTCCACCTGTAGCCTCTTCAGACCAAGTGCCTAAGGTAGCGTTTGCTGCCCAAGAGTAATCCCAATACTCTGTGTCAGCAATTCCCAAGTCTGTTCCATTTGCCCCAACATTTGGTCCATCAGGAGCTGCCATTTGTTGGTGAAGCACAACAGACTCTCCACTAGGACAAGTAATTGTTACAACAAGGTCAAACAAGAAAGAGTGTTCAATTGAAATATCAACCGAAATAAGGTCGTTGATGTTTTCAAGTTGCTGTCCCGGTCCAAAACCAACCACATCAATTTCTGAGAGGAAGCACTCCCCTACGTTATCAAGTAGATCAGTATTCTCAGGGTTCTCATAAGATACTTCAGGACCTGCCCATGTCACTTCATAGTCATCTGGGAAGGCTTCCAAGCAAAGTTGTTCACCCAAACAAAGCGTTGTATCTCCTGGGAAAGGATCCCAACTTGGATAGGTTGAAACTAATAACTGTAAACTAATTCGATTTGTAGATGCGCATCCGTTATCATCAATTAAGAAAAGCTCAACAATGTATTCACCTGGCTCATCCCATGAATGAGAGACAATAGGCCCGCTGGTATCAGTCATTCCGTCAGCAAAATCCCACAACCACGTTTCAATTTGAAATCCGGCTCCAGCATAAGATGCACTACCGTCAAAATTAATCACATCACCCACACAGATTCGCTTGTTTGCTGGCGCATCGTAAATCGCTTCAGCCACCGGACGATCACAGGGTGTTTCACACGTAATTGATCCTCCAAAATTTCCTGTTCCTGTACCGTTGGACTGAAATACGAATGTCAAACAACCAGAAGTATTCAAAGGTGTAGCGGTAACAAAAAGACCTTGAAGACCAGTCCCTGAATATGAACCAAGCGTCCCTGCACTTACGTTGTCTCCATCATAAATTGCCATGGAATCCCATGAATTCTGGTTCCCTGACTCATCTAAGTCAAAGGTGACAAAATCAACTGATACAACATCGCCTGCAATTTCAGGACAAATCGTACAAACGAAATACTCCCCGTTTGAGTATCCAGGTCCTCCTTGACCTCCGCTGTCTATGAACAATCCTCCACATGACTCATATGAACCATCGGACATGATAACATCTACTTGTGCAAGTAGAGAGTTTCCCACTAAGAGTAAGCAGAATAACGATGAAATGTGTAAAATTCTTTTCATAGCTCCTCGAATAAACGCTTGATGTAACGTGTTGGGTGAACAATTAGTACCATTCCTTCTGCCCCGCCAATTCGGTAATATACTGTTTCATCGAACTTGCGTTCAAAGTTGTAGAGTAGACCATGAAATTCGCTAGACAACAACATTTCAGATGTGATTGGCTCAACTTGATCATTGATGCCTTGAATTAGCAAAGCATCCTCATAATTAGCAGTTGGTTTGGGTGAAATGTCTACTACAGAATACCCAGAGTCATCAAGAAGCACATAGAATTGAAGCTTCTCTGGAGCTTCTTGCTCTAAAGTTTCAAACTGCTCCTCGCCTAAATAGGCCTTAATAACATCGTTTTGATTCGTTTGGGAAATTGCTGAAACAGCTGAAAACAAAGCAGTTGCAAACAAAATGACATTCTTCATGATTCAAGGTTTGATCAAAAATACAAAATAGGCAGTAATTATTCTCCACTGGTAAGACCAGATATAAACACAAAAGGTTGCCTAAGTCTACCTAAGAATTACAATGTGTCCAAAAAGCTCTTTTCTTTCAAGTGTAGTTAGTGAGCGTGTTTCAATTCTGTACAAGTAAACCCCGTCTGGTGAATAGTATCCACCGCGGTTTGAACTTCCGTCCCATCCTTCAAAGAAATCAGTTGATAAATAAACCACTTCGCCCCAACGGTTAAAAATCTGTACTTTGAAATCATCTGTGTCTACGTCTATTCCCTCAAATCTCCAGATGTCGTTAATTCCATCTTGATCAGGTGTAAACGCATTCGGAACAAACATGACGAACTCATCTACTATAAAGACATATCGGAAGATGCTATCTGTGCAGCCCCACTGGTTTTCTGCGTAGAGCGTTACCGGATATGTGCCCGCAACTCCGGGGAAAGAGTACGTAGGGTTTTCCTCGTCTGTGGAATCCATTTCATTGAATACCCAATTATAACTATCACCTCCTAAGGTGTAATTGATAAATTCAAATTCAGAATTTGGTAGCACAGCGGTTTGAGGGTCTACATTGAATCCTGCAATTGGCCAGTTGTAGAAGGTCAAAAGAGCATTCTCTGTGTGTTCAAAGAAACAGCCATCAACCGTTACCAGCTCATAGCTAACATCATACGTTCCTTGGTTGTCATAGTTGTGATTGGAAGTGTGAGGATTTGTTGATACGGCCCCATCACCAAAATCCCAAACTGCAGATTGAATCAATTCAGAATTGGTTGCATTTCCTTCAAACCCAACTATAATAGGAATACATCCACCCAGGGTATCAACTGAGAACGTTGGATCAACGGTGTCACTCACAATAATTTCAATGCACTGCACCTCTTCTGGTGTTTCACATTGGTCATTCATAGCCAAGCACCAATTTCCTGTTTCGGTAGGCGTAACAAATAAATCTGACACGGCTGCCGTCTGTCCTTCGTCCGAAGTCCAAACGAATGTATAAGGTGCTATTCCACCTTCAATGACTGTTGTTCCAATGGCAATTGAATCTCCAGGACAAATTTGGTCTCCTGTTAGCAAGCCGAGTGAAAGTGATGGTAAAACATTCACGGTAACATCAATAGGCGAGGTTGAACAACCGGCTCCATAAAACCCTGTTACTGAATAGACAATATCACTATTTGGACTTACTTCAATTTCCTGTGTCACTCCCCCATTGGACCATTGATACGTCATGTCTCCTGGATCGAAATCTGGAGCTACAGATAAAGTCGCTATTCCTTCCAAACAGATTGTAATGTCTGCAGGCGAAGGAATCAATGTAATAACAGGCGGAGTGGTCATATTCACTTCCTCTATATATGTACAAGTAAGATCTGAAATACTTACTGTAAATTCTGTTGGTTCCAACTCATCGAAGGTCACAAGGCCTCCAATCGTATTTTGGGTTTCTACCGTATCTGCGCCAACAATGATATCAATGACCCAAGGGCCTACTCCGGTCGTTTCATCTACATCTACATAGATTTCTCCTGTAGGTTCAAAACACAACGGTTGCAAGAAATCAACCGTATAAGTGTAAGCAGGCGTAACCGTTACCTCATCACTGGATGCGCATTCAGGTCTACCAGGAGGGTAGGTTGTTAACGTATAAGTAATTTCCGCAGGAACATCTGTCAATACCGGATTTGAAATATTCGGGTCGCTCAAGTTTGTAGCTGGTGTCCATTCGTAAACATATTCTGGTCCTCCAGAAGTACATGAAACATCATAATCCCATGGCGTTTGGTTCCCTGTAGCGCAGTCAACAGAGGGGTCAGGTGTGACAGAAATTGTAAGACATCCAGAAGGATTCGTTGCTGTCCAAGACAAACCTGCTAGATCACCATAGATCGGCCCCGCAAGCAAGGGGGCAGCATCACTATCTCCGTCATACACCCAAAATTCATCGAAGAAATTCTCAACTGTTCCTGCGTTGAAAGAAATCTCCATTGCTGTGTAACCTTCACCGCCAGCGTCAGGACAATATGTGGTATCTTGAACCTCACCATTTGTGTAACAGTAGCTATAGTTACCTGCATCTCCTGAGCAGATAGCGGTTGGAATACCATCTAAGCCGCCAACCAAAGTTGTTCCTTCTCCACAATACGTAAAGTCTTCTCCTGCATCAGCTTGGAATGCTTCTTCAACAGTAATTGTAAAAGTGGAGTCATACGAGCAGCCATGGTTATTCTCAACCGTAAATGAATAATCCCATATTCCTTCAATTTCTGGTAAAATAGTAAAACTATTGCCGTCTGCTGGAATGTCAAAGGGCACCGGACCACCTAATGGGAAAGTCCAGAACGAACTGTCAGCAAACTCACCAATATCCGGGGTGAATTCTGTGACATCTGGAACAATGGCTGGATTGAATCCAATTTCGAAACTGAACAGTTCTCCGTCATCTCCTCCCCACAAATCAGTAATTTCAAAAGTCCATGTCCCATTGAGCTCGCACCCAACCAGACCATCAAGGGGTTGCAATGAATTATAGTCACCAGCTGGTAAACTCGCCCCTCCTAGAGTTCCTACTTGTGAAAATGTTCCTTGCGTGGCGTCAGGCGACCAAGTGTAGTTGAAAGCCTCTACGTTTGCAATTCCCAAATCAATTCCATTTGCACCTACATCGGGACCAACGGGTTGCTCCATTTGTTGATGAAGAATTACTGTGTTTCCAGACGGACAAACAATAGCGATAGAAAGATCAAACATAAAGCTATGTTCTATTTCCATGCCGATTAGAAAGAGATCATTGATGTTATTCAGGGTCTGTCCTGGTGCAAAGCCTGCTACATTAATTTCGGATTGATTCGTTTGTCCAACATCATCAGGTAGCTCTACGTTATCAGAATTCTCATAAGATTGATCTGGACCGCTCCAAGTAACTTGGAACTCTTCGGGATTCACTTCCACACTGAATTCTTGTCCGAGACATAAGGTTTGATCTCCAGGAAATGGAGACCATGAAGGAAGTGTAGCAACCAAAAGTTGTAGGCTGACTCTATTGGTTGATGAACAGCCGTTGTCATCTGTGAGGAACAATTCAACAATAAACTCTCCTGGTTCATCAAATATGTGAGAAACAACAGGACCTGAATTGTCAGTTGTACCATCAGCAAAATCCCACAAGTATTCTACAATTGAAAAGCCGGGAGCTGCAAATGAGGCTGTGCCGTCAAAAGTGATTTCATCGCCCACACAGATCCGTAAAGATTCAGGTGCATCCATTGTAGCCGCTGCAATTGGCCGGTCACAAGGGGTTTCGCACAATATAGCGGCAGCTAAATTCCCTGTACCCTCATTGTTAGAATCAAATACAAAAGTTAAACATCCAGAGGTGTTTTGAGAAGTCCCAGAAACAAACAGCCCCTGTAAATCAGTCCCTGTGTAAACGCCAAGTGAAGTTTCACCAGTATTGTCACCATCATAAATAGCTAGGTAATCCCACGTGTTTTCATTTCCTGTCTGGTCCAGTTGAAACGTAATAAAATCGACTGTTATAACATCGCCATCAACGTCTGGACAAATGGTACAGACAAAATATTCATCGTTGCCATAACCGGGGCCACCTTGTCCTCCGCTGTCAATGAGTAGGCCTCCACAGGACTCAAAAGTTCCGCTGGCCATCGTAACATCATTTTGAGCTAAGAGCCCAGAAAAAGTAAATAGAATCGAGATAAGCAGGGTGAAATGCTTCATAAAGTTTAGGCTCTTGCTGGTAAAGGTAATACTACGAAAATACGAAATGCCACGATAAGCAGGTCCACCAAGAGACGAAGTTACGAATCGAATGGTTGCATAAAAAAGGAAAGATTGGAGTGCTATCTCAGGAGGGTCACGTGACCTTCCGCTGTATGAATTTCTGCCGTATAGAGGTCTTTTACTTTTAACACCCACGTATAGATTTCATTCTGTGCGAAGTAGCCGCCATTTTGAACATCTCCTACCCAACCCTCAGACGGTGTGATGGAGTCAAATATCTGTTCGCCCCAGCGGTTGAAAATCTTGAAGGAATATTCATCTACTTCTATTCCCCTAACAAATGGCCTAAAAACATCATTTATACCATCCATGTCTGGTGTAAATGCATTCGGAACATACACTAAAAATTCACCTTCAATGTAAAACTCTTCGCAATGCTCATCTTCACAGCCAAATGCATTCTCTACAAGCAGACAGGCCCTGTAACCCGCATCTTCGGCATTGGGATAGGTATGAACAGGCTCTTCTTCATTCGATGTCATCCCGTCTCCGAAATCCCAGTAATTCAGTTCGTTATCTGTTGATAGATTCGTAAAATAGGCTTCGGTGAGAAGAGAAGATAAGCCCTCTTCATTGAAATCAAAGCGGGCTTCTGGATACCCATAAACGTCGAAAGCGCCATCAAGGGTGAAGGAGTTCTCACATCCATTTAAGGCTGTAGCAAACAAAGTCACATCATAACTACCAGGAATGGTTAATACCACATCCTCTATGGAATTGGTATAGATCTGACCATCTATTTCCCAGAAATAAGAAGTGTTTTCATCTGAAACATAGGGCATTTCCAATGTCACTTCCAATGGAAAACAAGCTGAAGCGGCAACAAAATCAAAAACAGCATCGGGCAGTGTAAATACGTCAACCGGAGCTATTGCAATTCCAATGCATCCAAAATCATTTGTACCCGTCACGGTAACAAGGTCCGTAGCGTAAAATGTACCGGTAGCAAATTCACCAGCTCCTTCAACATTTTCGCTCCAAGCAAAATCTACCGCACCTGTTGCTTCAAACAAAACTTCACTTCCTTGGCAAATGGGATCTGGAAGATTAATTGTTATGATGGGTTCTGGAAATAAATTAATAACAATGTTATCTGTCACTAGACAGGCACCATTGCTCACTGTAATAGTAAGCACAAAGGTCTCTGCTTCTGAAACATCAGGTAAGTTCAAATCAGAAATAGGACTCAGTAAATCAGAAAGCAATGGCGAAGGACTCCACGCATACTCACATTCGGTGCAATCAGCATTGCCAACCGCACCAGAAGCCTCGTTTTCACACAAATCAAAATCAGGCCCTAAATCAAAATCAAAGCCTTCTTCAACTTCAACCAACACCTCTGTTGTATCTGCTTCACAAAATCCATTCGCGGGCACAACATATTGATAAACTCCTGGCACATCTGAAAGCGGGTCAAAAAGATCATCTGTTGAAACTCCATCTAGCATCCATGCGCCGCCTACCCAACCATCTATTACCTGCTGACTAAGATTGATTGTATTTCCATCTGAACAAAGCGTAATCGGCATCCCTTCACCAGCGGTCAACTGATCTGAGTAATTAAGTTCAATCGAAAAGGTCGAAGGCGCGCAACCTAAATCGTTTTCTAAACTATAAATGTAACTGCCTTGAACTCCTTCGTCTAAAATTAGTGATGGACTGATCAAAATGCCATTCGTCTCCCAAACTCCACCCTCAGGAATACCAATTGGCAAAAGACCTTCCAAATTGAACGTCTGTCCTTGAGCACATCCTGTTTCAAGCGATGATCCATTATCAAAGGCAGGAACGCCTAATTCAAGCGTCAAACTGACTTGATCATCAGGACAGGTATTTTCTGAAAAGATTGTGTAGATATAAACCACTGACTCCGCTTCATCCAGTATTAGATTTGGGTCTACAATTAGCCCGTCTGGGCCTGTCCATTCTGAAGTGAATGCTCCTGGCTGAATAACATAATCACCTAAGTCAATTGTTACTTCAGTAACACATTCTTCAATGATCAAATCACCTCCTGCCAGGGGAAGAACATCACTTTGAACCGTGTAATTTGCCTGCGCATCAGGACAGACATCGCCTTCAACAAGATAAATGAGGTTATAAGTTTGGCCGCCTTCAACCACCAAACTTCCGTTAATTTCATCTCCCCCAACAGACCAAATACCTCCAAAATCTGCGCTGGTCAATAAATCAGCAAGTACAATTGGTGAGGTGTTTTCACATACCTCCAAGAATACATTTTGCCCTGCATTGGGGAGCAGTTCGACCGTAATTTCTACTTCGGCATTTTGAGGCAAGCACCCCACTCCTTCTACGGTGTAGACGTAAGTTCCTGTAACAGCTTCTCCTTGAGATAGAATAGCATCCTCTTCGATCCCATTTGGTCCTTCCCAAATACCTCCCAAGGTCGGAGTGCCTTGAAGTTCATTTATTAAGTTGATGTTTGCTACATCTTCACAAACAAAAATGGAATTAGAAATGCCCGCAGAAATGTCATCCGAAAACTCAATCGTTAAAAATGATTCTTGAACTGGACAAGGCGTTAACCCAGCAACAACATAATTATACATTCCTGCAGAAAGTACATCACTGTCAAATTCTGGACCTATAAGATTGAAATCAGCGTCATACCATTGTCCATCAGATTGCGGGTCTCCATTTAATTCGTCTGTCATATTGAATGTAGTGGCAGCCGGACAAATTGAAATGAGGGTATTTACTCCCGGATTTGGCAACTGGTTCTCAATGACCATCATGGTGCTAAAAACAGGAGGGCAGCCAATAACTGAATCAATTCGATATGTAAAAAGTCCAGTAACATTTACTTCAGGATCATAGGTCCCTCCGAACTCATTGATATCAGAATCAAACCATTGTCCGCCATGATCAGGATTACCAGCCATCACATCCAATAACTCAAAAGGAAGGTAATTCTCACAAATCAAATAGGTGGTGCTAAGACCGGGATGCGCATTTTCGATAATTGATAATTGAATGCCACTTGTAATGAAACACACTCCATCTTCCAGCTGGTACATATAAAAACCAGAAATCGCCGTTGATGGAAGAATAGAATTGGAAATGGGATTACCAAAAGGATCAAACCAACTACCAGATAAATTAGCTCCCGCGTCTAAGTCTAAGTTTAGGTTGTGTGCTCCGGTGGTTGAGCACAATTCAATAGCTCCTGGCTGACCGGCAGAAGCCGAAACCGTATTCACAGTAAACCACTCCTGGCCATTGTCTGTTCCATTGGTCCACTGAACTTGATACAAGCCCGGACAAAGGTTAAATAGAGAAGAGATTCCGAATGCGGTATTCTCCACGAAAAGGAGTCCGCCCAATTGATTAAACCACTCATACTGTATATCCCCCGCGATCCCTGGAGTGAAAGAAGCCGTTCCGTTGCATGACACGCAGTCAGTGCTTACCGTTGTTTCTACAGTGGCAAAAGAAGGCGAGCTGAGCATAAGCACAGCAAGAAACAAAAGACATTGGAAGCCGGTTAAGTGGTGCTTCCAAAATCGCGTTTTTTGCATTTTCAGAAAAGGTTATCAACAATTGTTCAAAAGTACAAAAAAAAAGGCCCAGATGGTTAGTCCAGGCCTTCATACTGAGTTATCAGTTGTTTTGGTTAAGGAGTGATTTCAAATGAACCACTGTAATATTTTTCGTACCCATTGCGGTCTTTAACAATCGCAATCCACATGTATTCTTTGTTTCGCTCTGCATCAGAACCATCTTTCAATGATCCATTCCATGGATTCGAAGAACTTGTAGTCTTGAAAACCTCTTGTCCTTCATCGAGGATTGTCAATATGAAATCCATTGAACCATCCATCAATGCACGTGGCATGAAGGTATCAAAAACACCATCTCCATTTGGAGAGATTTTTTGAGGAGCCATCAATGCATAATCTTCATTGATTGCAATGGCGCGAGCTTTTCTATCAGAACATCCAAACTCGTTGATGACTGTTAATTCAATCACATGAAGGCCCCTACTCCTGACAGTCTTTTTCGGATTGATTTCTGAAGTAGAATCATCAACAATCACCCAAACACTTTCGCTTGCACGGTGAGATTTATTATTAAACTGGATTTCTGGGTATTCACCCTCATTCCCAACAATAGACCAATCAAAATTCGCGTCTGGTTCAGGATTGATTACAATCATGCTTTCAATAGATGATGTGCGGATTACCCCATCGTCTTTCGACGTTACAGAAAGTGTTATTTCATAAGTACCTGCCGTATTAAACGTGTGCGATGGATTGATGTCATTACTAAAATTCCCATCTCCAAAGTTCCACAGGTAAACACCTGAGTCATCATCAGTACTCAAATTGAATTCTACCGAAGTACCAACACATGCTTTCCTGGTGTCTACAAAAATTGAGATTGCAGGCTTGTTACCTACAGCAGGAATTTCTGCAACAACATGATTTTTAGAAGTGATTGTTACACTTTCGATGACCGCTCCTCCCTCAACTGTTCCTGAAGTTAATTCAACATCGTCAAAGTCTTCACTAAAAGACTCATCTGAACGAATCACCTGAACAGCCTGAAGGTTTGAATCTTCAACTACCACTGGCGCAGATTGATCATCATTCGCAATTGTGTTTTTGTAGCTTTCGTTGGCATTGTCAAAAATGAAGTGCTCAGCTTTAATACGAATGGCTGAATATTCCCCTCTATTGATAGAGAAATCTGTGAGTTCAGCTCTCTTAGCCAAAATACTCGAGTCAGGACTGAAGAGGTACCAAGCACTTCCGCTTAAAAGAAGCACACCCACGAAGATTGCAGCCGCAGACCAACCGGAAATGACAGATTTACCTGTTGCTCCTAGTTGCATTTGCATCTGCTGCCATTGCGCACTGTCATATGGCATATTATGGTTGTCGAGTTTCTGTTTGATACTCTCCTCGAACGTTGTCAATTTCTTACCCATTATGGTCCCTAAAGTCGTTTATAAGTATCTTTTTAAGGTTTCTCTTCGCCTTAGCCAAGTTAGACTTCGATGTTCCCACACTGATGCCTGTTTTCTCAGCAATCTCTGCGTGTGTCATATTCTCGAACACGTAGAGATTAAAAATCATTTGGTAAGCTGGCGTTAATTTCTGCATCGCTGCGAGTATGTCACTCGGTTTGAAATCAAATTCAGCCTCTTCTTCCTCCTCGTCTGCAATCTCTGAAAACTCTTCAACAGATTGATGCTCTCCAAGCAGGATGAAATCATTTTTCTTCTTTCGAATTGAATCAATCGCCGTATTCACAACAATTCTTCTGACCCAACCCTCAAATGACCCTTCAAAATTATACTTTGCCAAATTGCTAAACATCTTTAGCAACCCCTCTTGCAAAATATCCTGTGCTTCGTCAACGTTACGCGTGTACCGCATACAAACAGTCAACATCTTGCCGTACAGTAACTTATAAATGCCCTCTTGGGCCTTCCGGCTCCCTTTGAGGCACCCTTTAATAAGTTCACGAAGTTGATCTTCGGTCATGTACTTGACAATTAGACGTAGTTCTATTCGTACGGTTGCCTCCTTGACAGCCCACTAAGAAAAGAAATTTTATCTAAAGTGTACGAACGAGATGGATATTGCGTTGCAAATTCCTTAAACGAATTCTTTAAGCAATGATTTTTGGAGAAATGTATCTATGTCGTTTTTACTCATAAAACCGCTAACACTCTCGAATTTGAGTGCTTGTGCTTTATCTTCATGACGAAGGGTTGAACTGAGCATAAATAATTTCGAGGAAGGATGAGCTGAACGAAACCTGCGTTCATAAAGTTCAATGAAATCAAAACCGCTTTGAACAGGCATATTAATGTCTACATAAATCACCTCTGGAAAACAATTGGCGGTCTCTAAAAATAGGAATGCCTCCTCTACAGACTCTGCTGAAAAAACGCGAATGCGATCATCAGCGAGTTTAATGAACTCTGACATGATGAAATTGCAACTGGGATTGTCATCAATAAGAAGTACGGTTTTCACATATTCCATTAGACGGATTAATTGTTAGTTCAAATTACTGGCAAATCAATTGAGTAAGTGTAGTCCTTACACCTCTTGAGCACGTAGGAACTATCCTACACCGCTTATCACAAGATGATGATGTACCTTCGCAAGGTGAAAAGAGTGGTCTTAGGTTTATCTGGTGGAGTTGACTCCAGCGTAGCAGCTCATCTGTTGATTGAGCAAGGATATGAAGTTATTGCAATCTTTATGCGAAACTGGCATGACGAGTCTGTAACAATCAACAATGAATGTGCGTGGATTGATGACTCTAATGACGCCATTCTAGTAGCTGAGCAGCTTGGTATTCCTTTTCAAGTTATGGATCTGAGTTTAGAGTACAAAGAGCGCATTGTAGATTACATGTTCAGTGAATATAAAGCAGGACGAACACCAAACCCGGATGTGCTTTGCAACAGAGAGATTAAGTTCGACATCTTTTTAGATGCAGCAATGAAACTGGGTGCTGACTTCGTTGCAACAGGCCACTATTGTAGAAAATCAACTTCGGTTGACAAAGCGGGGAATGAAATCTATCACCTTCTAGCGGGTGCAGATGGAAACAAAGACCAGAGTTACTTCTTATGCCAACTGACTCAAGCTCAACTAAGCAAAGCTCTTTTTCCGATTGGAGAATTACAGAAGCCTGAAGTCCGAAGAATCGCTACTGAAATTGGGTTAGCCACTGCTGAAAAGAAAGATTCACAAGGACTTTGCTTCATCGGAAAGGTGAAACTTCCCGTGTTCCTTCAACAACAACTTGCTCCAAAGAAAGGCGATATTGTTGAAATTGATCGCACTTCAGCTCTTTTTGAGAAGCACAATGAAGGTGTTCGATATGAACCCTACCATTTCACTCCGTCAGATGGGAAATCAGTAGGACCTCATACAGGAGCGCATTACTTCACCGTTGGACAGCGGCGCGGTTTAAATGTTGGAGGCAAAAAAGAACCCCTCTTTGTTTTAGGAACTGATGTAGACGAAAATGTTGTTTACGTTGGACAGAGTGAGGCACACCCTGGATTGTCTCGCAGTGGATTGCGCATTCACATGAAAGATGTACACTGGATCCGCACAGACCTTAAAATGAAAGTCAATGAGACCCGGATTTACAAAGGTAGAATTCGCTACAGACAAGCCCTCCAGAATGTCACGCTCATCCAAAAAGAGGATATTTTAGAATTCATCTTTGACGAACCCCAAAAGGGAATAGCCGCAGGACAGTTTGTTGCGTGGTATGATCAAGATGAATTGATTGGAAGTGCGGTAATGAATTAAAGTTTCTCAATCACTGAATAACTATTGCGATTTGGTGCGTTCCGCGAAATTAATTCTGCAACAAATCCGGCCAAAAATAGCTGTGTCCCAAGAATAACGGATGTTAAAGCGATAAAGAATGAAGAAATCTCTGTAATGTTCTTTGCTTCTTCCCCAATGACCAAAAAGTAGACTTTCTGGCCTCCAATGATGGTGAAAAGTACCACACCAAAAATAAACATCAGGGTTCCCAAACTGCCAAAAAAGTGCATTGGCTTCTTACCAAACCTAGAAATAAAGGTGATTGTCAGAAGATCTAAAAACCCATTAATAAAGCGCTCTAGACCAAATTTCGTGGTGCCATATTTCCTTGCACGGTGCTGCACTACCTTCTCTCCTATTCGTCCGTATCCAGCCCTTTTCGCAATTACCGGGATGTACCGGTGCATTTCACCGTATACTTCAATGTTTCGAACAACTACACCTCGGTATGCTTTTAGTCCACAGTTAAAGTCATGAAGATAGATTCCTGACATTTTTCGTGTGGCCCAATTGTATAATTTGGTAGGAAGGGTTTTTGTAATGGGGTCAAAACGCTTCTTCTTCCATCCTGAAACCAAGTCAAGGTTTTCTGCTTTGATTTGGGCAATCAACTCAGGGATTTCATCAGGAGAATCTTGCAGATCTGCGTCCATTGTGATGACATAATCACCTTTCGTTTCAGCGAAAGCAACGTTCAACGCTGCACTTTTCCCGTAGTTGCGTGCAAAACGGAAAGCACGAACGCGCGCATCTTTTTGATTTAAATCCTGGATGATGCTCCATGAAGTATCAGTAGAACCATCATCAACAAAAAGCACTTCAAAGGACAAACCCTGCGCATCCATGACTTTTTTAATCCAGTCATAGAGTTCACGCAGGGATTCCTCTTCGTTTAATAGGGGTATAACTATTGAGACCGTAGTTTGGTCCATGTATTTCTAATTCAAATGCGGGCTAAAGATACTGCTCTTATGCGTTTTCTGGTGGATTACGCTTAACAATTAGTCCAAGAATAAGACTTAGTACCGCGTACCAAATAGCTCCCCAAATAATTCCCAAGAGTAATTTACCCGGAGTATAAACTGAATCCATGCTTTCTGCAGTTTGTCTCATCGTCTCTTCTAATTGCGCTTCAGACATTCCAAATCCTTACATCATTTCAGCAGTGTTCTGCAAAATCTGCTCTGTAAGAATGGCCGGTAATTCTGGATCAATCACATTGAATAATAAGATGTTAAACAGTACGCTGATAACCGTCATTATTACTCCTGTAACAAGCATGTTTAGGAATGCTTCTCCAAATTTCAGATAGCCTCCGTTCTCTTTTCGGATGGCGAAACCTAAAACTAAAAGAATGGCAATTGTAAATGGAAATCCGACCAATCCTACCCACCAATCGGCGAAAAGCATTGGGTTAAAGAGGTAAATAAGGAGGGAGATAGCGACACTAATTAGTCCGCCGATAACACCGTAAATGATTGCTTTTTGATTCATGTTATTTGAGTTTTGGTTGAGGTGAAGTTACAATTTGTTAAATATCACGAAGATAAATTACCGCAAACGGTCAAAAAACAAGTTTGAATGGAAGTGAGATTTTTCATTGCAAACGAAATAAAATAAATTATCTTTGCGCTGTGGCAAGTCTTATACGACTAGCTCCTATTGAACTCCCCCAGGTCTGGAAGGAAGCAAGGGTAGATGGTTGAGCAGTGCGATGTGAGTAGCTTGCCACACTTTTTTTCTTTTTTCGTCTTCCCCCTCTTTCCCCAACATTTTCTTAAAATTCAACAAGTTCTTCAAAAGTCAAGAAGTTCTAGGTATTTTCGCGCTCAATGTCGAACGTAATTCTTGTAACTGGCGGTTCCTCAGGAATCGGGAAGTCCATCGCTTCTTATCTGACTTCAAAAGGTCATACAGTGTATGGCACATCGCGAAGTGCAGAAGAAGGAATCACCTCTGAAGGTTTCTACATGCTTCGCATGGATGTTACAGATGAAGCCAATGTAGTTATGGGAGTCAACTCCATTCTAAAAAAGGAAGGCCGACTAGATGTTTTGGTCAACAATGCCGGACTAGGAATGGCGGGACCACTTGAAAACACTTCTTCTAAAGAACTTGAAAGCATTTTTCAAACCAATGTATTCGGCGTAATGAATGTGTGCAGAGTCACCATTCCTGCGCTTCGGAAATCGAAAGGAAAAATCATCAACATTACCAGCATAGGCGGAAGGTTTGCGCTTCCATATAGAGGCGTTTACTGCGCTTCTAAATTTGCTATTGAAGGTTTTAGTGAATCATTAAGCATGGAATTACTTCCGCAGGGAATTGATGTGAGCATCGTTCAACCCGGAGATGTCAAGACAAATATCAATGCCAACAGACACGTTTCTGAAAATATAAATCGAACGGTATATCCCAAATTTGATCGCGTCCTGGAACAAATAAACAATGAGGTTACAGAAGCGCAAGACCCCATCCTTGTTGCTAAAACCATTGAGAAGATTATAGGTGCCAAAACACCTAAGCTTCGCTACAGAGTAGCCCCGTTAAAACAAAAAATAAGCTTGATATTGCACTGGATACTTCCGGGTAAAACCTTTGAAAAACTCATTGCCAGATTTTACGGATTGCGGAAACCGAATACGTAATTTTTCAAAAAAAAAATAATCCATGAAGAAGATACTTGTCGCCAACAGAGGAGAGATTGCCTTACGCGTCATGCGAACGGCCCGCGAAATGGGCATTGCAACGGTGGCTGTCTATTCAGACGCTGACCGAACGGCTCCTTTCGTTAGATATGCAGATGAATCAGTTTATCTAGGGCCGGCACCTTCTTCGGAATCCTACCTCAGAAGAGATAAAATTATTCAAGCCTGCAAAGACACAGGAGCACAAGGTATTCACCCTGGGTATGGTTTTCTTTCTGAGAACCCAATTTTCGCTAGAGAAGTTGCCAATGCTGGCCTAATTCTCATTGGCCCATCTCCTGAAGCCATGGAAGTTATGGGATCTAAGTTAGCTGCTAAGGCTGCTGTAAAGGAATACGGAATACCCATGGTCCCGGGAACAGATGAGGCCATAGAAAATGCAGCTGAAGCCTTAGAAGTAGCGAAAGAAATTGGTTTCCCGTTGTTGATTAAGGCAAGCGCTGGTGGCGGTGGAAAAGGAATGCGCATTGTTGAAAATGAGCACGAACTCGAAAGCCAGATGCTGAGAGCCATTTCGGAAGCAGAAAATGCTTTTGGAGACGGTGCTGTCTTTGTTGAACGCTATGTAACCGGTCCAAGGCACATTGAAATACAAATACTTGCTGACACCCACGGAAATGTGGTACACCTTTTCGAAAGAGAATGTAGCATCCAAAGAAGGCATCAGAAAGTGGTAGAAGAGGCGCCAAGTGTAGTGCTCACTGCTGAAATGCGCGAGCAAATGGGTAAAAGCGCTGTAGATGTTGCAAAAGCATGTAACTACGTAGGTGCTGGAACGGTTGAATTCTTGCTTGATAGTGAACTCAACTATTACTTCTTGGAAATGAACACAAGACTCCAAGTTGAACACCCTGTTACTGAAATGATCACTGGCGTTGATCTTGTTCGCGAGCAAATAAACATTGCCCGAGGACAAAAACTCAGCTTTGCTCAAGAAGATCTTGAAATTCATGGTCATGCAATTGAATTGCGCGTCTATGCAGAAGATCCTGCGAGCGGATTCCTTCCAGATATTGGAACACTTACCACTTACAAAAAACCTGAAGGTGCAGGCATCCGTGTAGATGATGGATATGAGGAAGGAATGGACATTCCAATCTACTATGACCCCATGATTGCAAAACTTGTAGCCCATGCAGACACGCGTGAAGCTGCTATTGGAAGGTTAACAAGAGCCATTGAAGATTTTCATATCACTGGAATTAAGACCACGCTTCCTTTCGGTAAATTTGCCATCAATCACGAGGCCTTCGTTTCCGGGAATTTCGACACTCATTTCGTGAAATTGTATTTCACCCCTGAGGTCCTTAATATCCATAATGAGCAAGAAGCACGAGCGGCAGCTATTTCTGCATTTTTGTTTCAGGAAGCGGCTAAAAACAAGGTCAAAGCTGAACCTGAATCAACCGTTTCGAACTGGAAGTTGAGAAGGTAATTCTTCCTCAAGCAGCCTTTGCCCTTGAACAAACATTCTTAGTTTTGAATCCTTTAACATGATTTGAGCATCCTTTTGTACGAAATTCTCGTATTTTACGTTTGTGAAAGAGATGCGCTACATATTTTTATTTTTTTGCACCATTCCCCTCTATTCTTCAGCTCAGATTGAGACTGAAATTGGAATCATGTACAAATATGTAGTCATTGATGGCGATACAGTTCCCGTTGTAAACCTTGATTTAGTTTCGATCTCTAGTCCGCGTGAGTTCAAAAACGAACGCCAACGAAGAAGATGGAATGTACTCGTCAAACGCGTCAATAAGGTATATCCGTATGCTAAAGCCGCAGGAGTTTTGATGCATGAGTACGAAGATGAACTAGCCAAACTAGAGACAAAAAAGGATCGCAAGGAATACCTCAAACTAGCAGAAGCAGATCTGAAGACACAGTTTGAAGGAGACATCACTGATATGACCATCTCTGAAGGAATCATCCTTATAAAACTCATTGACAGAGAAACAGGTGACTGCTCCTATGAGCTTATCAGTGAACTTCGAGGTAGTTTTTCTGCGTTTATGTGGCAATCATTAGCACGCTTGTTCGGACATAATTTAAAGTCGGAATACGACGGCGAAGGAGACGATGCAGCAATAGAAGAAATTGTGGGCGAGATCGAAATGGGCATCATTCATGGCCCAGCAGTGCAAATAGCCAAACAGTAATTATTTCAGCACATTCAAAGCGTCTCCATAAATGACGCTGAAAAAGGCCGCACTCGGTTTCTGATGATTGATGGAATCTGCGAAGTTGGGTTGAAATCCTTCCACAAAATACATTTCCAGCTCTCCCTTATTCTTTGCACTAACCTTCCCTCTGGACGAACAAACGAAATGCGATTTCACTAGCTTATAAGTGTGCTCAGAGATATTAACATGGCCTTCCTTTCCGCTGGACTCCATTCGCGAAGCAACATTCACTGTATCTCCCCAAATGTCATAGGCAAACTTTTTTTGGCCTACAACCCCCGCTATAACCATCCCAGAATGGATACCAATACGCAATTCCCATGGCTCTTGCCCTCTTTTGCTTCGTTGCTCATTGATCTCATCTGTAAGTCGCATCATCTCCAACCCAAAGGCCACGGTCTGAAGTGCGTGGTGTTTCGCAGACTGAGGCAAACCACAAGCGCACATATAGGCATCACCAATGGTCTTGATCTTTTCAACCCCGTAACGTGAAAGTGCCTGATCGTATGCCCTGAAATATGAATCCAAGACAATGACCAACTCTTGCGGATTCATTGTTTCCGTGAGCTTCGTAAATCCTTTGAAATCAGAAAAAAGTACAGATGCATTTGGATAGGTTAGGGTTTCTGCTTTCCCTTTTTCTTTCAGCTCAGAAGCCGTTTTCTTTGGGAGAATATTGAGCAATAGGTTCTCTGACTTTTCTTGCTCCAAACGCAAGTCTTTGGTGCGTGTCTCCACTTTTTGCTCCAAGACAATATTCTCTTTTCGAAGTCTGTAGGTACGCCATCTAAAGATAACAATAAAGGCGATAAGCACAAATAGTACGCACAACAGATAGAACCAAGTTGTTTGCCAGAAGGGGGCTAAAATGGTGAAGCGAAATTGAACCTCATCACTCGAAACAGAGTCAGCCCCTACTGACACAATCCTAAACTTATAAGCTCCCGGCGTCAAATTTTGATAGGTAATCTCCCTGGCCTCCATAATGGTGTTCCAGTCCTTATCATTTCCTTCCAGTAAAAACTTGAATGACAAATTTTGGCGGTCAATCCAATCAATTCCTCCGAACTGGAAAGTAAGATGGTTTTGATCATAGCTCAGTTCCAAGTCCAAAGGCAAAGCCGAGTGGTTTACATGTCGTTCAAAATACATGTAATCAGGTCCAAGGCTGCTCCAATAGCTCCGTTTTGAATGAAAACGCTCATCATGTTTCCAATTTACATCCTCATTAAACAGTTTAACTTCTGAGATAAAAACGTGGGGTTTATTCAATCGTCGGTAATCTTTCTCAGGATGGTAATGGACAATCTTATTGTCGATGAGCCAAATGCATGTTCCATCTGGAAGCACCTCCGGGTCTTGATATTCAACTACTTTTTCTCGCAATCCAGAGCTCGTATTAAAGTTCCAAATGCGTCCTTTGGTTTCCACATCAAACACATCAATGCCTTTGGTGGTTCCTATCCAAACATCCCCATTCGACATTGAAATGAGATGTCCGGGCTGATTGGAAGCCAATCCATTTTGGACAGAAATTAAATCAAACGCCTCAAATCTTGTCTCTTCTTCATCCATGAAGTTCTGTAGATCTGAAATAGCTGCTACCACTATTCCACTTCCTTTTACTGAGAACCAGATTTCGTCATTGGTCATTAACAAGTCATTGATTACAGCGCCAGGCAGTCCGTTTTCAATGTTGAGCATTTTAAAGCGCTTGGTATTTGGCTTTAAGCAAGCAATTCCGTCATTGGTAGCGCACCAAAAATAGCCGTCTTTATCTGTCACAAACTCATTTACATGATTGCTGCTAAGGCCGTCTTTAGAAGTGTACCTCTTTCGTTCTCCATTGCTAAGCACCCAAAGCCCAGTGCTTGTTGCAAGCGCCAGCTCCCCTAGTTGAGATGGCGCTGTCCCAAAATCAAGGGTATAAACACTGTTCGGAGCATGACTTATTAGCGTATCAAGCACATCTCCATTCAACCTGTATGCGCCTCGAATTGTCCCTATTAGCACCTGGCCATCCTCATCAACTTCAACCTCTTTGATCTCTTCATTAAAATCTTTAATCAGTTCAAATTCAGTTTCGTTTAATCGTCTTTTAAAAAGTTTCCCTTGAACAGACCCAACCCAAAAATTTTGACCTGAAACTTGTATGCCTTGAGGTTTGAACGTTTCTCCTTGGTATATTAGTTCTTCATTTGAAAAGTGCTCGCCGGTGAGCTGTATGACACCATCTTGGTAAGATGAGCACCAGATTTGTCCTTGATTGTCTTCTGTGATCGCAAAAAGACGAGTGGGGATCAATCCCTCTTTTTCGTCAAAACAGATGATTTCTTTTTGATTCCATCTCAGCAACTGTTGCTCAAGCGTCACCATCCAAATTTCACCCGTGTGAGATTTCACCGCTTTGAAGGCATCTGTTGAACAAAATCCATCTGTTTCGTCTAAGTAGTTCACGTCTATCCCGTTCGACTTAAAAACACCATTTCGCTGGGTTACGAACATCTCCCCATCTATAGGAATAATTGACCATATGGGCGAATTAAGAACGCCTTGTTCCCAACCTATATAGGACCATTCTCCCTCATTGAAAATAGAAATTATACCCGTCCATGCACCTAACCAAATTGCCCCATCAGGACTTTCGGCAATTGAATTAATGGTGTATCCATATGGGCCGAAAAGAGAAGGATAATGGGTAAAAACACCCTTCTCATAACAGAATACCCCCTGTTTTTGAGTGCCTGCCCAAAGCCTACCTTTTTGATCATAATACAAACAGAGAACTTTCAAACGCTCACCTGGCAGTCCATTCTTATCTGAGTATTCTACAAACCGATCTCCATCATACTTAACCAAACCATGTCCGCGGGTTCCAACCCAAAGATCCCCATCTGCCCCAGTAGCGAAACAATTAATTGCCTTGTCTGCAAATGGAGGAATGTGGCTGAAATCTGTTATAGATTGTCCGTTGTAACTATAGACCCCATTGGAAGCTCCACCTATCCACAATAATCCATTCGAATCTGAATGAATAGCGGAAACAGAATTGGTTGGAAGGTTCTCTTCAGACCCTAAGTAGCGAAATCCGTATTCTCCTTTTTCGCTGAAGTGCATTTTTTCAGTGGCGATGGAAAGCGGAAACCCTTTCTCATATTCAATACCTTCTACCACATATTGACTCACGCCTTGTGCCTCGCAAAATTGCGTAACTAACAAGGCCAATAAAATGACGAACAAATAACGGCGGTTCAACACAGATGGCGAAAATTGATTCGACGCAATTTATGGAGGCAAATTGAATTGGGGTTCCTTCTGCCGAAAAAGTATCGACCATTGCATGAAATTGATAGTCGAGTTCTAATTTGATACAGATATTTCGTAACTTGAATTGTTAAACTTAACACACTGCTATGTACCGTTTCCTTCAAGTCGCCCTCCTAGGCCTCTTTGTTATTGGTTGCTCATTGTCAGCGTTTTCAATCAAATACCGTGTCAATAACACAGGTGTTAGTGCAGATTTCACAGACCTTGCTACCGCTGTTGCCAGCGTTGTAGATGGCGACATCCTGATTGTTGAACATTCCAACACTCCTTATAATGTGGCGGAGGTAATCATCAACAAGAAGATAACCATTTACGGAACAGGCTATTACTTGCCTGACAATGACGAGACTCATGCTGATACCCGAACCAGTATTTTAGGCCCCATCAATGTAACAAGTGTTGACGTGCTTTTATCTGGACTGACCATTTCCGATTGCAGAATCAATGCAGACGATGTCATTCTTGAGCGCGCATTGATTAATGGTTCACTTGAAGTAGGAGATGCAGCACCCGTTTCAGATGTAACTGTTCGCCAATGTTTTATTGAAGGTGACATCGCAACCCTGATCTCAATTGACTGTTCTACGATTGTATTTACCAATAACTTTTGTCACAATGAGAGCAGCACATTGGGAGCCAAGGTGGTAGAAATGACAGTTAGCTCAAGCGGATTAATCCTGAACAATGTTTTCTTTGGCGATGATGACTTGGAACTTCACAACGTGACATTGAAGAACAACATCTTCGAACAAGTAACTGTAGATGTCATTAATAGCACAAGCATTACAGCAAGTAACAATTACGCTGAACTCGCTTTTTTAGTGAATTACCAGGCTTCAAACAACATTGCTTACACAGATACAATGTTAGATTTACTCTCGTTTTCAAGAGATGCGAAATACAAGACTCTTCCAGACTACACAAGTGCTGGCGAAGGATTAGAATTTGGTTCTTTCCCTTACGTTTTGTCAGGAATCCCCCCAATTCCAGCCATTTGGTTTTATGATGGTGAACCAGCAGGAGATGACGGTGGAATAGATGTGATTATTAAAGTAAAAGGCAGAAAATGATGAAGAAACTATTCCCTTTTTTATGTTTTCTGGGGCTTGCTCTTTACTCAGAAGCCGCAGATCTATTGGTGAACTTAAATCCAACTAGTGGCGCTGATTTCAACAATGCGCAATCAGCAATTGACGCAGCAAATACGGGCGATATAATTTACCTTCAGGCGTTGCCCATGTCAACCCTCTTCAACCCGGCAGATGCAAACTATGGAAATTTAGTCGTAAACAAACAAATCACGATTGTTGGTCACGGCTACTTTCTAGAAACTGCAGGACTGGGTAACTATGAAGAAAGCTTTACCCCTGTTCCAATCATTGGCATTCAATTCGTGTCAGGTTCCCAGGGCGCAACACTTAGAAACGCCATCGCATTAGAAGTTGAAATATTGACCAGCAACATCACACTAGAAAGTGATTACATCAATGGATTGAGAATTGTTTCAGGAGCAAATACAGCGGTTACAGGATGCTATATTGAAAGTCAATTAGCAGAGGCTCCAGCTGTCGTGCTTGAATCATCCTTGAGCGGCCATGTATTTTCCTATTCTTTCATTGGGTACATTGGAACTCCTTCTGAGGGCGCCATCATTCTGAGTGCACCAAACACGAATGGCGCAGAATTCAATCACTGCAACTTCGCCAATGGTAATTTGTATTTAGGGAGTAATTTCGTTCACAATTGCATCATTTTCGAAGGACAAATTGGATGGTTACAAGAGGGAGCACTAAACAATAACCTCTTTACCATTGATCCCATTGTAACACTTGTAGACCCTTTAGGAAACCCTCAAGATGGTTCTGCTGTGAACAATGATCCTACGAACCAATTGGTTCTGGCCACTGAAATTTTCGCAGCGAACGGAGAAGGTGATTTACAGTGGGAACTTCAAGTAACATCCCCTGCTCTCAATGCGGGTGATGATGGACAAAACATTGGGATGTATACTTCCATAAATTCTTACAGACCTTCTGGACTAAATGAGGATGTGCCCATTTTTATTGAACTCAACTACTTGGACTTGATTACAACAGAGATTGTTTTGCCAATCGATTTTGTTGTGTTCTCCCCTTCCGGAAATGAAATTTCGCTCATTCAATGGACCGTTATTCCAGATGATCTCTTTGTAGGAGTTCAAGATTACACAACGTTCATCCCTAGTGACCTCGTTCATGGTTTCCTATCTATTGATGTTGACGCCCTCCCTAATGCGGGAGTGATTGCCATCAATGCCATTGACAATGCAGGACTGGAGTCTGGATTTCAGTTCATTCCTTTTCAAAAAGACAACACACCTATACTTACCCCGAATTTGCAAAGCTTCGAGTTCTTTTACAATACTGACCCAGGTATTGGTAACGGTAACTTTATAGACATTGAACAGAGTACCAACTTTGAAGGAGCTATCACGTTTCCAACCTTGATCACTGGTGGCCCAACTGTAGGGCAAAACACATTGTTTGTGCGCGTCACTGATGCCAATTCAGGAGTTGGAACTACCTATTACCATGAATTCCAATTCTTAGCCAACGGATTCAACCCTGATTGCTGTGATATCGATGGAGATGGATTCATTGGATCATCTGATTTCCTGAACTTTCTTCAATTCTTTTCACAACAAATCTCAGGATGCGAAAATGGGGATTTCAACCTAGACGGAATTGTAGATACAGGTGATTTGCTAATCTTCCTTACCTTCTACGGTACCAGCGTGTAGGACAACTCCCACCATTATGGTAACCATTCTAAAGAATTACCGTAAACAATGGATGTAAAACAATGCGTCCATGCGTCTAACTCTTTACATACTGGTGTTCTTAACAACTCTTGCTGCAAGTCCAACATGGGCGCAGCTTGACTCCACCTTGCGGGTTCAAGACCCAGTTGTCCCTTCTAAGGCAGTTCAATCTACATTGAAGCTCAAGCCAAGATTGGGATTGGGAATTGGTAGCCTTGTATTCCTTGGTGACATGGGAAGAGACAACAAAGGATACAACCCAGGCTCAGCTGATATGGTCTATACTTTAGACATTACAAATGAGTTCACTTCATTCCTAGATGTTAGATTGTACACCATTTTTGGTAAAATAAACATCAACGAGACCACCAATCCTAGGCATTTAAACATGCAAGCAACCATCAGGACGGGTGGAATTGCGTTCTCATACAATTTCAACAATTTTTTTCAATCAAAGCAAGTCGTTAAACCCTATATCAGTGCTGGGTTCGAAGCTTTTGAATACTTGTCGAAAACAGACATGCATGACGCAGAAGGCAGGCGTTACTTCTATTGGTCAGACGGATCTATTCGTGACATGGATCAGCATTCAACAGATGCAGGAAATTCTATTCTGCTAGAGCGTGACTATACCTATGAAACTGATTTAAGAGAATTAAACGGAGAAGGACTTGGCAGGTTTCCTGAAAGGGCTTTTGCCATTCCTATTGGAGCTGGCGTTGAGTTTGAAATGACAGAGCGCGTAAAAGCACGCTTAGGAATGACCTATCACTTCACACTTACAGATAAGGTAGATCACATTACTTCTGCTGGCGAAGGAGTGCGCCAAGGAGATTCAAAAAACGACCGCTTCCTTTTCACCTCTTTTTCACTCAACTATGACCTCAATCCGATTGGACTCAAAAAGCCGAATGAATTCGAAGAACTATTTGACGAAAATGGTGAGTTACTAGCAGGTATAGAAGACACAGATGGAGATCGCGTTCCAGATGTCATAGACAAATGCCACGGTACACCGCCAAACGTCCCGGTAGACGAATTTGGCTGTCCGTTAGATTCAGACGATGACGGCTTTCCAGATTACAGAGACCTCGAACCAAACTCACCACATACGTATGTAAATGGTGAAGGCATCGCTCTGAATGACGATGCTATTTATGATCGTTACCTCATGTGGAATGACTCAACTCCCTGGATTACAGAAGGTCCGTTGAACGAACTGTATGCGCAATCAACCTCTGATTTATCAAAGGCACACCACGCATACCGCATTAGAATATCGAGATCGCAATCAGATCTTACTCAAGACGAAATTAATTCATTGCTCGCACTTCAAGATGTTCTGATGGTGAATGAAAATGGTGAAGACGTATTCGTTGTAGGAAACTTTGACGCAATTCCTGATGCCATTAGAAGAAAAATCGAATTATCCCAAATAGGAATTGACGGTTCACTGGTTGCGACAAATGCCAATGACGAAATGACTCCTGTTGAAGATGACCCCGGTTTAGAAGCTGCTATTATGGCTGCAATGGACTTGGAAGATGATGGACTTGGTATAGACAATGAAGTACACTTTAGAGTGCAGGTTGGTGCCTTTAGATACAGTTTGTCACGCAACATCTTCTCAGGTGAAAACGACATTTGGGCCATCTCAGGAAATGACGGATTAAAACGCTACATAACCAGTAGCTATTTATCTGTTGGAGAAGCCGCAAAGCGAAGAGTTGATCTGTTAGAGTCAGGATTTGAAGGTGCTTTTATCACCGCATATTCTGGAGGCAACCGAATTACACTCTCAGACGCTGGTCTCAACGTAATTGACGCCTCAAAAGACCTTCTTGTTGACACAGAAAACCAGTCTATCAACACAGAAAGAATCATGTACAAAATTCACCTCGGAACGTTCCAAGGAGATGTACCTACTGAGCTACTAGACAAGCTACTCTCTTTTGGAAATGTAAAGCCCGTTGCGCAGAAAGACGGAACAACTTCTTTCATGAGTGTGCCTTGCAAGACAATGGCACAAGCGGAAGAAATGCTTCAAATAGCAAAAGATTTAGGCATTGAGAATAGCGAGGTTGTTGGTGATTTTGACGGAAAAATGATTCCTTTGGAAGACGTTAAAAACCTGAAGAACTAGACCTTTTCTGACTGAATGGCAACAATGCTTTCGGCTATTTTTCGGCCATCAATAGCAGCACTCATTATTCCACCTGCATAACCAGCCCCTTCACCGCATGGATAAAGTCCTGCGACTTCTGGATGAACGAATGTCTCTCTATCTCTAGGAATTCGAACGGGAGAAGAAGTTCTACTTTCAGGCCCTACAATCACCGCATCATTGGTTAAGAATCCGCGCATTTTACGTTCAAAATCTTTGAAGCCTTCTACCAATCTTTTCGAAATAAAATTTGGGAGAAGTTCATGCATGTTTACAGAAACGAGCCCTGGCGTATAAGAACAGTCTGGCAAGTCTCTACTCAATCTGTTTTCTACAAAATCTAACAACCGCTGTGCGGGTGCCTTTTGGCTTCCTCCGGCCATATCACAGGCCTTTTGTTCAATGACCTGTTGAAATTGCAATCCTCCCAAAGGCCCTGAAAACCCATGTGCTTCCAAGTCTTCTACTTCAACGGTCACAACCATGCCTGAATTAGCATATGGATTGTTTCGTTTGGAAGGAGACCAACCATTGGTAACGATCTCTCCTGGTGCTGTGGCGCATGGGGCAATGATTCCACCCGGACACATACAAAAAGAGTACACCCCTTTATCTTCTATCTGGCACACCAAGTTGTATGCAGCAGGAGGCAGTGCTTCACCTCTCTCCTCACGTTTGTATTGAATCTGATCTATCAATTGTTGCGGGTGTTCAACGCGAACACCAAGGGCAAAAGACTTTGCTTCAATGTGCCATTTCTTTTTTTCGAAAAGCGTGAAGATATCACGTGCACTATGACCAGTAGCAAGAATAACATGGGACGAAGGAATTTCTTTTTCGTTCACCACTAGCGCCTTCAACTTCCCTTCTTCCTCAATAATATCAGTTACACGGGAATCAAAATGCACTTCCCCACCGAATTTAAGGATGGTTTCGCGCATATCAACAATGATGCTTGGCAATTTATTGGTTCCGATGTGCGGATGGGCTTCAACCATAATTGTAGCTTCTGCTCCATGGGCAACGAAGGTGTTCAATACTTCGCGCACATTGCCTCGTTTGGTTGAACGTGTATAAAGCTTCCCATCAGAATAGGTGCCTGCCCCCCCTTCGCCATAACAATAGTTTGAGTCTTCATTCACAATGTGCTCTCTATTGAGAAGCGCAAGGTCTCTTCTCCTGCTGCGTACATCTTTACCGCGTTCAAAAATGACCGGTTTCATCCCCAGTTCAATCAACCGAAGCGCTGCAAAGATTCCTGCGGGGCCAAATCCAATAATATGGACCACCTCAGCATCACTCACATCTTTATAATCTGTTGGGAATTCCTCTTCAACAACTTCCTCACCTGGGCTGTACACCTGAAGATCGAGTTGGACGATTACCCCTTTTCGGGCATCAATGGAACGTTTTCGAATAACAATCGCTCCCAGTTCATCTTCGTTAGCACGAAGGGTTCTGGCAACAATTCGTTTTATCTCATCAGTGTTGGCAGCCTGTTCTGGCTGAAGTCTGAGTCTTAGTTCTTGCATGGGATAAAGGTATGAACCTTTCTAGGCCGAACTTTCACATCACCTCATATAAATTTGAATCAAGGTGTCTAAACCGAGACAGTGATGCTAAGATTGAATAGAAACCTTTCCCTCCTCGCCTGTTGAATTCTCTAGGTCTACAATTTTTCAATAACAACATCGCTTCCCTTGCCTTTTACCTACTTTTACCGAAACTTTTTTAGCATGGCAACGATGACCAAGCCCAACATCACATTCAATCGTGAAGGGATAGAAGACGAAACACTTCTTGAATTGTACAATGCAATTGTGCTTCCTCGATTGATTGAGGAAAAAATGCTAAGTCAACTGAGACAGGGGAAAATCTCAAAGTGGTTCAGTGGCATTGGACAAGAAGCCATTTCAATTGGCGTTGCCTTAGCTATGCAACCTGATGAGTTCATTCTTCCGATGCACAGAAACCTCGGAATCTTTACTGCCCGTGAAGTTCCTTTGACAAGGTTGTTCGCCCAATTTCAGGGAAAAGAAGCTGGTTTCACCAATGGAAGAGACCGTAGTTTTCACTTTGGAGCACCTGAATACAACATTGTTGGGATGATTTCCCACTTGGGTCCTCAATTGGGCATCGCTGACGGAATTGGATTGGCCAACAAGCTTGGTGGAGAGGAGAAAGCGACCTTTGTGTTCACCGGCGATGGTGGTGCAAGTGAAGGCGATTTCCACGAAGCCCTTAACGTTGCTGCGGTATGGGATCTGCCTGTTATTATTGGAATTGAAAACAACGCATGGGGGCTTTCAACTCCTTCAAATGAGCAGTTTCGCTGCAAGCAATTTATTGACAAAGCAATAGGCTATGGCATACCTGCTGAAGATGCTGTTCAGATTGATGGAAACAATCTTCTGGAAGTTTATTCGACCTTAAAAAGACTCACGGAAAGCATCCGAAAGCATCCACGTCCGATGATGGTTGAATTCATGACCTTCAGGGTTCGCGGACATGAGGAAGCTTCTGGAACAAAATATTACCCTGCCGGACTGATCGAAAAATGGGAGGAAAAAGATCCCGTTGATAATTATGAGTCCTACCTCATCCAGGAAGGCATTTTGGACGAAGAAAAGATAGAAGCAATCAAGTCTGATATCAAACAACGCATCGTTATCGCATTGAAAGAATCACAGGCACTTCCTGAAATCAGTGTTTCTACTGAAGTTGAAGTGGCTGACCTTTTCGCATCAGCAGACATTACGCCAATAGCACCCTCTGGAAAAACGTCAGAAAAACGTTTTATTGACGCCATTAGTGACGGAATGCGTCAAAGCATGGAACGCCATGACAAGCTTGTGTTGATGGGACAAGACATTGCTGATTACGGCGGGGTTTTTAAAGTCACAGATGGCTTTATGGAACAATTTGGCAAAGACCGCGTGCGAAATACACCGCTTTGCGAAAGTGCCATTCTTGGAGCAGGCCTTGGCCTTTCCATTAAAGGGTGGAAAGCGATGGTTGAAATGCAATTTGCCGACTTCGTTACTTGCGGTTTCAATCAAATAGTGAACAACCTGGCAAAACTCAACTACCGTTGGGGACAAAACGCAGATGTGGTAGTGCGCATGCCAACAGGTGGTGGTGTAGCAGCCGGACCATTTCACAGCCAAAGCATTGAGGCGTGGTTCTTCCACGTGCCCGGATTGAAAATTGTATACCCTGCATTTCCTGAAGACGCGAAAGGACTGCTTGCCATGGCTTTCGAAGACCCTAACCCCGTGTTATTTTTCGAGCACAAAGCATTGTACCGAAGTGTTTCATCTGAAGTTTCAGACAACTATTACACCCTGCCATTTGGTGAAGCGCGTGTTGTAACTGAAGGAACAGAGCTGACAATTGTCACCTATGGAATGGGCGTTCACTGGGCCATGGCAACAGCTGAAAAGATGTCTGATATTTCCATTGAAATCATTGACCTCAGAACGCTAAGTCCGCTTGATACTGAGACCATTTTCACCAGCGTAAAGAAGACCGGAAAAGCGCTTATTCTCCATGAAGCAAACCTGACTGGAGGAATTGGTGGGGAGTTAAGTTCGCTCATTCAGGAGCACTGTTTTAAATACCTTGATGCTCCCGTAAAACGTTGCGCCAGCCTTGATACTCCTGTGCCTTTTGCAGCGGCATTAGAGAACAACTACATGGCATCTAACCGATTGGAAGAAACGATCTCAGCACTTATTCATTATTAGGAGAAATTACAGCGGTGTTGTATCAACTCCAAGCATCATGGCAACCCTCTGCCCTCGAATGGAATTCGTTGCTGCTGTCGCATTTAATGAAAAAAGTAAAAATTGGTTTGAATGAATAACAGCAACTAGTGGAATAATAACCCCTCACGAAATAGACAAAAAAGGAATTTACATCGTTGTAGGTGTGATTTTAATCGATTAATCGCCGGATTTTAATTATCCAAATTGAATTCCTAACTTAAGATACTAAGTCCCTACCTACCCCGATATGCAAAACAAGAGTTCTGAACTTCGAAGAGCTGTGCACCTCATGATGAATGATGTGGTGGAGCAGTGTTTCAGTCACATGATTCATCATCCCACTAAAAGCGACGAAATTAACAACATAATCCGCGACGCTTCAGAGGAGATTAATTATCAGGTGCTCAAAATTGACGCCCATGACTGGTCAAAAAATGAAGTTAAGCTGCAAGAGCATTACCAGACTATAAGCAAAGATGTGCAGCGAAAGAGTTTAGAAATGCTTTCACGCCTTCAGCGTATTCAGAAGACGAAGGATGCTTAACGGCGTTTCTGCATCACTTTTGGGTTCTTGATTGCCTTTTCAATCATCTTAATGTCATTCTTCAAAACCCCTTTCTTATCCAAACGCTTCGCTTCAGTCAACAGACTAAGTGCTTCACGTGTTTTACGTTTCGCCGAAGCAATGGCGGCCAGGTTCAGCTTAACAGCAGCCTTATCATGGTCCATTCGAAGGCCTAAAGACAATGCTTTTCTCAAATGGCGTTCTGCTTCATTGAGATTCTTCTCCATGGCCATACTTCCTTGTAAAAAGTAGTAATACCCTTGTTGTGTTTTCCAGAGGTGCGTGGGCTTGATTCGCCCTAACCACTGCTTGGCCTTGTCCATCTTCTGTTGACGCATGTGGAAAAACACCACTACCATGCGCATGCTTCTCAAACAAGCAAGAATGAGCACTATAGACACCAATGTCATTCCTATTCCGCTGCCCCAATGTCCAGTTACGTATAAATAGACTGTATAAGCAACGGCTAAAGCAGCAATTGCAATCTTTATAATGCGAGTATCCATGGTTTCCTTAACTTTCGGGTACAAAGCTACTAAAAACACTGACTGAAGATGGCAAACCTTCAATGGGACATTTTACAATCTGACGAAGACTTCCAAAAAGCGAAAGAACTTTCGAGGGAAAAAGTTGTGGTAATTTTCAAGCACAGCACGCGCTGTCCCGTAAGTTCCATGGCAAAACGCATGTTCGAATCCCAGTATGACTACGAGCAAAATGACGTTCAAGCTTTCTTTTTGGACCTGATTGCGCACAGATCTATTTCGCTCCTAATTTCTGAAGATTTAGCTGTAGAGCACCAATCACCCCAAATGATTGTGCTAAAAGACGGAATGGCGGTTTATGACTCTTCTCATAGCATGATTAGTGCTCCCGCAATTTCAAAGTGGTTGTAAATCCATACCTTTAAGGTGCTAACCTAATTTTCGCCTTGTTATGAGAGCTATTCTCTGTTCAGGGTTGTTCTTATTGCTTTTTTCATGCGCTTTCGGGCAGCATGGCTTGCGTTTGCAGAACAGCTACTTTCTGTCTGGTCAACCGTTATTTGGTCTTGGCTATGAGCACTACTCCTCAACGCCTTGGACGTATGGTGTTGGTTTTGAATTTGGTAGATATGCCTACCATGAGCAAGACTTGATTAATGCCACTATGGAAGAGTACAGTATTCATGGCTTTGCTGTTGTTCCTGAAGCACGCTATTATTTGGGCGCTCAAGCCAAAGAAGGAATACACCAAGGCGTCTTCACACTCGCATTCGCACACCTAAGGAAAATGAATGAATACTCCGTTGACAATCCAGGCACCTCCGCCTATGTGCGCAAAGGAGCCTCATTAGGAGGTGGTCTTGGAATAGGATACCGAACAGCTTGCGGTGATTTCCCACTCTTTGTAGAAATACTTGCTGGATTTGGCAAAGCACACGCTTTCTGGCAAAATCAAGCCACTGATTCTGATGCCAGGGCACGCGCAGGAAGCTTTGATTCTTCTTCACTTGTCTATCGACTGGAACTTGCGGTAGGATATCGGTTTTAACCCCACACATTTTCATAACTTTGTACTTCTAGTAGAGAATCAAGTTTAACCAGCACACGAGCAGCATCCAATGAATATTTTCAAGTTTAGAGTCGTTATTGACATGGAAGAAGATATTTTCCGTGACATTGAAATTGCAACGGGCTCATCTTTTCTTGAATTACATGAAGCAATTTTGCGCGCTTTCAACTTTAAAGAGGGCGAAATGGCATCATTCTACATGAGCAATGACACCTGGGAGCGTGGTGAAGAGATTACCCTAATGGACGTTGATGTAGACGAAGAAATTGAAGCTACCTCTACCATTAAAAACATGAGCACAGTTGCCTTGGAAATGCAGGTATCACATCCTGATGACAAAGTGATTTACGTATATGATTTCCTCCGTATGTGGTGCTTCTACATTGAATTGGTGGAAATTAGAAAAGCTGCACCAAGCACATTGTACCCAAGAGTAGCCCTTGTATATGGCGAAGCGCCAGCACTAGAATCAAAAGAAGTAGACCTCTTTGCCGGATTCGATGTGCCTGATGAAGGGAAAGTCGATTACAAAACCGGGGATCCTGAATTGGATGCCTACCTAGACGGAGATGACGACGATGATGAAAGTCAATCGTTTTCTAGCCTAGATGACCTTGATGATGATCTATATTAATGCCAAACAAACCACTTCTCATTTCCCTTGTTGGCCCAACAGCCATAGGAAAAACCGCAACAGCAATTGAATTAGCCAAGCGGCTTGATGCTGAAATCATTTCCTGTGATTCGCGTCAATTTTACAAAGAGATCTCCATAGGAACGGCGAAGCCAACTGCTGAAGAACTAGCGCAAGCAAAACATCACTTTGTTGATTTTATCAGCATTGAAGATGAATACAGCGCAGGTGATTTCGAACGCGATGTGGTTTCTTTTCTCGACACCTATTTCAAGACGAAAAACGTTTGCATTGTTACGGGTGGTTCAGGGTTGTATCTAAAAGCCATTACCAAAGGATTTGATGAGTTGCCCGCTGACCTCGTTGTTCGCGCAGCACTTATTGCAGAATTCGAAAAGAAGGGCATTCGTCCGCTTCAAGAAGAATTGGCTGAAAAAGATCCTGTGCACTATGCCAAAATGGATACCAACAATCCACAGCGTTTGATGCGCGCGCTTGAAGTTTGCCGAAGTACCAATGAAACCTACTCTTCATTCTTGACGAACAAATCTGTAGACCGTCCGTTTGATCTTCTAGAGGTTGGGATTCATGCAGACCGCACGGTACTTTACGACCGCATCAATACCCGTGTAGATCAAATGCTGCAGGGCGGATTATTAGAAGAAGCGAAACACGTTCATCCAAAGCGCGCACTGAACGCACTGAATACGGTCGGATATAAAGAACTCTTCACGCATTTCGATGGAGAATGGACCTTGGAAGAAGCCTCTGATAAAATTAAGCAGCACACCCGAAACTTCGCCAAACGCCAAATGACTTGGTTCAATAAAAATACTGATGCGAAGTGGTTCGACATTGCAGAAAAAGAGCAACTTCTAGACTACGTGAGTGAACAATGCGCCAATAGATAAGTTTCAAACGAATGATGTTTCACTTCGATGAGCATGTAATCAAAGACCTGGAGTTCGATCTAATTAGATTGATGCTTCACGACGTGTGCATTGGAGAAACAGCTCGACTTCGCGCAGCTGAATTGACCCCCCTTCATGACCCCAAAGTCATTGTCAAGGAGTTAGAAGAAACCAAAGAATTCCATCGCATTCGCACTGAAGGACACTCCTTCCCTGCGCTTGACTACCAAGAACTTGAAAACGATATTCAGCGACTGACCATTCAGGACTCAGCTCTGGGTGAAGAGAGTTTCATGCGCATCCTTCGTGCATCACACTTGGTGAATACCATGATCTACTTCTTCAATAAACAAGAAGAAGATTTCCCGCGCTTGTGGAGTCTATTTCAAAGCGTGTACTTCACCACTGACCTCATTGAACCCATTGAACGGGTCTTTGACAACAAAGGAGTGGTGCGAAATGATGCCTCTCCTGAATTGGAACGCATTCGAAATGAGCAACAGAACGTAAAACGCAAGATCAACCGAAACTTCATTAAGGTGATGAAAGACCTGGTTGACAAAGGCTTTTTGGCTGATACCAAAGAAGGATTCATCAATGACCGTCGCGTCTTGGCCCTCAGCAGTACCCACAAACGAAAAGTCCCGGGAACCGCTATGGGCTCTTCGAAAACAGGCAGCGTCACCTACCTAGAACCTCAAGTAAACGTTCCCCTCAACTACGAATTTGAAATGCTGCGTGATGATGAACGTAGAGAGATTCACCGCATTCTGATGGCGCTTTCCAAAGAGATTCGCGGACATGCACACCTTATTATTGGTTACCAAAGCTTGCTAACGGAGCTGGACTTCATTAGTGCGAAAACACGGTTGGCTTTAGAAATGGACGCAGATCTTCCTGCAGTTTCGAATGAGATGGAAATCGATTTGGTAAATGCCTACCACCCCATTTTATTGATGGCGAATAAAAAGGCAGGCATCAAAACCTTTCCGCACAGTTTGCGGATGGATCGCTTCAGTAGAATGCTTGTAATTTCTGGTCCGAACGCGGGTGGGAAAAGCATTACACTCAAAATGATTGGCCTGTTGCAAGTGATGCTCCAGAGCGGATTGCTACTCCCGGTTGACCCCAACAGTAAGTTCACCTTCTTTCAGTCTGTACTGACAGATATTGGCGACAACCAAAGCATTGAGAACCAGCTATCAACGTACAGCTACCGACTGAAAAGAATGAAGCATTTCTTGGATGTAGCAAACCGTAAAAGCCTGCTCCTATTAGATGAATTCGGAACAGGATCTGACCCTGATTTAGGAGGTGCCTTGGCAGAAGTGTTCTTTGAGCAACTTTACCACCGCAAAAGCTTCGGCGTAATCACAACCCACTACGCCAACATCAAGCTCAAAGCCGCTGACCTGCACAATGCGATCAATGGATCAATGCTTTTCGACAAAGAGTCTTTGGAACCTTTGTACAAGCTTGACATCGGACAGCCTGGAAGTTCATTCACCTTTGAAGTGGCTCAAATCAATGGGATTCCGAAGGAGTTAATTGAAGAAGCAAAGCAACGCCTCGACATTAACAAAGTCAAAATGGACAGCCTCATTGCAGAGCTCCAAACCGAAAAAGCAGAGCTAGGCAAGTTGACCCTTCGTGGCGCAGAAGCTGAGAAAAAAGCTTTGGACGCGATGACGAAGGGTGAGGCCGAAAAGAAAAAATTTCACGACCGCCAAATTGTTCAAGACGAAGTTATTTCGAAGAACAACCACTTCATTACTTGGGGGAAAAAGACCAAAGGATTTGTTGACCGGTATGACACCCGTCCGAAGGCCAAAGGCAACAAAGACCTCCTAGAGGAAGTGCGGAAGTACATCGCCATGGAGAAGACGAAGATTGAGGAAGTGAAGCACTCTGAGCTGCTCAAACAAAAAACTACCGAAGCCAAAACATCAAAGAAAAAGCGACCGAAAGCACACCAGGATAAGATTCGGGTAGGTTCTATAGTGAGATTGATTGCTGGTGGAAAACAACGCGGAACAGTGACAGACCTCGATGGCGAAAAAGCTACTGTGAATTTCGGGATTTTCAGAACGAAGGTTGAGGTTCAGAAGTTAGCTTACGTTCAGTAGGAGCGTACCGATGTCTGCCCGTAACTTACATGTTCCCACGAGCTGCGCATGATCCCACGAGCTGAGCTCGTGGCTACTACAATCAATAGAGGTAGGTTTACTTTCGTAAAAGGAAATTGATGGTCGTTATCGAATGACGGTCACGTGACCAGTGATTAACTCACTTCGCTCTGCGCCTTTTAAACGCAGTTTCACCTGCCAAATGTACACATCACCAATCACATAGTATTCTTTCCCTTGATTGAAATCTGCAAGCCAAGGCTCATTGACGTCGTTTGATTCAAACAGCTTCACACCCCATCGATCTGTGATGCGGAGCTCATAAAAATCAAGCAATTCAGGGCCAAGAATAACAGGCAAGAAAACGTCATTGATGTTGTCACCATCTGGTGTGAATGAATTCGGCACATACATGTTGAACTCTTCTCCGATGGTAATTGTAGCGACGTCTCTTGACTCACATCCATATTCATTTTGAACAGTCAACTCAATCAAATAACCACCTGGAGCTTCATAAGAGTGAACTGGATTAGCCTCATTGGCGAAGTAGCCATCACCGAAGTCCCAGAACCAAGACCATGCGTCCAAAGACTCATCTATGAATTGGAATTCAGGATTGTAAATGGTTGAAATGTCTGGCGTAAATGTGAAGTCTGCAACCGGATTGTCATACGCTGAAATGTAATCTTCAAGCACAATGGTATCTTCACAACCCACATCTGAAATCACGTTCAAAGTCACATCAAACACTCCTGATTGCGTATAAGTGTGAACAGGTGAATTGCCAGAAGAAGTGCCGCCATCACCGAAATCCCAGAAGTAAGCAAATCCACCATCTGACGCGTTGGTGAAGGTTACTGGAAGTGGAATACATCCATCTAATGGGTTGGCTGTAAAGGTTGCCGTTGGCGAAGGGTGAACCGTAAATTCTTGCGTTGCAGTATCTTCACATCCATAGGCATTGCTAGCCGTGAGTGAAATATCCCATGTTCCCTCCATATCATATGTTACCGAAGGTTCGAAGGTGTTTGCATTTCCAAACGGAGCAAAATTCCATTCATAGCCATCAGCAAAAATTGATGTGTTAATGATGCTCACAGTAATGGGGTAATCACAGGTTTCGTAACTCTCCAATTCGAAGCTTGCTACCGGACTAGGTGATACAATCACATTCGTTTGGAAGGTATCTGCGCACAGTTGTAAATTCTGCACAATCAAGGTCACATCAAACGAAATAGGCTCTTCTGTGTCATTGATAAACGTGTGGGTTGGCTCAGCTACAACGGCAGTTTCATCATCTCCAAAATCCCAGGAATAAAAGTTTCCTCCAACGGTGCTGTTGTCAAATGTTACAGTGTATGGATTGCATCCGGTTTGATTCCCCAGAGAGAATTCAGCATCGGGACTAGCATTCACCGTAAAGGGTTGGGTCAGCGTTGCGGTGCATTCATTGAACATAGAAGTGGCCGTGATGGTCACATTGAAGGTTCCTCCTTCTTGGTAAGTGTAAATCGGATTGGTGCTATCTGATTCTCCTCCATCTCCAAAGGTCCATTGAACGTTGTTGACGTCTTCACTTAGGTTGAGGAATTGCACAGGTTCGCCTTCGCAAACAATTGGGAAATCAGAGGTGAAGTCGAGATCTGGTGAAGGAAAAACTTCAATCATTGCCGTGGTTGTATCGAAACTACACCCGTTGTTCACGTATTGGTAAATCGTATAAATCCCTTCTTCAGTGAACGTGTGGGTCGGATTAGCCTCATTCGTGACATTGTCATCCCCGAAATCATAGCTGATTACCGTTCCGCCGTCTGAAAAATCTGTAAACTCAACCGTTAAAGGCTCACACCCCGAAGTGGTATCTGTGTTGAAGAACGCCGTTACCGTGTTAGGAAGTACAGTGATGGTATAGCTTGCCGTATCTGTTCCACAATCATTGGTGGTAATAAGGGTAATGGTATAATCTGTTGGCTCATCATCTGTAAAAAACACATGTGAACCAGGCTCCGCTTCGCCACTTGTAGTATTGTCTCCAAAGTCCCACTCATACACATCTGGTAGACCAGTACTGGTGTTGTTGATCTGTGCATCCCACGGGGTACAAAATTCATCATAATCTGTTCCGAAACCTGCTATGGGCTGCGGAAACACGGTTACGATCTCTTGCACCACATCTACACCGCAGTAGTTCGTAGCAATGAGTTCTACCGTATATTCAACCACATCGTCTCCTTGCGGATAGGTGAGCGGATCTGGCACTTCATCAATGGAATTGTCAATGGCCAAATCCCATTCATAGGTCAAGAACTGACCAACGCTTTCGTTTTCAAATTCTACAAAGAGCGGCGCACATCCTTCTGCTGGAAGCAAGTTGAATGCTGCGGTTGGCGGATCAACAATTTCATTGGAAATCACCAAGCTATCTCTGCAACCAAACAAGTTCTCTACCACCAATTGGATGTCGTAAATCCCTTCGTTCGGGTAGGTATAAATTGGGTCGAATACATTGTCCAGTTCACCGTCACCTAAATCCCACTCGTAGAAGTTTCCTCCGGTTGAGTTGTTGGTGATGTTCACGGGCGCATTCGTACATCCTTGTGCATCAACCGTGAAATCTGCAACGGGCACAGGGCTCACACTCACGTTAACATTGCTGGTATCTGCACATCCTGTAATTGGATCAGTGTACCAGTAGAAGACGTCATACGTTCCGTCACCAATAGATGGATCAAAAACACCAAGAATAGGATCTGTAATGCTTGGCCCTTCCCATGTTCCTCCCGCAGGAGAAAAAGCACCTAAGTCAGCAATGGGGTCATTTCCGCAGAAACTAGGATCTGGAATGGTAGTGACTTCAGGCAATGGCAATACTGTGAGTACAATGTCATCTGAACTAAAGCAAGTTCCTGAACCAAACTCAATGGTCAAAGTAAAATCTCCTTCGCCCGAAACCAACGGATCAAAGATTCCTAGATCTGCATCAATGATTCCGGTTCCACTCCACGTTACATCAGCAAGCGGATTGAAACCTTGCAATTGGTAGGCTCCATTGTTCAAACAAATCTCTTGTGGCGATCCCGCATCAGCAACAACAGGCGCCACTACTTGCACTACAAGTGAATCTAAGTTGGTACAACCTGCAATGTCAGTGAAGGTGTAGTAAAGCGTATACTCACCCACTCCCGGAGAAGTGAATTCTCCAATGGGGTCTGAAATGCCCGTCCCAGTCCATTCAGCCGTTTCAGTAATGTCTGGGAGTGGCGAAAAGCCTGTTAATACTTCTGGGATGGGTTGATCACACAAAACCAAATCAGGCCCTGCTTCAACAACTGGAAGAGAGTTTACGTTCACCATAACATCAGCAGTAGCCCCACAGTTTTCTTCATCTGTAACCGTTACCGAATACAATTGTGTTGCCGGTGGTGTCACCCACGGATCAGCGATCAAGGGATCACTAACAGCAACGCCTGTCCAGTTATAATTGAAGGTTGGGCCGTTGGTACTAGCAGCAAAGGCATTGAGTTGAATGCTGTCTTCTTCACAAATGAAGAGGTCAATTCCTGCATCAACGGTGGGCAATTCGAATACAGTAATTTGTAGGTCGTCTGTAGTTTCACATGTGCCTGTTCCGGTAGTAAATACCAAATCATAGGTGCCTGTTGCGCTTGGGGTGAATTCTCCTCCAGCAGTCACGTTCGGACCTGTCCAAGTGCCACCAATTTCCAATTGTTCTGTGGGTGCATTTAAGCAAAGGCCAAAATCAGCGCCTCCATCTGCAGGAGTCGGATCAGCAACGGTAACCGTCAATGAATCTACGTTGGAGCAACCTGCAACATTGGTGAAAGTGTAATAAAGTGTGACAATGCCTTCCACAGAAGGCGTGAATGTTCCATCAAGCGTTACATCTTGTCCGGTCCACTCCCCTGTTTCGCCCCCTCCAGCGATCGGAGAAAATCCGGTCAACACTTCTGGGATGGGTTGGTTGCACAACGTCAAGTTCGGTCCTGCTTCTACCACAGGTGCGCCCAAGACGAACACTTCAATTTCATCTGTTCCTTGGCATCCATTGGCGTCAGTAACATTCAATGTAAATGCATCATCTGCAATGGGCGATGCCCACGGATCAAGCACCGTGTTGTCATTAAGGAACGGCGAAGCAGTCCATTCAGAAAGCGCGTATGGTAATTCGCCATCAACAAGCACACCGCTCAATTGAACGCTGTCTCCTTCGCAAATGCTGATATCGATTCCTGCATCTGCCACTGGCAATTCCCATACTTCAACGGTAATTTGATCTCCTGAAAGACAAGAGCCACCACCTGTTTCGTAATCTAGAACATAGGTTCCAACGGTGGTAGGCGTAAAGAATCCATCTGGCGTAACATCTGTTCCTGACCACGTTCCACCCGGTGTATCAGGAAAAAGTTCTTCTGGTATTGTAGACTGGCAGAATTCAACATCTGGACCTGCCTCTGCAATGGTGGGAGCCACAACGGTAACGGTGATGTTTTCACTATTTTCACAGCCATTGGCATCTTCGAAGTCATACGTTAAGACCACCACTTCTTCGCCATTAGGAGAAAAGACTCCCGCAGGCGTGACGTTCGGCCCAGACCACGTTCCACCCAAAGGTGAATACCCCGTAAGTATTTCATCAACGGGCTGATCACATACAATGATGTCACCGCCAGCATTCACAATTGGGAGCGGATTGACTGTAACTGTAACGATTCCTGAGCCACTGCATCCATTGCTATCAGTAACGGTGGCTGTGTAATTCTGCGTTGTTGGCGGACAAGCTTCTGGCGAAATGCTTGAAGGATCATCCAAGGTCAAAGCGGGTAACCAGTTGTAAGCAGTGTACGGAGGCAATCCGCTGGCAACATCTACAGTGATGTTCACGCATTCTCCCATACAAATTTCATAGACCTCAGCCGGCGTAACGATCGGCAAAGGATCAACGGTGATGGTAATGGTTTCAACTGCGGGACATCCTGCAGGACTGGTGCCCGTTACCGTATAGGTTGTGGTTGATGAAGGCTGTACAGTTGCACTTCCGCCACTGGTAGAAATCAATCCAGGTGCTTGAGACCACACGTAGTTGCTGGCTCCCGAAGCGGTCAAGGTTGTTGATTGTCCGTTGCAGAGTTGATTGTCAGCGGCACTTAAGATCAAATTGGGTGCAGGTTCAACAGTAAAGGCTTCAGAACTCGTTGTTGGTCCACATTCGTTAGTCACTTCAATGGTTACCGTGTAGTTTCCATCTGTATTATAAGTGACACTTCCCGGAGATAATGTTGACGCAGAGCTAGGACTTCCGCCCGTCATGGTCCAATCATAACTCAAAATGGGAGTCCCACAATTAAGAATAGCGGCCGAAGGAGAAACAGAAGCACCTGCGCACAGATTGGCTATTGACAGCACGTCAACTTCAGGGACAGTATTCACTTGAACACTCACCACATCTTGAAAATCTCCGCAGGTGTTAGACATTTCATAAACCACATCATAGATACCAACAGACTGGAATAAGAAAACGGGTTCCTCTGATGTCGCATTTGTTCCTCCTGTGTAGGAGAAAGTTCCTGTGCTAGGCAAACAGGGAAGATCTGCGTAGAACACCTCCCATGTTGTAGCAAGTGCGCAAGGAATTCCATCATCAGAAGTATTTGTTACTGTACTTTCCAGAGGTAAACAGCCAATTACTTCGTCCAAAGTAAAGCTTGGAGTTGGTGGGGTTTCAATGCACACATCCAAAGTGAATTCTGTAGTCCCACATGCCAAGGCCGGATTCCCAGAATTGGTGGCTTCCAGCGTGACGGTATAAATACCCGGTGCGCTATACTGATGAGATGGACTCACTCCTGTGCTGGTATTTGCCGCACCTGAGGCAGGGTCACCAAAATCCCAAGTCCAATTGGCATTTGGATTACACCCTTGGTTGTATCCACCAATTGAGGTATTCGTAAAAGGCACATTAGACCCAGCACAAGCCACAGGGGGTGCCGTAAAACTAGCGATGGGTGGCGTGTAAATCTGAATTGGCGAAATGGTTACCGTTGAGGGGGTACAGTTGTTATCTGCGGTAATAATAAACGTGTAAAACGCTGGATCATTTTCGCATGCAGAAGTGGTATAATTGTGGCAAACTTCAGTGGGTGGAGGGTGGGCGAACGTTTCAATAGGTGAACCGTCACCAAAATCGATGAAGTACTCCGAAGTTGGGTGATTGTTCTCATACGAGTTGAGATCGAAACAAAGTTCTACCGGTCCACATTGCAGCGTATTACCTAAGGTTGCTGCACCAACCGCTGGATTTGTAATGTTCGTAACGGGATAATTCTCTGTTGTCTCACAGCCATTCGTACCGGTGACGGTGTAGGTCAAATTCCAGATGTCGATTCCAGAATAAATGTGCTCTAGGTTACTGGGAGCAATGTTGGAGTCATAGACAGGAGATCCATCGCCCCAATCAATGAAATAGTTGGCGTTTACCGCAGGTGTAGAAGCATCATTCACGTAGGCGAAGAAATCATCAATCCCGAGGCATTGAACAAAACTGGCATCCTCATTCAACACCACTTCTGGGCTTTCATCAATGGTATTAGGCAGTGTAAACGAACTTACACAGCCATTCGCGGCCTCAACTGTTAACGTAATATTGAAAACGGCAGTACCGTTACCTGTCGCCACAAATGGATGATTCGGGTTAGCTTGGGTAGATGTGTTGGAGGCTCCTGACGCCGGATTACCGAAGTCCCAAGAGTACTCTAAATCTGTCCCTGAAGAATTATCAATGAATTGAACGGGGAATCCGGCGCAACCTCCCGGGGGGGCAAAAGTGAAATCTGCCGTTGGACTTGGGATGACCGTTACCGTTATTTCATCTGTGGTATCGCAGCCATCGTCATCTGTCAACGTAACTGTATAGGAGGTTGTAACACCTGGGGACACGGATGGATTTTCACTATTTCCAGCGCCATTGGTCCAGCTCACTTGTGGATTCGCCCCTGCACCTACAATGGTTGGAGCGCCTCCGATGGTTGTTGATTCTCCTGCACAGATTGTAACGTCTTGACCTGCTTCTACATCGCACTGGGCGAAGGAACTACTTGAAAAAACAAGCAGGCAGAGTAGGGAAGTTAATTTCAGTAGATGAATAGCTATTGATCTCATTGACAATATTTCCGCGTGCGAAGGTACATAAATGGTAATAGTAAACGCGCGCGTGTTATCTGTTCAACGAGGTAAATGGAGCATTGGTTGCTTGGGGTTGGTAACTTATACTGGGTTTTTGGGAATTTAAACTTCCACGAGATTTAAAACCTACCTCATTGACTTTAGTAGCCACGAGCTCAGCTCGTGGGATCATGCGCGGCTCCGCCCGGGGAACATACGGCGCTCGTGGGAACATGCGGTTACTCAACCACGGCCACCTTTGCCGATGCTACCCGAATGCCATCGGCCAAAATTACCACCTGGTAAACGCCGGTCTGAAGCTGTTCGAGAGCGACCTCATTGAAGGCTCCAGGCTGGAGCAGTTGCGTGAATACTAAACGACCCCAGGCATCAAAAACGTTCACCTCCGTTTGGGCGGAAGTCACATCACGTTGGACGGTGACGTTTCCTGAAGTTGGATTTGGGTAGAGGTCTAGATCTTCTATTTCTAAAAGCTCTTGAACGGATACAATCTCACAACTTGCGCCTTCATCACACGGACGGTATGCACCATAAATAACTTGTGCATTGGTATTGAGTGGATCAAGCCATGCCTTGAGTTTTTGCTCAGGAAGATTGTCGTTGTTAGTAAAATGCTGGTTCATTTTCCCGAAGTAGTCCGGTTCATTGGGTCCGGTTTGCGGACCAGCGCCACCTTGTTCGCAAGCTGAGAATCCGCCAGTTAGTGTGCCGATGATTCTGTGTTCAAAGTTAAAGATGGGACTCCCGCTTGAGCCCGGCTCTGTTACCCCCGCACCATTGGAGGTTGTTAGCCATGTCACTTCCCAATGAGAATCTGGAAACCCGACCCACACGCTTTGCAGCGCGGTGCCGTAGGTTGATATTTTCTTCACATCGCCTGATGGATGGTGGATAGCGACGCCTGTTGAGCTGCCCCATCCGGAAGCATCCCAGCCAGCGAAATACGGGTCCCATTCATCTGGAATGTTGTCTTCTACTTCCAGCAGGAGGAAATCGCTCCCTGTGGTGCCATCCCCTTCTACATAATCATCGCTATCAGTGAGGTAGTTTACACCAACTCTGTTGTGGTTGATGGGAGCGCTGCCATCGCCACAGAACTGCCATTCGGGAATGCCATCATTGTTGGAGTCTAGCGCGGGTGTTTCGTAATTGAAGCTCACTTGCAAAAAGGCCCATTCATCGTCTTGCACGTTCCAAGCGCAGTGGAGTGCGGTGAGCAAGTATTGTCTGCAATCAAGAGCGGTGGTGTTCACCAACGATCCTGAGCAGTTGTACAAGACACCATCAGCGGTAACCAGTAGTTTGACCACTGCATCACGCTGGCATTGCCACTCCTCTCCTTCTGGACAATTGACATCCACCTCACAGAAGTCGGACGCATTTCCCCGTTCAGCAGAATCTACCATAAAACCACATCCCATGATTCCGAGGTGTGGAACGCCCACATTGTTTTTACTGGTTTTGTATTCCAACAACAACACGTCTCCAGGAACAGCCAAAGTCATGAATTTCTTGTGTGGATTGTTTTCATCGCTATCGTAATTCGCCAGCACTATTCCGAAGGCATCTGACACGGTTAGTTCAGCACCTATTGGAAGGTGAAAATCGTCAAAATAGATTGAAAGCTCATCGGCACCTTCGGCGGAACACCATAGAAACCATGTTCTATCTTCTAGCACGGCATGGTCAAAGAAGTTGAGCGCTTCATAGCGCACCTTTCCCGCCATTGACCGTCCGTCTGTTTCTTCTGCATCCAGAATTTCTGCTTGCACTTGGCTTCTATCGAAAGGCGCGAACGGATAGACACCTCTTTGCGCTGAGGAGGAAATAGCGGTAACGATGAGTAGAAAAAGGAGTGTTAATCTCATTGGTAGGAATGAGGTGTGAAGATACGGGATTTTGGGGAGTGGGGACGGGATGAGATTTCTGTGATTGTAGGAGTTCTGATGGGTCATAACTCTTTTGGCTCTATCGTTGCTGTTACCTCTATGTTGTCTCCAATCTTCAAATGTCTTCATCATTGAATTGGATCAATCGGTGTCAGGTTAGATGGATGTGTTGTACAATTTGGTTGTTGGCTTGATGAGGCCAAAGATGAGGAGGCTTTAAAAAAGTAAGGGATTTTTAAAGTCTGCTTATGAGGGCTGGTGGTCAGTGGAGGCGACGATTAGTGCGATATTAGTAGCGGATTTTGAAGCCCGAACATTTCGGCTTGGCACTTCACCTATATTGTCCTTAGACCGTTATGTAAAATGACTTTATTCCTTCCGGCTTACTGTTTTTTCAAGCACTTTTAGTTTATCAATTCCGAGTAAAATAAAGTAAGCAAAAAGAGTGAGGAAAAATAAAGTTGCCATGATTTGTAAATACATTTTGACCGTCCATTCTAACGCAACTTTTACACGTTGCATTAGTCCAATTTTCACTTCCTTCCCTTCTAGAAGCGAAAATTGAACTGTGCAAAATTCGTTTTCATCATCAAAATCACCAAGACTTACACCAAGACCCTGAAGTTGTTGCTCAATTTCAAGAATACGGTTTTCTAACCCCATGTATTCCTCTATTTTCCCACCTTTTGATTTCAAGTCAATCAATGAGTTTCTGATTTTTTCTAATGATTGCTTTTTTGCATTAAGTTCTTTATATTCATTTGTCTTATCCTTCTTTGTTATTTGTTTTGCTTGAACATTCCCAATAGTTATTAATTGATTGTAAATAGCGTCAAAGTTTTCAGGCGGAACGCCAATAACCAAGTTCAGTTTCCGGTAACCAATATTTCCGCTTTTCTGCTCAAATTGTATCAAGGCATCAAGATTTTCTATCGTTTTTCGAGAAGATTTTTCTTCTTCTTCAAAATTTGAGGATTTAGTCTTGATTTCTGCAATTTTCTCATACTTCTGGTCAACTTTTACCGCAGTTCGATTTGGCGTATTTGACTTTACCTCATACTTTTTTGTTGCGTAGTTTCTCTTTGAGTTAGAAATATCATCAAAGAACTGCGTCTGATTTGGCGAATCATCAAATGTTTTTGTGTAACCATAAATCAGTCTGAAAATAAATAAAAGAGCAAAAATTATAATTAGCCAAAAAATCAATTTCTTTAATCTATTCTTTAATGTTGGTTTCATATTTCAATGTTTTTTTGCTAGTGTCCAACGAGTGGAATCAATGTGGGCCCACATGGCATTTATACCCGGTTGTGAGCAGTGCGTTTTTTGGCTTTCAAAAGATAGAAAAGAATCCTTCGTTATCCGCCTGACTTGAAAATCGGTTTGATCAATGCGTTTTAGCAATTTATGCGACAGCTACAAACTCAAGAGGTACGTTTATAAAGTTCCCTTGGAAAAAAGGACGGTGGCTAGGAAATGGCTGGGTGAGGTGGATTAGCTTCGTTGAGCTGGTTGGCTGGCGGGTATTCTAGGGATAAATCCAAGACTTAATCCTAATTTATTTTAGAGCATAGTTAATCTGTGCACCTCATTTCAGGCACACAACCTTCGTGGTTATTGAAAACTATCGTTCCTCCTAGTTTCCAACA
>Ga0208768_1000112_pt1 | contig 62779 bp, 80 predicted proteins | sample AntAceMetag02UK1_FD_184760 | JGI IMG/M metagenome (GOLD analysis project Ga0208768, IMG submission 184760) | Saline lake microbial communities from Ace Lake, Antarctica - Antarctic Ace Lake Metagenome 02UK1 (SPAdes) (version 2) | ecosystem: Environmental > Aquatic > Non-marine Saline and...
TGGGAACCTCGAAGTCACTGTCACTGTCATCATCACTTTCAAATTCTGAATCATCGTCACTGTAATAGAAAGTGTCTTCGTGGATCGGTTTGTTGCCGTTCATGTGGTCATGAACGCGTTTCATTTTATCAGCCATCTCCAGATAGATACCATCAGGGATCTTACTGGAGATGTCGTCGAGACAGGCCATAAGGCCTTGTAGGTCTTCCATGTTTTTATTGAAAAATATAAGTTCTATGATTCACTTAGATGGAAAATATACGAAAGATCATGGAAATCATGGATGATGATGAGATGTTCGCAACGAGGAATGAGTGGGCGTATATAAAGATATCAAATGAACTCAAGAAATTACATATAAAATTAAAAGAAATATCTATACGCTCTCCCCCTAGAATAGATCCTTCGGCACCCCCCTTCGTGTGGCGAGATCTTCGACCTGTACGTATCAGACCACGGCGTTAATCCACGTCCATCATCGTAACTTCAGCAACTGAAATACCACCCTGCATCGTCTGTCTCGATGGAGGGTAGTATGCACCTGGTTCAACTGGGTCAGACCACTCTTCATGTAACTCCTGTAGAAACTGATTCAATCCCGGATACATAACCTCTTCATCAAGTTCTCTCCATCGTTGATGAAGTTGTTCTCTATCTCGCTGGGCAGCTGTATCGGGATCGGATGGTAATGGATCCTCAATCCATTCGGGTGGTTGTCCGTCTGTGATTGTAGGTTGATATATAGGGGCTCCCTGTGTTGTTTCGTCACTCACCCACATAGGGATAGTTTGGTCGAGGAATGAAGGTGGTTTCACGTGTTCTCGCAACTCATGGATAGTGTCACACAACCGCAAATAATCCCCTTCTGGGATCCTATCCGAGTTTTTGTCAATAAGATCCATTATTTTATGAAAGAGATCCATATTTCACATGATTATCCCATCATCGTTATATCACTTAGGTTGTCAAAAGACTTTGAGCTTTTTTTGATGTTACTTTCGATCTTATCAAACTCTCGAAATAAAGGTGTAACATCATCACCACGATACTTAGCTTGTCTCACCTTTTCAATAAAATGATACAATTTATTGAACGTATAATTTGTTCCCAATGTCTCTACGAATGATAATAACCGCTTACACTTCGTAATGAGAACATCTAAATCCCGGTGTCTTTCCATTTGAACATTTCTCTCCATTTCAATGTACCGCTTTTCACCACACTCATTATGAGTTTCAATGATAGAACCTACAGCCATTAATTCTTTCATAGATTTTTTACCTTGATCGGGTTTCGGGGCAATGACATCGAGGACCGAGCGTATGAAATTGAACGGCATTTTTTGGGTGCTGGGGGTGGTTCGACTGGTACAGTACAGTAAATAACTTCTTCCCAAATTTTACGTTGTACGTCTGGACACAGCGGTGCGGTAGATTGCAGGAATGCAAATCGTAGATCGTCTGTGGCCAAACCGGGGATTCCAAGTGGTACTCTCGAACGAACAAAAAGTTCGTTGATGGGGAGGACGTATTCGGGCATTATTCGGAATCACTTTAGTTTAGTTCTTTTTCCTTTTTACTTAGGTTTCGTTCAATTGCAATTTTCTCAAGTTCGATATCAAGTGCAAATCGATATGGTGCATCCCATAGAGCACATTTTATCCAGTTATAAGTGTTACTCATGTAATAGGGCCCCATGTATATGAAGGTTTGACAAATTGCCCGGAGATATATCATTGTTTATTTAATAGTGTCATTCTTTTTTATACTCTTTAAAAGTTTGTACGTGTCATAGATCCCATATGCAGCTATACCCCCTGTAAAAATGATAGTTTGTATTGCGATTGGAGGATACATAATATATTTTCTATGATTATATTAAATGAATAGAGAAAACATTGAGAGTAACTTGAAAAAATTACTCAAAGGTGAGAAGGCTTGTATACCAGAACACTTCTTGAAAGTTCCTGTGTACAAATCACCAACCCTTCGTACTGGTAAGGGTAAGCCACTGAGTGAAGGTCAATTTGGTAAGATGTATCGTGGAAGCATTAACGATAACGGTCGTCGGTATGTCGCGTACAAAGAGATAGATACATCGGAAAGTACTGATGGTGCATTTGAGTTTGAGTTCAAGGTTGCCGAAAAATTGAAGGAGTTTGCGGTTCCCGAGATGTACCTCTTTAGGAAGTGCCCCATCCAAGATAAAACACCTAAAAAGGTGCGTAAAGAGAATGGTACGTTGGTCGTACCAGAAAAACGCACCAAACCCAAGGATATTCTTTATATGGAACTTCTTAATGGTAAGTCGTTTAATTCGTGGTGGCAAACCAACCCAACTCTTGATGCGATAAAATCTGTACTCGTACAGGTTTTTGATAATCTTTACCGAATTAACCAAAAATTCCCAACCTTCCGTCACCGTGATTTACATGGAGGTAACGTGATGGTTAATCCAAATGCTCTCACCACCCAATACACTTGGAAAGTTGACACCGGTGGTCAAATAATTAGAAACGACCCCGATGGATCTTTCAGGAACCGTGTCGGTGAACCGAATATCAAAAAGTATAAACGTACAAATGCTGGTGTGGAAGCGCATATCATTGATTTTGGCTTGTCCTATTGGTCTGATCGTATGCCAAACCCAGAAACGGCTGATGGTGGATACGAGGGTGCGGGTATATACAAGGATCGTCCGGGTACGATTTACTACGATACTCATAGGTTCTTGTATATGATTTATGTTAAGGTGCGACAACCAGAGAATGCTAAGGAACGAGCTATTAAAAATTTCATCGAAGAACTCATACCTAACAAAGAGTTCCTCGAGTATAATGGGAAATTCACAAGTCAGGGATATCTGAAGATGCCCGGTTATCGCACGGATATAAACGCCAAGGAGCTTCGTGAAAATATCCCCTCCTTCAAGACTATTTTGACGCACCCATTCTTAACTGGTGAGAAATCATCAAATAGACCAAAGACTCTCTCGGAGGCTCTCAAATTGATCGCTCCTAAGCCCAGGTCTAAGCCTAAGACTCCTCCTAAGATCAAGACTCCCAAGGCTAAGACTCCCAGTCCCAAACTTTCAACTACGGAAAGGAAGAAGAAGATGAACAGTGCGATTAAGAGGGCTATGGCTGTACTTGCGGCTAACAAGAATAAACCCAAAGCCAAACCAGTACCCCGAAGGAGACCTGGTGTTGTACTTCCCAACCCAGTCCCTGAGATTCAACCGACCAGTCCAAGCCCCAAGGCTAAGCAAAAGAACTTGCAAGCTTACGGTGCCAAGATACAAGCAAAGATCAATCGTCAGATACAGCTTGGACGTGATGCACGGTTCTCTTTCGTCAATGTAAAGGGTAAGAAGCGTGAGTATGTGAGAAAGGGTGCATACGAGACGGCTCTGGCTAAGAACAAGGCATTTAGGGAAGAAATGGCGAAGCCAACGTTATCAAATAGGGCTCGAGCTAAGAGGATGGATCGTGGTCAGCCATTTTATATGATGACACCTCAAAACGTAAGGAATGCCATAAAGGGTGGTAAGAATATGAAATTTGTTGGAGGATCAAAGGGTTTCAAGACGGTCACCCCCAAAGCCAAGTGGTCTAACGCAAATAATAAACAATTCATGGAATTGTTGGCACGGGAAAAGAACGCACAGAGAAAACTTTCCAATCAGATGAACAAGGCAAGGCCTCTCAAGAATGGACCATTGGACCCGGCGGTTGCTTACGCTCTCAATACTCCCAAAAATACCAAAAAGATAAACAAGTACGTGAACGGTCTATCAAACGATGAACGTAATATGCTCAAAAAGAAGATTTGTCAACCTTAAAAACCCTCCTCATACCCTCGTCAACTTCAGAGAGTATCTTAAACTTTGGAGTCTTGACGAGTTTGTCACCATTCTTAGTGACGAATGATTTCATCCGTTCAACTTCACCACGGGGCATTTTCCTGGTGTATTTGAGTGTGACATTATTGTTTCCAATAGTGAATACGGTTGACGTCATTTTTTTAATATTTACCTATAATAAAAAATGCTGTCTTTCATTATTCTCGTGATCATTAACATTTACATTCTCTACCAGACCGGTAAACCTCGTGTCGGAGCGACCATCTCTAACGGTGAGGAATGGACTATTTACGGGACCATGGGTTGTGGTTGGACTCGTAAGCAGTTGGAATACATGGAAAAGACTGGAAAGGCCTTCACTTTCGTTGACTGTGATAAAGAAGGATGTACAGATATAAATGTATTTCCAACTATTGTTCATCCTACTGGTGAGAAAACCAGTGGATACAGTGAACTTTAATTTAAATTATTACTCATAAGTTGTTTGTTTCAATTTATCAATAATAAAATATTACAGGGACGATTAATATGTTTAGATACCGCGGACAACCTGGAGAGATAGTGCAAGAATGACGGCATCAAGTATAGTGTTGATAGGTTTGAGAATGGTTATATGCTTTACGAGGGAACGATTCCATACGATACGGAGGAGGAAGGCACTAATAAGAATGCTTAGCACAAACATGAGAAACTCACGGAGCATATCAGATTTGGTTGGGGATTGAACAATTTCCTTGATCATTTACTACAGATGGATATTTTTTTTCTGAACAAACTACAAATGAAGAACCTACCACTGAGTGGTTCGGAAAGAATGTTTACCAATAAACGATGGGGAACTGCCACTGGTATTGGAAACAATAACTGTTATGCGTATGCAGTTGGAGACTACGAAGCCTATAGGTGGCAAAAGTCAATCCCGGGTGATCGTTCCGGTCTTTCGAACAACGGGCATAACTATACACATTGCACAAGTCTCCCTAAACGGGTTATTTCCGATAACCCAACCAAAATTTATCGTGCAAAAGCGAACGAAAAGTGTAAAAGAGGATATTATAAAGTCATGATGTTTGTTTGTCCTGGAAGACCAACAAACTATATCCGACAAGGGGACTTTCACTTCTACGTACAACATAGTGTAGTTGAGTATAGAATTAAACCAGGTGATACCCAAGAATCTGTGGCTAAGTTTTTTAAGATACCGATATCTCGAGTCAAGAGAGCTGGAAAGTTTGAAGTTAACAAAAAAATTATATTTAAATCTAACGTATTCAGTCACAAGAGGGGTTGGGCAACGGGCCCACTTCTGACTGATGCGAGTGGTAAGTCTATAAAGGATCCTCGCAAGGCGGATAAAAACTACCCGGGGCTAAACTACGAGCGATATTGTAGTTCATTCTGTGTCAAGGATAAGGGAATCAAGGTCGGACAGACTCACCCCAAGGTCAGAAAGAAGACTGTCTAAATCTAAAGTATTTTCTACATCGAATGACATATCGAAGATGTCCATTATATTAAAAATAGCGTTACTCTCTAACGAGACTGTATTTGAAGTTGCGGTGTAATTGTTCTGAACAGTTAACGTAACTTTAAATTGAGATACATCAAAAACTTTTCTACAAATTGGACAAGTATTCTTACCTTTACATTTCCATTCTTCTAGACAGTGGGAATGAAACAAATGTCCACAACGGATCGGTTGATTATTTCTTGTCGATCTCACTTCACTGAGACATATGGCACATTGTGACATTCTAGAATACAGATTTAAAGTTTTTCTCGTGATTTAGCTCAGTTAGTATATTTTAGACATATTAAGAAGGGGTTTATCACAAGTGTTACATGGAGGTCCTGTATCTTGCTTAGACTGAATCTGATTAAGTAACTCGGGGCCGGACTTCTGAAGAAGTTGACGGTAAGAATAATTATCCTCGAAGACAATACCATTCTGTTTCATTAAATAATTGTTAGTGAGTTGGGCAGAAGAGTTAATGGTGAAGCACCGACCGTCGGCCATTCCGAGTCGCTGAGACATGTTGTTAATATTAATTTAGAAATTAATTTGCCTGTTGTGAATTGTTTTTATCCACGATTCGAAACCTTTTTTTTTGAGGTTCTCGATCATGGGTTTACACTTATAACCCAGAAATATATCAAAGACATCTGTCTCTACTGTAGGTGAAACCCGGATGGAAGGTTCTTCGTTGATGTGTTGATTGATGATATTATAGGCAAAAGCAATCTCTTTTAGAGTCTCTGCACCAGTGATGATAATTTTGCCGGTTGAGAAAATACTGGTTGTAATCTCCTTCATATCTTGTGCTGGTTTAAACTTGATTTTAACTGCTGAGTACCTATCGGGTTCAAAGGATACCTTGAAAACGTCGGAGTTATTTTCAAAGTGTTCTGTAACTTTTATGAGATTGATGTTATAGTTCAAACTAAAGTTTGAGTTGATCATCACAACCCTGAACGAATCCACTGGTATCTGTTTCTCCATCCCCAAAAACGTTTTGAAAATGTATGTCAATTGAGTTATGATCCGTTTACAATCGAAGAGATCACAACACCCAGCAACTTGAATCGAACCATTGGGGAAAACTTTTACAGATTTCGTACTGTAGGTATCATTATAGGTAAGTGTCACCTGGTTGTAAAAAGTGGTGGGTTTAAGTTTCCACTCAAATCCACCACTACCTTCTGTCCCGACACGTCTCAATTTAAAGGAGTCTGAATCCTCAAAAATACTTCGGAGCTTCTTTATATCGATATTTTGAACATATTTGGATACCATGGTGATTGTTGTAATCTTAACCCACGAAGGTCTTATGTCATCCGGGAGTCCCTTCATAAACTCATCGAGTGTAAGAAGATATGAGAAACTATTATTAGCTATTGTCGAGTACATTCTTTTATCCGTCTTTTATATAAGGTTTTACTTCTTTATATAAATTAGTAGATAATTACCTCAACTTAGGTGTTGTTTAATAACTTAGAGGAATTACAACTTTATATTTTAAATGACTTCCTTTTTAAATAGTGCGAAAGTTGTATACGACATAGAATCTGAACTTGAATATATTGAAATCGAATATGAACGTTACGTAAAAGGTCAGGGATATACGACTTACGTTGACTATTTAAACACAAAACCTTATGCCGATTGGACATTTCTCAAATCGAAGAAACGTTCCATTCCGTATGAAAAGTTCTTAGACACGATGTGTTCAAAAACAACCGAAGTTCGACAGAAGATGTGTGAGATTGCTCTTCATAACATTTTGTCTAAAAAGAAAAACATAAATACTTATATTCGTGTTGCACATGCGAGTAAAATCATTGACCCCACATTCCAACCACCCTGGATTAATACAAAGAGTGCTTGGCAGAGGGAGTATATCAAAATGTTTTGTAACGATACTTTGGATGATATCATTTATAGGACTACGGACAAATCGAGACTTAAATACATGTTTAACGTCTTAAGTTGTATACAATAATAATAAAGGTCATTAGAAGAATCCAAGCACCGAATATAGAAAATTGTGGTTTATTGGCCACACCAACTTTAATTCTTTCAACTATATTCATTTTTTCCTTGGTAAATCCAAAGTCAATGTTTCGCCTTGGTTGTAAAGGATGAGATAAAGAACAACTAGATGTAGATTCTTCACAGAGAGCATAGTCACAGAATACACTTTTCTCTGTTTTAGGTACTACACTTTCATCTTTCATTTCAGAAAAACTCGCAAAATCACCCGTTTGTCTTACACTCCCTGGAAGAGAGAAGTCGTGTGTGACAAATGGGTTTACATCATTAATTGCATCTTCGTCATCGAGCATATACTTACTCATAGTTACTTTTAGTTCAGATTATATTTTTTAGTTTTCATTTTGGAACGGTGCTCGGTCCACATCATATCCAAATCTACATTTAACATATGGGCTATCTGAAAGAGATAACTAAAAACATCACCCATTTCCATCATGACATCTGTTCCCCTCTCCTTCTTCAAATTAGTCTTTTTATACGTTTTCTTGTACTGACGGATCGCACTAGCCAGTTCTCCAAACTCTTCAGTTAACAGGAGCCATACCGTATCTATAGCAGCACGATCCCACCCCTTCAGTTTACATACTTTCTCCGTTTCATGTTTATAGAAGTTTAAGCTCATCTTACTAGTCTATAAAACCAAAACTTTAATTGATTCCAATCTTATTATTGATAGCCATCTTTTTACCAACAGTACTCGTATTAATTGGTTGCGAAAGGGGGACCGAAATGGTATCTATATCTTTTACATAAGACATATACTGTGATACACCTGTTTGAATTTGAGATACAGCGGTTTCTATGACACGACCATTCATCACTTTAACCTGCTCATTCACACGAGAATATGCATCACCGGAATTGTTAATAAATACAACGCGCATAAGTCCATACAGGTCGTCGGAGTTTTGGTAGTCGATCGCAATACCTGTTTTATTCTTGAAGGTTTGACGAATACCACGCTGAAGAAGATTTTTGTTAAATTCTGAAAAGAAAAGAGTGTTGAGTGGAGTCTCACACTGCTTGAGGGTATCGAGATACAGATTATCACACATATAATATACCCTCGGAAAAAAAAACTTTGTAAATATTAAATGTTAAACCTTGCTGATTTCGATGAGGTGTACAATACCAAGCCAAATAATGTTGATATAATCTCATGTAAAGCTCCAGAGTGTTTCGTTGGTTCTTACCCACCCGTATCTCCAGCTGGAAAAATTGGTGATTTTTATGTGAATACTTACCTTCTCCAGCCCAGTCGTGCTATGGAAGTTGTTGGTACAGTTGCAGTTAGAAGTGGTGATCTTGAAAAGTGTCGCAAGTAAGTTAAAAATAAAACACGTAGAAATAATAGTATGAGAGTCGTTAAACGTTCCGGTCGTATTGAAGATATGAAATTTGACAATGTCACCAATAGGATCAAAAAGTTAACATATGGTCTCTCTGATAAATGCGATTCTACTAAGATTGCCCAGCAGGTATTTTCATCTATGTATGATGAGATCACAGCACAAGAAATTGATACTCTTTCTGCTGAAATATGTGTTGGTATGATTACCACAGATCCAGACTATGAAATCCTTGCAACTCGTATTATCGCCAGTAATATCCAGAAAGTGTGTCCTAACAATTTCTACATGGCCATGAAAAAATTAGCCAAGGCCTGTATTGTTACAGAGGAAGTTGCCAATATTTCTGGACGTGTAAAGGATTACATTGATACCAAGAGAGACTACGATTTTGGTTATTTTGGTTTGAAGACTCTTGAAAAGTCGTACCTGCAACGCCTCGATGGTATACTGATGGAAACTCCACAGTACATGTTCATGAGGGTCGCCATTGGTATTCACGGTGATGATATTCCCGCCATTCTTGAAACATACGATAAGATGTCCCAAGGTCTATTCATTCATGCGACACCAACACTCTTCAACGCGGGTACACCAAGACCGCAGATGTCTAGTTGTTTCCTGATTGCCAATAAAGAGGATTCTATTAACGGTATATATGGCACGTTGACTGAATGTGCACAAATTTCCAAATGGGCTGGTGGTATCGGTATGCACATCCACGATATCAGGGGGAATAAGTCTCGTATTAAAGGTACAAATGGTCAATCAGATGGAATCATTCCAATGTTACGTGTATTTAACGCCACTGTCCGTTATGTGAATCAAGCTGGTAGACGCAAGGGGTCTATCGCTGTGTATATTGAACCATGGCACACGGATATTATGGACTTTTTAGAATTGCGTCTCAACCAGGGCGACGATGAAGCGCGGTGCCGTGATCTCTTTTCAGCACTTTGGATTCCAGACCTCTTCATGAAGAGGGTGGAGGAAGGTGGTCAATGGTCTCTCTTCTGTCCAGACAAAGCACCCGGTCTCCCAGACGTAGTGGGTGAGGAGTTTGAAGCCCTCTACACAAAGTATGAAGATGAGGGTCGAGCCAATAGTACCGTACCAGCCACTGAGGTCTGGAAGGCTATTCTCAAGTCACAAACAGAGACTGGTACACCTTACATGCTTTACAAGGATGCGTGTAATAAGAAGAGTAACCAGAAAAACTTGGGAACGATTAAGAGTTCTAACCTGTGCACAGAAATCATTGAATACACAGACAAGGATGAAACTGCTGTGTGCAATCTCGCCTCAGTTGCTCTCCCAAAGTTTGTTGATAAGGAGAAGAAGACTTTCGACTATGAGAAACTTCACGAAGTTACAAAGACTGTTACGAAGAACTTGAATAGAGTTATTGATAGGAACTTCTATCCCGTTGAGACTGCACGAAACTCTAATATGAGACATCGTCCTATCGGTCTTGGTGTTCAGGGTCTCGCGGATGTTTTCATTCTCTGTCGACATGCATTTGATTCCGATGAGGCTAAGGAAATTAACTCTCGTATTTTTGAGACAATGTATCACGCCGCACTCGAGGCGAGTTCAGAGCTTGCAGAAATTGACGGCTCATACGAAACATTTGAGGGATCTCCAACTTCCCAGGGTATCCTACAATTCGATATGTGGGATGGGGATACAAAGCTTCATTATGATTGGGACGCAATGCGTGAACGCGTGAAGACGAAGGGTCTTCGCAACAGTCTCCTGATGGCGCCTATGCCTACAGCTTCTACCGCCCAGATCCTAGGCAATAATGAATGTTTTGAACCGTACACAACTAATATTTACCTTCGACGCACCCTAGCTGGTGAGTTTGTTATTGTAAACAAACACCTCGTAGAAGACCTCAAGAGTGTTGGTCTATGGTCTAAAGACATGAAAGATATGATGGTAAAGGCAGGTGGTTCCATTCAAAATATTGTAGACATCCCAGATGACATAAAAAAACTCTACCGCACAGTTTGGGAAATTAAAATGAAAGATGTTATTGACATGGCTGCCGACCGTGGTCGTTTTATTGATCAATCCCAAAGTATGAATCTATTCATGGAAAGTCCAACACTTTCAAAACTTTCATCGATGCATATGTACGCGTGGAAATCGGGTCTGAAGACGGGTATGTATTATCTTCGGTCAAAGGCGAAAGCTCGTCCAATTCAATTTAGTCTAGAACCAGATTGTGTAGCTTGTTCAGCTTAAAGTTTAAACTATTAATTATCCCAGTACTATGTCTAAAATTACCGACGTTATTGAGACTTTAAACATTTCTCAGTTTAACAACAGAAAGATTGTCCTGTCCACAAAAGAAGGTGGTCTTCTGAAAATTCAATTCCCCCGTTTATACATGCCATTTGGGGTTTCGGGGTTTACACCAGAAGTCGGTCCAACTAAATATAATATTGATCTAGCTCTAAAGGGTTATGATGAAGATGGTTCCTATATTAAAAAATTTTACGATTCGCTAAGGATTATAGAGGATAAGATAATTGATGCCGTTGTCGAACAAAGTGAAGATATTTTCAATAAAAAAATGACTAAAGATGAACTTGAACCAATGTTTAATTCTAATATCAAAGAGGCTCCGGATAGAGAACCAAAGTTTCGTGTAAAAGTTGACACAGATCACAATGAGATGATAAAGGCTTCTGTATATGACGCGAATAAGAACCCCGTTAAAACAGAGGTTTCGAATGGTCTCTATGCAAGAAATAGTGGACACACTATTGTCGAACTCAACAGTGTATATTTCTTGAACAGAAAGTTTGGATGTACATGGAAACTTAATCAACTCATCGTATATGAACCCCAAAATCTCAAGGGGTTTCAATTTCAACTCTAATGATTTTTATTTAAAAGTAAAATATGATAAATAATTTGAGCCTCCTTAAGCAGTTTTCCTTTCACCCTGGTAAACTCCTTTGGGTCTAGACCTAGTTTTATCTTAGCTATTCGCACAGATTCATCCCACTTGATGAGAGACATTCTTATTGTAAGCCTACATTTTCTTGATGAGCTTTTTATAAGCCTTTGTACCTTCCTTGGGTTGAAGTTTGAACTTACCGTCCTTAGCCTTGAAGACATTAGTGAGGTGCTTCTTCCCTTCCTTCTTCATACGAGAAAGCGCAGCCTGTTGAGCCGCGACACTTTTAATCTGACCATCCTTGGGATCCAACATGAGACTCTTTTTGGTGAGACCACCCGCGGTTTTGTCAGCAGTTCCATGGAAAACTTGAGCACGGGAGCCAATCATTTTTATATACATTAAGCTTTGAAAATTTTCTTGATGTCAAGAATTGAAATTTTTTCTGAAGTTCTCTTTACTGGAATTTGTTTTTCAATTCTCTCGTCATTGAGGACTCTAGAACATACGATGGATTTATGTCCTTGAAGGGCCATCATCTCTTCCTCCACGCTTACCAAAGTGTCCGTCTCTCTATAGACAAGTTTCTTAACATAAACCTGGTGTGTCTGACCTGTCCGATGACTTCGACCAACTGCCTGGAGTTCTGTCGCGGGATTCCATGACGGAGCGGTAATATAAACACGTGTAGCTTCTTGGAGATTGAGACCTTGACCACCAGACTTGATTTGAATAATAAACACAGCACCTGGATCAGCCTTTTTAAACATAGTGATCTGACGATCTCTTTCCTCTTTGGGCACCGAGCCATCAATACGAAAAACCTGACAGTCCAATTGTTGTTGTATATAGTTCATCTCCCCTACAAACTGACAAAAGACGAGAGACTTCTCGTCTGGGTGAGACCTGATCAAACGAAAGAGGGTCTCCATCTTATTAGATCTTCCAACCCATTCTTCAGCCTGTGTACCACTTTTTTTTGCAATACCATCCAAATACATTTGCGGCCAAATCATACACTGCCTCGCGCGGAGGAGACACTCCAAAATGACCATGTTTTTAGAATTGATACTAATTGCATATTTAAATGCGTCTCTTATCGTATCTTGGGCATCCTGAAAAACAAATTCGTACAATTGTCTCTCATCTGGAAACATATCGAGCTCAACATTCTCGAAGTAGCAATCAGGTAATCTGAGACGTTCATTGATTTTTGCCAGGTCATCTTTAGTCCTTCGGAGAATGTATATATCCTTGATCTTATTGGTCATTCCCTGAACTAGGGACTTCTCAATACCAAGGAATGCACATAGGGAAACAAAGTCTTCCATAGAATTGAAGACTGGTGTTCCAGTAACAATCCATTTGATTGTAGTCTTCAAACGACACACACTCTTGAAAAGTTTCGATTTTTTGTTGCGAATCTCATGAGCTTCGTCGAGGATAATTCGATCCCACACCTTCATATGCATAACTGTCACTTCGTTTGTAGACAGTAGGGAATACGGCGCGATGACGATGTCCGCCTCTTTGAGACACCTCTTTGGACCATCGAAGACGTGTACACTCAATTGAGGAGCAAACTTCTCTATCTCATTCACCCATTGTGTGATAATAGATTTAGGTACGACGATGAGAGTACTTTTTTGGGGGTTCCCCAACATGGTAGAAACCATTTGTACAGTCTTACCTAGACCCATTTCGTCACACAGGAATCCACCCTTTGGACCAGATTCCTGATGTTCCATTGTGAGCATCCAAAGGACACCCTCTCTCTGATACGGAGCAAAAAGTCTACCATTGAGATTATCTTTAGCGCGATTGTATTGCTCTTCAATCTTCATAATAGTAGTCTTCGTCGGAAAGTACTTCTATTTCACAGACAACTGGTTCAACTTCCTTTTTCTTACGAGTTTTCTTCAACTTAGGTGGTGGAAGTTCATCTATGTGTTCCCTAAAATATAGAACTTTCTTCCAAAATTCGTCCATGATTGGGAGGTAGGTCTTGAACCATTCACGATCCCTCTTTACGTTGACTACATCAAACTCTTCCGGCTTAGGCCAGTTAGTATAGGCAGGTTTGTACTGGATGAAGTCAGCTTCTTCCAGATCTAAGATCTCCATACAGAGCTGTAGCTGTGGCATATAGTGTACTGGGACTTCCCCTGGGATGATAGCTCTCTGCGGAGGGCATTTGATCTCTACAAGCTTACCCGATTCAGAAACACCATCTGGACTTCCACCAAGCCATTTGTGCACGGGGTGGGGACATAACCCCAATTCATGTACTACTTCCCCGTGCCTCTCTTCGTATAGAATGCGAGCTTCGTCCTCATATAACTCACCGTGACGAGTGGCTGCATTTCCAGTAAACTTTTCCCCAAGACCGCATTTTTTGAGTAGAAGGTCTTCGGGTTTCTCGTATGGGTTTTTTCCGATACACGTAGCACAATCAGATGCTGTAAGCATGTTGCCACGAAGAGCAAGCCATTCCTCGCTCTTCTGGGCAGCGAACTCAATTTCGAGTAGGGCTTCAACATTCGGATGCATATTAACTTAACATTGTGGGCAGTTTTTAAGTAGGATACTTTCATTTCTTCTCCATAAAGTTCGGACCTTTTAGATGGTCGAAGAATTGACTAGCTGCATACTGCTCAGCCTGTTTCTTACTCTTGGCATACCCTCTCCCCCCGAAACAATTGTTTACATAAACGTCTATGAAAAATGTAGAGTTCTCATGACCAACTACACGATACTCCGGTAATGGGAAGTTCATAACTTGACAATACCTCATCAGGTGATCTTTAAAGTTATCATCTATCATAATCGCGTTAAGATCTACATATTTCGGGTCGGTGTAAATACGAAGTATAAACTCTTTAGCATGAAGAAGACCTAAATCCATATAAATCGCACCCACGAGAGCTTCGAAAACATCTTCTAAAATCTTTGGATTATTATTCCATCCATTACGCATCCCCTTTTCATCCATGATAACAATTTCGTTTAAACCGAGCTTTTTTGCTATATCAGCGAGGGTTTCTGAACGAACGAGTTTTGTACGAGCTTTAGTGAGGAATCCCTCTTGCCTCTCCTCGTAACGATCAAATAGAAACTTTGTAATTATAAATCCTAATACAGAATCACCCATAAACTCGAGGGTCTCAAATGATTCGGTAAGTTGCTCATATTCTTTCATGGATGATTTATGAGTAAATGCCTTTTGGTACAAAGATACGTTCTTAATCTTTGTACCAATAAGTGTTTCAATTTGTTGTTTTGTAACAAACATTATGGGTTTATTTAAATAATGTATTATTTTTTTAAGCCTTTACAGGTTCCTTCTTCACGTAATGGGGAGAGAGGTACTTTTGGAGGTTAAGATAAGTGACAATAACGTCAGCGGGGGGTTGGAGGAGATCCTTGAGCTTATCGTCGAGGATAAGCTGGCGACCGTTATCGGGGTGTTTGAGACCCTTTTCAGTGATGTACTTGTTGACGAACTTAGTGACCTCGGAGCGAGAGATCAACTCTCCTTCGGGAAGCCCGAGGAAATCGCGCAACTTAGGTGTGATTTCTTGTTTCCGATTGAAACCGTTGTTCGCGGATCGAGCCTTGGCCTTCTCACCATCTGGATCTTCTTGGGTATTCTTCACCTTACGGACAATCTTTGTGAGAGCCTTGACATCGGCACGGAGAGCAGCAATTTCAGTTTGAATGGTTTCAAGAGACATTATATCTTTCTTACTATGGTAATCTTTAAGTCATGAAAGAGATCAAAATGAGAGCACTTACAATTAAAAAAATTATCATATATTCCCATTGATTCATTTCTCTTGGTGGACGATCTATAATTCTAAAGGGTTCTCTTGAATCGCGGCTATTTTGACCAGGGCATCCACCTGCACAACAGTCACGTGGACATGCTTCAATACGAGGACCTCTTCGTACCCCACAGAACTGACTTCGTTTGGTATCGTACACATCAGAATAAGCGTAACATCTACACTCGTCGATTATATTGCAGACCATATTATTATGTAACAATATAATAATGGATACCAATTTATATTCCGAGTCTACTGTTGAAAAGTATTTGAATCAGAACCTGTTTTTCAAAGATCCGAAAATGAAAAAGTATTTCGATCGAAACTTACAGAGGGATCTTGGTAAGTTTCGGAATCAGGCACATAGCAAACATTCTGATAAGAGTTTTGAACAGATGATGTACGTTATTGTTACAGATTCTATACGTGGTATCATTATTGAAACAATAGGTGAAATCACAACTTACATGAAAACGATGGGTGATCTAATTATAAGTGGTGGAGAGGCTTTTAATTTGTACATGAAATATGAAAATCGTATAATCACCAGTGATATTGATGCAAAGTTTGTACCAAAAATACCAATTAACCCAAAATTTTTCGGTAAACTTCAAGCCATTAAACTTTTATTATGGGAAAAACTTGGTGAAACTGCCAAGAAATTAAACATTCGTATACGAAATCGTATATTGAGTCAGCGTGAAAAGCATCCTAAACTTTTCAAGTTTTTAGGCATAGGTTTTAGAAATACAGGTCCATTTGTAACGAGGAGATATACTCTTATCAAAAAAAAGAAATCCAGGGACAATAAAAATCCGGGAAAATCTGACGTGTTCATTGATGTAGAATTATTTGCACTTGATTTGAACATACGATATTTCTCACCGGCGAGTGGAAAGATAGAAGATGTCACAATGGGGGGTATACTCGACATCCCCTTCATGAGACCAGAAGAATTTGGTTATGAGGTGGCAGCTTCAAAACGTAAGGGTATTACATATCGCGATTTATATACCGGTAAGCTAGTCAATAATAAGAATGTATTCATAGCTAGCCGAGAGTTTTTAATCGAGGACATCTATTTGATGCAGAAGCTCAGACTTCGTCCAGAAAAGAAAGAGAAGGATCGCCAACGTCTTGTAAAACTTTCGCAGCTATTTATTAAAAATGTAAAAGCTAATGAGACGATGGAAGATATATTTAAACGTGTTAAACCTAGACTTACGAAAATCGGTAGTAAACCTAAAAAATACGAGAATGTATCGGTACCTATAAAGAAAGCTATGAATGTAAACCCGTATCAATATAATAATTATACAACAGAACCATCCAAAGACAAGTTGTCAAAACAATTTGTATATGGCTTAAACCCCGTTGTTAAGAATACTAAAGTAAATGGTTATGTGAAGTCGGGTGGTAATCAGAGATTCAATTTAAATACACTAAAGTGGACAAATGTAAACAATAAGTCTTATGTAAAAAATGAATATAATCTCAGGCCACTGAATACCCAGAAACTCCCCAATAAGTTTCTTGTCGATAAAACACTTTACGGGTACAATCCAAATAGAAATCAATGGGTCTCTAAAAAGATACTCAATAAATCCGCATCTATTCCATTTGTTGGTTTAAAGAAATAGCATGTATTTTGTATATAAAATGATCTACAATTCTCCAATTAAGGGTGAAGATGGTCTCTATTTTGTGAAGGCTCTCAATGATTCCAAGAGAAAGTGTCTTGTTCAGGTTAACAATGTTACTGTTTCTGATGTATCAGGGGAAATTGTATTTGATCTAGTTAACGAGGCTAATATTAACAAGATTAACACAATCGATACCCTCAATCTCGAGGCTGCCCGTGACAATTCTAAAACCTGGTTTGGGAAAGAACTTTCTGAAAATGTCATCAAAGGTGCATACACCTCCAGTGTGGTAGACAAACAAATCACAGGCGAACGCATTGAAAATACCAGAGTTTTCAACCAGGGTCAGGAGCATGTCGACTTCGATTCTGTGCAAGTTGGTAAGTCATGTGATGTCATCCTCGAATTTGCTGGTATTTGGTTTGCCAAGAAATCTTTCGGTTCTTCTTGGAATGTTGTCCAGATCAGGACTCACCCAGAGCCAATTATGGATACATATCCAGAAGAATATGCATTTGTCGATGAAATTGAGGAGACCGTTGATGATGTTACCCAAGAAGAAGAAATTGAGAACATCGAGAAATAAAAAATTTGTTTACCATATATAAAAGATGATGAAGAAGGGTCGTGTCCAAAACCTTATGATGGTAGCCGCGGTCGCCGTTCTGGTATACCTCCTTTTTACCATGAACAATAAGTCTCAGTATTCTATCCAAGAGCGTGAATATTCCACTATTCAAGTAGCCCCAACTGCGGGTCTATCCATGGGTCCAGGTCAGAACGGATGTGGTATGGATCGGGGTGTCGGTCTCGCCTCGTCTCTCCTCCCCCGCGAGGTTGCCTCAGCTGAAGATTTCGGAGAGTTTGCCCCAGAAGACATCCTCGCTGGTCAAAACTTCCTTGAGCCCCGTTCGCAGATTGGTTTCCCCGAAACCGTTGGCGGTGCTCTTCGCAACGCTAATCAGCAAATCCGTTCGGACCCACCCAACCCTAAGCAGCCTTTTGTGTGGAACAATTCGACTATTGTACCTGATATGATGCAGCGCGATTTATGTTAATTAACACTTAAAGATTAGACGTTTAAATTTAATAACAACTATGTCAGTACCCACCGAACTTTCCGACAATGTCGCCAAGCTCGTTGAACTTTCAAAACAACTTTCCGATGCAAAATCTGATATCAAAGTCCTCAATCAAGAAGAGAAGCGCCTTAAAGAGACTGTTAAGAAGCATATGATGACCCAGGGTATTGATACCATTAACCTCAGGAAAGGAAAAATTAGTATCCGTAAATCTGTCAGGAAGTCGGGAATGAATAAGGATGCCGTTAAAGATGGTCTTATGGTTTTCTTCGGTGGTGATGAAACTAAAGTTGAAGGTGCCCTTAATGCTATTAAAGATGGTCTTAGAGTGAAGGAGTGTACTTCCCTTTCGTTAACCGGTATAAAAGATAAAATCGATAAAGAAGATAAGTAAATAACAATGGTTTGGAGCCAATACGTATACGAAGCCACCAATGGATTTGACCCTGATGTCAGTGATGACGAGGGGTTGGATAATGAAAACACTCCTCTGAATATCGAAGACTGGGAAGTCCAATACTCAGACGAACTACGGCACATGTGGAATAAGATCAATACACTCTTGTATGATGCCAGAATTGAACACACCGGGGATTTTATTGACTTTGTTGAGTTTTGTTACATGGAACATGATATAGACTTGCCACGTACGACATGGGAATACCAGGAGCAAACAATGTGGTACGAACAACGACTTGCTCATATTTGGAGAAGTCTCAGGTGTAGTATAAATGATAATGGTCTCCACGGAGAAATGATGAGAGGTGCATCGTTTTACCACTTCGTCGACTTTTCTAAAAATTTTATGTGTATATATTAACCATGCTCCCCGATATCACTTCTCAGAAAGTCGCTATCCCCGCCGCCCTTTTTCTTGCACTCAGCCCAGGTGTACTCGTTACCACTGCAGGCCGAAATGTAAAGTTTATGAACGGCAAAACCAACCAAATGGCTGTTTTTTTCCATGCACTCGTGTTCTTCCTTGTGTACAGTCTCATCGCCAAGGCTATGGGACTCGTTCTCACACAGACCGACATCCTCATAACCACTTCACTGTTCATCGCGCTCAGCCCTGGCCTCCTTCTTACCATCCCCCCCGGTTCGGGTGGCCTCCTTCGCTCGGGTCAGACCAGCATTCCCGCTGCATTCACTCACGCGATTGTATTCGCGGTGATCTTCGCGCTTTTGCGTCGCCAATTTCCTCAGTTCTATTAAGTAAGAGGATGAAATATCTCATTTTAGGACCCGCATCAATGGGTATTTATTCTATGATAGGCACTCTAAAAGCGCTGGAAAGTAAACTCGTTGATGTCAAAGAAATATCCGGTTCATCCGCTGGTTCTATATTAGCATTATTTTTAGCTTTAGGGATGTCGGTTGATGAAATCTCAGATATTGCATTATCTTTGAATGTTCCTGAATTTGTTAAATTACGTATAGGGTCTTTCTTTAACAAATTTGGTTTTGTTGATTTAGAACCTATAAGTGATAAACTTGTCAAAATATGTGGATGTAACCCAACATTTGAAGAGTTGGATATGAAAATATATATATCTTGTTATTGCTTAAATACATCAACTACAGAATATTTTTCAGTAGATACCTACCCTAAAATGAAAGTGATTGATGCCGTGTGTATGAGTATGGCTATACCTTTGATATTTTCATCAGGTAAGTATGACGGGAAAACGTATATAGATGGAGGGACACAGGAAGAGTATCCATTGACCCCATTTTTAGATAAAAAGCCACATGAAGTTGCATGTATAAAATTAAAAATTGAAAAAATATATCGACAGGAAATTGAAACTCCTAAACAATATATAGAGTCTCTTATAAGGTCATCTATTTCAAACCGAATTGAGTATGATCAGCATATACAAATGATTGAAATAAATATTGGTAGCACTAATATTTTTGATTTTAATATGAGTTATGAAGAAAAGCTTAAATTATACAACACGGGATATTTAACATTATGAACATTTTTTGTTAGTTTAATATATAATGGTTGACGTGTGTGATCCAGACGCGGACATACAAAATCTTAGACAGTTGATTAAACTGAACACTGGAATTGAAATTAAACTAACAAAAAATGAAATGTGTCAGGCGTATAAGGAAATACAGAATAAGAAACTTCCCCTTCCACCTCTGATTATGACATCAGATCGCACTTATCTTATCGATAAGAATTCACCCCTAAAGCCTGCAGACTATGACCTTCTATTCGATTCGGGTACTAAGAGAGTAGTTCTTAAGAGAATCGCTCGAAAGGTTGATCTCAAAAATATAGAACAGATGACAAAAGCTCAGGTTGTTAGGGCTATTGGTAAACGATTAAGATATATGAAAATTCGTGAACCGGTTCAATTAGCCAGGAAGCGTCGGATTTCTTCAAAAATTACCACAGCAGTGAACAACTTTAACAGCACAGCAGTGAACAACTTTAACAGCACAGCAGTGAACAATTTGAACAACACCAGCCGTGTGAACAACTTTAATAACACTAGCCGTGTGAACAATTTGAACAATACCAGCCGTGTGAACAATTTCAACAACACCAGCCGTGTGAACAATTTGAACAACACCAACCGTGTTAACAATTTGAACAACACCAACCGTGTTAACAATTTGAACACAGCGAGGCGTAACAACAAACCTAGTATTTTTAAACAGGGTGAAAAGCCAGGCTTTCTGCGTAGTAAGAATGACCGAAACACATCTAACATAGATAAGGTAACATTTCCCAAAAACGTCTTTCAACGGGATATGAAACCAAAGTTTTTAGGTGGAAATGTAAGTGCTGTTAAAGCACCAACTAAAACAAATAAAAATAAAAATTTTATTCCCATGAACAAGTTTAACCGTGAAAAACCCGGTTATGTTTTTAAACAGGGAGAAAAGGGATTGGGTTACTACTTAAATATAGGTCGCGTTCAGGGACCACAACTACCAGAAGACTCTGGTTCCCAACCAATTCCAACTACACAAAATATGTCTACTAATTTGGCTATTGCAAGGATTAAGAAACTTGGACTCCGAAGTGAAAAAAAGTTTCTTAACAAATTAAATACAACGGATAAAAGAAATCGTATAGTTCGTGAAGCTGAACAGGCCTTAAAAGATGAAGATGATTTTGTAAAGTTTTTGAATAGTCTTAACCTCAAAGAAGTTAATAAGAATTCATTTATCAATCGACTGAAAGGGGATGATATTAAACAGTTGCGTGTTCAAGCGCAATTGAAAGCAGATGAACTTTCCAACGTCATTAGATCGAGTGAGGATAAAATGACGATGTTTTTAAACACCCTCTCATTGAATAACACCGAAAGGCGACTATTTATAAATCGTGCTAAGAAGGAAGAGTCTAACGTTAATTCTCTCATAGAAGAAGCGAAAACTCTCAACAGTACTAAACGTATGGAACGTACTGAAAAAAAAAAGTTTGAGTTTTTGGAAGTTCTTAAAACCTATAATCAGTTGAGCCCCGGTGATAAACAGTTTCTTATTGAAGAAGTCGGCGAGAAAACTAATGTTACTTCTTTTAGAAAACGAGTGGAAGAGTATATTGCTCGAAAGGTTGATGATAAAAAAAATATGGTTCAAAGAAACCTTCTCTCATTCCTTACACCTTTGAAAATTAACCAATCAAATAAGAATACCCTCATTCGAAAGTTTAAAAATGATGAGATGAACGTGAATGCTATAAGAACAGAAGCTCTCAAACTTCAAAACAAAAAAACGTCCACAAACACAGAAACTCTTCGTACTAAACTTGGAGTACGTCTTAACCAAATTGGTCTTAACCAATTGAATAAAAACACTTTCATGCAAAAATTTAGAAATGGAAATAGAAATGTGGATGAACTTATTGAACAAGCTAAACAGATGAAGAAGACTCGAAACGATGAAAAGTTTAACAAAAACAAGAGAGAATATAGTGCGTTTTTGAATACTTTACCAGATCTGACTACTACCGACAAGATTTCTCTAAAATTGAACGGTAACACTAACCGCGAAAAAGCTAAGTCTCTTGCGAATATTAGAAAATCTGAAAAGAAAAAGAATGATCGAAATTCTCTCACACAATATGTGAATACCCTAGGTCTCAATATCACCGATAAAAATACAATACTTTCAAACTATGATGCAAATACACTCACTTTGAATGCACTCAAGAACAAAGCTAACAGGCTCAAAGATAAAAGATTTGAGGAGAAGAAAATTGTAAATAAAGAAAGTCTTAGTGAATACCTAAAGTCTACAGATTTGTCAAATGAGGCAAAATCTAATATAATGACACGTTTTGAAAGGAACGTTTCTAATTTGAAAACTCTCAAATTGGAAGTTAACAAAATGGTAAAAAATATCACAAATACAAGATTGTCACGGAATAAGAAAAACTTCACAAACTATGTGAAAACTACATTACTTTCACAAACTGATCAAGATGCTTTTGTTCGACGTCTCAATACAAATGATGTAAACATATCAACTTTACGCAAAGAAGTTGACGCGTTGATATCAAAAATGGTTGTTAATCAACGATCTAAAAATAGAGACGAAATCGAGGAGTATATAAAGACATATAATTTGAGTAATCAAAACAAAATTAGTATACTTTCAAAGTTTGACGCGAATAACAAGATTACAATTGATAGTTTGAAGCTCGAAGTGACTGCTACACTCGACACTAGAAAACGTGAAAAGTTAAATACCAATTCCAAAAGTCTCATGTCTCATATGAACAGTTCAGGTCTTAATGCGACTATTAAGAAGACTCTATTAAACAAATTACCCCAAGAAAATATTGAATCTTTAAAACTTGAAGCCAGTCGAATATCTGAAAAGATGCGATCGAATGCAAAGATCCAAAAGAATCAGAATATTAACAAGTATATGAACAGTATCGGTCTTGATACTACCAATAAACGCAATATAATCGGGAAGAATCTCCCACTCAACGAAGGAAAGAAACTCGCCAATCAGACTCTTCAAAGAAAAATATCGGAAAAACAGGCTAAAAATAGAACAAAGTTAAATCTTCATCTTTCTGAAATTAATCTTACGAACGAGGAAAAGAAGCAATTTTTTAACAATCTCGACAAAAATATAAACATAAACACCATCAAGACCAAAGCGAGTAGTTATGCGTCTAAAAAGAAGAGAAACATGAGAAGTAAAAATGCTCAAGAACTTGTAAAGTTTATGACTGAACAGGGGTTAACTCAAAATGAACAGGCGCCTTTCATAAACAAAATACTTCAAAATAAGGATGATCTACTTGCATTGAAAAAGGAGGCTACCACTTTAATGAATACCAAACTCAAAAATATTAGGAGTTCTAAAAGGCGTGAGCTTGTCGAATATCTAAGTTCGTTGACACTAAACAAAACTAATATCGAAGGCATTCTTAAGAACTATGATACCACAAACGTAAATGTAAATGTTCTTAAGAAACGGGGAAGTGGTATAAATGGAGCTAGACGCCGGGAGTTATATGCTAGAAATGAAGGTGAGTTTTTGAATTACTTAAATAGTCTTCAGGAACTGACACCAAATAATCGAACGGAGATTTCATCCAAACTTGATGGATTTTTCACAAATTGGGAAGCTATAAAAAAGAAAGCTACAAATCTTGCAGTTCAGAGAGGTAGCGAAAGAAGAAACGTAGATCGCGAGGAACTTTCTCTCTACATGTCGAAACTTGGGTTAAACCAAACGGTGCAACGTGGTTTGATGAAAAACTTTGATGACAATCTGAAAAACAAGAATGTGATACGCCAAGAAGCGTCAACTATCAAAAATCAAATGATTCGTAATAAGATTGCTGCGAATAGAAAGGTCTTTACGAACTTTCTCAATACACTCAGTCTTAACAACTCCGATAAGAAAACTGTTATTGAAACATATAATAATGGTACTGTGAATATGAATACTTTAAAACAACAAACTAGTGCTTTAGAGGTTAGGAGAAAGAAAGAAAAGCGTCAAGAATTATTTGTATATGTTACCGAATTGAAACTCGACGAAAATGACAAGAAGCTTATACTCTCGAATTACGATGCTAACCCAAAAAATATAACCAACCTTAAAACCAAGGCTAATGAACTCAAGATATCTCGAAACAGGGAAGAGAAGGAAAAAATTAGACAGGAATTGAAAAAGTATATCAATACGTTGAATATGCTCAACAACAATAACAAGAAGACATTATTAAGTAATACAACCAAATCACCACAAACTATAAAGGCTGAAGCCAATTCTTTACATACTTTCAAGAAAACTGTAAAGAAAGAATCAAATAAATCAACTCTTCAACAATCTATTAGAGATTTACCAGAAGAAAAGCAAAAATACCTTTTAAACAAGTTTGACACTAGAAATGTGACACTAAATTCCATAGTAAGTGAATCTAATCAGATTAGACAGAAACTGAAAGAGGAAAAGCGAATTCTTGAACGTAAAAACTTGTATGATCATTTGGATGCCTTGAACTTAAATGTGGTGGATAGAAACTCTATAATAAATAAGTTCAATAAGGCTAATGGTAAGGTCAACACGTTAAAAAACGAAGCTATCAAATTAAAAGAACGTAGAGTTTCTGAAAAAAATAGTACGAACAAGAAAAGTTTAAGTGACTTTTTGAACACTTTGAACTTAAGTGCTACAAATAAAACAGCTATACTCGATAAGTTTAATACAAACAAAAACACAACTATATTTTCACTCGAGACGAATGCCAGACAGTTAGAAAAACAAAGAAAGATAGAAAAACGTTTATTGAATCGTCAACAATTGATTGATTATGTTTCAAAATGGGAACTCAATAACACTGATACTAAAACAGTTTTAAACAAGTTTAATAACGATAACAGTGTAAGTCTCATTGATGCACGAAAGGTTGCCGTACAACTTCTCAATCAGAGAAATATGGAAAAGACCGCAGCAAATCGTGGTGAACTTTCAACATTTATGAATACACTTTCTATAACCAATACTAATAAGAGTAAAATTTTGAAAAGTTTCGATAGTAAAGCTGGAACCTTCAATACTCTAAAGACTAAAGCCACTAACCTCAATTACCAAATTAGAAGAAAGGTCACTGAACGTAAAGAGATTTCGAATTACATTAACAAATTGGGAGTCAACGGTACACAACTCATTAAGAAGTTTAATAACGGTCGATCTACTCTAAACAAACTCAAGGTTAATGCTAAAAAAATGCGAGATGTTGCTAATGCTAAGATTGTCGAGAGCAAACGTGATGATATCCGTAAGTATATGAGCAACACAAAACTAACCAACGTTAATAAGAAGTCATTCATTGAGCGTATTGAACTCAATACAAATATAGACATTATTAAACGGGAGGTCAAGGGATTAAACGCTGTGCTCAAGGGTAAAAACGACGAGGTTTCTAGAAAGAAGACCGAATTGAGTGTATTCCTCAACGACTTGAACAATCTCACATCTAAGCAAAGAACTCAATTTATTAAACAAATTACAGGTCCTAACACAAATGTTGAACAGATCAAGAGTAGTGCTGAATCTGTAAACCGCACCGTAAAAAATAAGCGCGTGGATCAAGAACGTGTGAAATCACAGAAAAGATTGGAACAAGAAGCCATAACTAAAAAACGTGACCAAAACAGTTTACAAAAACATCTCATGGGTTTGAATTATTTGACAAATGAGGAAAAGGTTGACTATATATCCAATTTTATGAAAAATAAGTCGACACTCAATACGGTGATCAATGCATCAAAAACTAAAAATAAAATCATTAAAGAACGTAAAACTAAAAATATTGAGAAAATTAAGATCCCGTTACTCAATAAAATAATAAACTCAGTTCCGGGTACTTTTGGTAAGTGGAGAAGAGAATGGGAAACTTCGATTCGAAAAGCACAGAATGTAGGAGAACTTACTAGAATTCAGTCCCTTTTAGATGAAAAGTTACAACTTCGAAAGAATATCGAAAATGCTAACATCAACGACGGTAAGAAACGTGGTCAACTTCGATTTGTTATGAAAAAGGATAATTCGATTGAAAAAAGACGCATTGAACTGACTAAACATATACAAAATAAGAAGAATCGTATAGAGAAAGAATTAGCCAAAATTAAACCAATAACTTCTACTGCATTTGAACCAAATAATAACGTTTTCCCTGCGACAAATAACCCATTATTCAATGAACCTAAACGACCAACACTGAAAAATATAGGTAGGCGTGTAGTTCAAAACATAAAGGTCGAGAAACTAACTAACACCCTAAAAAAAGCAGCTGATATGGAGAAAAAACGAGAAGAAATGATTAAGTTACAAGGGGGTGAACGTGTTGTGGCTTCTCGTAAACTCGCCGCAAATGAAGGGCGTGATATGGGGAAAACAGGCGAAAATATCAAGGCACTTTTTGATAAGACGGTAGCCGCTAAGAAGGAAATACAATCCTTTAAGGGTGCAGGTGTAAAGAATCAGGATAGGTTTATAAGAAGAATCAATATGGGTGAGAACGTAACTAAAGTTTTGAGAGAAGCGCGTGTAAGGAACAGAAAGGGTATAGAGCAGATGTCTAAAACTAAAAAGGCTCTAATGGCAGCCTCTACTGCGAAGAAAAAGGAAATCGTAAAAACGGAAAATGTTAAAATCGCAATCAACAACACGGTGAATGCCAAGAATGAAATACGATCCTTTAAGGGTGCAGGTGTAAAGAATCAGGATAGGTTTATAAGAAGAATCAATATGGGTGAGAACGTAACTAAAGTTTTGAGAGAAGCGCGTGTAAGGAACATAAAGGGCATAGAGCAGATGTCTAAAACTAAAAAGGCTCTAATGGCCGCCTCTAAAAAAAAGTAGTCATCTATATAAATGAAGAGTAAGGTAATAATACCTCTCAGTAATTCTGGTATTATGAGTGCCCACGGCTATTCAGATGTTAGAGATAAATCTCGACTCGCTAGACATCGAGCTCTTGCGCGTGTTATGAGGGCGAGTGAATCACCTTTAGGTCTTTTTCGACGTTTGAATGTTTTAATGATTTTATTCAAACGGACTGACCCCAAATTGTCTAAAATATTTAAATCCGATCGTGATTGGGTAAAAGAAAAGTATATGTAACCTAAGTTGAAATTAAAAATGTATAAAAATAAATAAAAAATGGATCACCCCGACGACGACTGTACCGTGATTACCGACATGCCTCTCAGCGACGAGGTTGCCGATTTCATCGATAAGGGTCTTAATGGGGATGTGGATGTAAAGGAATGGTGTGACAATAACCTCGATAATATCGCAGAGATATATGAGAAGTACGGACATTCGTACATGTCATACAAGGATGCGGAATTGGTGTTATTATTTGCGAAAACGTTATACGAGAATAAGATTTCAGACCCACATGAAAAGATGTCTCTATTTGTGGCATGTCAGGACTAGCCAGTCAGTAATTTGTAATTTAAAGAAATGGACTCCCTTTAACTTAACTTAATGGAAAATTGTGATGTATGTTGTGAAAAATTAAATAAGATAAATCACAAAAAAGTTAAGTGTCCTTTTTGTGATTTAACGAGTTGTCGTTCATGTTCACAACGATATATTTTATCTACGATTGATGATCCTCATTGTATGGGTTGTAAAAATATGTGGAATCGTGAATTTATTGATTCATTTTGTACAAAGTATTTCAGAAATAATAAACTTCGGTGTCATAGAGAGGATCTATTATTTGAACGGGAGAAATTGAGAATACCTGAAACACAAGCCGAAGTGGAAAGAATATTAGCTATACGAAAAGTGCAATCACTGATTAATGAACAAAGGTCAAAACTTGTTGAGCTTTCTCACCAATATCAACTTTATATACCCATTCACGAAGGGGTGATTATACCCGATGAAGTTCAAGAAATTCAAGAAGTCTTAAGACAATGCTATAGAAAAATTGAACATTTGCGTCAAGGTGGTGATATAGTCGTAGGTGAACCAAAAAAATTTATTCGAAAGTGTCCAACTGAAGAATGTAAAGGGTTTATGAATGAAGATTGGTTTTGTGGATTGTGTGATCGTCAATTCTGTGAAAAGTGTAACGAAGAAGCCACGATCACACATATATGTGATCCAGAATCTGTTAAAACGATGGAACTATTGAAGAAGGATACAAAACCGTGTCCAAAATGTGGAACCGTTATACAAAAACTATCTGGGTGTCGACAGATGTGGTGTCCGGATTGTCACACAGCGTTTGATTGGGTATCTGGACAGATCGAAATTGGACGAATACACAACCCCCATTATATAGAATTTAAACGTTCACATGTAAATGGTGTGTCACGTGAACATGGAGATATTCCATGTGGTGGAATACCGTCTTTCCGAGAACTTCGTCAAATAAACGCACCCATGGATATTTTACAATTCGTTGTGTTACTTACTGATCTCGACCGAGATCTTATATATAGATATGGTAACGAATGGGATGGAGATAATCATTACTTTAGGGTGGCATATATGCTCAATGAACTTACCGAACCACAATTTAAAAAGGAATTGCAGAGAAGAGATAAACAAAGGGAAAAGTTTCGTGATATAGGTAATATTTTTAGAATGATTATTGATACAGGAGGTGATTTATTAAGACAATATGTTTTAAATCAAGAAAAATATATAGAAATCATGAATATACTTCATAATTTAATCGACTACGCAAATGAAGTAATTGATGTAATTAGAAAGCGATATAATTGTGTTGTACCGAAAAATTTAAATATTTATACACTTTAAATATGTTACTTTTGTTAATTTTAATTCTACTTGTTATATTTATAATTCCAGTTTACAGAAAACCACATGTGTTATCTAATCTTATAACCGAAGATGAAATTGAACATATCAAGAATGAAGCAAGAAAAAACTTTAAAGTTTCGACGATTTCTTCAACTCACACGATTGATGAAGAAGTCCGTAAAAGTGAAACCGCGTGGTTAGAATTAGATGATCCCATCGTTAAAGGTGTTGTTGAAAAATGCGTGTCTTTGACAGATAGACCTTTTGTAAATTGTGAAAAGTTACAGGTGCTTAGATACAACCCAGGTGGGTTTTACAAACCCCATCAAGACACGTTTAGTGATACAATTGGTAATAAGAGAATGTACACTGTGATTATTGCATTAAACGATGAATACGAAGGGGGTGAAACGACCTTTCCTAACCTTAAAAAGTCTTATAAACTTTCTAAAGGTGACGGGTTATTTTTCAATACGTTAGACAATTATGAACTCATGACTAGTCGGGCTTTACACGGTGGTATGCCAGTTAAGACAGGTGAAAAATGGATATGTAATGTTTGGATTCATAAATATCCATATAAAGATTAGTATTCTTTATAATTTAAATGAATGGATTTTACTTTCCACAATATATAGAACCGAGAGTCGTAGAAGGTTTAATATCTCACGATGAATGTGATAACCTAATCAATATAGCAACTAATAAGACAAAATGCTCTAGAGTTGGTAATAGTCTAATAAACCCCCAACTCCGAAAATCTGAGACGTATGAGGTCATGTATGAGAATGACGATGAAGTTATAAAGTCTGTTCGTACAAAATGTGGACAAGTTACGACGTTTCCAGGTAATTATTCCGAGTTTCAGATCACACATTATAAAACGGGTGGTTATTACGGACCGCATCATGATCGAATAAAAAATAGTGATTCAAAACGAGTTTGTACAGTGATCATTGCGTTAAACGATGACTATGAAGGAGGTGAAACAAACTTCCTATATCTGTATAAGTCATTCAAATTGAAAAAAGGCGACGCGTTATTTTTTTACACGACAGATCAAAAAGATCAAATGTCAGATTTTGCGATGCATGAGGGGACGGAAGTAACATCTGGTGAAAAATGGATTGCTAACATATGGATGCACGATAGAAAACAATACGCTTAAAGATGTATCAAAATAATATAGTAATTATGGAGTTATCACACCTTGGTACGGCGCCGATATGGTATGTATTTTGTATTGCAATGTTAATGGGGGTTACACATGTATTGTTAGGACCGGATCATGTTAGTGCCCTCGTACTTCTCGTCTCGGGAGTTAAGCGAAGGGAACATGAAAATAACGAAGTTACATTTTATAATACATGGTGTAAATCCGCCATGCAGGGACTTAGATGGGGAATTGGACACACAATTGGTCTGGGATTTATGACTGGTATTTTCATGTCGTTTAGATCGTCTATACCTATGGATAAAGTTTCAAAGGCAAGTGACTATATCGTTGGTTCTATGATGATATTCCTTGGTACAATTGCATTATTTTCACTCTACAATTGGGTGAAACGTGAAAAAATACGTATTCGTCATGTCAACCTAAACAATGTTAGCACTTCTGATGGATTTTTACACCCAACCGATGGTTTACCGATGAATATAACAATTGGATCCGAAGCACATAATATAGCACATGATGTACACCTGACCCACACACATACAACCGAAAACGGTGTTTCTGAACCACAGAATCTATGGGACAAGTTTAAAGTCTGGAAAATGGGAGACACTTTTACCGATAGTCCGACGAGTGCTTATGTAGTTGGTTGTGTACATGGTATTTCGGGTTTATCTGGTATTGTATATATCCTCCCCGCCCTCTTTTTAGATGACACATCTAGAGTCATGACGTACTTATGTGGTTTCTTCATAACTTCTATGATGAGTATGACGAGTTTAGCCGGTGTTATGGGTTTAGTTCCTTCGGGTACTAAAAAATTGATGATATTTAACGGTGTAGCTGGCGTCTCTGTACTTTCTGTGGGTGTATTATGGATAGTATTAACGTCTATGGACAAACTCGATCTCTAAATCTAGAAATTATGTTAAAAGCGATTGTTACCCTACCGGGTATTTTTACTGGTAGTACTTCATGGTACAAAGATGATGGAAAAATAAGCACAGTTCCTTCCTTAATTTCTTTGTTATTTTTTGTTTCGTAGTAAAACTCTTGTGTAGACAGTGTTGATAAAGGTGCTCCATGTGGTATCCTAAATTCTGTTGAATTGTGTTCATTTCCATCATTAAGTATATAAATCCCTGAAAATGTTGGTTTATACATTACATTTTCTATAAACGTACCGTCTCCGTAATGAGAATGAAGTGTGAACGTACCATTCGTGTTATATTTTGTATACCAAGATGAAGATATAACAGAATTTGAGAGTTCAATATTTTGAAAACTATCTGAAGTATTTATACTCGAGAGTAGCTTGTCCAATGGATCCCAAATTAACTGTTTAATTGTATTATCATCCATAAACTTATGAATTTGTAATTTATTGCTGAGTTCAAAACTTGTAGTTGCATTTGTTAGTCCTTTAGATTCTATATTCTTATAATATTTGTCATCGAGTTCTGTTATCTTATTCATTAAGTTTTGTTTAATTTCGTCATGATTTGATACATTCTCCCAGTATACAAAATTGGTAGGGAAAAAGAATATACCCATTCTACTCTAAAATAATTCTATTTCTTTATATAAAGTATGAAATCAGTTGTGTTCACATATGGTCGTTTTAATCCACCCCACAAAGGTCATAGAATAATGATTGAACAGGTCATTGAGACTGCTCGTAAATCAAATAAAACCCCTATTATTGTAGTATCACACTCTACAGGTAATTCAAAGAATCCACTTCCGGTGGAGAATAAAATGAGAATCCTCAAGAGGTGGTTCCCGAGTGTGAACATCGTGAGTTCTGCAAAGGATATGAGTATAGCGAGGATTACAGAAAACTTCAATAAAAACTCAATCATGGTTGTTGGACAGAATCGACAAAATAGTTTCAAGTTTCTCCCATTCAAGAAGGTTGCTGTACCTCGTTCTAATAGTGCACCCTCGGCTACTATGGCTAGAGCTGCAGCTATATCCGGTAATAAAATTGCATTCAAAAATATGACTGGCTACAACCTCACAAACAATTTGAGAAATAAGATTGTTAAAGCTAAAACAAAAAAGTAAAGTAATGTTAGACGTAGTAGCCCTCGCTAGCAAAGTATACACGCAGTTAGGACCCGGGTATAGCGAAAGAGTGTATCACAATGCTATGGAAGTACTCCTCCGTAAGGATGGATTTCAATACGAATCGGAACGGATTATTCCCATTCCCTTTGAGGGTCATGTTATAGGTAATCTGAGGGCTGATATCATTGTCAACAATGAAAGTATCTTAGAATTTAAGACAATCAAGACCCTCAATGATCAGGCTGATCTTCAGGCTCAAAACTACCTGATTCTGACAGGTCTGAAGAAGGCGTATTTGGTAAACTTTCCTCCGTTTCCGAATCGGGAGGTTGAGGTTCGTTGTATTGCATTAGGATCATTAGAGGAAACACCTTAGCCATCATACGATAAAGTTCTTTCGATTCATCGTGATATTTCTTGGGGTCACGGAGACCCTCCGTTAATATCTCTTTAGCTCGGTCTATATGAAAAGCTGCATCATCTATACATAACTGTTCATATTCATTCATTAATTGAATTAATACCAACCCCTTTAAGTCTTTGGACACATCGCGCATTTACTATTTATATTGAAGCATTTGAGACATACAAAATGTGAACATTTTCTGAACCTGACACATTTTGTATTTTCAAAACAGTAAGGGCATTCATCATTCTTGAAGTCGAGTACTTCATTCTTGAATCTCCAAAAACACGAACTACACACCTTCAATCTTGGGTCCATTAGTTTGCAACACACATCATAATTTGGACACTTCTGATCCTTCTTCATTATAAAGAATTAATTAATAATGTCTTTATATTGTTGGTAAAAACTCCCATTGTAGGTCTCTACATATATTTTTCCATATTACATCTTGTTGATATAATTTCTCTTTAGACTTCAATAAAGGAAAATATTGGAGATATTCATCTTCTCCCAGTAGTTCACAAAACTTGTATAAAACATAGGAATAACTCAAAAAATTCTTTCTTTCTGATGGACAATTATCATCGAATGGCTTTTGAATATCCTTGAACATGATTCTAAGCTTCTCTTCTAACTCTATGGGCATATTAGGGGCTTTGAGTCCAGTTAACGTATTTGTTATATATGGTACATGCTCATAATACTTATTTAACCGTAGTTTTTTCAATAATACTCTAATTTTAGCATGTGTAATTTCATCAAGTTTCTTGATTTTCATCTTTTTTATTTCCGTTCTTAATTGTTCTATAACTTCAGGTGGAATATTCGTCATTTCTTGTGCCTGGAATTGACTTAACCATTCATTGAAATGATTCTCTCTCTTATAACAATAATTGATCACTTTTTCAGACGTTTCCTGTTCTTCTCTATATGTGAGTTCTTCGCTAATCAGAACGGAAATAATTATACCACATGAATCACATACTAAGTCACTTGTATCGTGAAAGTGTACTACATTGCTATTGGGACATTTAGTACACTGGTCGATTACACGTTCACTTGGTCTAAAAACTTTTTTATTTTTTTCAACATCTATCAAATAGTCTCTAAAAATATCTTTTCGCGCAAGACCGACAGTTTCTTTTACATTGAAAACATTATCCGTATTCACCATTTCTTGTGTTTCATCTGTATACTGATTCATAAATGGCAAGCACTTCATGAGATATTCTGACATCTCGGACTCGTAACGTCTTCTGTTTTCGGGATCTTTCTTTATAAGTTCAGACCAGTTTGTAACCTTATTATTATACCTACTTAAAAAGTTGCCCTCCATTATATTTAAGAATGCTCCTTAACCTTTTAAGTACCATTTTACATTTCTTCAAAGGATTAATCACACCCAAAGACTATCGTATAATATCAGAAGAACTGGAATATACAATTGATGACAGGGTAGATTATGAAGTAAAGGATGACTTTTGGAAATCTGAAAGTAAGGACTGGAAGGATGACATTCTACGTAATTTTTATCTACCGGTAACAAGATGCAAGTTTAGAAATACAACGGTTCCCGAAAATGTTAAAAATATAATACTTCGTATCACATATTGGTACAATGGAAAAGCTTATAAAGTTATTACAAATAACATAAACTTTGAACCCGGTAAAGATGAAAGCATGTTGATGAACTTTACAATTCCTTTGAGTAAAGTATGGTTAGTGGATCATGATGATAAACCACATATAGACATTACTGATAAGGTGAAGAAATACGCGGGACCTAGAAACGATTTTCATGGTCAAAAAGTAGCTTTGAGAGATTTTTTTTATTACACTGAAAATGTATTACAGAAGAAGTTTCCAAAAATAATTATTACAAACTCAATTGGTATGAAAAAAACAGTATTTACGCTTGAACACTTCACAACTGATCTTCGGGTACCTTAGTCGCGAGATAGAACTTAAGTTCTCCAAGATTTGCGACGTTATACTTTAGAATTAGAAATCTATTTCCATTTTCCTGCATAACTTGCACAGACGCGCACATACTCGTCGCCTTTGCAAAAATATTCAGATATCTGAGTGAATAGAGGCCCTTAATTTCTTCGGTTTCATCTGGACATTGAATGATCGTCTCTTGATTTGCAAAGTCACCTTCACATTTAAGTTTGAGTTGTTTACCGGAGCGTGTAATTTCTATATCACTACCAATATTAGACATATCTCTACAGAGTCTCTGGAAGTCCATAGAGGCGAGAGTTGTCACACTTGTCATGACAACATCTGGTACTTCAATACGACTCTCATTGATATCAAGAAGCTTGAGTTGAAACTTCGTACATGTCTTTTTTATTTCACTCACGATCTCTATATCCATGTATTCTTTTGAATTAATTTCTATCGATAGAATATCATTATTTGTAATCGTTTTCAGGAGTTTAAACGTGTTAGAAATATTAATACCAGCTATAATTTCATCACTGTTACATGAATATTCTTCAAAATTGTCAGCTGAAAGATACATATCAATCAATGAAGTTCTAGCTGTATCGAGAGTCACTATATATAGTCCATCCGGTTTGAAGTAAATATTGACATCGTTGAGAATATCTTTAAGTACCTCAAATGTCGACTTTATAGCAGACGCCTGTATTGTTACTAATCTCATCACTATTGTTAAATCGCTTTAGATCTTTAAATCGGTTATCCATGTTATGCCTGGTCTGAATATGCAACCCCTTTACTCACATCGCGGTTGATCTTTTCTTCAAGTTCCTGTGTCATCGCGGGTTGAAGAGACTGTCCGTAATTGTCTAAAGTAAATATATCATTGTCTCCTTCACCACCTTCGAGTGTTGTCATAGAACAGGATCCAGAGAAACCCCAGTTAGAGACCTCCTTATTTGGTAACAGGGAGTCTAACCAATTTTTTATTTCTGTACCGACAAGGACTTTACCATTCTTCGTTAACATCGTTGGTACACGGTTAATTTTATTTCGATAGGCAGGTGGTATACCCTGTGTATTCACATTATGATAATGAACCATCTGTTTAAGTTGTGGTTGCTTTGCTATGTATTCGATAATCTCCATAGAGTGTTTGCATCGTGGGCTATATACCAGAAGCGACATCCTATTATGTATACGGTATTTTCTAAAAAAAAATTAACGCATACTAGTAAAGATGAGACTACTTTTGACATTCATTATCATCGTGATTGTCCTGCTACTAACAACGAAGCGTGAACCATTTACAGAACTATTTGGTTTTTCAGGGTACAAAAAACCCGTGAACAATATCAAGTTTGATGACACCAAACCAAATATGTCTGGTTATCGTCAGGCGGAAGTCGATATTAATAATGACATGATGCAGGAATTTGTTCTTGAAGCGAACAAGGAAATAACAAAAAGAACTGGTCTTTGTACATATATTATCGAGACAACTTCTATCAAGCGCTTTGTTAATGAAGAGGGGAAACAGATATATGAGTGTATGTTCATGACCGTAAAAGATAGCGGTTTCGCGTTTGGCTTCTCTGTTGTTGCTTCTTATGAAGTTGTAAATGGAAATACCCGCCTTGTATCATTGCGTTCTCAACCATTGGATGTTCAGACTGTTTCTAATATTAAACCTTTTGTTGATGGTACGGACGGTAAAGAGTTTGTTAATTATGAACTTGTTAAAGAGGCTGCTGTTCCTGCCCGCAGTGAGTTAGAAATGGCTAAAATTAAATTACAGTAATTATAATGATCAGTATCAATGATGTAACAAAAATTGATAAGAAGAGAAAAGAAATACGAAAAGAGATATATACACGTATCTATGAACAATTCTCACGTAAAATAAAACAATGTGTAGAGTTTGGCCAAAAACAGGTATTTCTCGTCATTCCAGTATTTGTAGTTGGATATCCAACCTTTGATAGACACCTGGCGGCGATATACATCGTGAGACAGTTTCAGTTGGGTGGATTTACTGTACAACTCATCGGTGATTATGAAATATACATTTCTTGGATGATTCCGAGGAAAGAAAAACAAATAGAAAAGGAAAAAGATACGGAAGAAACAGATTTTCCAAATCTAATGAATCTCAAGAAGATAGCTAGTAAGTACAGGAGAAGTGCGTAGTGCGTAGTAAAAGTATTATAAAAAAAACCCCTTAATCATAGATGGATAATCTTAATATTCTTGTCGAGGCGCGTCGCGAATATCTCGGGCAACTGTTTCTTATTATGTGTCCAGCTGTGATTGAAGTTTTCCAGGATATGTATGTCGAAGCTACAAAAATCTCTAAAGGTCGAAAGACGCTTATTATGTTCCAGAAACTTCTCAAAGAGGTTCCGAATTGGTCCAATGCGATGTCCAAGAACCATTCCGATAACATCACAAACAGGTGTTCCTGGTTTGGGGACCTTCTCGCTGCGGTATTTGTCGCGTGTACGAAGATTCTTTCAGCAGTTCGTCTTAAGGCGGGTAACAAGAAGATATCTTTAAAGTTGCCAAGTAATGAAGTTTTTATCCAGACTTGTTACAATAATATTGCGAAAGATCTCTACAGAGATCCTTACATTTTCCATGATGAACAAAGTGAATACACCCGTGATGAACAATTAACTGCACGTTTCTCTACATGTATCGAGGCCACCGTGAAAGAACTTATCCCAGTGCAAGAGATTTTGCAAACGTATATGTCACAAGAGACGCGTGATATTGACTTGGATGGCGAGGTTCATGATACCGAAGATCCAGATGTATACGAAGATGTACCTGAACCAGAATCGGTGCCACTGCAGGAAATGGAGTCGGAAATGGAACCAATTAATGATGTAGAAGAACAATTTCAACCTACCGGTCTCGAGAATGAGTTCAAGACGGTTCCTGGTGTACAAGCCCCCCCAGCGGAACCTGAGATGGAACCTGAGATGGAACCTGATATGGAACCTACTCAACTACAAAATCCTCAGGAAACACAAGAAAATGATAATGTATTCTTTGGGGATGCACCGGATCACCGTGTAAAAAAAACTGCGTATAATTAAATGGAGTTATCCGATTATCTTAGAGATCCTGTCAGTGCAGCTCTCGTGGCCGCGGGTATCACCGCAGCTTACATTCATACCAAGGCTCAGTTAAATAATGAAGGTAAATTGGAACTGAACAAATACACAAAGCCTGCAATCTTGAATGCAATTCTTGTATATTTTATTGTAGCCAACGGAATTGGTCAAAGAGAGACCATATCAAGTGACCCTTTTTAGATTCTAACTTAAAGATTACGTATCATTATTAGCATATGGCTTCTGTCACCGCGTTTAATGATATGCTTTCCCAATTTCTTGTGGAATTGCATCGCACTTTTCCAGATGAAAAGGGTATCAAGAAGATGACGACTTCTCTTGAAATTCTTAAACAAACCAACCCCCGTATCGTTGTTGATGGTTTTATGAAGGGTGTGACACCATACGCCGATAAGATTTCCGCGAAGGATGAACATTTCATTCTCGAAGAAATTGAAACTATCGATTTACTGAAAGATCTTAATATTAAGAATTATTGGGCTCGTATGAGTATGTCTACGCGTGACGCTACATGGCAATATCTTCAGACAATGTATATGCTTGGTACGACCATCACAGCCATTCCAGCTGACACCCTATCAATGATCGAAGGTATCGCTAAGGAATGCGCCGATAAGATGCAGAATGATGGTGGTGAACTTAACCAAGATGCTATTATGAAAATGATGGGTGGATTGCTCGGAAGTCTTCCAAAAAAATAAAACTTCTTACATTATATTAAATGAAGGTCTGGTTTGACGATCCTCAACAGTTAATTAATTCCAATAAAATTATACAATTTTGGCCTAATAAAGATCAAACTCCAGAGGATAGAATTAATTCCGCTTCGAGATTTATTATTTACGCGTGTTGTATCATCTATATTATTCGCCGTGATCCACGTATTTTCATCTTAGGGGGTACGGTCTTGAGTGTTCTTTATGTTATGCATAAATCTAAGATGGTAAAGGAGACATATGGTATATCTATTAGTGGTAGTGAAGCGGGGTGTCAGATGCCTACAGAGGATAACCCAATGGGAAACGTCCTCATTACAGATTATACTGACGCACCTAACCGTTTAGAAGCGTGTTACTATCCATCTGTTGAACCATTTGTTAAACATTACCTAGATGATCGCATTCTATATGATGCCGGTCGTTCCAGGTCATCTCTTCCAAAATATCAGCGTAATGCGGCGGCTCGTCAGTTTGTAACCGCCCCCGTTTCCCAGATCCCAGGAGACCAGACTGCATTTGCAGAGTGGTTGTATGGTTCTAAAAATAAAAAAATGTGTAGATCCAACCCTGAGATGTGCAATCCAGATGCTAGGGGTGTTCAGCTCGAAGCTTTTGCTGGAATTGGTCAAGATGGTGATGTCAGGGGTATTAGAGGAGGTGGACGTGTTCGTGGAGGTAGTGGATCCTATAGTTAGATAAATATTCTCGTGTAATAATAAATGGCATATCAGCTTCAACCCGGCCTTGCAATTGTTCAAAACTCCCAAGCTCTCCCACCGGTGAGGGCGACCGACGAAGTTTTCGTTTACCCTCAGCCCAGTTCTTTAAATTGTGGTGATTGTCGACCCAACACAATGCTCTACGGTACCGCACCTTACAAGGCGGGTAAGGGGTCGCCAGCACAGTATATCGAAACATCTGATCAACTTAGACCCCAGAGTACTACTCGTTTCAATAAGGTAATCGTTCCCACGTATGAACGAAACTTGTTCCCCCTCTCTAACATGGAATGCAAGGTTCCTCTTCGTACAATTAGTTATGAACCAACCAGTACACGTGCTGAACTTCAGAACGGACTTTTTCAGAAAAGGTATCTTAATAAAAATGTTAATAACAAATAAGAATGGCCGATCCCATTTCACTCGCCGCAATTGCCGGACTAGTATATGCTGGTAGGACTTTGAGTTCCCGGTCTGAACCACCAAGGGTTATTCAACCTAAGGTTCAAAGTGAACAAATGCCTTTATCGGTGAATAACGAGGTTCCTGATTTTATTGAAAGAGAATTTGCACCTCGTGTTGAAGTTCCTCATAAAATGGAAGTGACTAGTTTTGCCGATATAGGTATGCAACAAAGAAGTGGTGGGCAGGAGATTTTGAACATGCGTAACCGAATGTATGACACCGGTCATATGAATAATCTTTCACCTGTCGAAAAACAAATGGTTGGTCCGGGTTTAGGTTTAGGTGAAAACACTCCAGCTGCAGGTGGTTTCCAGCAGATGTTAAGGATTAACCCAATTAACGTGGGTGAATACCGTCTAACTACACTCCCAGGTCGTTCCGGTCCAGCCGCGGATGTTACGGGTGGTCGTTCAGCTGTCGTTGGCCAATTAACTCATAATAAACCAGAAACAACGTCTTACCTCCCTTCTCGTCTCCCGACAGTGGCTGGTAGGGCTCAAGGAATGTCGGGTGCTATTCCACGTGGAAGTTACCAAAAAACTATGCGTACCACTAACCGTTCAGAAACTGGTATGCGAAATGACGGCCTTGGTTTCAATGGTGCCAAGCGTTTCATTTCTGCTCAAACTGTATCACAAGACCCAACTCGTTTCAGGACCGATCGTAATGATGAACAATATAAATACTATAACCAACCAGCCCCTGGTATTACTAACTTCCAAGGCGCTTACACCAATAGTGCCGCCTCTAAGGTTACCGCGAAGACAAATGAACAGCTCATGAAGTATGGTTTCCGCCCCGAAGATCGCCGTGGTAAACCTAACCGCATGGGTAACGCTGGTCGTATGAATGTTAGAGAGTCGGCTCTCAAGGCTGGTGGTGCCCTCACTACTGTTAGATCGGATACATCTCGCATCGATGGTCGTATGAGTGCAGCCAATGGTGGTTGGACGCAACAGTACCAGCAGACACCTTATCACCAGTTGAATGCCTATAAGGGTAATGCGAATCCAAATACCGAAAATCTCAATATCGCTAAGCGACAACTCCAGAACAACCCATTGGCTCATAGTCTCTCATAGATCTTTTTGACTCTCATAGACAAAAACAATCATTAAAATATTGTACCTATATTTTAATGAAGGTTCATACCCTTGATATAGATAGCAGCGAACGTGATACCGAACTGTATCCATATGCAAATAGTTATGTAGTGAGTTTAAAAAACCCTATTTACGACGTTTCTAAGATTTCACTTATATCCGCCCGCATTCCAACACCGCAATTAACCACGTGTGCAACAAATAAAACATTCAGTATTTATGATTCGGGTGCACCAGATGAACTGATTGAAGTTACACTCGACGAAACAAATTATACAAGTGGTACTGCTCTCGCATCGGATCTTGATCTCAAAATGCAACCACCTTTGACCTGTATAGATTCTGTTGTATTTGACTCAGATACAGATGCTCTTACATTCTCTAATAGTGAAGCGAGTAATACTTTTACGTTCGAATTCTACGATGGAACAAATGGATATTCAAGTAATGTAGGTCGCACTACTACACCTCATCAGGTCATGGGGTTTTCCTCTAAAAACCCAACAATTAGTACCAGTGTTGTATCTGGTGCTATTAATTTAGAAGGACCTAATTCACTTATTATTCGTATTACAGCAGGTTCTGATAAGTTTACAAAGTTTGTCTATTCGGCTACACCGTTTTACACTGGTCATATATTACTGGATGGTTCAGACTTTATCAATTTTCATGGCACCGATGATCCCTTAACACATGAGTTTTATGGTGGCCCCCAAAAATACGTCAGAGATCTTCACATCGAATATTTTTACATGAGTCATGGGCGTTTAATTCCATATGATTTTAGAAATCAAGAACATACGATAAAGTTTGAAATTACTTGTTCTACAGATAAATTGGAAGGACTTCCAAAGGTTCCAATGGAAAATGTTTCCGACGAGCCAAAAATAAGTATCCCTGAAACTATAGCAGATACTTATCCCTGGAAAGAATATCTTTCAATTGGTGGGATTGTTTTATTAGGTCTAATATTAATGTTAATTATGCGTAGAAAACCAAAACTTATCGAGTGACCGCGTACACGGGTTGAGCAGGTTTAGAAACGCGAGTGGACACGGTAGAAATCACCAGGTACACCACAATGGAAAGGAGAGTAGTGAGGACCGCAGTGAGGGTATACTGAGTACCACCGTTCTTGGGTACCTTGATCACTTGCTGGATGAACCAACGGACGAGGTCCATCCACGACATGGCAGCCGCGAAGGAGAAACCCGCGACGATTGCGTTCAGGGATTGCGTCTCGAGTTCTTGAGTCACGAGGCTAACAGTGGTAAGTGCTCGAGTGGTCATATCATTCGACATAGTGGGTTTATATTATATACGAGGAAAAAATTATTCAGGTAATAATTCTTCTTTTTCGACTATTTTTTTATATTTTGGTTTTCGAACGAAACTAGATTTTGCAAATATTTGTTCGTCATCATCTGAAGAATCTTCAACGGTACTGTATTCTGAATCATCATTATTTGACACTTTAAATGTTTTGTATTCAGAAACCGTCCATCCCTCTGGATCTGATGTACTCATTACTATTAATAGCATTTTTTAACATCTGTTCTGTCGGATTTTGGGGAATCCATGCGTCCCATGTATCAAATGCCTCATTTACCCATGTGAAAACTGGGTCAGTACCCGAGTACCTAACAAACTCCGGGCAGTCCTCTGGTTCAACATCCTCCTCCTCTTCATCCTCGTCTGATACCTCTTCATTGTATATTTCTGGTATGGTGGACCCAATTGTCTCACCAACTGTCTTCATTGCACAATATTTCATCGCGTATTCCATGTCTTCTGAAAGAATTACATCTCTTCCACAAGCTTTGCAATATTCAGCTGCGAGTAAAGTACTTTTTTCTATAACAGGTAGAATAATGTTGGTCATATCAGAAATATACTTCTCCAACATTCCATCACCTGCATCACCAAATCCAGTTTGCATATTCATATTTAATATCTGACGTCAAAAATAGTTTGCGCAGTTCCCCCACGTACACGGAGAATGTTGTAACTTGCGGCGTATATTCGAACTTGTCGGTTATAATCTGCACATGTAGTAAGACTTAGGTTAAGAATTTGGTCTTTTATCAAACTGAAGTTTACTTGACCAGTTGGATACCATTTTTCTGGTTCAAGTGCAAAACTATAAGAGTAGAATCTTCTTAAAAGTTGTGTTTTTGAATGGTGAATAGCTGCTTGAATTGCTTTAAGAAATATAACATTACCTATATCCTGTGTGATTACGTCTACCCCATCAAGTTGTAGTGTGAGATATTTAAGATTTTCATAAAGAATATAAGCGTTATTGTCTGTGAGTAATGTGTTATCGTAGTCGAAAGGTGTAACAAACTCCCCTTCCCCTGTACCAACTTCACCCTGACGTTGAATAACAAAATACAACTCCTTCACAGGATTAAGAAAGTCTAATTTAAACCTAGCACTATTTACACCTGCGTCTATATCAAAAACATTCTGCTGTATTTGAGTAATTATATAATCCTTCTTTTCACTTTCTACTTTAATTCGTTCACATGGATCTAAAAATACAACTTCTGCACACAATTGACACTCTACTAAATCTAAAACTTCATAAAAATCGGTTATTGGCTTGGAGCCATCAACTTTTACAATCACATCTTCGTATTTCCTAAATTTCACTTCAACTTCAACTTCCTGCTTTTTTATGGAACATAATGGAATAGCTAACTTGGGGTTGTTATAAAAATAAAAGGGTAAATCTACGAAATATTCCTCTATACCAGATGCGACTCCGAGGTGACAGAGAATCTCTCTATCTGATACACGGGTGGCAGTTGATCTTTCTGGATATTTACCAACGAGTTCTTCTAAAGCATATTGTTTAGTTTGTGTGACATTATGCTCTGAGTATATCTGAAGATAATCTGAAGAAATACGCTGAATAATCTTACCCCCTATGATCAAATCAACATATTCTATGAGAGCGTGTCCAACTGAGTCTATGTAACCCCATAATGGAGTCGCAATATCTGGTAACTTTACTTTCAAACTTATAGTCTTCAAAAGATCTCCTTGATTTTGAGAGATGATGAATCTCGCTTTGCTACCAAAGTTTGCTTTAATTTCAGAATCTATATCTACAAACTCATTTGAAAAGTTAGAATGTTTTTTAAAACTTTCAAGGAAGTAAGTGTAGTCTGGGTTTATCGTAAAAAACCTATCTTGAGGTCCAGATGCTTCAAGCTGAATAACACCAGCCATTACTATTATAAGGTGCTAAAATTTTAAACCAGCAATTCCATTCGCTACACGGAGAATATTATAGTTGACTGCATATATTCTTGTGTTATTGTCGTCTTCAACTGTGAGTGGGTCAATATCTAATGTAAGTAGTTTATGTGATATACGACTCATGTTAATTTGTCCAGTTGGATAGTAAAGTTCAGGTTTGAGAGAGAAAGAATACATGGCAAACTCTGAGTTTTGGTAGCTTCCTTCATTTCTTGGTGAATATACATGATGTTTGAGAGCCTGTTCATATGCAAGGAACTTTTTACTTCGATTAAAAACTACTTCATTATTGAATCTAAGTTCTACATTTGTTATATTGTTATATTGATTTGGATAATTGTTACGAACAGAAGATTCAGATTGAGAAATAAAAAAGAGTTCCTTAACTGGATGTACAAAGTTTAACATGACAGACTTTTTAGTTTCACCAGCTTTCATAATAAATTGTGATAACTGGGTCTGTGTAATAACATAATCGATGGGTCTTGACATGAAAAAAGCTCGTTCATTGGGTGTGACAAAAATGAATTCTGTGTCTAATGAAAACTTATTGATTGAAGCGGTTACATTTGCGGGTGCTCCACCATATATAAGTTCAGAGAGGGGTCTTGTCTTAATCCTCACTTCGACCATTTGTTTTGTGAGGGCGCATGTAGGTATAGCTAGACTTGGGTTCCTGTAAAAATAAAACGGTAAATCCATGAAGTATGTATACTCACCACTGTAAGAGAGTATATTACCGTGACCAGTCAGAAAGTATAGAGTTTGGTCAACATCGTCGTCTGTATTGTAAAGCTGCTGATGCATAAAGATATATTCTCCTGTAATCCGCTCGATAGTTTGCCCACCAATTATAAGTTCAGCATATTCGATAAGATGTGAAATTATAGAAGGTGACCAAAATACATTGTTACCATCTGTATCGGGTTGTGGATCACTCAATGTAACTTTCAAAGTTAGGTTCTTCACAAAATCACCTTTATCATTTGGTACACGACACTCTAAAATATTTCCAAAGTCTATCTGTCCATCAAATTGACTTTCAACATAGTCAATCGCAAACTTTGTATGTCTTTTGTAATTCATCAGGAAGTATGAGAATTGTGGTTCACCTGTGAGCCATTTATCTTGAACTCCGGTGGCAGCAAGTCTTAGTCGACCAGCCATTCCTACAGTATGTGAGTAAAATTTTGCGAAATAAAACGGAACACTACATTAGAATGAATCTTCAGTTGAAGAAGTTCAAACCTGAATCGATTGCAGATGATAAGGTCATTGTATTTATAGGTAAGCGTAATACAGGTAAATCGACCCTTGTGAAAGATATCATGTACCACAAGAAACATCTCCCAGCAGGTATTGTTCTTTCAGGAACAGAAGAGGGGAATCATTTCTATTCCGAGTTCATCCCCGATCTTTTCATCTATGGTGACTACGATAGGGATGCGATCGAACGGGTCATGGCGAGACAGAGAAAATTAGTGGGTGCAGGGAAACAAAATTGTGGTTCGTTCATGCTTCTTGATGACTGTATGTACGACTCAAAGTTTCTAAAAGATACGTGTATACGACAGTGTTTTATGAATGGAAGACATTGGAAGATTTTCTTCATGTTGACTATGCAGTATGTAATGGATCTCCCGCCAGCACTACGAGCTAACGTGGATTATGTGTTTATTTTGAGAGAGAATATCATACAAAATAGAGAAAAACTATATAAATCTTTTTTTGGTATCTTCCCAAATTTCGATATGTTTTGTAAAGTTATGGATGCGTGTACAGAGAATTATGAGTGTCTCGTGTTAGATAATACGGTAAAATCTAACAAAATCACTGATTGTGTGTTTTGGTATAAGGCTACAGTCAGGAAAAACTTTAAAGTTGGAAGTCCCCAATTGTGGGGAATACATAAAAAAATGTACAATCCAAAGCATCAACAACAGAGAGAAGATGATACCAAGAAGGCTACGAAAAAGACAAATCTCAAAATTACAAAGACGAAATAATAAACAAAAACTCTGTCACTTTGTTTGACCTATTTTGTAAGTTTCTACTTCCTCTATAACAATTATAATCGATTTCAATCTTTTCATATTGATAGGGTGAGAGTAATTCTTCCCAATCACTCGGTGTGATGAAACCCTCGTTGTTGTAAGATACGAGTGTATGTTTAGATTTACTTACAGCTACCTGAAGAGTACGTTTCATAGTTTCTTTTATTTTAACCCTTGAATTATATTCACTTTTATTCCAGTCACGTGGTATACCTGATACTTTTGAAATTGTATGAGGTCTCTCATTAGTACAAATCAAGTTTAACATGAAATAGTTTGAACCATATGGGTGTTGGTTATATGGTGGGTCGAGATAAATTAAATCTACTTTCGGTATATTCTCCATAAAAACACAAGCATCTTCTCGATAAACTTTCACAGCTTTAGAAGATTCAAACCAGATGGGACATTCAACCTCTATCTTTTTTTTAATTCTATCCTGCGCGTGACCACCCTTTCCACCCCAACCACCTTTATGAAAACCCTTAAATACACCAGAAGTATTTGTGTGTATACTCGCTTTCACGATAAGTGGTCCAAGACAATAATCCCTGAGGGTACTCGGTACCTTATTATTTACATACTCTAACATACCATCGATTCTATTTGCATTCTCTTTGGTATAAAAACATCGTTCATCTTCATTGATATTAGAGGAATCGTCCGGTGCATAAAGTTCAGAAAAGAAGCCTTCTTTATCAGGACAACTATTCATAGATTCTATATGATCGACGATTTCATCATGATCAGCCCATGATGGATTTTTTAGGAAACAATTTGAAATTACTTCACAATATCTCTCCAGGTCGTTCACATGTAATTCGTCGCAATGTGTAAGTAACATTCTCGATACCACACCAGAACCAGAGAATGCGTCTGCACATGATTTAGGATTCAATTTTTTCACTATATTTTCTATAGTCTCAACCAATTTCCTTTTATTACCTATGTAGGTTATCATAGGCTGGTGCACATACTCGTTCATATCTATTATGAAAAGCCACTATTCCCTTAAGTGATTCGTATGCCACATGCTTCATAATCGTGAGTCTTTCATCACACCGCCACATTGAACTTCCATGTGAAAATTGATCATATTTATGAGTTTTTACACAGAAGGTTGCAAACTCCCTCATCATATCCTTTTTAAGATTTATCTTTGAAATCATTTCGTTTGGGTCAAATACATTATCATCTTTCATTTCCCATATAATTGGATTTCTTCCATAGTTTGAAATTGGACCAATTCTATCTATAATTGTCTCTGTGTGATGAAAATCACATCCAGCGACAAATACCAAATACGGACAAATTGGTAAGTCCTTGAAAAGGTGCCAGGATGCATTCAGGTTTTTGAAAACACGTTCAATTGCATTACCAGTCGATTGTTTTGGAAGATCTTTGGATTTTCTCACATCGTTCGTTCCTTGATACTTATCTTCAACAATCATAAAACAATAACTTTTGGTATCAATTTTGACAAAAAATAAACCACCATCTGGACTTATAAAACATTTTTTATCTGAATTCAAATCTGGAATCAATTCATTTATCCCAATACTCTTCTTCCAGTAAAACTCGGCATTCATATTACTCACAATTTCGTGACAATAGGATTTAATTTCATTCAGGGCAAAACCAAGGGTACTTTCAGAATTACGGCATATTCCAGCCGCAATAGAAGAACCTTTATGAATATCCTGTAGATGAGTCATATGTATACGATAAACTGTCAATGACTTAGGTAACTGCGTTACTTATATTTCTTAAAAAACTATGATTATATCAAATGGCTACAGACATTAATACGATGAATCTTTCTGATAACGGTGATGGTATGGTGTCACTAAATGACAACCCAACCACAAACTTTGTCAATAATTCGGAAGCGTTACGTTCTTCAGAAAAAAATGTGAGTCAAAATAAAGATACTACGATGGATTCTACCCCTATTAATGATATTATGATGGAACCCCCAATGATGATGGAAGAACCCAGGATGCAGGGGATGATGCCACAAATGACTGCTGCTCAACCTCAGGGTGCTTATGCGGCGCCTCAGGCGCAACAAGCTACCCCAGAGAAGAAATACCCTCTCAATCTCACCGACGATCAGGTTATTGCTCTCCTTGTGGGTGCTGTTACGGCTCTCGCTGTTAGTAAGCCAGTTCAAGACAAGCTTGTGACCTCTGTTCCCAAGTTCCTTAACGAACAGGGGAGCAGAAGTGTTGTAGGTCTAGCCTCCACGGGTTTAGTGGCTGCTATCGTTTTTTACTTTATGAAGGATTACATTGTAAAAGCTTAAGTATTCGATTCCCAACCCATATTACTATAGATTGACTTATCTATACCAGCATAATAAGTAATTAACGCACCAATCGCAAAACTCGTCATGAGCAAGGCACTCAGATCAAATGCCTTTCTCCTGTCCGTCTCTTGATAGTTCTTCACAGACTCCGCAGTTTGTTTCCAGATTTTGTTTCCGATGTAAACAAAAATAAGAGAAAAGATTGAACTCATAAGGAAAAAGTTACGATCTACAGCAAGTCGTGGAAGACTTCCAACAATAAGACGTAATACGTTAGGTATCACAACAGTTAACCATATAAGATTGACCGAGTAATTTTTAGAAAAACGTGGAACGATCAAAATTGCAAACACAGCTAACCAATACCCAACGACTGTCAATAAAACGTCAATAGGTGTTTTCATTTATTAAAGACAAAGATTATTTATCCTGAATGTGTTGACCACAAAATTCGGTTTGAGTTGGTATCTTTTCGTAAATATCGAGGTTCGTGCAAATGTCTCTGAGCTCTATGTAATTGTTCCAATATTCATCTGAATGTGAATACTCTTTCACTGTGCAATGAGCAAGTTCGTGTATAAGAACATGAAAAATCGAATTAACATCCCCGTTAAGACACAATGCGATTTCTTGCCCCTTATTTGTATTATAACCCACCGTTCCTTTCATATTCATGAAACCTGTAATTGGTATATGATTAACTAACATGTGAAACTTTTGATTTCCTGTATCTTTCAAATGTTCCCTGAGTGTTTTATACCTTTCCTTCACATCAATAAACACCATTGGTTCCCTGGTGTTCATAAGTATAAACAAGTTTACAAGAAACAAAACGATGAACACTATCATTTCTTATATGTAAATATAAATTTGCTATACAACTCGGATATGGGATTTCCCATAAGACCTTCCCATTGTTGAAGTTTGAAACCAATTTCTTCTAGATGTGTCACTAGAAGATCTTTGTAAGCTATTGGTTCTGGTTTAGGTCCATCTGCGTAATATGGTGTATCAGTCAGGTTTACCCATAACTTCTCACCAAACTGCCCATTTCCATGTTTTTTCATCATTAAGAAGTTGCCCATATCATCTTTGAAGGGTACACGGAAGGTTATTTTTTCTGAGTCAGGTATAATTCCTATGAGTTTGGCACCAGGTTTCATCCTCTTTTTTATTTCTCGAATAGATTCAAAAAACTTTTCACGATACTCAAAGATGTAATGAAGTGAAAAGTTATAACAGATAATATCATACTTTCTATTCGGACAGTTATGGATATCACCTCTATAAAAGTTTACACGTATATGCATATTTTTTGCACGTGATTGAGCCTCGACCAGAGCAGTTGGTTCTGGATCACACATGCTTATATTTGCACCACATTTGTGCCACTTCTGAAGATCACCACCAAAACCACAACCGACATCCAATATTTGATTTCCCTTATTGGTTACCGATTGTATAAGAGTTCTCTTGGCGTCATTATGATTCTTTCGAATCTCTTCCATAGTGATATTATACCCCCAAAACTTTAATTTAAGGTAATTTAAACATGATATCTTTGGTATTTACTTGATCACTTAGGCGCCAATTGAACAAATAATAATTTACAGAACCCGTTCCCTTCAAAAACTTCAATTCTTCCAATTTTGTAGTGTCTTCACCAACATCGAGAACGTTAAACACATCAAATCCGAGATTTTTTGCAATTATAAATGCAGTTGGGTAAACATCCCCAACTATGTATTGTCCATACGCCTGGTTGATTGTATAGGTACCATCATTACGCTGATACTGGACACTGTAAAATGAAATGAAATCGTCTGTGTCATCATTTACATATGAATGTAGAGGAAGTATCCACTTTTTTACCCAATCCTTATCAATAATCGGTGCAATTTTAAAGGTATTAAATTGTTTTTGAAGAATCATGGTGACTTTAGGTATGTCCCGTACAGTCATTTTCCTAAAAGAAGAGTTTGTAATTTTCAAATTATAATATTTCTCACGCATTCGATTCGTCTTATGAAAACCACTTTTAACAAGGTTTTTTATATTTAAAAATCGATGCCAGTAATTTGCTTTTGTTATAGGTGTTGGTATGGTCGTTACAGCTGTAAAAATAGCCTGCCAAATGTCTTCGGTGTTTGCGATTCTTTTGATTTCACTAATTAAAAGTGGTGCAAATCCATGTGATCGGTACTTTAGATCTACACATAAAAAGTTTATTTGAACCATTTTAACCACATCTTTATTAATTTTCATCGTGACTGGTACACTCGAAATATGTCCAACTATTTGACCCGTTTCCTTTTCGGCTATGCATATACTATGATGTGTAGGGGATTCTAAATACCATTTCATCATTTCGATATCATAAGACAAATTAAATGTATCATCTCGAACGTAGTGATTATTTATAAATTCACAAATTGTATTACTGTCAAAGTCACACCATATAAAACCATCGGGTAAATCAAACGGTTCATTCTTCACATTCTTTTCAGCGTTAATTGCACCCACACACCCGACATCACCCGACATAGGCTGTTTATTCCAATAAGTATGCATTAACAATATAAGTATTAACACTTTTAAGCTAGCTTAAAGTTTAAAATCATAACATGTATATAATGTCTCTCGAACAAGATTATACTACCGTACCGGGTCAAGTTTTCGCGTGTCTATCTGTAATTGGCCCAGAGGCCCCCCAGAAAAATGATAAGTTCGGTGTTAAGATTCGCGGTGCCTTTTCGACTCGCGACGAAGCCGCTAATCACGCTAAGCGTCTTCAGAAAGAGGATCCAACATTTGATATCTATGTTGTAGATATGTACAAATGGCTTCTAATTCCACCTGATCCCACAAAGATTGAGGATGTCCACTACAGTAATGAGAAACTCGAAGAGATTATGACTGGTTATAAGGAAAATCAATCTCAAGCTTCTCGTATGTTCAACGAACGTAAGCAGGGAATGATTGACAGTAAAAACAAGTTAATTCCTGGTGATGACAACTCTAGATTTTATACAAAGTCGGATGAGTCACCAATCCCTCACCCAGCTGAAGTACTTGAGCGTCTCAAAAAGGAGAAACCTGATTCCTCAATGGAAGAGCTCGTAAAAGAGGCTGATGACATTGTCGCAGTAGAGATTAAAGAGCGTCAGAAGAAGCGTGAGGCTGAGGCTGAGGCTGAGGCTGAGGCTGAGGCTGCCGAATCATCCATTAACGGTAATCTTGAACAGGTAAAGGAGGAAGGTGAGCCAGAGGTTTCATCTGAAGAGTCAAAACCCTAATGAAAATATAAATAAAAAATATTATTATAAAGTAAACAAAATGATAAGTGTAATCATCGCAATCATTTTGACAAGTATGTTCTTTATTTTGTTTTTTGAACCAAGTTTTAATTCAAAAAACAAAAGAGATGTTGAAAAGGTAAGTACTATAGATGGATTTATTGAGGATACTTACAGGGGTCCATTTGTAGATAAGTTTATACCACCTAAATATGGTGAAATTGGGACGTTTACAGGATACTCAAGTGTACCTGAGGATAACTGGCTGCATGGTTTTCCCCATGAAAAAGCCTAATAGAAAAACTGCAAATGCAATAATCCATGTCGATTTTTCTACATTTGCAAAAAAATCAACCTTTTCATCCCGTGGTGGGGGTGGGGGTTGATACATCATATCCGGTGGATGAAAATAATAATCCTGATCTCTTTGTTCTTGGTGTTTATTATCTTCATCCTTCTCCTGATTCAGGGGGTCAATACTTGGGTCATATTCAATGGGATTTCCAATGTCTGTCTCCATTTTTAATATAGCTTTCGTTTTTTTTAAGCATATTCTTACTCACTTTCCTCATCACTTTCCTCGTCGTCTACAACAAAACCCTTTAGATTACCATTTACATCTTCATCATCGGATTCACATAGATCACTTTCATCATCTTCGGAATAACATTCTTCATCGGTTTCAATATCTGAACCAATTTCGGAATTGTAATCATCCTGTTTATAATCATCAATTAATTCAGTGTCATCTGGTTCATATAATTCAGGCTTCTTTATCTGCCTACCAGAACGAGTCTTATTCATCGTTTTATTATAGCTAATATTTCTGTTTAAGTATATTATCGCGAAAGAGAAAGTTCTTGAATGACACTGCTATTCAAAACATGTGTCTTTACACGAGGACACTTTTTACAAATAGGACACTTTTGCTTAATCTTATTCTTTTCAATGATATAAGACATGGAATGATTCTCGTGAATAGATTGTATTTGTTCACAGTAATGTGATGTAGTAAGCACCATAAACTTATTATTTTGTTGAGAGATGTTCACCACCTTGGTGTCTTTCTGCCCAGTCATAAATCTCTGTATGAAAGACTCCAACTTCGGCTTTACGTCAGATTGTTTGATTTGAGGTTTTTCTTTAAATTTCTTAATTTCTGGGCAATTCTTAATATCGTTCTTTCCCTGGTATAATTGCTTAATTATCTTATCAGGTAGTTCGTGTTTCCTACCATAAAAGTCTTTACAGAAGCCATCGCGTCTTCCCCTGATGGTTTCACATCTACAAAAGCATTTTTGTGCTACAATCTTACCACTTATATGAAACCAAACGTGATTGGAGCTATGTGCTCTTTTTAGATTTTCGCAATATTTCGAATTGGTGGAAACGAGATACGTATCTTTATGTTTGAAAACTTTAGTGACTGTAGACGTTCGTTGTCCTTCAATGTTTTCCCTTATAAACTCTTCTATCATACCTTTCAATTGATCGTTGTGAAGCTCATCCTTTGTTTGTACTTCTGTAAAAGTACCTTCTTTGATAACAATCGAAGGTGGTTCTACATTAACATGTTGTACTTCATTTGTCCTGATAGCTGATAATTTAAGTATTTCAACACTTGGACTCTGATCAATTCTCAAAAGTGTCGATAGAGGTTCAGTTGTATACTTAAATACTGGGAGATACGCGACCTGATCAACTTTTTTACCACCACATTCCGGACACCCTTTACCGTTACATGCGTTATGTTTTTCCTTCTTATAGGACCATGGCATACGAAGCCCACTTCCACTGGTTCTCCTATGGAGGTCACCATACACAGAAGAGTCAATTATTTCATTCCAATCCATAAAGCTCTTCACCGTCGAGAGTGCTATCAATATATGTTCACGGAGAGCAAGTGCTGATGACTGATCAACTACATACCCATACCAATTCATATGGATGCCAGTTTTTACAAGATCCCCTACATTCTTTGGGGGTGCTACCGAAATGATACATTCTTTACCACCATGGCGTTTTACCTTGTCACATATAACTTTACATATACTCTTAATCTCATTTATAGTTAATGCCTTATCATCTTTATAGTCTATGTCAACGAAAAAGTTATAAGTTGGAGTCTTTTGTTCAACGACAAATAATTTCTCACCCCTCGTGACAGCATCAATATACTTCTCATGAAATTCAATCAATCTATCACATGGCACAGACAACAAACCGCCGTCCAAGAGCACATGTGAGGGATTGGGGACCCTTTTCAAAAAGTCGTTTTGGTTACACCACCTTTTAAACATATTTTATTATACTACTTACCCTCTAAACCACTTGAAAAAAGATACATCGTGGTACTCCCTTGTAGTGGATAACTCCTTCTTGAAAGTTAAAAGTTCATACACTGTATTTTTTTCATTTTCCTTTACCCATTCGTCAACTTCCTCATCGCAGAAACCTCTATTCGTTTTGAGAAGTTCCCCTATTTGCATTAAGATGTAAGCTTTAGACTTCATTCTATTTTATAGAAAAGGTTTTTCTATCAAGGGAACTTACACATGAGTAAAATACTGGATTTTTTATGACATTATCTATAATGAGTTTCCAACGTTTACGTAAGTTAAACTCTTCGAGAGTTTCAAAACACATAAAATCATTTTCATCAAACGTTTTTTTAATAGGTTGTTTATTAATTTTTTTAATTGTAGTTCTTTGTTTTTCATCGTTAAACTTTTTAACTAACGACTGTTGCTCCTGTTTATCATAATCCACGAAGAATATGAATACATTATACTCTAAGTCTACAGTTGGACTTTCTTTAACTATAAACTTAAACTCTGTATATTCACCATGTTTTAAATTGACTACACCTCTCGTTTCTTCTTCCAATTCCCTTAAAGCACATCTAATTGGGTTAAATATTTCTCTCCGTCTACATCCACCCGTGACAAAAATCCAATCTTTAAATCGTCGATCCCTCACTGTGAGGAAATGAGGTTTATCATCACGGAAACTTACGGGTATAGCTATAGCCTTGTATTTTTTCATTGCGCATTCGCAAGTTATAATAAGTGGATAGGATTATTCTTGCTTATTTTCTCCAGCTTCAGCTTCAGCTTCAGCTTCAACCTCCTTTTTTGGTTCTGTGGGTGGTGCTGGTGCAGACAAACGCTGAATTAGATGTGTCGAAAACCCCTTCAAGTTTTCAAGATCCTGTTTAGCTTTATTCATCTCCCTGAATAAGAAGATAACACCTAGAATAGCCACAATGGTGGCTACCATCATCAAGTTTTCTCGATCCATTGAAATCATTATAATTTATATAGAGGTCTTCTTTTTAAGTATTCTACACAATAACACCCATATTGGGTTTTCCTGTAGGGGGGCATTCGTAGGGCATTTGAGCAAATTGGACGGCTTCGTAATGCGCGGGTTCACAAGACTTGTCAGTTGATGGTGTAGACTGACCGACAAACTTTTCGAGTGTCCTGGACTTGGGATCGTACGTCAATACAAAAACGATGGAGAGGAGGAAGACAATCTTCCAAAACATAGTTATTATTTAGTTAGAATATAAAAGGCCACCCATACCATTTTCGATACGGAGAACGTTGTAGTTCACAGCATAGATGTCCTTGTTACAGAGCTGGGTATCGTTGATGATACGAGCAGAGTCGAGGCGTGAAAAGTTGAGGGAGCCTGTGGGCTGGAGCTTAGAGACATCGAGGCAGAAGGGGTAGAAGAACAACTTCTTGCCAGTGCTGCTACCACCGTTAGACGAGTGGTAATATAGTGGGACGGTAGTAAAGTTAGGATCAGCAAATTTGAAGTCGGCGACATCGGTACCGTTGATCTGGAGCTTGAGCTTGTTGTTATCATTGAGGATGTTGAGGGCAGTGGAATCCGCTGAGGCCAGGTACTTCACGGGATGGTTGAAGTTCATCTCTTGGATCTTGGAACCCGATGAAATTGCCTTCTGGACCTGGGTCATGATCATGTTCTGTGGTTGTGATGCAAATACCTCACGCTCCTGGGTATCGAGGTAGGCGTAGTTTGCGTAGACATCCCACTTAATGTTGCCACTCGCCGCGGTGGTACCCCAAGTGATCCTGAGCTCGACATCGTGGTACTGAAGGGAAATCAGAGGAAGAGCTGATTGCCAATTCTCACAAAATGAAAAACGGAGGGGGTAGAAACGAGAGTCGTCAACACCACCGAAAAGATTACCAGTGATAGACTTAGAAGAGTTGGTCGCAGAGACAGTGGGAGCGATGAGGGTGGAGAAGATCGAATCCTGTTCATCAATCACTTGACCACCGATGAGAAGCTCCACTTTAGAAATTTTGGAGCGCCACTCCACATTGGAGTAGGCTTGGGTAGCTGTACCATTGTTGGGTACTAGATAGACGTAACTGAGGAGATCACCCTTGCGCTCGAAGCGAATTGTAGACATACCATTATTCGCGACGTTGCCCTGAATGACCTGACGCTCAACAGTTTGAGAAAAGTTAGTGTGGCGTTTATACGTTGAACGGAAAAAACTGACTTCGGGCTGACCGACTAGGTGTACATCCTGAGCACCGACGGCGACGAGTTGGGCGATACCACCAGACATTTTATATTATATAGAGAGTTTATTTTTTACAGTTTCATAATGTATGCAATTGCACGGTATGGGGGGAGTTTTTCAAATGACGATCCACCACCAGTCTGCTGTGTTGTGGCTGTGTGAAGGTGTGTACCACCTGTGCCTGTCGTAAATTCGTGGTCGTGTAGACCATTTTGTGTCGTTGCGATACTGTGAGAGTGAGCAGGAGCATCTGTGACAGTTAGTTCGTGTGTGTGATGTCCAACGGCCGCAATAGTTAGAGTATGTGTATGGTTACCCGATTGACCAATACCAAAACCAATGTAAGCACCGTGGATCCATCCAGAAACATTGAATGATTGACCAGCCCCATTGTGGCCACCTATACCATTGAAAGCGTTGGCAGCGTGGGCAGCAAAATGGTTATGACCATGGGATTGATTACTGATACCATGTCCGCCGTGGTTGCCACTATTAGATGTGGTACCTTCATGGTCGTGGCTACCTGTGTTATTTGTATCACCAGTGTGGGAGTGAGACTGATCTTTCTGATTGCTATCACCCGAGTGGCTATGTTGCCCATTTTGTGCGGTTGTCACACTTGCGTGGCTATGTTGCCCATTTTGTGTGGTGTTACCGGTGTGTGTGTGTGCAGGTAAAGTTCCTGTTGTCATCGTAAGATCGCTATTACCACCCGTTAAACCAGCTGTGTACGTTCCATTTCGCCCAATGAGCATACGATCCCGTAAATCGGGGGTTCCATTTGAACCATTACAAATAGCCCACCCTGTGGGTGGACTCGCTATATCACCGTGCCACATGAGTATGAGACCGGCAGGGACGTGACTGTATGAAATACCATCAACATCAACACGTCTAGCACTCGTCGTACCGTTGACATCTACCACCTCCGTCGTGGCACCTGACAGGTTTATTCCCAAAGTATCTAGAAACAGACGATTGACATGCACTTTTTTAGCAACACCGAGACCACCTGCAATCACGAGATCGCCATTATCAGTAGCCGTTGAATTGGTGGTATCCGTAACACTCAAAGTAGTAATAGTGGTTCCAGCTAAGTTTGTGTCACCCCCAACTACATCGAACTTAAATGACGTGTTATTGGTACCAACACCAAAGTTGCCATCAAACGTGTGTATATTCGTTGATGCCATCTGATATTATAAAACAATTTATTTACTTAAATTTTCATTATATAAGCTAATGCATAATAAGGGGGTAATACTGAAAATGCGACCCCCTGTCCGGAATTAGCAGTGTTGAAAGTGTGTTCGTGAGCACCTGTGCTAGCATATTCAAATGTATGTGTGTGTGCACCCTGACCAGCGGTTGTGGTTATCTGATGTGCGTGATCAGTGTTCGAGCCCTGGGAAGTACCGGAGTGTGAGTGTTGCGGAGAGTCTTGGGTAGCAAATGAGTCATGTTCGTGCTGGGTGTTGTTGAAACTACCGCCGGTATTGGCTTGGTGAATGTAATTCGCAGAACCTAAAATTTGTCCACCCTGTTTACCAATACCGAAAAAGTTATAAGCCGGGCCACAAACGAACCGATGTGTATGAGTGGGGTCAGATGCAGGGTGAGCGTGTTGCCCCTCACCGCCGGAGGTGCAGGTGTGATCGTGTTGACCACCTTGACCAGTATCACTATTTGGGTGACCATGTCCACCCGCGTTACCAGTATTACCTGAGTGCGCGTGTTGGGCATCATCGTTAGTATTACCAGTGTGATTGTGTCCATCGTAGTTAGCAGTTTGACCACCGTGACCGTGTTGAACTAAGTTGGTTTCTCCGAGGGTCACCTGTATAGAACCACCTGTTTGGTTGTGGTCTGGTGCAGCCGTAGAACCCAAAACAAAATTATCTCTCAAATCGGGTGTGCTATTACTTCCATTACAAAGAGTCCAACCAGATGGAATACTCACTAGACTACCAGACCAAATAGCGATGGAACCTGAAGGTACGTGTGCATTGGTTATACCATCAATCGTAAGACTTGTCGTTTTCAGAGTTCCGGCAATGTTAACTGCATCAGCGAATGTCGTCATTCCAACTGAGATAGATATATCGGATTCTACATTTGCACAACGTAAGGTTTTTTGTACCCCCATACCACCGGCTACTGTAACGGCAGCGGTTTGTCTATCGGAGGCATCTGTAGTATCAGTTGAGGTCACTGTTGTAGCGGTTATATTCTCCACTCGTGAACTTCCATCGTATACATCAAACTTATAACTGGTCGTCTGAGTTCCAATGCCGACACTTCCATTAAATGTTCTAACGTTAGTCGTCGCCATTTGGTATATGTGTATACTTTTTTTATTACGATTTTCGTATAAACGCTAAAGCGTAGTACACTGGAAGCATTTCAAAGGTTTGTCCCTGGCCCGCAGATTGGGTAGAAATAGCGTGTGTGTGACCAGAGTGAGTAGACGAAACTTGGGAAGTGTGTGTGTGATGAGACCTATTACTCGTTGTAAACTCGTGAGCGTGATTGGCGGAATAGTTAGCTGTAGTGTACGCGTGTTCGTGACTTCCATTGTCAGCTGTATTGAAAGAGTGAGCGTGTTGTCCACTGGCATTACCGTAAACACCGGCGTTTGCGCTTTGAATCCAACCACCACCATTACCCGACGGGGTTCCACCATGGCGACAAATACCATCGAAGTTGTGAGCATTACCACATTGATTAGTGTGACCATGTGCACCCTCCTGGTATGAATGATTGTGATTATGTGAAGAACTATTCGCTGAGTGGGCGTGGACCCGGTTTGGTGTGGAAGTAGAGTGTGTGTGGTCATAGTTTCCAGTTGTATCCGTGTGTGCGTGTCCACCGGCACTTTGCACGGTAGTGGCGTGTGGATGGCCACCCGCGCTACCAGAATCACCCTCGTGTGAATGAGTTGGTAAATGTGCGGTTGTGAGGGTCATTTGTGTTTGTCCACCAGTTGCATCGACTGCATATGTATTACCCGCCCCAATGATGAATCTTGCTCGTAAATCTGGTTGAGCATTTGTACCATCACAGAGACCCCAGCCATCTGGGATATCCCCATCTGTACCTGACCACATCGCAATGAGTCCTTGTGGTACAAAAGCATCTGTGATTGAACCAATTTTTAGACTCGTCGCTGAAATTGTACCGTTTACGTCAAAGTCGTTAACCGCTGTTTTATTAACACCCACTTTAGAAGACACGTATGCGTTGAGAGCGAATAATTTTTTAGCAACACCGAGACCACCAGCGATTGTCATGGCTCCATCTGTGGTTATTGTAGACTCTGTAGTATCCGTGACCGTCATCTGGTCAGCTTCTAAACTATCCATTTTTGACGTTCCATTGTACACCTCAAATTTATAGGTCGTGTTATTTGTTCCGACACCGACGTTTCCTCCAAATGTAAATATATTTGTAGTCGCCATTTACTGTTATAGTTGTATATTTTTTTAGCAAAAGATGTGCGCTATATGTATCATGATGAAATTATCATACATATAAAGTGTTTTTGTATTCTATTGTGTACACTTTTAATAACCTAAATCCCCACTATCTGGGCTAGTACCACCAGTATTAATACTCGTAAGTCGCCCTGCTGTTTCGTGAGATAGATAATCAACAAAAATATTGAAACGAACCACACCTGTACACGCATTGGCTGGCTTAATTGTCACTGTTGTTCCTTCGAGGGCGGTTGCTACGGCTGGATCCCAAGGTGTGTTCATTGTAGATGTGCTCACGACACCCACCTGACCTAATGCTGGGACATACGCGGAGTTGCTCCCACCACCCAATTTACCACCAATAACATCAAATGATAATGTACTAATTTCATCATCTGATTCAATCAACATCGCTGTAACTTTAGCATGGAAGGGGTGATTTGTAAAATCGAGGACATATGTTGCGTTTACTACACTTGCACCACTAGCTAAATTCGTAGAAAATGAGTATGTCTTTCGTCCGACACCTCCAGTATTGGTCACCAGGCCACCCGCGATGAAGACGTTGCCGTCACCTGTTAAGTTTGAAGAAACATACACATTACCAACAACGTGCAGTTCTGCATCAGGATTTTTAGTATTGATACCAACATGGTCGGCCTCGACATCTACATGGAGGGTATCGCCATCCACAGTCAGGTTTGAAGAAACATACACATTACCAACAACGTGTAGTTCTGCATCAGGATTTTTAGTATTGATACCAACATGGTCGGCCTCGACATCTACATGGAGGGTATCGCCATCCACAGTCAGGTTTGAAGAAACATACACATTACCAACAACGTGCAACTCAGCATCAGGATTTTTAGTATTGATACCAACATGATCAGCTTCGACATCTACATGAAGGGTATCACCATCCACGGTCAGGTTTGAAGAAACATACACATTACCAACAACGTGCAGGTTGGCTGAGGGGTTTTTGGTCTCAATTCCCACGGAATTGGTTGTGGAGTCCACATGAAGGGTATCACCATCCACAGTCAGGTTTGAAGAAACATACACATTACCAACAACGTGCAACTCAGCATCAGGATTTTTAGTATTGATACCAACATGGTCGGCCTCAACATCTACGTGGAGGGTATCGCCATCCACAGTCAGGTTTGAAGAAACATACACATTACCAACAACGTGCAGGTTGGCTGAGGGGTTTTTGGTCTCAATTCCCACGGAATTGGTTGTGGAGTCCACATGAAGGGTATCCGTGTCAACAGTTAAGTTTGAGGAGACGTATACGTTTCCTGTGACATCTAGGACTGACCCTGGATTCGTCGTCCCGATCCCGACTTTATTCCCCACTGCATCTACGTGGAGAGTGTTCGTATCCACCGTCAAGTTCGAAGAGACGTATACGTTTCCTGTGACATCTAGGACTGACCCTGGATTAGTCGTCCCGATGCCGACACTACCCGACACTGCATCTACGTGGAGAGTGTTCGTATCCACCGTCAAGTTTGAGGAAATCTCAACATCTTCGAAATTCGCATTCAAGCCGTGGACATTCCCGGAAACACCCAAACCACCAGCGATTTGAACCGCTCCAGAAGTCTTTGAGGTTGTTGAAGTTCCATCCCAAACCTTGGTAACACCACCAACATTTAGGTTTTCTATGACACCTACGCCACCTGCAATTTGAACAGCCCCCGAAGTTGTCGTTGTAGATGTAGTTGTACCCGTGACTTCTAGAGTACCGTTTATATTGACTGGGATTGTGTTTGCCGTGTTCATGACAATAGTAGAATCGACAGCACTATTGAGTGTATGACCTATTTCTAACTTGGAAGTTGAGAAGTCATAAATTATTGCAACATTACCCTTGTTTCCACCTGTCAAAGGATTATTCATAATTATACCAAGGTCTGTTCCAGCTGTGTTATCTTTACCAAGTTCGATTATAGGATCTTGAACTATAAGATTATTTGCATTGATAACTGTTGTGTTTCCTGTAACAGTTAAATTACCTGTTAATGTGAGGTTTCCACAATGCACATTACCAGCTACACCTAAACCACCAGAGACGACGAGAGCACCTGATGTTTGATTACCAGCTTGAGTTGTATTAGTTACTTTAGTTATACCATCAAATTCGGCTGTAGAACCGAATAGGGCACCTGAGACACCTACACCACCTGCTACAATTAGGGCACCCGCGGTTTTGCCATCAGATGCGGTAGTACCATACACCTTAGAAACACCCCCAATATGTAAGTTTTCTTGGGTACTGATACCACCTGTAACCTTTAGTGCACCCGTTGTAGCTGAGATTGAAGTAGTATCGTCTGTCACTGTGACACTATCAGCTTCAACATATTCGAAGTTAGCATCTTGTCCATATATTTGCCCAGCAACACCTATACCACCAGCAATTATAAGAGCACCAGTTGTTGTTGTTGTTGAGTTAGTTGTAGAACTTACATACGCATTCCCCGCGACGTGGAGGTCTGAGGTTGGATTCGCCGTCCCAATACCGACTTTATTCCCCACTGCATCCACATGAAGGGTATCACCATCCACCGTCAAGTTTGAAGAAACATACACATTACCAACAACGTGCAGTTCTGCATCAGGATTTTTAGTATTGATACCAACGGAGTCGTTCTCGGCGTCCACATGGAGGGTATCACCATCCACGGTTAAATTTGATGAAACATACACATTACCAACAACGTGCAACTCAGCATTAGGGTTTTTAGTATTGATACCAACATGATCAGCTTCGACATCTACATGAAGGGTATCACCATCCACAGTTAGGTTTGAAGAAACATACACATTACCAACAACGTGCAGTTCTGCATCAGGGTTTTTAGTATTGATACCAACATGGTCAGCCTCGGCGTCCACATGAAAGGTATCACCATCCACAGTTAAGTTTGAGGAAACATACACATTACCAACAACGTGAAGGTTGGCGTCAGGGTTTTTGGTCTCAATTCCAACGGACTTGTTTTCCACATCCACATGAAAGGTATCCTCATCCACGGT